>Ga0073932_1000983_pt1 | contig 60500 bp, 56 predicted proteins | sample DewCreD2012metaG_FD_76967 | JGI IMG/M metagenome (GOLD analysis project Ga0073932, IMG submission 76967) | Hot spring sediment bacterial and archeal communities from British Columbia, Canada, to study Microbial Dark Matter (Phase II) - Dewar... ...
CGTTATCCGCCGCAGCGACGGGACATACGCGCTTGACTACCACCGGCATAAATCGATCGGCTATATCGCTCCCTTTTACGGGAATTTCGGGGTTATCTTAAAGGCCTACGCCTATATGCTGCACCTGGGGAAGGAAGGCCTGATTAAGGCTGCCGAGACAGCGGTATTGAACGCCAACTACTGCCTGGCCCGGCTTAAGGAACACTATGACGTTGCTTTTGACAAAAGGTGCATGCATGAGTGCGTGCTTTCGGCAACCAGGCAGGCAAAAAACGGCGTGCATGCCCTGGATATCGCCAAATACCTTATTGATAAAGGCTTTCACCCTCCGACGATATATTTCCCGTTGATTGTCAAAGAGGCGCTGATGATCGAGCCGACGGAAACCGAATCAAAAGAAACCCTGGATGAATTCATCGAGGCAATGATCGAAATTGCACGCCTTGCCAAAGACAACCCTTCCGCTGTCACAGAAGCGCCTCTTCATATGCCGGTCAGGCGGCTTGACGAAACAAAGGCAGCGCGCGAACCAAACCTGCGCTGGGAGCCCTAAAAACCGCGATGAAAGTATTCAGGCTTATCAGGTCAGAGCCGGCAGACGCCTGTTACAATATGGCGCTGGATGAAGCGCTCTTTACCCGTTATCTTAAGGACCGCGTCCCGGTTTTGCGTGTATATAGATGGCGCTCGCCTTCATTCACCTACGGGGTATCGCAAACGCCGGAGGCGGCACTTGATGTGAAAAAATGCCTAGCTGACGGGATCGAAATCGCCAGAAGAATGACCGGCGGCGGGATACTTTTCCACAATGACGAGATAACCTACAGCCTTGCCTGCGCCAAAGAAGATGTGGGCGAACCAAAGGAATCGCTTGTCTCCTACAGCCAAATATGCGCGTTTCTTATCCGGTTTTATGAGTCGCTAGGGCTTACATCTTGCTTTGCGCATGAATCGGAACATTTCCAGAGGAGACGCGCTCCGCACGATCTTTGCAGCGCATCGCATGAGAAATACGACATAGTGATAAACGGAAAAAAAATCGGAGGGCACGCCCAGAAACGCAAAAGGGATGCCGTATTCCAGCACGGCTCTATCCCATGCAGCATTGATTGGGATTTTGTGCGTTCGTATGCGCCATTGTTACCGCAGGACATATCCTCCGGCGCCACTACCCTTTATGAAGAATTACAAAAGGTCCCGGATAAAAAAACCCTGGAAGAGAGGCTTATCGAATCATTCGCCAGCACTTTTAACGTGAGCTTCAATGAAGAGAAAGAGATTATGCATGAGACCTGCATGGCTTGACAAAAAAATAAGCCTGAAGGCTTCTACGGAAGTGAAGCAGCTCCTGAGGGGGCTAGGCGTTGAAACGGTGTGCGAACAGGCGCTCTGCCCGAATATAGGGGAATGTTTTAGCCGCAATGAAGCCACTTTCCTGATACTCGGCAGGCTGTGCACGCGGATGTGCAGTTTCTGTAATATTGCCAAAGGCGCGCCATTGCCCCCGGATCCTCAGGAGCCATCAAGGGTTGCCTCAGCAGCTGAAAGGCTTGGCTTGAAACACGTGGTCATAACCAGCGTTACCAGGGACGACCTGGCAGACGGAGGCGCGGGGTTTTTTGCCGACACGGTCCTGCGCGTCAAGGAAAAGCTGCCTGCAACGACAATCGAAGTGCTGATCCCTGATTTCAATCTATCTATGGAGGCGCTGGCGCTGGTGGCAGCGGCATCGCCGGATATTATCGCGCACAATGTGGAAACGGTTCCGTCGCTCTACCCGAAAGTCAGAAAAGGAGCCGATTACGCGCGTTCTTTAAACGTGCTGAAGGCGCTGAAAAAAATATCCCCGGGCATAAAAACAAAATCAGGCATTATGCTGGGCATGGGTGAAAATGAGAAAGAGGTTTTTGCGGTTATGCAGGACTTACGCTCTGCAGGGTGCGATTTTTTAAGCATTGGCCAGTACCTGGCGCCAAGCCAACGCCATTATCCGGTGCAGGAATACATATCCCCGGAGGCGTTCAGCCATTATAAAAAAGAAGGCGAAGCAATGGGCTTTCTGTACATTGAAAGCGGGCCGTATGTGCGCAGCTCCTATAAGGCAGGCGGATATATGACATCTGCATAGAGGCATTTTCATACCGAAAAAACAAAAAAAGGGGATGGCGTTTATCCATCCCCTTTAAAAATGCCTTGCTTACCACACAAATGTGTGGTATAGTCAGAAATGGGAAAATAAGGTCTCGTAACTTTATGAAGATAAAGAAGATAAAGTAAAGGGAAACGTCCCCTATGATATTGCATGTTGATATGGATGCGTTTTTTGCTTCGATTGAGCAGGCGATAAATCCAAGGCTCAAAGGCAAACCCTTGATAGTAGGCTCCAGGGGCTCAAAGGCGCATACCGTGGTGTGTGCCGCAAGCTATGAGGCCAAGGCATTAGGCATACACTCAGGAATGCCTTCGGTTGAGGCCTTCAGGATCTGCCCATGGTTAGAGTTTGTGCCTGCTGAACAGGCCAAGTATATCTGGACCTCAGAACAAATATTAGAGATGCTGAAGGCCTATAAATTGCCCCTGCAATATGCCTCAATTGACGAATTCCAACTGGATATAGGAGCTCAGGAGGACCCCTTAAAAATAGCCCAGGATATCCAGAAAGAGATCCGGGAAACCTTCAAAATAACTGCCTCAATAGGCATTGCCAAAAATTGCCTTCTGGCGAAATTGGCCTCCAAATTAAGAAAGCCAAACGGCATCCTTGCGCTGACAGATACCAACCTCAAAGAGGCCCTGGAGGCAACCCCGGTTGAAAAAATAGCAGGTATCGGCCCAAAAACTACCCTGGTTATCCAGGGCCTGGGGATAAAAAGCTGCTGGGATTTATACCAAAAATCGCCGCAGTTTTTAAGCAAAATTTTTGGCAAAAACGGGCTGAATTTATATGCTGGTTTGCATGGGATAGACCGGCTTGAGGCCTCAGAAGAGTCGGAAAAACCAAAGTCAATTGGCCACTCATACACGCTGCCATGGGCATCTCAAAACCCGGTATTTATCGAATCATGGATCAGGCTGCTTTCAGAGATGGTGGCAAGACGGCTCAGGGAGCAAAAACTGCTTTCTAAGACCACGCATTTATGGCTTAGTTTCGGGTTTGAAAGAGGCGGTTTTGGGGCGCAAAAAACAAGCGATTTAGCCACTAATGACGGGTATGAGGTCTGGCAAAGATGCCTTAAAATAGGGGCCAAGATAGGCAAAAAATGGCCTAAAATACGGGCCCTGGGAGTTACCTGCTCAGGCCTTGAATATGATTATTACCCCCCTTTATTTACCGAGCAAAGAAGAAGGGTAGATCTCCTTAAAGCAGTTGATAAGATCAATGGCCGCTTTGGGGAGAGTTCCATCTATCCGGCAATCATATCCTTCACTAAAAGGATGCGATAACCATCCCGTAAATTCCGCACTAAAATTCACTCCAAACGCAAACAAATGTCACCCGTTAAAAACAGAAGTAAGGGAAAGTAAGTTTAAATCGAGTTATTCACAGGAAAAATACAGCCCAGGATAACTTATTAGAAAACAAGGCCTTGGAAGAATTTCTCCAATATCGCGAAGTTAACATAAGATATATTATAGGAAGTTGAGCACAGGGCAAGTTTGAACCTTCTCAAGGGTCTTTAAGGGTTGTGATAGCGGTTTTGGGCAGGATTTTGCCAGGCTTTCAGGCCTCTTGTTTAGGCTCATCCCAGGGTGATTTGACAAAAGATTTATGCGGAAAATTATGGTGGGTGTCCAGCACATACTGGCCGCCTTTTATGCGGATTAAACGGCCATGGCTTAATGCGTCAGCCACCTTTTTGCGCGCCCTTCTTACTATGCGGCTAAAGGTCTGCTGGGAGATTTTCATCAGTTTGGAAGCATCCTTTTGCGACATTCCCATACTGTCTGCCAGGCGCAATGCCTCAACCTCATCTACCCCTAAATCAGTCTCATCCGGCCTTCCTGGCCGTCCCCTGGGGCTGAATTGCCTGATCCTGGGGTCATGGTGCACAAAGCGGTACTTCTGTGGCCTTCCTCTTGGTTTCATGGATTTAACCTTATTTATGCAAACTTACTTGCTTTTAACGCCGGTGTTATTGTGAGTATAAACCCATATATCATCTTTGTCAAGCAAAATGTAAACAATTTCAAATTGTCGTAACGTCAATAAAAATAGCCGATTAGAAAAAAATTGCCAATAGCCAGTTTTTTGCGATTTTAAGGCCCTGCCTGTGGGCTAAAATTTTAACTCAGGAAGCCCTTTCTTTTTGGCACAAATTTTGATAGTATTTGGCACAATTTTTAGGTATACTTTAAGCAATGGTAGAACTCAGGCAAAAGATGCAGATGCGCAAGCTCCTGCTGCCGGAACTGAGGCAGCACCTGCAGATCCTGGCTTTGCCTTTGCCGGACCTTAAGGACCTGCTTGAGCAGGAGCTTGTAAACAACCCCTTTCTGGAGGAGGCCTTTGAACAGGCAAAACCTCCCTCTCCCCTTACTCCTTTACGCCAAAAAAAGAGTGTTTCCAGCGAAGGTTTAGAGCTCAGGGCTGCCATGATGACCAGGCATGCCACTTTGCAGGATGTGCTTTTGAGGCAACTGGGAATGTTTGCTGATACTGAAGACGACCGTTTGATAGGCAGGGAAATTATCGGCAATATTGATGAAAACGGCTACCTGAATAGCACCGCTGAAGAGATAGCTGCCACCCTTGGCAGGCCTGTGGAAAAAGTTGTGGAAGTCCTCAAGCTGGTGCAAAAGTTTGAGCCGCCTGGTGTGGGTTCCCGCTCCCCTGCTGAGTGCCTGCTTATACAGCTTGAGCTGGGGGGGCATACAGACCCGCTGACGCGCCAGATCGTTGAATTCCACCTGGATGATGTGGCTAAAAAGAATTATACCCGCATTGCCAGGTGCCTTAAAGAGCCGCTTGAGAGGATTGAGCCCTGCATCAAAAAGATACTCAAGCTCAACCCCAAGCCGGGAAGAAATTATTCTGCCGAAGAGCATATTCACGTGGTCCCAGATATCATCATTGATGAAGGTGATGAAGATGACCTGTTGATCAGTATCAATAATGAAGATACCCCCACGGTCAATATTAACCAGGACTACAAGAAGCTCTTAAAAGACCCGGCCATTAATGCCCAGACTAAGGCCTTTCTCAGGGAAAAGCTGCACAATGCCATGGAGTTGCTGCGCGCTATTAGCAGAAGGCAGACCACGTTGCGTAAGGTCGTTGAGGTGATCGTTGAAATACAGCGCGAGGCAATCATGGAGGGCTTTGCGCGCCTGAAGCCCCTTACCTTTCATGATGTGGCTGCGCGCACCGGGCTACATGAGTCAACCATCTGCCGCGTGGTGATGAATAAATACTGCCAGACCCCGCATGGAGTGGTGGCGCTGAAGGATTTTTTCACAAGCCATGTGCATGATGCCAGCGGCCAGACGGTTTCGTCGAATTTTGTCAAGCGCAGGATCAAAGAGCTGATCGATGCCGAAGATAAAAGAAACCCTCTCAGTGATTGCGACCTCACCAAAATTTTAGAGGAAAATGATAAGCTCAAATTAGCCCGCCGCACCGTAGCCAAATACCGCGAAGAACTTAAAATACTCTCCTCCCCCTACCGCCGCATCCGCTAATCGGGACTAATAGGGGACGTTTCCCTTTATCCTATCCTTATTATTTTCATAGAATTACAATACCTCATTTTCCCATCAATGCTTCATTGGGAAAACGAGTGTTTGTAACTGCTTACCGGTAAGTGAGTTATGTTAAAGGGAAACGTTCCCTATGGTGGGGTTGGGAAAGTTGATTGTTGGAAGTTGTTGGAGGGTAAGGAGTTCTGGCGAAGGGAAACGTCCCCTAGTTTTTGGGGGTGTCGAAGGCAAGGCCTGCCAGTTCTATCAGGCTACTCATGGACATCACGTTGTCGGAGTTGAATTTGACGGGAGAGTTCTGCAAAGCGCCTAAGTTCATGACGCCTAAAGGGCGCTCGTGGATCTTAATGGGAAGAATCATTGAAGACTTAATCTGCGGGCGGTTCAAGAACGGCTTAATGCGGGAGTCGGCGTAATTTTCATTAATGAGGAAAGGGGTGTTTTCGCTTACTGCCCTGCCTGATATCCCCTCCCCTACCCTGATGTGGGTATTCTTAACCACGTCTTCCGAAAGGCCCTTTGCCACACGGATGGTAAGCTCTTTTTCGCTGTTGAGGATCATGATCGAGCCGATATCAGCGCCGCTGACCTGAAGCGCCATGTTCAGGAATTTCTCAAAGAGATTCCTCAACGCATCCTCTCCCTCCTGGCTTGAAAGCTGCTGGATCTCCTGCTCGGCGCTCCTCTTTTCATAGGCGATCTTTAAGACATACCCGCAGATATCTTTCAACAGGTCAAGCACAGCCTGCAACCGGTTAAAAGAGAGCACGCGTATCTCAAGCATGGCATCCCAGAGCGCGCCATGGTCCACATTAAGCTCATCGGCGATCTTGAAATAATATTCTTTGGGCTTGCGCGAGACAAGGATGACAGGGCCAAAGATCATATATCCGAGGTTCTCGGCTCCCGGAAGCCTCAGCGGTATGGTAAAATTGTGCAAACCCGGAGGGCAAACAAAGCTCAAATTCCTGTCAACAATGGCATCCCCGCCTAAAAACGTAGGAGCGCAGGTCTGACAGATATTGTAGCGGTTGCGGTTGTTGCGGATGAGCTTGCGGCACAGCGTGGGCTCTCCGCTGTAGGCGGTTACCGGCGCGCCCTTAGCGTCAAGGGTGCGCAGGCCGATCCCCGTAACATAGGAAAATATATCCTGTATCTCCTGCCATTTATTGATGTCGACTAAATCAACTAAGCGCACGATGCTAATCTCCGGTTGCCTTTCTGCCGTTGGTAGGCTTGATTAATTCGTAACGAACCATCTTTTTGTAAAGCGTGGTCCTGTTTATCCCCAGCGCCTTTGCGGCATCATTACGGTTCCATCCCACCGAATCCAAGGTCTTGACGATAATCTCCCGTTCGGGGTTCCTGAGCGCATCCTTAAGCGTAAGCGTGTGGCCGTTGCCTGCTGCCGCCCCCACCCCGACTACCTCAAGGGGCTTCTGCATCTGCCTTAAGAAATCAGGGAGGTGCTCAATCTTCAATTCGTTGCACTGCGCTAAGATTATGGCGCGCTCAATGACATTTTCAAGCTCGCGCACATTTCCCGGCCAATCGTACTCCATAAGCCGGTCAAGGAACTCCTGTGATACGGCTTCGACTTTTTTACAAAGGTGCTTTGAATGTTTTTCGATCAGGTCGTTTACCAACAACGGAATATCCCCTTTTCTCTGGCGCAGCGGCGGCACTTCGATATCGATGATTTTAAGCCGGTAATATAGGTCCTTGCGGAATTTTTTCTGTTCGATCAACTCTTCCAGGTTATGATTGGTGGCAGCCACCACACGCACGTCGACTTTAATGGTGCGCGAATCGCCGACGCGTTCAAGCTCACCCTCCTGCAGGATCCTCAACAACTTTACCTGCAGATTGGGCGAGAATGCGTCTATTTCATCCAGAAAGATCGTGCCTCCGTCAGCCAGCTCAAACCTACCCGGCTTATCTTTAATCGCGCCGGTAAAAGCGCCTTTGACGTGGCCGAAGAGCTCGCTTTCAAGCAGGGTCTCGGTCAACGCGCCGCAGCTTACCTCGATAAAGGGCTTCTTCTTCTCTTCCGGGTCAAAATCGTGGATGGCATGGGCGATTAAATGCTTTCCGGTGCCGCTCTCCCCTGATATCAGCACGGTTGCGCGCGTGCGCGCTACTGCCTCGATCAAGGAATAGATTTTCTGCATCTTAGGATCCTTGCCCACGATGCCGATAAAGCGCTCGCGTTCGATATTGGAAAGGCGTTCGCGCAGCTTGGTATTCTCTTCAATCAGCTTATTCTGCTTTGCCAGGCGCTCAAGCACAATCTTAATCTCGTTATCAACGATCGGCTTGGTGATGTAATCGTAGGCGCCCTCTTTCATGGCGTCAACTGCGCTATTAATGCTGCCGTAACCGGTGATCAGTATGACCGGCATCTCGGGATACTGCTTTTTGACATTACGCAGGAATTCAATTCCATCCATCTCCGGCATCTTAATATCGGTGATAACGATGTCAGGGGCGTAGGTTTGCAAAGATTGCAACGCCTCCTTGCCGTTTGTGGCAGTGGAAACACTATACCCTTCAAGCGTCAGGAATTCGCTTAACGACCTGCGCACCAAGGGCTCGTCATCAACCAACAGGATATGGATGTGGTTGTTCGTAGGCATGTTATGCATGGGCTTCAAAAAACTTTTTGGGAATAGCGACGCTAAAAGTACTCCCTGCGCCTTGCGCCGTGTGCACTTCAATAGCCCCCTCGTATTTGTTCACAATTTCCTTACAGATAGCAAGGCCAAGCCCGGTGCCTTTGCCGATATTCTTGGTGGTAAAGAACGGCTCGAATATCCTCTCTTTTACCTCGGGGGATATGCCGGTGCCGGTGTCCTTGAGGTTCACGTATATCAAATCGTCCTTCAGGTGCGTGGAGATCTCCAGGATCCCGCCCTGGGGCATGGCATCCACGGCATTGCCGATGAGGTTTGACACCACATGGTAGAGCCCCATATCCAGCACGCGCGGCAGGCCCTCCTCGTAATGCCTGATCACGGCAATAGAGCCGTTGAGCTTCTCTTTCATCGCATCCAAGGAATCTTCAATGATATCGCTTACCTTAACGTATTTTTTGAACTTCGGCCCGTCGGAATTAACCAGGTGTGAAAACTCAAGGAGGGAATTGGTAATATTGCTGATGCGGGAAAGCCCTTTCTTTATTTCCAATAAATATTCGCGCACAACAGAGCTTGTCTCCAGCTGGTGGAAGATGATGTTGGCATAGCGCATGATCCCGTCGAGAGGGTTGTTGATCTCGTGGACCACGCCCGCGGCGAGCTTACCGACGCTGGCATATTTTTCAAGGAGCTCCTTTTGCTTACGCTCTTTTTCTGATTCGCCGTTCACGCAGTTGGTTGACTTAATGTGCTCAACGACCTGGCAGGCATACTTGCAGAGGACCGTGGCAAACTGCAGGTCTTTCTCGGAAAAAGGCTCGCGGCTTGATTTATCCGCGATATTGACCACGCCCAGAAGCTCATCTTCCACGAACAAGGGCACAGAGATGAATGACTTGGTATTGTAGTGGTTAAAGCCGTTGCGGTTGAAGCGCGGGTCGTCGTCGATGTCGCGCACCAGAACCGGGGCCCTGCTCTGGACTACCTTGCCGGAAATCCCCTCCCCTACCCGCCTGGTGATGTTCTTCAGCCCCATGCTGCGCGAATTCAGGTAGCTATCGAGGATGAGTTCTTTGCGGGAGGCATCGAATAAAAAGAGCGAGCCGCATTCGGCATTAAGGACCGCCATTAATTCTTTGAGTACATTATTCAGGAAAGAATTGACGTTTGCGCAAATCATTCTTTCTGCTCCTTTAATTTGCCCATCATGGCCTTTGCGGCGTTACTGAGGCGGCTTTTGGGGTAATCCGCGAGGAGCTGTTCGAGCACCTTAAGAGCGTTATCATTATCCTTGAGTTCGCGGCTGTAGATCATGGCCATATCCATCATGACGCCATCCATGCTCACCTTGTCCTTGTATTTATCGATGATCGAACGGAAAGTGCTGATCGAATTATTCCATTCCTTAAGCAGCGTGTAGCACTGCGCGATGAGTATCTCCACGCGGTAGGCAAAAGGCGAGCCCGGGTATTTGGCTGCCATGGCTTTGTAATGCTCTATCGCCTGGCGGGTTGCTTCCATCATGCGGTCGGGCTGCAGCTTAATCTTGTAGTGCTGGATGATGTAAATGGGGATATCCACGCCGCGCAGAGTCGTGGGATAATCCTGCATTATTTTTTTATACTGGATAAGCGCGGAATCCCATTTGTTTTGCATCTCGTAGGTATTGCCGATGAGGAAAACCGCCTCGGAGCAGATGTTAGGGTTTTTGCTGTAGGTGTTTATGATTTTTTTAAGCTGTGCGCGGGCATTCTCGTGTTCGTTCTTGATGAGATAAAGGCGGGCGATGGTGAACTGGGACTCAACCGCCAGGGCGCTCTCTGCGTTCCGTGCGGTAAAGTCGTTGAATTTTTTGACTACATTTTCAAGCTGGTTTGGCGGCGTGGCATGCGGGTTGCGGAAGATCTTCTGCGCGGACATCTGCAGCCAGTAATATTCGCGCTCAAGCGCGTAGTTGTCGGGTTTGCATCCGGCGAGGAGCGCTACGGCGGCGATAAGGAAAAGTGCGGCAGTTAGCGCGAAAACCTTGTGACGCGGTGACCTTGTGACGTGGTGACCTTTATTGAGCATTTTGTTCCTTATACAGATAGGCAGTTGACAATGTGACCAGCGGGTCTATGACAAGTGAGGTGATCCCGATATTGGCGATACTAAGCAACAAAACCACTTCCGGGAAAAGCGTGTACATAAGAAAGGCGGTGTTGTAGCTAAGCACGATCATCGGCACGTAAATCAACATGGGCAAGCCCAGGAGGATCAGGGTAACCAGAATGTTTTTCTTGAAAAAGATAAACGAGGCGATTATTGATTTGAGAACTTTTTCGTCCTTCTTGATGATGATGGGGATGGCGTAAACGAAGAATGACTGAATGAAGAGGCTCATGAAGAACCCGATGATGGGAAACATAGGCCCGAGCCAGATGCCTGCCTTCATAAACAGGAGCCTGGTCCTGCCGGTCATAAAGTACCTGATCAGGCCCCAGGTCAGGATTTTACTGAACCCCCAGAAGATGCTGACGTTAAGCAGGACCACCAAAAAGAGCGCAAAATATTTCTTAAAAAGTGTGTCGAAGGTCTTCTTATAAAACATAGTGACGGCGATTCCGGAGAGGAGCGACCCAAAAACTACTGCCAGGACCATGCGGGCGTTGTACATGAGCTTAGGAATCAAGAGGAAATGGGCAGGATAGTGCAGGAATTTTTCTCCCCAGAGGGTCCTGATGATGGGGCCGAAAACCGTTACAAATGGCTGGCGAGGGGCTATATATGAAGCGCCTAAGACGACTACTTCAAGCAGGGCAAAAACCACAAAGGGCATAAAAAGCGCTGGTTTTTCTGCTATGGCTGCAAAAACCGACGCGTAAATTTTTGAAATTCTCAGGTGCAGTGATTTTTTAGGGATGCTCATGAATTACGGAGGAGTAAAAGATGATGATAAATATCAATAAAGGTAATTTCGTTAAGTATAACATATAGTTTTTGATTTGTCAAGTCGCGCACTCTTATATTTTACAAAGCATCTTCTATACCAATATTTCCCGTCGCTGATCAAAATATTAATTTTGTTTTAGTGCTTAACATTATGTCTTTCAAATGGTTACGTTAACATAACTTACTAAACACATAAAAAATCTGTTATAGATTTCCCTCCCCTCAAATCCATGTTTCCCCTTATAAACACTATGTCTTTTTTCAACAAATTCCACCACTTGGGGACGCCACTTGGGGACGTTTCCTTTTAACAGAACTCATTTGCTGACAGGAAATTATGAGTAGTCATTTTGCCATTAATTCTACGCCACTTGGGGACGTTTCCTTTTAACAGAACTCATTTGCTGACAGGAAATTATGAGTAGTCATTTTGCCATTAATTCTAAAATGGCAAAATGAGTTATCGTAACATCTTGACGATAAAGAAGATAAAACAAAGGGGAACGTCCCCTTTGTGGGATTGGCAAAGTAAGGTGTTGTAACTTAATGGAGTGTAAAGGGTTATGAACAAGGGGAGCGTCCCCCCCTATTTATTTCGAGGAGTTTTGCTTTGAGGTAAGAAGCAATGGTTTCGTAGGCCTGGCCGCCCTCCTCATGACGCTCGCCTTCTGTAATACTTGCGCCTCCCCTCCTGGTTTCTCCTACCTCTTTTCTTTCATTGGTGAGTTTTATGGTATTAGAAAGCTCGTTAAAGGTGAGCGGTTTGCCAAAAGTCAGTTTAATCTTTGTAAGCCTGGGAAATTTGCGCGAGACCGGCCAGGCCTGATAAGCACCTGTAATGTAGGCGGGGATAACTGTAACCTCAGCCTCCTTGACAAGGATCCCTATCCCCTTTTTGAACTGCACCAGCTCTCCTGTGGGAGAACGCTGGCCTTCGGGAAAATAACAGACAATCTTGCCGTGCTTGAGCACATAGGAGCAGTATTGCATTGCTTTAAGCACATCAAGGCTGATGTCAATGGGGATAAGCCGGGCTCCTTTAATAAAATTCCTGACAAAGGGGTTGACAAAGAATTTACGCATCCCCAGGAAAAAACAATCAAGCAACATAGCAGAAGGCAGGCCGCAGGCAATGATGAAGCCGTCAAAATACGAAGTGTGGTTTGCATAAATTACATAGGGGCCTTTTTTGGGCAGGTTCTCAGCCCCCCTCACCTCAAGGCAAAAACAAATTTTAAAGAGCGCGCGGAAAAACCACATGAAAGCATAAGTCATTATCTTATCGATGGGTGAAGGAGTAATGCGTATCTGGGAACGCATCTCATCCGGCAACTCTTCTTTCAGCGCAACAGACCAGTCAAAGGCAGCCTGAGAAGAAACGCTTCCTGCGCTGCGCGCTTTAAGGTAGGGGCTGACCTTTTGAGAAAGTTCTTTTAACGTGGAGCAGTAAAAGAAGTCAAGTATCGACTCTTCGGGAATTTCAATCCCCAGGTAACGTTGAAGCTCAAGAAGCAGCTCGATGCGCTCAAGCGAATCAAGCCCCAGGTCCAGCTCAAGGTGGTCGTCAAGAGAAACAGGGTGGTTCATGCGCCTGGATAAATAAGCGAGCATCCGCTCAATTACCGGCGCCTCAATTGCGGGGGGCTGGGTTTCGCCGGTTTGCTTGACGACAATATGCTGGCCGCTAAAAACAGTATCCTTGTATTTTTCGCTCACCCGGTAACGCATGATCTTCCCCAGCCGCGTGCGGGGAAGCGCTTCGTTAGTGATGATAAAGCCCTTGATGCGCTTGTGCGGAGCAAGCTGCAAGGAAAGCCGCTCGATCTCCCAGGTGATCTTTTCTTCGATGCGCGCTTCTTTTTTCTGTCGGAAATACTCCTCATCCGGAACCACCACAGCCATCAGCTTCCCCTCTTCTCCCAGGAAACCCTGCTGCCTGCGCGAGAAAACGCAGATCTCCTTGATGAAGGGGTTGGCGCCGTAAAAACTCTCGACCTCCTCGGGGCTAATCTTTTTGCCTGAGGCGAGCGTAATTACCTCATCTTTTCTTCCGGCAAGGTGTAAAAACCCTTTTTCATCGATCCATCCAAGGTCGCCGCTTAACAACCAGCCGTTCTGCAGGACTTTCCTGGTTTCCTCGGATAACCCGTAATAACCCTGCATAACGTTGGGGCCCTGGATCGCCACTTCGCCGAAACCAGTGTTGTCGGCATTAACAATCTTGATTTTCACCTCAGGCACCGGCAGGCCTGCGCTGCCAAGCTTGAAGCGGGAAAGCGTATTGAAGGCAACAACGGGCGAAGTTTCGGTAAGACCGTAGCCCTCAAGCACGGTAAAGCCCCATTTATAAAAATCGGCAAGGACTCTTGTGTCGATGCGCGCGCCGCCTGAAATCATAAAACGTAAACGCTGCCCCAGGGAACGGTGCATGGATGAAAAAATGAGGCGCGCGATATTAACCCCGAATGACCTGCGGATAAGCCAGCAAAGATTTGCCAGCGGCTTTTGCATCAGGCGCAGAGGCAAAGGCAGGCGTTTTATTTTTTGGGTGATAGCATTATGTAAAAGCGAGAAAACCTGCGGGACCGCCACAAAAATAGTTACCTTCTCTTCATTGAGGCAGCTCATCAATTCCTGTGAGCTGATATTCGCAGGATAGGCGATGCGGCAGCCGGTCAGAAGCGGCAAGAGGCAGGTTACCATAAAAGGATAGGTATGGTGCAGGGGCAGCATCGAAATGACGACGTCGTCCTTGCGCAGCATTTGCAGGGATTGCAAGGACCTGACATTGGCAAGGAGGTTTGCGGCGCTGAGCATTACGCCTTTGGGCGTGCCGGTTGTGCCGGAAGTATAAAAGAGCGCGCTGATGGCATCCGGAGGCAGGCGCCCTTCTTTTTTTCCTGCGGGGGACTGAGGCTGCCACCCCTGGCGCTCCTCTTTATCGAGCAACAAAAGCGGGCAAAGGTTATCCGAGAGGACTGACTTGGTAAGATTGGGGCAGGATTTTCTTGTGGTGAGGAATAATTTAGGAACGCAGTCTTCGATGATAAAACGTATATCCTGGTATGAAGACTTGATGTCCAGCGGTACCGCAATGCCTCCGACTGCCTGTATTGCAAGGTAGGCGATCGGCCATTCAGGCTGGCTGCCCAATGCTATGGCAACCCTCTCCTGCTCTTTAATCCCGGCTGCAAAGAGGACTGAGGCGAGCTTGCTGACTTCGTCAAAAAGCTCCTGGTACGTCCAGGTGACGCGGGACTTGCCCTGGGTGAGGCCGGTGTCGGTTACTTCAGGGAAGGACAATGCCACTGCCTGTGGGCATGCCTTAACAATTTCGGCGAAGCGCTCAAAAACCTGAGACCTCATCATATGCGTTATTATACCCTCCCCTCCCCTCCATTTCAATTCCAAAATTAGGGGACGTTTCCCCTCCTTCGATCCCCAGCAAATTCATAAAGTTACAACCACTCATTTTCCCAATGGCCCGACGGGAAAACATGTGTTTGTAACTGTTGAAGTATTAAGTGGCTCTGATGAAGGGAAACGGTCCCGGGATTTGGAATTATGGCTTGACACTGGCATTTTTATGGGGGATAATTTATGTATGAATACGCTTAAAGAACTTATAGCCGCCGATAAACGAAAAGGGGACCGGCTGGATCTTGAGATCAGGGTCTCCTATCTTTTTCCCGACTCCCAAAACTGGGTCGGGCCGGTGACGATTGAAAATATCAGCGGCGGCGGGCTCAAATTCAAGCACTCCTTTCCTCTCACCCAGGGCTCTGAGCTGACGCTCAATATTGACCTCCTCGATAAAAAAAAGCAAATAGTCTGCAAGGGCTATGTTGCCTGGTGCAAAAAAGACCCCTCCCGAAACCTTTACCACATCGGCGTAAAGCTCGGCAAGATGAACCGCCTTGACCGCCAGCGCTACGTCCTGCACCTGTGCGAAAATATCCTGGCTCAGCACCTGAGCCCTAAGGGCGACATCAAATAGGAAAACACGTGGTTGTAACTTGCTGCGCGGCTAAAAGTAATATCAATAGAGAAGCGTCCCTAAGGTTGGAATTATGGATAATGCGCAGATTTTAAATAACCTTTATAGCGCGGCTTCGCTGCAGGATTTCCTTGCGACCGTCGAGTACCGCGTGGCGCGGACCCGCCAGGAGCTTGAGCAGGCGTATGCCCTAGTCTATAAAGAATACCGCAAGCGCGGGTATATCGACGAGAACCAGTCGGGGCTGAAGCTCTCCCTTTTTAACGCCCTGCCGCAGACCACTACGTTTATCGGCATCGCCGACAAGCAGATTGTTACCACGGCAACCGTAGTTACGGACTCGCCGCTGGGCCTGCCCATGGATGAAGCCTACCATGCCGAGCTCAACGAATTCCGCCATATCGGCGCAAGGCTCTGCGAGGTCACCATGCTGGCCAGCGACACCGACCTGTTCAAGAACGGCGTATCCATGATGTTGAATTCAAAGAAATTGTTCTTTGTCTTCTTCCTCTTTAAGCTCATCTACGATTATGCGCGCGATGTGCAGAAACTCGACCATATCTGCATCGCCATCAACCCCAAGCACAAACTGACCTATGATTTCCTTTTCTTCAAAGAAATGGGAGGCCTTAAAGCCTACAAGAGCGTAAATTCCGCTCCTGCTATTGCCGAGCACCTTGATATCAAGGAGGCGGAGAAGAAATGCCAGGCGATGAACAAGGAGGGCTTGTATAAGATGTTCATCGTGCGCAAGACCCCGCTTGAGAGGTTCTCGGATAAATATGAAATGACGCCTGAGGACCTGCGCTATTTCTTTGTGGAAAAATCGGATGTGTTCAACGCGGCGCCGATGCATAAGCTTGATTATGTGAAGTGCTGTTATAAGTCTTACGACTTCGCACGTATCCTGCAGTAACCACATCCCTCGCCTATGGCAAAGCGAATCCTCGTGATCGACGATGAAGTTGATTTTATGGCGATCATGAAGCTTACCCTCGAAAATAACGGCTTCGAAGTGATTACTGCTTACGACGGGCAGGAGGGATTCAGCAAGGCGCGCGAAGAACGGCCTGACCTTATTATCCTGGATGTGCTGATGCCCAAGATTATGGGCGATGAGCTCTTAAACCTTTTTGAGCGCGAGCCGGAGACCGAAAATACTCCTGTCATCCTCCTCACTAACCTGCCGCTGATGTACCTGACCGGCAAGATGCACGGCGGGCCAATCATCGAAAAAGATTCGAAAGGCCACATCCTCCTGCGCAAAGACTGCAGCGAAGAGCAGCTCCTGGCTGCCATCGAAGAATCGCTCCAAAAATAAGGACCGTTTCCCTTCGATTGAACTCACTAAGACTCCTGGAGTTACAAAAAGTCATTTTCCAGGATAGTCCTCCGGGATAATGATGTTGCAATAAGCTTTCTGGCGGCCCTTGAGGGTGTCGGCGAGACCTGGATAAAACGGGTCCATGTCTAATAAATAATCAGGCTTGCCTAAGGCGTAAAAGGCGTAGCTGGAATACGGATAGTCTTGCGGGGAATCGCAAAGGCCAGCCCTGACCGGGTTCAGCTCGATGTATTTTCCGCAGCAGAGAAAATAATCATCTTTCTCAATAATCTTGCTTTTAAATCTCCCCTGCCAAAGATGGCCGACATACTCCCGGTTCCGTCGATAATAATAAAAGAAGCTCAGGTTGAGGCGTTTCATAAATGTGGCGAGATCGCTTGCCGGCTTCACTCCAATCATGAAGTGCACGTGGTTGGGCATAAAACAATAGTGAATAATTTTAATCCCGGTTAATTTTTTATATTTGACTGCCAGTTGATGATAAAATCTGTAATTCTGCGGCTTGAAAAAAATTTTCCTGCGGTTGTTGCCTCTGCACATAACATGCAAATACCCTGTCTCCGGCACCACTCTTGCTCCCCGCGGCATACAAACCCTCCTTTCTTTACTTTTAATAGACGCAACTTCTCGCAAAATCTAACACCCTAATAGGGGACGCTCTCCTTTAACAGAACTCACTAAACAGTAAGCACTTACAAACACTCGTTTTCCCAATAAAACCTAGATGGGAAAATAAGGTGTTGTAACCTTATGATAGTAATAAGGATGTGATGAAGGGGAGCGTCCCCTATAAGTAAGAGTAAGGGGGTTGGGAAAGCTCGGTGTTGGAAGTTATTGGAGGGTAAGGGGTTTTGGCGAAGGGAAGCGTCCCCTAAAAGTGGAGTTTGGTTTCCAGGAAGACGGTGTCTTGCGAGGAGTAGCGGCCAAAGATAGTTGAGGGCGCGCCTTCAAAGATAAAGCCGCTCAGGGAAACTTCAAGGCCATTGCCAAATTTGTAGGTGAGCTTGGGGTTAAGCATCCAGTCGTGGTAGGAAATATTAAAGGTGTGCTTGAGGGAACAGTTTAAGTTGCCGCGCAGGAAATCTTTAGCCAGGGTTGCGGTTCCCTGATGCCCGAACTCCTCCTCAGGAAACAGCGGCTTGTAATTTACGATATAAGTTTCGATGAACTGCAGGTTCACACTGAAGTTATTAGCAGAGGTGTAATCTGCGCCGATGCCAGTAATCAGAGTATCGCGCTCGGTGTAAGACATATCGTCGCGTAAATACGGGTGAGCGATAAAATAACCTGCCTCTCCCCTCACCCCCCACTCCCCTGCAACCGTTTCCCAGTCAAACCCGAGCATGTGCATGCGCGGGTGCTCTTCTTCCAGGGCAAGCGCATCGTCATTGGGCGCGCTGTTTATCAAAGCAGCCAGGTTGTCAAGCGTGGGGAAATTGAGAAACTTCTTTACTGCCAGGCCTCCGGGGTTTTGCTCATGGAGGGTGGCGATACTGTGCAGGAGGTTCATATAATAAAACCCCCAGTCCACGTCTTTGGCGCGCGTGCGCACGCGCAGGCCGCCTTGCGCGTTTTTAAGCGAGCCGCTTGAGGGGGCGGGCTTACCTTGCGAGCGGATCTTGCGCACGGTTGCCTTGGTCGCCTCAGGGTAGGCGCCTGCATCTATCTCCTGCAAGAGATGGTCATACACAGCCCAATCAGAGCCAAAATAATTAACATTCGACGCCCTGAACTCAGGGAGAAACACAGTCTCTACGTCAAAGCCGTTGCCGAAATAATCGTACCTGAACATAAACACCGGCTCTTTTCTCTCCTGCTTGTTGTACATGATGAAACGCAGATAATCCTGCGGATTGACGCGGTCTAAAAGCACGATATCATCGAGCTTCCCCCAGGTAACAACCTGGCGGCCGATGGCGAATGCGGAGCTTGCGCTTTTTAATTCAAGGTATGCCTCGCGAAGCAAAAAGTCAGCGTCTTTAGCAGTCTTGTCATTAAAGAGCGCTTCACCGCGCGCTTCAGCAGAAAGAAAGACGCGTGTATTCCATCTTGAAAGCGTCAATTCGTTTTCAAGGCGCGCCCTCATTTCCAAATCCTCTTGCTTCTCAAACGGCGTGTCATCCTCGACATCCTGATACGCCCTGCCAAAGATAAACCCCTTTGCCTTATAGCTGATACCATCGGCGGCCTGAGCGCTCAAAGCCCACGCCATGATAACAGCAATCAGGCTAATTTTGCTCCAGGTGGCGCTGCGTAAATATCTCATCGTCTATGCCCAGATTATATTTTGCGTCTTTAACAATAATCAGCGTCTTGTGATTATCAATGAGGTCGGCAACCTCGGTCTCCATCGCAGTCCAGATGCCTTGTTGCTCCTTCAGTGTTTTGACGCTGAGGCGTTTAGCGAGCCCTGCCTTCTTATCGTAAAAATCAATGCGCACAATCATTTTGCTTTTTTTGTCAACCCAGCTTACGCGCTTTGAATACTGGGAATCACCGGGGTCTTTTGAGGCGCTCTCAACCACATAACACTGCCATTGGCCGAGCTGCTCTTCGCCCAGAAGTTTATGCTCGTCGCGCTCAGGCCGCCTGCGCTGCATATCCTCGTAGGTAAAATCGGAGTTGACGAATTTCAGGCTTTTCTGGGAGCTGACGATCCTGCGCGAGCGGCCCAGGGCAGGCAGATACAGATACTGCGTGTCATACCCTGATTCATTTTCCCATGATAAGAAAGAGATGCCAGCGATATCAGCCGGCTCAAGGAATTTGATGAATGAACGGGCAAGCGCTCCGTAGTCTTTGGTGTAGAGCTCAAAGACGCGTTTGCGCTCATTGCGGTTTTTATCGATCAACACCATCTGCGACTTGAAATAGGCATCCTGGCCGTCGTCGCGCCAGAAGGACTCCTGCATTATGCGCAAGCCATCAGGCGCCTGGGCGTACACAGAGGAAAACCATAAAATAGCAATTAATGCGCAAAAGAAAGTTTTCATTTTGAGTTGTTCCTTTTGACAAAATAGCGCCGTGCTAAAGCGCGTTTGAGCCTCTGTATGGGGTTACGGTTACCCAGCCACAGGTAACCTGTTTTAAGCCGACGCGCAAAGGGATCAAACTGCATGTAGTGCGGCACGGTCAGCGGCTCGTTGCGGCGCAAAAGCACATTGAGGGTTTCGGTTGCCGCTAAAACGCTTGAGAGGTTGCAGGCAGAGACAAGCGAAGGGCCAGTTTTTTTCTGCAGGTCCACTGCCTCAAGTTTCAGGTAGCTCATGTGCACTGATGCCGGGGCAAGGCCGATGCCGAATGCGATTATCTTATCTTCATAGCTCATGCGGTCGTTCAGGTCAAAATACTCATCAAAGGTCATGCCTCCCGGCTTGAACACCAGCATCGCGCTGCCAAAGCCCAGGGGCCCGGCTGTGATGGCGTAGGCGCCCTTTTCTGCTGCGCGCCTGAAGATGAGGCGGCGTTCATCAATGGAGAAAAAATCAATACCGTCAATAAAGACTTCAGCGCCGTCAAGAAAGCTGTCCAGGTTATCTTTGTTGACGCCTTCTGCGAAAACGCGCATCTCAAGGTGCGGGTTGATGGAAAGGGCTATTCCCTTCATCACCTCTGCCTTGTTCTTTCCCATGGTGTCGCTGTATGCTCCGCACTGGCGCTGGATATTGGCCGGCTCGAAGCTATCCATATCCGCGATGGAAAACCTTCCCACGCCCAGGCGCGCCAGGGTTGTCAGATGAAACCCTCCCACGCCCCCCATGCCAACGATCGCCACGCGGGCCTGGCGCAGCCGCTTCTGCTCATCCTCAGTCAGGAGCCCGATATTGCGATTAAACGCCTGCTGATAAAATCTATCTACCTCATTCATTCTAACCTCCACTATAGGGGACGCTTCCCTTCGCTCTATCCCCTACAAATCAATTAAGTTACGAGAGCTCGTTTTCCCAATTTTTGCTTGATAGGGAAATGACTTGTTGCAACTTGTTAAAGAACTAAGAGTTGCGATGAAGGGAAACGTCCCCTATCGCTGCATTGGCAAAGTTCGTTGCTGTAACTCCATGCTGCAATTAGGGTTTTGGCGAAGGGGAGCGTCCCCTATTTGAATTTGGGTTTGAAGAACATTAAGAGCGCGGGGGTCAAAAAGAGCTCGGCCCAGAGGCCGTTGAAGATCAAAAGCGCGCTTAAAACCCCAAAGTAGTACGTCGGGACAAAATTCGAGAACCCCACCACCCCAAAACCCAAAATCAAAATCAGCGACGTAATGAACGTCGGCTTCCCCTTTAACGCAAACGCCTGATACAATGCCTTCTGATAATCGCCTCCTGTGCGTTTGAGCCCCTCGCCAAAGCTGTGGAAGAAATGTATGGTATCATCCACGATAATGCCGATACCGATATCAGCGATCATCGAGGTTGCGCTGTCAAGCCGGATGCGCGCCAACCCCATAATACCAAACCCGAACAATAACGGTAAGAGATTAGGGATTATACTGAGCGTGCCCACAGAAAAAGAGCGGAAATCCACAAACATCATCCCAAAGATCAATATCATCGCCAGGCTTAAGCTCTGCACCTGGCCGGAGGTAACTGCCTCGTTTGAATCCACCTCCAGGACCGTCTGGCCCACTATCTCATAGGTTATCTCCTTAGGCGAATTCTTATGCAGGTAATACTCGATATCCTCGATTATTTTTTTAAGCTTCACTGTGCTATGCTCCTTCAGGCGTATGCGTATGGTTGTCCAGCTCCAGTCTGCGTTACAGAAGTCATCCAGGTCATCTGCGCCGTAAAGCAGCACGTATTGCGAAACCAGCTCTTTGGTTTCAGGCACGCGGTAATATTCCGGAAACTCATTATGAAAAGACTTGTGTATCTCTTTCAGGTAATCCAGGCAGGAAGTGCTCTTATCCACCGCAGGGAGAGTGCTCAGGAATTTCTGAACCCCTTCAATGTAGGCGAGGGCGAGCGGATCCTTAAAGTAATCCGGCTTATCGGCCTTCAGAGAAATGTTTAAGAGGTGCACTCCGCTTAAATGCTCTTCAATGTAAGTGGTTGCCTTATACACCGTGCTATTCTTTTTAAAATACTCCAGAACACTTGTCTCTGCCTTAATGCGCGAAGCCCCCCACACCGATAAAAACGCCAGAACTAATGTTACAAGCAAAACCTGCTTTCTGTAGCGGCTGCTAAAGCCGATAATCGCAAACAAGGCCTTATCCACGCTGTCCTTTAAAAAGCTAAAGCCGTAAATATCCTCATCACCCTGTTTCTCAACCTGCTTTTTACACAAATGCTTCAATAAGTTGAACTGCTTGATGCAGGCAGGCAGGAACGTAAAGGTCGTGATAAAGGCAAAGAACACCCCCACGCCTGCAACCAGGCCTAACTGCCGCACCGGCGGGATGCGGCTTACCATAAGCGAAAAGAACCCGACTACCGTCGTAACATTGGTCAGGAAACAGGGCACAAACAAATGCCGCATGGTCTCAGAAAGTATCTCATCCTGTTGCTTTTGAGGGTCCTTTTCCTGATTGCCTTTTAAGATAAGCTCCCAGACAAAATGAATGCTCTCTAAGAGCGTAATGCTAAGCATTATCGGCGGGATAACTGTGGTGACGTTGTTGATAGCAAACCCGCACACCTGCAAAAACGCCATGGTCCAGATAAGGCTTATAAGCGTTACTGCCAGGGGCATGGCAACGCCTGGTAGAGTGCGGAAGCTAAAGATCAGGATAACCAGGAGGATCAAAAGGATGAGCGGCATAAAGGTCTTTAAGTCATCCTGCATAAAGCGGGCGTAAAAATGCTCTATGGCAGTGTGGCCGCTGACGTAGAAGTCCCTGTTTTTGGGGAACTCCTCCTTAAAGACCTGGTAGACCCCCTCTACCACCTCTTTCTTATAGGTCTGAGCGCCGGTTCCAGGGGAAGCAGTCAGCTCAATGATAATAGCGGTAGTCTTTGCATCGGCTGAAATAAGGTTCTTCAGATACAAGGGATTAGCAAGGGCGTCTTCTTTAATGCGGGCGAGTTCCTGCGCATCAGAGGGGATCTCTTCAAAGAGCGGCCGCACGATAAAGTCCTCCTCGCTGCCGATGACATTATTGACATTGGTGATGCTGGTAACCTTGTCAACGTAGCGCAGCTGCCCTAATCTTTCGGTGAGACGGCTGATGAGCTCAAGCGCGCCAGGAGTGAAGATATCATCAAATGAAAAAGCGACCATCACAACCTGGTCGCTTCCAAACTGCTCTTTCCACTTCTCAAACTGGATATATGCCTTGCTCTTTTTGTCAAAAAAGACGTCAACGCTGTTATCCAGCTTAATCTGGGGCAATAAAGACGCTGCCCCCAGCGTCACTAAAGCAGTAAGAATAATGACTAACAGGGAATGTTTTAAAGCCAGGCGGGAAAGCTTCAACCCTAATCCGCGCATGCAATTATAATATCGGAGAGTTGAGGGTTTGGCAATAAAAAACTAAGGGCGGTCCCTATTATTCCTGGAGGAAGGACCGCCCTTGTTCTGGGTCAATCTATAAAACTAATCTTATTTCCTTCTGAAACGCCTTACGCCTGCCAAACCAACCAAACCCATGCCGAAAAGCAGCATACTTGCGGGTTCAGGGACTACTGAGGGCTTAAAAACCCCACTAATCCCCACATATTCAGGACCATCATTTACACCATCTAAACCTATGAAAAATTCTAAGTATTTTCCTTTATAAGCATTTAAATCCAGGGTTGGAGCATACGCTAAATAGTCGTAGGCATTGCCTAAATTTGCAACCAGCGTGCCATAATAAGGCACAGTAAGTTCGCCCGGAGCCTCAACCCAGGAAAGAAGATCATACGCGCCGTCGCCTGCCTGGTAAGTATCATCAAGAGACCAGCTATGGCTTGGTGCGCCGCCTGAAGCTGCGTCAAAAATACGCACCTCACCAGAAACATTAATAGTCTGATTTGCAGTATTCCCCTGCTGGTTCATATTAAACATAAATACAGGGACTGTGCCGCCGGTATTGGCCTGAAGGTAAGACAGTAAATCGTTCACAGCGACCCTGCCTTCGGCAGGCCAGGTGCCCGTCCAATAGCCAGGTGGTACTGGGTCGCCTTGAGGAGAATTAAGCGGAGCCGGAAACCCGCCATTTGGAACATTTACATTATTGGCAATGAAATAAATATCCTTAGGGTCGTGACCGAAATCGCCAGCGGTGAAAGTATAGCCGGGAAGCCTATTAGCTCCGGTCATTGCTATGAGCAAAGCAGCGGAGTAGGTGTAAAAGTCGTCGTGGGAACTTGTTACCGGGACCCCGCCTATATCCTTAGTATCAGGAAGCGGCAAGGTCAGAGCAAGCGCGTTTGTTGTCAAAAATACCACGGAACAAAACGCTATTAAACTGATTACTCTTTTGACCACAGAAAATACCATAACTCCTCCTTGGTTATTAAATCTTCTCAGCTCTTTTTGAAATTTTTTTTATAAGTATATAATTAATATGATGCCAAAAGAGGGCGCCCTTCCCTGCAACTTTTCTCAAAGCATTCAGTACCAGACGCCTCTTTTTTTCGACTAAGAGCTCTTAACTCTACAAAAAAGCGGCGCTAACCTCTCACCCGCTAGCGGGCGATGAGATTAGGCAGCTCTTTTGCGTCTGAACAACGCCAAACCAGCTACTCCCATGCCTAAAAGAAGCATGGAGGTCGGCTCGGGAACCCCAACCTTAGCAGAACCCTCATTGTTGCTATGGATTTTATCCATTCCAACAAAATCCACATCAAAGGTGACGCCTTTTACATTGGTAAAAGTCGTGCTGAACCCTTGAGTTTCAAGCTGGTCTGCTATGCTGCTGGTTCCGTCTGACCAGAAACCATCAAGCGCGGTAACAAAATCCCAATTCAGAGTAGTAGCACCTGTCAACACTACCCAATTGCTCGGGTTAGCGTCAGTCATATCAACTATCAAGGTGCCGATACCATCTTTAAGGGATAATGTTGCGACCTTGATACCATCGGTAAAGGTCGCGCCAGTATCACCGTCATATCCTCCTTTATCGGGGCCGAATTGCGCTAACTGACCCCCGGCCGGATATACGTGTGAATACAGGCCCAAGCTACCGGCATTATAAGCAAAAACTACCTGGTAGACATTGCCATAGAGGTTGGTCTGGTTCACTATAGAACCTGTCAGATTGTTCCACTGCCCTGTCAACTCCCATGTAGGAGTTGCCAGACTTAATCCAAGGTCATTTACCGGACCTCCGAGCTGTAAAGAGCTCACTCTGAAGTTGCCGTTATCGGAAAATACCCCTGAACCAAAACCCGCAGCGTAATTAGAGGTAGCGTGGATAATATCCAAATTCATCTCGTTGAACAACGCGGTTGTCCCGCTTCCTCCGATGTAGCTCAGGTCAAACGCCATAGTAATATAACCGGCGTAGGCATTGGAAACCACGAACATGCTCATTAATAATGTTGCAGCAATTATGCTTAATTTCCTCATTATATTATTTCACCCCCCTTCTTGTTTCGTTCTATTGTAAATGCGTTCCGTGGCGTGCAACGCAAGCACAATCAAGTTTATGCTTTCTTTCTCTTCAAGCCAAACAAACCAAGCAAACCAAGCCCTAAAAGCGACATGCTGGCTGGTTCGGGAACGGCAGCCTGTTTAGGTTCATACGTACCGCTGAGCTCTGATTTATCCAACCACAAGGTTTCATCCCCGCTCGTCTGCTCACTTAATTTAACAATGAGTGACCACGGATAAGAACTATTCATGGCTGAGATAACAGTAGAGGGAAGCGCCCAGCTTGTTGTTGTCCAAGAATTTTTGCTATCGCCCAATTGTCCAATGTATATGTCTCCACCGGAATAGGCAAACCATATCTCTGAATTGCCTCCGCTTGACGTATTAGAGTTATTGCGATGTGTAATAGCTAAAGTAGCTGAAACAATGCTCTCACCTGGCGGATCCAAAACTCCCAAATTATGAGTGTAGCTATAATTTGTCTGGATACCGTCCGAATCGTCAGATATTAACAAGTACGTCCTGCCGCTGTTCGTTCCAGATCCGTAAAAATCCACGATATTTACTGGAAACGGAATTGGAACAGCGTAGCTCACCCCAGCGCTACACAAAAGCATCAATGCAACTGCTATAATTAAAAGCGTACTTTTTTTCATTTTCTCACCCCCTTTTTGTAAATGCGTTCCGTGGCGCGCAACGCAAGCACAATCAAGTTTATGCTTTCTTCCTTTTTAATCCAAGTAAACCAAATAACCCTAACCCAAAGAGCGACATCGTTGCCGGCTCAGGAATTGCGGCAACAGGACCAAATTCTATTAAGTAATAACTCCGGCGGTAGACGGTGTCATTAATGTCATTCCAGACGCCACTCTGGAAGTCCCCAGCGCCCCACACTAAAGCATTCTCATGGTAATAAGCGGGCGCTTCTTTATTGTTATTTGGGGCGTTCACAGCCCAACTGGTAAAACTCCATGGCTCGCCGGTTATCCATACCCAGCCTGCTCCAGCATCAGGCTCGCCTTCGTAAGAGGCGGGCTGATAACCGCCGATGAATGCGCCGTACTCTGCCTTACCACTACTATTCAATTGTCCTTGAGAAAGGATAAAATCAAATTCATCGCGACTGGTAATGGTGGCCAGGTAGCCCTGCCAGCTGTTGTAGGTGCGCAACATAGCATCGGCTTTTGCTTCCTGCCAGCTCCATTTTGAGTAAATATTTGCGCTATCAAAAATCAAATCATAGTAGTGTCCGTTTGCGCTCCATAATATAGGAGTAGCAAACGCGCTGGAACCACAAAGAACACATACAGCTGCCAGCATGCCTACCAGCAACGCTCTTTTCATCCTGTTGTCTCCTTGTTTATTCACCCGCGGCAAATAACTTATACGCGGTTACTAAGATAACGCCCAATGCCGCAACCCAAAAGAACAAATAACCCATCTTATGCCTTTTTCCTTCGTAAGCCAAATAAGCCAAGTAAACCTAAGCCGAACATTGCTACGCTTGCCGGCTCAGGGACTGCGGCAGCAGTAAGATCAACGCTAAAAATCGTGTAATCGTCCCCGCCTTCCTCAAAATTATCAGCGGTTGAAATCCACTCTGCATCCCCATCTATCCCTGAAACCGCTCCACCAAGATAGTCATACCATACTGAGCCATCGTTATTATCCGGGTCAACAACGCTTGCGTAGGTTGGGTTAACCGAGCCGCTACCAAAGGAATTTTTGGCATACCAGGCGGGCTCTGACCAGCCGCTTAACCCTGCAGGATTCAATACATTGCTTGGGAAAAGGCCTGTTTCATCAGGGCTTATGCCAAGCACGCGCCAGTTGGCAACGCCGCTTGAAAGGACCGGACTTAAGCTCTGATTAAAAACGCCTCCGCCGATGGTGAAGGTTGCCAAAAACCCTGTCGGGTTGAGCGTAGAATTGCCCCCTTCATTCTTTACTGCAAAATAAAGCGTCTTTGTTTCGCCAGGGTTTATATCAAAAGTAAGGGAATCGGCGCTGGTCCAGTTAGTTGACTGGGCGCCGGAGGCATCCCAAGCGCTGCCGTTCCACACCCAGAGGTCATTATCCGCAGTGATGTAACCGGTAACTACCAATGCATAGGAGGGCGCAGGGGCAAAACTGATTATTGCTATCGCGCAAAAAGCAAGCGCAAAAACTTTTAGCATATTATAATTTCTTTCTTCTCAGGCCGACTAAGCCAAGCAACCCCAGCCCAAGCAAAGCCATGCTTGCCGGCTCAGGCACGTAGTTCATCTTCTCGTAGATAACGTCATTGGCGCAGTTGACGCCCCAGCCGATGGTGAATGCGCCTGAATTTGCGCCAAGGTCAACCAGGGAACCGAGGCTGAATGTGTATTGAAGGGTGGAGCTTGTGCCCCAGCCGCTGAAATATACTGTGCCGATTGGGTTGTAACCGTTGAGAATTGCGGCAACCGGATGCTTGTCTCTAATGCCATAGCCGGACCAGCCATTCTTATTATCCTGGCCGGAGAGAATGTAAGCGGTTACGCTGTTAAGAGGGATATTTACGGCATAAAGACTATAGTTGCCTGCGGCGGGATCAGGATTTCCTGCGCCTGCGGAAGACCAACTGGTAAGATCTACAACATAATCCCATACATTATCGGAGTTGGCGTCAATGAAGAGGTCTCCGGGTGAAAGCGCTTCCCAGGAGGCAGTGCCTGCTGCGCGGTTAACGACAATGCTGGTGAGGTTGCTTCCTGAAACCGTTGCCGTGCCGCCGGTGAAATTGGGGGAACCGATAGTATCTTTGGTGTCGTCAGCGGTGCCGTTATTCCAACCAGGCCAATATTTGACTGTGTCGCCAAACGGGATAATTTGCGCTTGTGCTGCGGTTGCTGTTATAAGGACCATTAAACCTGCGATTACTAAACTTACCTTTTTCATTTTAACTCCTTTATCCCATGGCTTTTTGGTTTGAAAACGCTTTCTTTTTACCAACTTACTATTTATTAAGCAGTTTCTATGCCAATTTTTAGGATAGTAAAAACTTTATTAATAAATCTAATTCTTTCTAATTAAATGAGTTACGTTATAAATAATTCTTTCCTCTTAATTTCTCTGACAAGGGATTATGAAATTGCCTTATTGAAATTGTTTCTGGAGAGAAACAATAGGAGGGTTAATAACTTAACTTTATATAAATCAATATGTTGAGAGTTTATTGTAGATGCAACAATAAGTATCCAAAAATAAACAATTCTATTGCGTGAATTTTAGGAGAGCCAGGGATACTTACGATAAGGGGAGTTTTGATTTGATGGCGGATTTGAGGATTTTGAAATTTTCGCTCATGTAGTATTTTCTTTTGCTTTCTTCCAGCAGGGAGCCGAGCTTAACCGCATAATCGTTTTTCTTAAATGCTTCGATGACCTTAAGCGCCTTCTCTAAGACAGCTTCAGGCGCCTCAAGCAAAATACCTTTCCTCAACATAAATTCTATATCAAAGGCATCCCTTATCTCTTTACGCGTGATCAGGGCGTTGAGCTTGGCTTCCATCATTTCAGGCAACGTGAGGGCTTTTAACAAAACCTGGGTGTTAGAAAACCTGCTAAAGGCGATTGAAGGAGCGGTTTTAACATCCCGGGGCTCTTTGCGAATCTCAATCTTTAAGCTCCGCGGGTACCGGCTTGACCTGATTTCAAAGAGCATAGTGTAAAATTTATTGGCAGCATCGGTTACCCGATAGAGTGAAAGCAAGCTTTTTTTTATTTGAAGGAAAAGACCTTTGCGTTCTTTGCCTTTTATTGCCCAGAAATCAAGGTCAACCGAAAACCTCTCCAGCCCGAAACACAAGCGCAGCATCGTGCCTCCGCCAAAGGCAAGGCCAGGCAAAAGCTTTGCGCTATTCAGGGCGTCTAATACTTCAATTTCAAATTGCTCCTGCTTTATTAAATCCTGCATAAACGCCTCGCTGCTTGTTTTGTCTTTTCGGGGTAGGCCTTAAGAAAACGCCTCATCTTGGCCTTGTCAAATTTAGTAAAGTCAACCGAGCTGAAATCGGGCTTGTATTTTCCGAACGAAAAAAGATACATTATGTCAATGAGCGCCTTTTCCTTCTCCGCGATAAATACCCCTTCGTTATTTACGAAGCCGAAATAATACTTCTTTTGCAGCTTATAAAAATTAAACCGCTTGCCCCCTGCTTCAAACCTTCCGCTGCGCTTGAGGGAGACGCTCTCCACAAAATCCCTCTGCACCTGGGTAGTGAGCCCGTATTCAGACAGCGCGCTCATAAAAGAAACATACGATGGCACCTGGAGATAATTTGCCACCTTAAAAGAATCCAGCCGGCTTAAGCTCTCCCAGCGCTCGGAGAGCGCATAGAAATTGTTTTTCAGGCGGATAAAAATACCTGCCTTCACGTAGCGGCTGCAGAGGACCCAGGCAGATGCCCGCTTAACGCAGAAGGCCTCGGCAACATCCTCTACCGTAAAATAGAGCTTTGTTTTAAGGAGGCGCAAATTTGCGTATTTCATATTAAGTATATATCCTTAACATCTAAGTTAAGTATATATCCCTAGTGATAATTTGTCAAGATTAAAGTAAGCACATGAGGCGCCTTATCTTAAGGGGCAGAAATCTGGAAGGGCTGGCTATGGGTTTTTGGGTCAGGGAATGTATTGCGCAAGGAGGGGTTCGATGGCGCGGGTAAAGGAACGGAGAAGTTCAAGCGTAGCAGGTTCGTCGTTGTTTTTGATAAGCGCTGAGACGCGGATCATTGCGCTGGCAGTGCGGCGGCGCATAAGCCGGTCGATCACGGTCTGGACCTGCTGGCGCAGATACTGCGGGGTGTAGAACTTGCCTGCCTTGTACCAATAAACGATGAGTTCAGTCGGCACGGTGCCTGCGGCGACAAGCAGGCGGTTGCCGTCGATTGTCTCGGTCATTTTAACCTTAGTTTTTTCTAAAATGGTTGAGCCGCCTCCCATCATGCAAACTTCAGGCGGATGGCTGACCTTGCGGTCGTCTTCTGAGTAAACGATGTAGAGATAAGCGGCTTCACCGGCTGAATTAACGTACTTTCTGACAAAAAGGTTGCGCGTATCCAGTATCTGATACACCTGCTCGTCAACGGCAATTTCCTCTCCCTTCCACTCCCCTGCTTCGTAGGGAAAGGCCTTGATCTCAACTTCTGATTTTGTTTTATTCGTTGCGGGAGAGAGACTAAGAGCTGCTACGGCAACCAAGATTATCCCGACGATTGCAAAAACTTTGTTATTCATATCCGCACCTCGTGATTTAGCACAATGACATATTGTAACTTATTGGGGCTCTAAGAGTTTTAACGAAGGGGAGCGTCCCCGGTTATCGAAGGGGAGCGTCCCCGGTTATCCCCGGTTATTCGTATCCCCGGTTATTCGAGCATTTTATTGACCAGGGAAAGGCCGACGAAGGCGAAGACGAAAACCAAAATCCCCATGACGTCGTGGAACTTTCCCAGGGCAAACTCTGTGCCGTACATTTCGCTGGCTAATGTTAACGCAACGATCCTGATAACGTTTGCGCCGACTGCGATCGGGACTGATGAAAGAAAAATAACCGCTTTTTTGGCTTTTGAGGTATTGCTTAAGTATGCCATGAGCGCGCCGAGGGCGATTAAGGCGATCAGGGAACGGATGCCTGAACAGGGATCTTCGACCATAAGCTCTGCGTGCCTGGTGCGGATCATGCTCCCTTGCCGGATAACAGGCACACCCATTGACCTGACGATGAAGGTTGAAACCTGGGCGGCAAAGATTTTTAATTTGAAGGCGATGTTGGCAATTGCCACAAGAGGCAGCGGCAGCATGAACAAGAGAAAACTGATGGGAAAGGCCAGCTTCTTAAGGTATTCTTTGCCAAAAAACAGGAGCGTCAAGCCGGTAACCACAAACATCAAAGAAAAACTCGAAGAAAAATAAACCTTTAAGCTCATGCTGACAGCGTGAATTAAAACGCCGGCGCCAAAGAGTAGCCAGCCCCACTGATTGGGCTTGATTGAAAGCTTTGCCAGCTCGCTGCGCTTGAGCCACACCAAAAAAATACTTATAGGTAAAACTAAAAACCCATGGCTATAATATGTTTCAATGCCGGTCCAGCGGCCGACCATCCAGCGGATCGTCGGGTAATATGCGGCCAAAACCAGTATTCCGACAAATGCTAATTTGATAATATCGCTCTTCTTCATCTCTACCCTCTCCTGGGGGACGTTCCCCCTCCTTCTAACCTCATCTATACATATAAGTTACACAACATCTTCCAACCGATTTTTTCTGCTTACAATTATCAACTCATGGGTCTCAGAACTCTATGTGCTGCAAATGGATGCAGTTAAGGGGAACGTCCCCGTTTTGAGAAGTCGAGAAAGCCCAGATTCGTGACTGCGCGCAAGGTGACAATGGCTGTGATAATGAGGGCTATGAAAGCCCAAACGCCTCTCATTCCGCTTAAGCCGATAGCGATTAACCCAAAACACAACGTCAGGAAATACAGCTTAATAACCGCTTCCCTCTGATGCCCTTCCTGGAACAACAATTGATGATGAATGTGCTCCTTGTCAGGCTCAAAGATCTTACTTCCGCGCACCAGGCGCCTTAAGATGGCGATGCTGGTATCGATAACCGGCACCCCCATCGCAATCACCGGCACAAAGAACGTTACAAACGTTGCTCCTTTTTGCGTGCCTTCTATTGAGATCAATGCCACCGCAAACCCCAAAAACATGCTTCCGGTGTCGCCCATAAATATCTTCGCCGGGTAGAAATTGTGCGGCAAAAAACCCAAAGCTGTTCCTGTGACAACTAATGCCAAAAGAGCAACCGTCGGAGAATTCCCTTTGAGAGCGGCAAAAAATAAACTTCCGGTGATAATGGCAACGACTCCCGCTGCCAGGCCGTCCAATCCATCCAAAAGATTAACGGCATTGGTAAACCCGACTATCCAAAATACCGTAATCAATATCCCGATCAGCGCCGGCACGTCAAAGTGCGAGCCAAAGGGGTTAGAGACCCTCATAATCGTAAAGCCAAAGAGCGTCGCCAAAAGCGCCGCAGCCACCTGGTAGGCAAGCTTCCTGCGGGGCGTAAGGCCTTTGGTATCGTCCGCAAACCCCACAAGCGCTATCACAAAAGAGCTTGCCATAAGGCCTAATATTTTGAGATGATCCAGGTCCTTTGGCCCTGCGATAAGCAAATACGCCATTCCTGCCAGGAACCCCACGTAAAGGGCGATACCGCCTATCCTGGGCATTGGTTTGCGGTTGATCTTGCGCCAGTCAGGGTTATCCATCCACCCCATGCGCAGGCAAAGTCTCCTTGCCACTGGAGTAAGCAAAAACGACACCAAAAACGCGATGAGACCAGTAAATATGTAATGTTTAGTCAGAATTTCCATTGTTCCCTCTATGTTTCCTTATGTGTGCACAGTGACCTATTATAACTTATTGCCTCACCGAAGGTTTTGGCGAGGGGAAACGTCCCCTGTTACTTCTTCAAAGAGAGCCGGGTTATCAAAATCCGCAGGCAAGACCTGGCCTGCAGGCTTGCCGAACGCATAATCCCCTTCTTTGTAAAAGCCGGTGGCAATCAATTCAGAGCACAAAAAGCGCTTCTGGCTGCTAAAAAGCTTATGCAACGCCGCGTTAATCCCGCTACAAATCAGAGATAAAGGATACCAAAAGAACTGCAAGGTATCATACGGCAGATTATTCATCGTTGCCCACCAGAGGGCAACTTTGTAGCGCTTGCCTGGCTCCTGGCCTTTGCGCCTTACCACTTTAACCTCGCGGCCTTTATCGAGGTATTCCTTCTTAATATCAACCAGCCGTGAGCGCGGGAAATGCCCCTCGATAGCCATATATCCGCCTAAGCAGCCGGCAACATGGGTCCATTTGGAACTTTCGGCGTAACCGGCTTTGCGCTGGAATTTTTCAACGGCTATTTTGCGGGTGCTTACCAGGAGAACATAGCCGATCTTAAGAAAATCAGGAGCGTAATGCATGGCAATTTGGCAATTGGCAACATGAGTTGCTGCAACCTGTTAAAGAACTAAGAGTTACGATGAAGGGGAGCGTCCCCTGGTTCTGGTGGTTTGGGCTTTTTCCCACATGCGCGTTTGCCTGCCGCGCAAGGAGCGAAACAAAGCCACCATTGCCGCGAAATTCACCAGGCAAAAGTAAAACGGCACATAGAAAATCTTTATCTTGCGTTTGTGCCGCAAGAGAAACCCACATATTGCCAAAGCGTAAAATCCAAGCTGCAGGATAAAAACAAGACGGTAAAACTTCCCTTCTAAAAGCATAGCATTGCTGATGAAAAAGGCAATCAAAAAGAAACCGACGCACCAGCGCAATAATTTATGAAACACAAACTCAAACAACCCCAGCGGCCCCAGCTTAAGCAACGCCGGAAACAACCGCACCGCTGCCTTAAAACCCTGGGCAACAATGCGCGCCTTCTGGTTAAACTCCTCCTTTACGCTCTGCGTGGCAACCTCAAACACGACCGCCTTTGGCTCGTAGACAACCTTGTAGCCCTTAGCCAGGATGAGTATGGGGATGCTAAAATCATCGGCAACCTCAGGGTCGGGAAAAGGGTAAAGCTCTTTTCGCACTGCCTGGATTGAGCCGTTTGTAATCAGGAGCTTGCCCAGCTTGCTCTCGTAACGCTTGATAAAATTTTCATACTTCCAGTAAAGGTTCTCGCCCTTGCTTACCGAAGTTTTATCGACGGTGGTGTAGGTGAGCTTGCCGCAGACACACCCAACCTTCTCATCGGCAAAACTGCGCACGAGTTCAACAAGGGTATTATTGCGATGAATGGTGTTGGCATCAGAAAAAAACAAAATCTCCCCCCGTGCCTCCTTAACCGCCCTGTTGAGGGTAGCGACCTTGCCCATCCGCTCTTTATAATCCAGGATGCGGATTCTGGGGTCATTAAACTCAAGGATGAAGTCTTTGGTCCTGTCGGTGCAGCCGTCAAGCGCGCAGATAATCTCAAGCTTATCTTTGGGATAGTCAATATACAAAAGGTTCTGCAGTTTTTCCTTAATGACGGCCTCTTCGTTGTAAAAAGGGATAATCATACTCACAAAGCGCGCCTCATCGTCCTTGCGCGGCTTTTTGCCGAATGCCTTTGCGAGGAAGAAAATAATTGCGGGATAGGCAAAATAAACGAATGCCATCACCCCGAATGATACCCAGAATATTGCCACCGCAGCACGGCTCATATTAACAGCGCATCCAATTCTTTAAAGGCAACCTTCCAGTCGTACCTTTGCTCAACCAGCCTCCTTGCGTTTTCGCCGAGCCGGGAGCGCAAGCCCTCGCTTTGAAGCGCCTCTATTACCGCCTTGGCAAACGCCTCGGGGGTATCGCGCACTAAGAGGTGCGTGCCATCCTCTACGCACAGACCTTCGCAGCCGATAGGCGTGGAAACTACCGCTTTTTTCATACTCATTGCCTCTAATATCTTCAGGCGCGTGCCGCTACCAATGCGAAGCGGCACAATATACACGCTTGCCTTGCCAAGAAACTCCCTTACATCCTCTACAAAGCCGGTTACCTGAATGCGGCTGTCGCGTTCTGCCAGGCGCCGGATTTTCTTTGAAGGGCCGCCGCCCACAATCCAGAGCTTAACCTCCGGGATGTGGGTCCTCACAATCGGCAGGACCTCTTTTGCAAAATACAGGAGCGCGTCTTCATTCGGATACCAGCCGATTTGTCCGGTGTAGCAAAGCGTATTTGGCTCGACCGTATAAGCGCCGGGGTTAAAATACTGCGTGTCAACGCCGTTCTCCGCCACGAGCACATCTGCCCTGGCGGAAGAATTTTCAATGATGGCCTTGTCAACAGCGGAGCAGGCAACCACATAGTCAAACCTGCGCCACATCTTCTTCTGCAGCCAGCGGAACCTTAGGGCCTCAAGGCAGGCAAATGCCTTCTTCAATACATTTCGCTCACTGCGGCTGTAGCGAGCGGCAATAACTGATTCGATGTTATGCTCATAAAGCACCTTTCGAGGGAGCGTATCAAAAGGGATATTGAGCGATTTATGTATGCCGTCACAGATGATTAAATCAACCGGCGCCCGGCCGCAGCGCCGGCGGAGCTCATTTTTGACTCTCCTGTCGGTGCGAATCCTGACTGAAAAAGGAACGGGTGAAAAGAGCCCTGAAAAGAGGCAGAGTAACTTTCTCAAAAAGCCGGCAGGCATCTGAGCAACCATCAGCTCAACGCCTATGCCTTTGGCTTTAAGCGCCTCGAGAAGATAATAATTCCTCTTCTTGTATCCGTTTACCGGCGGCTCTGGGTTGTCTCTTACTAAAAAGATTGCTTTCATTCTGCCTCTGGGAAAACTTGTTGTTGTAACTTACTGCTGCTCATTTGGTTTTGGCGAAGGGAAACGTCCCCGCCTTTACTGCTCATTTGGTTTTGGCGAAGGGAAACGTCCCCGCCTTTACTCGAGGAGGTCGAGTTTGAGGTCGTCGAACCAGGCAATGCCTTTGCCGACGAGCTGCGCTGCCAGATATTCAACTTTGTTTTCTTCGCGCGGGCTAAAAATTACCTCAACCTGCTTCCAGTCGTTATCGCCATAAAGCCCTTCTGTGCCAAAATACGCCTCATCGCCGCTTTCATATTTAACCTTGAAACGCACAAAGGCGAAGTTCTCAACGCCTTTAGTTTTAACCCAGGCGGAGAGCCGGTATTGGTAGCCGGGTTTAAGCGTAATGCCGGGCGCACCCTGCACTCCTACGCCAACCGAACCCCAGCCATCTGCAGGGCCGCCCTGAATTTTCAAAGAGGCGCGGCCGGTGTGCTTCTCAAAATAATCAATTGATGCCTTGCTCTTCCCCTGCCAGGCCTGCAAGCCCCACTTTGCGCTCCCTTCTTCAAAGCCGGCATTTGCCAGAGGGATTTCCACGCCCCTGGCCTGCGGTTTTTCTGCCTGCTGCTTTTGTCCATCCGGATTTGGGGCTTCTTTTCTTGGCGCAAGGAATTTGTCAAACTCCGGGACAAAGCTTGCCAGGCCTAAGGCGTAGGCATAAACCATCTTGTTTGCTTGTGCAATCAAACTAACCGCATCCTCATACGGCTCATCTTTGTCGTTAACCAGGCCCCAGTTTGCCGCGCGCTGGTCGTAACATTTAAGCGGCGGGTCGAAATACTGGAACCAATGAATCCCCACCACTGCCGGATGACGGGCTGCCTTTGCCAGGTGCCGCCAGTAGCTTATGCCGCGGTCGCGCTGAGTGCGCACAATGCCATAGGGCAGGCCGCTATCCTGCGCTGCGATTAAGACGCCGAGGAGAATCGGTTTCTGCGCGTTTTGATACACTTCATTTATAATCTCATCAAACTTGGGGTCAAGCTGATAGCCCTGATTCAGGTCATAGGCGCCCATACTAAAGACATCCGCGTATTTGCCGATGCCCCGCACCACCTCAGGATAGGTGCGCGTGGGACGGGTGCCTAAAATCATATGGTGCCTGTCAAACTCCCTCAGCCCTTCGCTTAAGACACGCGAAAACTGTTCGGCGATAACCTGCAGGAAATCGAGCTTGTCCTGCTCGTTCGGGGCAACCTCGCCGGAGGGATAGCGCTGCTTTATAAACTCAAGCCATGCCTTTTTGCCCGGTTTTGAATCATCAAGAGCGATAAAGTCATCCGCCAAGGCGCCCCTCCTTCCTTTTGAGCCATACCAGGCAGGCTCATCAGCCAGAAAATACCCAAGGAGTTGAGGGTCGTCTATTAAATAGGGCTGATTTTTAAACACATCCTGCATCCGCTTCTGCACGGACTCTTTAAACTCCGGAGAAAAAACATCGGGGAAATACCCGTAAGAGCCCTTAGGTATCACATTTTCTGCTTCGCCCGGCAAGTTAATGCCTATCACATAGGCAAAGCCCGGCTCGCGGTAAATGCTCTCTGAAGACCAGTCGCCGATGGTATTGAAGCCCCACTCATACAGCCGCTTTCTCGTAACCCGCGCCCACTCCTGTTCGCTGACGTGCTTCTTCAGGCAGTTATCGCGATAAGGACGGCGTTCTGTGCCGGTTTCAGGGATGCCGCCTATCCTTACGCAATACATCCCCACTGACCAGAAGACATTGCCTTCCGGGGTAATGAGCCACCAGCGGCCATTTATCTGCTCGGTATGGAAGGCGCCAGTACGGCTGCCCTTTAACCCGCTCCAACCACCATAGCGGTCAAATTGCCCATCGCCGGCAAAGGCAGAACCCGCGTAAAGCAAAATAGCCAGGCACACGATAATTTTTTTCATACTTTCCTTTCGGCTGCCTGAGGCGATTTTGAAATTGCCTCCAGGGCGCAGCCCATAAAAATCACAAACCACAAGGCCTTCTCCTGCTGGGCGTGAAGAAAGATAGCAGCAGCAAGAAACCCTATTAACCCCAAGGCAAGGCCTTTGGCGTATCCGGCTAACTCAGGGGCGTTCTTGATGATACGGCGGATGGACTTAAAGAATGAAAAGAGAATCCCCAGAAAGAGAAATATCCCAATTATCCCCAACTCTGCCATAATCTCAAGATACATATTGTGCGCCCTGCCGGCATGCACAGGGGCATATTTGCCGCATTCCCAGTAGTAATTGCCTACGCCGACGCCGACAATAGGATTATCCAAAAACATCCGCCAGGCAGCCAGGGCAAGATTATAACGGCGCGTAGTCGAATCAATTGCTTCGTCACCAACATAATCCTCTACAACCTGCGTCCTTTCAAAGCGCGATTTTACCTGCGGAGGAAGATACGTTACAAACAAAACAGCCAACACCGACACGACAATAATTGCCCTGATTTTATGCCGGGCGATAATTAAAACCGCAACCGCACCCATTGCCCCAAGGCCAATAATCCCGCCGCGGGAAAACGTTGCCACAAGCGCCAAGACGCACAAGCCGCTTAAGACAAAGAGCAGGAATTTCAGAAATCCATTCTTTTCCGAAAAGGCGCTGTAAAAACTAAGCCCGATAAAAGGCAAGAGCCCAATGGCAAATTCATTGGGGCCGTAGCCGGTGCCTCCGGTGCGGGCAACTTCTTCGGAGCCGGCAAAATCAAAAATTGCCTTAAGGCAAACAATAAACATCGCCAAAAAGCTTACCCAGATGACAGCCCTGAATTTTTTTAGGTTAGAAATTAGGCTAAGAGCGATAAAGCCGAACATCCCGAAAGAAGTGAACATCGTGAAGTTTTCACGGGTAAAAGAGCCGGGATGGGAAAACCCGGAGATAAAAATCCACACTAAAAAAAGCAAGAACCATACAACGGGGGGTGTCTTGAAAAAAAAGGTTTTCTTGCGCTCAAGGAATTGCCGCACAAAAACTGAGAGGAACGTTAAGCCTCCCACTATTTTAATAGGGGTTGCCATAGTAAATATGCCAAAGAGCGTGCCTCCAAGCGCCTGGATTAATGCCTGGGGCATTAAGAAGACAGTCAAGAGCAGCCCAAAAAACGGGCTTAACAGAATGCCAATTGCAACAGGAACGCCTGCAATAAGGATAATCGGATTCATAGCTTATCCTGAGTATAAAGCGCTTCAGTCCGGTTGATTTGTTTGCTTATATCAAATTCATTCTCTATATGCTTGCGGGCATTGGCGCCGAATTCCTTTGCCAGGAGAGGATTCTCCAGAAAGAATTCCATCGCCTTTTTAAGGGCTAAAACATCCTGTGCGGGAATAAGCAAGCCGGTCTTTTGATGTATCACCACCTCTGCAGAGCCGTCAACTGCAGTGGCAATCGCCGGCTTGGCAAAGGCGGCTGCCTCAAGGAGGACCAAGGGCAGCCCTTCATACAAAGAAGGCAGCACCAAAACATCCAATTCCCGGAATACCCGCTCTATATCCTGCCTGAAGCCAAAAAATTCTACCTTGTGGGCAATCCTCAACGCAGCTGCCTGCCTCTCAAGCTCGCCCCTTAAGCTCCCCTCTCCTGCTATCACAAAGCGCGCGCCTTTGTATCTTCCATCAAGCCGGCTGATTGCCTCTAAAAAATACTTGTGCCCTTTTTGCGGCTCAAGCCGGCCAACAACGCCGAAGGTAAACTGATTGCGCTGATGGGCAGGGGAGAGGTTGGAAGAAAAGGGAACATCCATAAGGTTGATACCGTTATGGATGACTGAGATTTTATCGGGAGGGAGTTTTTTTTCTTTGACCAGATAATTTTTTACTGCGCCTGAGACCGCTATGATTTTATCTACAAAACGATAGAAGAACCTATCTATAAAATACGCCCTTTTTATGCCCTTTCTCCAGGCCTCGCGCAGGTGGCTGGTCTCTACTGTCAGGGGCACGCCGGCAAGCTTTGCCAGGGGCGCGGCAAAACGGCTGGCGAAAAACTGATGCGCATGCACCACTGCCGGTTTCTCTTTTATCAGCAACCGCAGGAATTTGAAGATGTGCCTCAAGTTGCGCCAGCGTCGGATAGATACGGCACAACACCTTGCGCCATAGCGGCTGGCCTCCTCTCCTATCTGCGCCAACAATTCTTGAGGGCAGGCAAGCAGGGGCGCAAACCTCTCTTTGTCCAGCCCTTTTATCAGCCGCAAGAGGTGCTCCTCAGCGCCGGCGCGCACAGAAGAGTTCAAGAAATACAAGACCTTGGTTTTGCCGCTTGCAGTATGCATCAGCGAAAAGAAGTCTTTTACATCCGTTATTTTCTGCTCCGGTAAACGGTTGCTTAAAAGGAGCGCATCCATAGACGAATCATCTATGTCAAAGCCGTGCATCCCCTCAGGAATGCGCCTGCCCATAAAACTTGGGTTAATTACTGTGCCGGTATTCATCAGGAAGATAACCTCTCCATACATATCATCGGCAAAGTCAATGCCGTATCTTTGCTTCTCCTCAGCCGAAAGTATCCTGCCGCAGGGCTGCTTGTTTAAGAAATCAGCAATCGCCGCCTTTGCCTTAGGGTTAAAAAACCAAAAACGCGCCATTGTGGAGTCGTAAAAGGCAGCGTAATCCTTGGGCACAGCAAAGCCAAGCGCCTCCACTCCTGCCTTAAGGTCAACGCCCTCCTTAACCTCAGCCATTCCGTGGTCGGAGAAGACAAAAAGGCCTATCTCCTTAAAGCCGGCACAGGCCGTTTCATAAAGGCAGCGGATATCATTCTGGTAACCGGCAAGCGCTTGCTGAACCTTTTGCTTATGGCGGCAACAAGAATGCAACAAGGCATCCAGCTCAGAAAGATAGAGAAAATAAAAACCCGCCTCTTTTTTTCGCAAAGAAAGCCGGACGCGCTGCAGAATCTCTTTGTCTTTCAAAGGATAAGTAAAGGAGCGGTAAGGAGCCCTTTTTTTCTTTAATATATCAAAGATGGACTCCTGCTGCGGTATGCCGCCAGGAGAATAGATATTCTTCTTCTCGCAGATGTCCCATAGATAAAGCTGCTCAGGCGGGATAAGGTAGGTTTCAAAATAGCCGCTGTAGCCCATCAGGCGCTTTGAGCGCTCTTCAACAAGTTTGCGATACAGCCGCGACCTTAAGATACCTGCGGGCAGCCAAGATAATGAAGGCGTCCAGCTAAAAGGCGAGGTAGCAGGAGAGTAATAGTAAAGTGACCAGTGCTTATGCTCTTTTGGGTATCTGCCGGTTAGGATTGAGGGAATCACGCCGCTTGAGAAGCCCAGAATGCTTTTTACAGGCATCCTCACCGGGCATATCTGCTGAAGAAAGCCGCTGTCTTTGGCCAGCTCCCAGCCCAGGGCATCTATCAAAATAAAGATATTCAGTCTCTCCTTATTCATTTTACAAAACGCTCCCAGTCGGCGATTACCTGCCTGCGCTTATAGGCATCTTTGTAGCCCTCAGAGAAATACACGCGCGCAGCGCGGCGGTAGATAAGGTACCGGGGTTGAGGAGCAAAATTACCCTTGCGCAATGCCCTTAACCAATCCCCTGCCTTATCCTGCCAGGAAGGGGCATAATCCCGCGCCTTTTTATGCACCTCTTCAAAATAAGCGCGCAACTCAAGCCAGGCGCTGGCTGCCTCCTCTTGCTTAAGAATGCGCCAAGGCCCGGCTTTTATCTCGTTAAAGGAAGCGGCTGCCTTTTGCTTAAGCCCCTCTAATCCGCCAAGCGGCAAGTTAAGGAATGCGTTTATCTTCTCCGCATAAAGCGGACGATACTGGCGATGAAAAACCAATAAGGCATTGACCAACTGCAGATAACCCTTGTTAAAATAATACGCCGGTATATCCTCTGCCTTCTCTATTTTTTCGTATAAAATTAACTGCTCTATCAGCCGATTATAAAATAGTATAAAGCCGTCGTAAGCAGATATCCCCTCAAAGCGATAATCCGGGATAAGCGAAAGTATGTTGCTGTCTCCCCAGAGCACCTTGCCGTATTTTTTTGCCTCTAAGGTGTAGATGTAGGGCTTAAGCCGGCTGAGGTGCCTGCGGGTGGTAAAGCCAATTGAGATATCTTTGCGGGGTATCTGCTGAGAGCGGGCGCGGGCAATATCCCTGACCACTGCCCAGAGCTCAATGTCGCTTATACCCTCTATCCCCTCTCCCCTGGCAAAACTTCCCACCAAAATAAGCGCCTCTAAATCCTCTCCCAATGCCGCAGGGATATCTTTGCTTGCCTGAGCTATAATCTCCTTAGATTTTATGACTGGCTCTTGCATTTTTTAAGAGAGCGGCGACTAACCTTTTGTCAAAGGCCCTTACGCCATCTACCACTATATCCGCCAAGGACTGCTGCGGCTGGACATAGCGGCGCTGCATAGGCAAGACATCTTCAAAATAACGCTTACAAACAGAGCTGATGGTCTCCCCGCGCTTTTTGATATCACGGGTTATCCTGCGGCTAAGGCACAGCCAATGAGGCGCCAGGATGTAGATTTTATAGTCAAAGAGCTGCCCAAGACAACGGCTAAAAAAGGGCATCAACCCTTCCACTATGACATAAGGGCTGGGTATAACTTTTTTTGTTTTTTTAAGCCGCTTGCTTTGGATAAAATCATAAAGCGGCATATCTATGGGCTTACCTTTTTTTAGGCGCGCAAGGTGCCGGCAGAGAAGCGCGATATCAAAGGCGGAGAAGCGGTCAAAGTTGATTTGCTTCCTTTGCTTAAGCGAAAGATACGAGTAGTCCTTATAGTAATTATCCTGGCTGATAATAGCCGCCTTTCTTTTGCCTAATGCCTTAGCAAGCCGGCTGGCTAAGGTGCTTTTGCCGGATGCAGTGGGCCCGGCAATAGCGATAAGGGTTAACTTTTGCATTGAGCGGTCTCTTCCCAGAGCGCAATCATTGAGCCAATGTCTCCGATTTCTTTCTCCCTTATTTGGGCTAAGGCAAAGCCCTTTTCTCCAAAGTGCTTGATTAACTCCGGCTGATTTAAAAGATAAATTATCTTTTCTGCCAACTGCGCGGGGTTCTTGCGGCTTACAATAAAGCCGCTTTCACCGCCAATCACCCAATCATAAACTCCAGAGACGTCTGTTGTTACTATTGGTTTTTTGGCAAGGATTGCCTCCACTAATACCGTAGCCCTCCCCTCGAAAATTGACGGCAGCACAAAAATATCGCTGGCAGCGTAATACTGAGGGATAACCGTATGTTCTATCGCACCAGTAAAGATGATATTATGGGCAACCCCTAACTCTTCCGCGGCCCTTTTTAATGCTGCCTCCTCTGGCCCTTTACCGACTATTAATAGAAGTGTCTTTGGTTTCTTCTTTAAAACTAATCTAAAGGCCTGAAGTAGATTGGGGATATCTTTCTGTGGCACTAACCGGCCTACAAAAATAAGGATTTGCGAAAATCCGCGGCTCAAGAGCTCCCTGCGTAAGCCCTCTCCATCAGCGGCCTTAAAACGAGTTAAGTCCGAATGTACAGAGATGAGCCGAATTTTATGAGAAGGTATTCCGTATTTTTCCAATTTCTCCTTGGTCTCCCTTGCGACCACCCGGATAGTATCGGCGCGCTTACAGATAAACTTGCCCAGCAGATTGAATAAACGGTTAAGCAGGCGCATCCTCATCCAATATTCATTGTCGCAGAAGTCAATGTGCGCCTGAACATTCAGCGGAACCTTAAACCTCATTTTTAAGAAATACCCCACCAGCCCAGTGGTAAAAGGGTCTTCGGTAGTGATGGCGTCAATTTTTCTTTGCTTTAAGATGTCTTGGCATATACGGCAAGCATCAAAGATAAAGGTGAATTTATTCTTGGAATTCGTAGGATGCACCCATAAATTATCAGCCCATTGCTCCTTCCTGAGGCCTAACGAACGGGGGCTGTAAACAACGAGATGCAACTCGCCGAGGCGGCGGGCATAGTCAAACTGCCGTTGGCGCACGTCTCCGCGGACATTGTCTTTCTGCAACATCAGGTAATCTAAACCGATGGCTAAGAGGTTCATTAAGGTATTTCCTTTTGCTCAAAAAAATCCTCCACTATCCTTAATAGCGATTCTTTGAAAGAAGATATAGAAAACCTTGCAGTAACTTGTTTAAGTTTTTCTCTTATGCTTGACTGCAAGGAATCATTTGTGAGCACGGCGGTTATCTTCTGCACAGCATCCTCTTCGTCAGAAAAGGCCAAAAAATCTTTTGCCTCGCCTACTATTTCTAAGTGCCCTCCTTCATTTGGAATAAACGGTATGCACCCTGCCTTGGCAAGCTCAGCTATCGATATTCCAAAATGCTCTTTTTTGGCATGGATACCGTATTTACATTGAGAAATAATCTCTAACATCCTTGCGCGGGGTAAAGCACCTTCATAAATTACCCATTCCCGATGCTTATCCAACATTTCTCTAAATGCTTTATCGTATCCGCTACCTTCGCCCCTAACCCGTCCGATTAAGCGCAAAGTTAAATTAAAACCCTTACCCTTAACCTTGCTCAATATGGAAATAATTTCCGCTATCTTCTTATCAGGAGAAATAATACCTACATATACAAAACTATCTTTTCTTAAACCCCACTCGGTATTTAAAAAGTCATCCGGCACTGGAGGATAAAGAGTTCTCGTATTGCACCCGTAGAGATTCTGTACAATCTTTCCTGTCCAGTCTGAATTAACAAGGGTAAAATTCCTTAACACGCTTCCAGTTCTATAGCTAGAGATTGTCTTGCCTAACAGCAAGTAAAGGTTTCTTATCAGAGAATCCTTGTAATAACATTTATTGATTATTAAATTGTGTTGTGCATTTTGCGCGCTATCCATACTGGGAAAATGGATATATTGGATTCCTTTTTGCCCAAAGTCCATCTCATTATAAGTACTAAATAAAAGGTCGTATTGCGCTGAGTTCTTCTTGCAATAGCGCATTAAAAAATGCTGTTTTAATAGCCGCCCTTTAGCAGAATTCTTGATAAAAGAGGGCATATCTACTACCTTAACCCCGATGTTCTTTTTGCACAAAGATGTGCCGTATAAGTTGTCTATTCTTTCTAAGTCCGGCTCTTTGCAAAGTATAAAATCAACCCCGAAATTTTCACTTAAGATATCTACTATCCAGGCGGCAACCGCATCTGGCCCGCCCAAACCGAGTTCGGGATGGACAACAGCAATCCTTTTCATAGATTATTAAATCCTTTCAATTCAGTAAAAATTTCTCGATAGTAGAAACCGTCTTTGTCCAGGCAAAAAAGGATGTAACCTTTTCTCTCGCTTTCTTACCCATCATATGAGCAATTTCTGGATTATTCAGCAAATAAAGTAATGCCTCTTTTATTTGGTTGACATTTCCAACATCCACTTAAATACCAGTTTCTTTCTTCTGGACACAATAATAATACTATGACCTCGTTCCGAAAGCCCCTTAGCAACTTCATAGGTAAATAAAGAACCCCCGCTTAAGTAGGGAGGAAAACTTTCTGCTAAAAAGGCACATAACTGTTATAATAATAAAATTATTGGCTTTTTTTGGCAGGATTACCAACAACGATTGTAAATGGCTCTACATCTTTGGTTACAACGCTCCTGGCGCCAATGACCGCTCCCCTGCCTATTTTAACCCCCTTACAGATAAATGCCCCCTCTCCGATCCAAACATCATCTTCAATAGTAACGGGCTTTATCTCTTCTGCATCAACAGGCAGGTTTTGCCGCCTCTTTTTGTAGTCCAAGGGATGCCCGTCATGGTCAGAGATGAAAACCCGAGCAGCAATAAGGCAGTGCTTGCCTATTTTTATATGTTTACCTACCCCTATTCTTCCCTGAGGGCCAATAAAGGTATTATCCCCGATTTCTACCAACGGCCTTTCTATAACCTTATATCCTTGTATACCCACATCTCCCCAGATAGTAACATTATCACCTATAACCAGTTTTACATTCTCATTTATACTCGGCATCCCGTTTACAAGGTTTAAATTCTTGCCCACCTTATAACAGATTGCCGTAAACATCGGCGTATAATAAAAACCCTTAAGCAGCCAGCGCCAGAGGGCAAGCCGCATCTGCCTCTCCCACCATAATGCCCGATGTAAGGGGCGAATACAGGGAAAACTAAAATTGATGATCGCTTTGGAAAAATGGTAAATATAAGAAAAAACCTTATTCTCTTCCATTTTTATTTTTAAAATAAAATTGGCCAGCATTCAATACTCCAGAACCGTTGTCTTCTAATGAGAATCTCTGGCTAAACTATCAGTCAAATAAAACCATGTTTTTCCGCATAGAGTCATAAATTTTAAACATTCTTTAAAGACTTTATTGATGTCTAATGTAATTATTGCCATGCCCAAAGACTGCAGGGTTACCTTAAACTTTTTTACCGCTGTTTTTTTGGGTAGCTCTTTTACTCCTCGAACATCATGATAAGTATAGTTTTTTCTTTCTTGCTTCTTCATCACATTCTGTACATAGGCAAAACTAAGACCAGAGTAAAACCTCCATTTTATAAAATAGGCAGGGGTCATCCTTTCTCTTGGGATCCTATGCCACACGACCATATGCGGATCGTAAACTATTTTTTTATTATTATTAAGCAAGATAAAAAATAAATGTATCTCTTCTCCGAAAACTGCCTTTCTTCCCGCGCGCGCTCCTCCGATATTGACATCAAAACTAAAATTATCTTTGAGAATCTGCGTTTTTATTGCAAAATTCGCGCCGTGAAAGGATTTACTTGTAGTGTTCAAAACTATCGGTTCCTCACCGTAATCGAGCAATGCTAATTGGAACCATAAATCCTTCGTGAGCCATTTGGGCGGCCGCGTTTCCCATATAGGAAGTATTTTGCCGCACAGTACATCACAATCGTATTTAGTAAACCCATCTTTAATTGTATTTAGCCATTGCGGCGAAACGGTTACGTCATCATCAGTAAAAGCTATAATAGCACCTTTAGCTTCTGCGGCGCCCCTATTTCTGGCATAAGAAATACCCTGATTTTTTTCAAATACATATCTTAACTTCCCCTGAAATCTTGCCAAGAAAGATTGTACTATGTTACGTGTGTTATCTGAGGAGTTATTATCAACAACGATAAGTTCACATTCGGTACTGTTTACTTGAGTAAGTAAATTCTGCAGAGTTTCTTTTAAACTCAGAGCCCTATTATAGGTACAAATAACTATGCTTATAAAGGTCATCCGTTCCCCTTTATTAATTCCGCATATTTTAATTCAACGTGCTGAATTGTTTTTTGAAAAGCAAAGCTTTCCTTTGCTTTAATATAGGCGCTATGCGCTAATTGTCTCCTGAGATTGCTATCTTTATACAAGCTGATAACTGAATTGGCAATTTGCTCAATGTCTCCCGATGATACTAAAATACCATTAATCATATTGGATACTAGTTCACTAACGCCCCCTACCTTGCTTGCAACAACCGGCATTCCTAATGCCATTGCCTCCATAATAGAGATAGGCAGCCCCTCCCTAAGCGACGGCAAAACAAAGATGTCAAATTCTGATAGTATCGGATAGGGGTTATCCTGATGGCCGGCGAAAATAACTGTTTCGGATAACCCTAAATTGTTAACCTGCGTTTTTAGCTGCTTCATTAAAGGACCATCGCCTACTAAAACGCATTTTATGTTCTTTATCTCTTTTAAAATAATCGGTATTGCGTCAATTAGGTAGTTAAGCCCTTTTTCTTCGGAAAGCCGGCAGACTGAGCCGATTATAAAGGCGCCGTTGGTTTTATACATTGCCGGCCTTGGGATAGAGGCGTTTTTCCTGATAGCATCTATTTCTATGCCATCGGGGATGACTGAGATTTTTTCTTTCTTGAAACCCAACTCCACATAACGATTCTTGACTGCTTCACTAATAGCAATGTTGTGGGATGAAAATTTGCCAAACAGCAACGTTAAAAAAGGAATTGTGGGCTTTTCAGTAAAAATATTATAAGGCAGAGAGCGAAAATGACTAACGCAAGGAACCCGGCAAAGGCAAGCAGCAATGACAGCCGGGTAATAAATGCCGTTATTGAGATGGAGAAGGGAAATATCTAATTTTTTAATTAACCGCATAAGTTGAAGAATATGGCTTAGGCGGGTAAACAAAAGGGTACCCGCGCCTTTTAATACCCTCACCTCAACACCAGTATCTTTGAGCTTGTTTAAATAAGGAACATCATAAAGGCAAACAACAATGGGCAGATACTTTGATTTATCAAGATGCTTAAGAAGCATTAACAGACTCTTGACTGAGCCCCCGAAGTCAATGGCACCTTCAATAAAAAGGATTTTAGTTAAAGGAATTAAAGAGCTCCTCATAGAAATCCATTTCGTTCTTAAGAGAGAAATCCTCTTCTATTCTTTTTTTGGCAGAGATGCTCATTTGTTTTCGTTTGCTTTCATCAGTTAACAGCGCAATGATTCCTTCCACAATTTTCTCTTTATCGCCAATAGGGCACACAATGCCGCATTCATAATCACGGAGAGCAAGCACATCTCTACAATTACCGACATCCGTAGAAACGACCGGCAAGCCCATAGCCATTGCCTCTAAAACTACAAGAGGCATGCCTTCATACGTAGAAGTCAAGACAAAAATATCAGAGATAGATAAAAACCGGAATACATCTTTCTGGTAGCCCAAAAACTTTACTTTTTCTATTATGCCACAAGTCGCCACGAGAGACTCTAACGCTTGCCTTTGGCTACCATCCCCTACAATTAAAAGCGTTGTATCGGGGTATATTTTAAGAACGGATAAAAATGACTCAATTAATAGGTCAAATTTTTTAACCGGCTCCAGGCGGCCAATAACAATGAGGATTTTGTCATTTTCATTAATATTGAGGGATTTCTTTATATCTGCTTTATCTTGAGCTGTATATACAGGTATTTCGCTTAAGTCTAATCCGTCATTTACTATGAATACCTTGTGAGGATTAAATTTAAATCTTGTAAGACAGTGTTGCTTCATTTCTTCTGAACTTACAATTAATGCCTTGCAATTGGAATAAATCATTGAATCCATCAAATATGTTTTTTTGGTTACAGGAAAGGGATAAATACTATGGTAAGAGCAAACGACATTCTTAATCCCTGCCAAACGCGCAGCAAGCAGGCCATAACGATTAGCATAAATTGAATATGTCCGAACAATATCTATTTTAAGCGATGTCATCAGTTTTGATAACCGATAGAGGGCCTTAATATCAAATTTTCTGATATTGGCGTTAAGCTCAAATACAGGTATACGGTTCTCTGTTATCTCACGCAAAAAGGTATCTTGAAGCCCCCCCTCATTAAATAAACAACAAAGATTAATTGTAAATTCTTTATTCAAAAAGCAGGCGTGCTTCATGATAATTTTTTCTATCCCGCCAATGTTCGGAAAACTATTACAGACCAAAAGTATATTTTTCATATAGCAATGATTTATTTATTACCAGCTAATAAATGATGTTTTTCTTAAATATTCCGCAAAATTAATTTTTAGCAGCCGAAGCACATAGAGAGGCAAGATTATACCGGCACTAATAAAATACGGCACTGTTATACCTATGGCGACCCCTGCAATGCCAAGGCCGGCTATAAAAAAAAGGCGGCTTAACGTTATAGCGGCGATGAGCTCAAAGAAGGTTAACAGCGCTAAAAAGCGGACACTGCCAATACCCTGCAGGACCGAATTAACCACAAACAAAGAGGGCGCAAGAACTATTGGCAGGGTAATAATGAATAAAATAGGGTAACATTTAGTGGCGTATTCCGCTCCGATCCAAAATGATATAATCTGCCTTCCAAGAACCAATAAAACACAGCCAAATAAAAATGCCAAGATATAAGTATATTTTGTCCCTTTGAGAAATGCCTTTTTTAACCTTTCGGTATCCTGCAAAGAGTTAAAACTGCTGATAAACGGAAGCAGGACTCCGGCAGTGGCAAGCAGAAATACTGACACATACCCTGTAAGGCGCGCGGCAATAGAATAAATAGTGATAGCTGCCCCGCCTAACCAAGCGCCTAAAAGTATATTAGGAAGAGAGCCGATAATATTGCGTAATCCCTGAAACATAAAAAGGAAAACACTGTAGTTTAAGATAGTCTTAAGGAAGTTCTTGGTAAAGTATGAAAATTTTAACTTAAACTGCGGGAAAATCCTCAAGACAAAATATGCGCGCAGTAGTTGTTTAAGGGCTGTTACAAAAAGGATAATTAACCCTAAGGTTACCAAGTTTGCGTGTTTTAATACGGCTAAGACAATCAAGGCGCTTTGCAGAAGAAACGCAATTATCTCAATGGCGCTTACAATATCCTGCCGCTTAAAACCCTCTATAACGCTTACAAAGATACTGGTAGCTAAGGTAAAGGAAAAATTTATACCGATAAAAAGGAAGCAGAGGCGGAAATCGCTGGCGAGATGCGGGTCAATCTTAAAAAAACGGTGCACAAAGAAATATAAAATTCCCGTCAAAACAACAATAATAAAACTGCTTACGAGGTGAACAACCCAGCCGGTATTGATTATTTTTAAGAGCCCTTCTGTATCTTTTTTTGCTTCAAGCTCTGCGACATATTTAACGATTGTGCCGCGGATGCCGAAATCAAAAAAACCTCCGTAGCCGCTAAATGAAAGCGCCAAAATCCATAAGCCATAAAGGACATCGCCCAGACGATGCACCATAAAGGGCACCATAAAAAACCCTACTCCAAACTGAACGAAGTAGTAAACCCAGCTAGAGAAAACGTTTTTAAGGATCCTGTCAGTGATACTCATATTTATTTAGAGTGAGCCGTATATCTCCCTCTGCGCAAAAAGCCTCCTAACCATTCAGGCACAGGCAGTTTTTGCCTGCCCAGGTAAATGGTATTATTGATGTGCCTCTTGCCGTCCACGGCGCAAAGCCATCTGCCCCCCCCTGTTGCAAGCGCGCTTATATGGTGCATTCCGTCTCTATTCCAGCCCTTGCCTGAGGCGGAGAGCAAGGGTGTACAGGTTATCTCTTCTTCTTGATAATCTTCTGGGGTCAACTTAGTTATCTTAAAGAATCTCACCCCCCTGCCATAGTAAGGGGTATCAACTTGAGCTGGACGGATGAAGGTATCAGCGATTTTTATAATCCCTCCTGCTGGCCGGCTGCGCGAGCGGTCATTTTGTATAAGCGGGCTCTTGGGATGAGGAGTAAATTCTCCATCAATGGCATCGGATACATACAGATAGAGGTTAGAGCATGATGTATCTCCTGCAAAAAGATAAAACTTGCCGTTGTGATAAAAAAGAGTGGGGTCAACAAAGGGCTTGCCTTTTACCAGGTCTTTTAGGTAGCGCCATTTAAGCGGGAATTCCTCTGATACATAGAGGCGCACAGAGCTATCCGCGCAGGACTCCGGGGTCATATAGAATACGCCATTGTGCTTTAAGATGTGGGGATAACTTAAATGATACGGCTCATCCAGGGCAATGCCTTGATAGCGCCAGTTTATAGCGTCAGAGGAGAAAGCCACCCCTATGTCTCCCCTCTTTGATGAGAGGGCCTCAAAGAAAAGATAGTATGTATTGTCCTTACGGATAAGAAAGGGGTCGGCTACAAAGATGGCGCCAGGAACATTATTAACCTGAGAGGCGGTAAAGACAGGGTTTTGGATGTTTGCTGGATAGCCAATTTTTAACTTGCCCTGCTCAAGGGCAAGCTCAGCAATGCCTATGCTCCAGGCTTCCTCAGGCGGAGGCATCCTGATAAAGGGGATATCCTTAATCCAGAACGATGAGAGAAATAATAATAAAAGGCAGAGCGCTGCGCAGGATAATATAATGGCTGTCTTCTTCATTTTTGCGGTGCCTCCTTCCAGAATTCTATGGTGCGCCGCAAGCCCTCCTTGAAGCTGATTTGAGGGCCTTTCCCAAGCGCTTTTTTGATAGCGGAGATATCCGCAATGGTTTTATAGACATCGCCGGGGCGCTTAGCCAGGAAGAGCGGCGGGATGCCCTTGCCGGTGATTTCATTGATGAGACGAACCAATTCCAAGATGGTAGTATCTTTGCCGCTGGCGACGTTAAGCACCAAATGCGGCGTAGATAATGGCGAGGTAGCGGCAAGGAGGTTTGCCTGGACTACGTTTTCAATATAGACAAAGTCGCGGGATTGCCTGCCGTCGCCGAAGATGGGCGGCTGCTGGTTGTTGAGGATGCAGTGGATGAATTTGGGGATGACCACGGCATATTCGTCGTCAAGCGCCTGGCGGGGACCGAAGACGTTGAAGTAGCGCAGGCAGACGGTTTCAAGGCCGTGGATTTCCGAGAAGATGCGGCAATAATACTCCCCTGTCAGCTTGGATAAAGCGTAGGGGGAAATCAGGCGCGGCAGGTCAGTTTCCCTCTGGGGGAATTTGTCGGTGTCGCCGTAGATTGAGCTTGAGGAGGCAAAGACGAAGCGCTTTACTTTGTTCTTGAGGGCTGCCTGGAGCATATTGAGGGTACCCTGGATGTTGACGGCGTTGTAGGAGTCGGGGTCTTTGATGGAGCCGGGGACGCTGCGCAGGGCGGCCTGGTGGAAGACGTAGTCAATGCCGGCGCAGGCATTGTCGCAGGCGGATTTGTCCCTTATGTCGCCTTCAATGAGTTCAAAGAGTTCAGGACCAGGCCCCTTCGGGACCAGGTCCTTCACAAAGGATAGATTCTCGCGCTTGCCGGTATGGAAGTTATCCAAGACGCGGACGAAGTGGCCTTCTTTGAGTAAAGCCTCTACGATATTTGAGCCGATGAAGCCTGCGCCGCCTGTAACGAGAAATCGCATGTTAAGCCTTCCTTGTCTGAAAAGAACTAAAGCAGGACCGGGTCCTTATAATCTTTTCTGATAAAAAATCGTGAACAGTTCTAAAGCAGGCTCCGGTCCTTTGTATTTGAGCCACGCCCCCTGAGAAACTTGAGCAGGGCCGGGTCCTTATAATCTTTGCTGAGAAAAGATTCTGAAGAGCCCTAAAGCAGGCTCCGGTCTTTATCATTTTTTTGATGATTGCGCTTGGTTAATAGTCTTTACCTGGTCGAGTTTGAGTTCGAGTTCGTTGAGCCGGTTAAAGAGCGTGTTTTTGGCCTTGTTCAGGGTTTCGATCAGAAAGAGCTGGCCCTGGCTTGACTCTTTTAATTCCGTATAGCCGGAGTTCAGGGAGCTGATTTTGGCGTTGAGTTTGTCTATATCTATTTTCATTTGCCTTAGAGTTAAAGAAGTGTTGTCTGAGTCTTCTGCGTTCTTGCTGAGCGCGGCTTCGATGGCGCTGAGCCGGGCGAGGGCTTCGTTGGTGCGCTCGGAGTAGTTTTTGGTCAAGAGGAAGAAGGCGATGTTGAGAAGCAGGAGTATGGCGCAGGTGGTAAAGACGATGCCCAGGAGCTTCTGGGCGCCGTGGGGGCCGATGGTGTTACCAGATAGATTGTCCTTGGGGACAGTCCCCTCACTTCGTTCGGGACCAGCCCCTGAAGGGGTGGACCCTTCGGGTCCAATCCCCGAGTGCTCAGGTTTGTCTTTATGGGATTGGATGCGGTTGAGGGAATTGATAAATTTACTCATAAGTATCTATAGATATATGCTGGGATATGGTATTGCACGTTGGTTAAGATGTAGCCTAAGAGCTTGGCTTGGGCCTGGCGAAGGAGCCCTTCGCTGTGTTTGATGACGCCTTTCTGGGTGCGGCCTGCCTGGATGACCATGACGATGCCGTCTGTCTGGGGGCCGAGGAGGCAGGCGTCGGTGACCGGGATGACCGGGGGCGTGTCAAAGATGATATAGTCGTATTTTGCCTTGAAGGCGGTGATGAGGTTGCGCATTTTGGCTGAGCCGATGAGCTCGGCCGGGTTGCCGGGGATCTTGCCTGCCGGCAGGACGGTGAGGTTGTTGATGCCGATGCTGACCAGGGCGTCTTCTATGGGGGCGCCGTTGGTTAAGAGGTTTGAGAGGCCGGTTTCGGCTTTGAAGCCAAGGTATTTGGTGATGCGGGCGCGCCTGAGGTCTGCGTCAACCAGGAGGATGTCTTTTTTGCTTAAGTCCTGGGCCATGGACATGGCCAGGTTAATGGCGGTGATGGTTTTTCCTTCGCTGTGGGTGGAGCTGGTGATGGTGAGGGCTTTGATGGGCTTTTCGGTTTTGAGCGCCTGGAGGTTGGTGCGAAGGGTGCGGTATTGCTCGGTTACGGGCGAATGGGAGTCGTAAAAAGAGACGATGCGCGGGTCGATCCGGGAGTCGGCGGTCTTTTTGGCGACGAATTGGTATTTGACTTCGCCTTGCGTGTCGAGTTTTTCGAGACGCTGGAGGCGTTCTTCTGCGGCTTTGCGTAGTGCGTCGGTGAATTTGCCCATGTTAGCTCCTTAATTGATGGTTGGTATTGAGTACAGCGTATAGAGTACGGTGTAAAAGCGCCATCTCATAACTTTTGCTTATTTAGCATACGCTGATTCAATGGTTGACTTTATGACTTTTTTGTCGAAGAGGCGCAGTTCGCTCTTCTCTTCCAGGAACCTCTCTACGTCTTTTTTGGCCAAGTTAAAATCTATTTTTTCAATGCCTGCCAGGAGAAAATCCTTAAAGCTGGATTCGTTAAGGGCCGGGTTAACGCCTTGTGTTTGCTCGATGGCATTATTAAGCAATAGAAAATTGGGGGTGATTTTTTGGCTTATATACCAAATAAGGTCGTAAAAATCGCGGCCTTTGGTGAATTTCCGGTAAAAACAGGCGTGCAGTTTAGTGGCAAAGAGGGATGGGATATCAAAGTGGGTTACGGTGAAGATATACATTTTATTGACAAGGGTAACCTGCGTGCGCCCCCCTTTTGGCGGGTTGCTGTCCACTTCAATTTTGATGGATAATTTTTCGCTTCCCAGAGGCGAGATGCCAACCGCTTTAAGAAGCCCGCTGAATTTTAGAAACGCGCTGTGGACGCTTTTTTCGGCTTTGACCTTGGCCGCTTCGGCGTCCAGGCCATAGAGGCGCAGCCCTGCGACAATAGCGCTGAGAAACCCGGGAAAATCATGGCCTTTTTTTTGAACCAGCGAAAAATCCAAATCCTCGGAAAAGCGCCTGAGGCCGAAAAGCACTCTTAAGGCGGTGCCGCCGGTAAAGGATAGATCATCAAAAAAGCCTTTATCGGAGATTATCTTGAGCGCCAGGATCTGCAGGACCTCGCGGGCCCTATTAAGCTTAGCTTCGTCATCCATGCCCGGGCTGAATTGCTGCCTGATAACATCGATCATACCGCGCCCTCCCGGATAAAATGCAACAGAGGCTTCATGAGGCGCTGAAGCTTTGGGCTGCGGAAGAGGCGGGCGAGTTCAATGAGGCGTTTTTGCTTCAGCTGGCCGGTGTTTTGGAGGCGCAGGGATTCGTTGAAAAAGGCTTCAGGCCCGGCGCCGGCAGTTTTAGCGGCCGTTGGGATACGGGAAAGGTTTAAGTACAGGTAATCAAGAAGGGCCTTTTCCGGTTCGGCAATAAAAAAGGGCATTCCGGCGCTATCTTTGTTGAGGCGAAAGCCCTGGAATGCCTGCGGCTTGATATTCTGATATACGAAGACTCCCAGCGGATTGGCGAAGCGCGCGGTCTTTTTGGTGGTGATGCTTGTGACGTCGGCGGCCTGCTCGGGGATAAGGCCGTAATGGCTGAGGGCATATTCAAGGCTGACGTAGGAAGGGGCGTAAAGCTGGGAGGCGATGAATGGTTTGCTGGGCGCGATCTTTCTGTCGCCTTCGTTCAAGATAAGGAGACCGCGCTTAAGCTTGAGGAGGAGGCCCTTACGCTGCCAGCGGGTCAATTGATTGCGCAGCGGCTGGGGATCTTTTTCCAGGCGCTCAAGATCTTTGGCAATGATGAACGGATAATTGCTGATTTTGTTTTTCAGGTCCAGGTAGCGCATTTTTTTTGTTTCTTTAAATAATCAAAAATGATTATTTGCAGAAATAAGTATAGCTCATTTTTGGCTTTTGTCAAGGGATCTATGCGTTTCATGACATTAATTTATCAATATTTATAACTTTTGCTCGCCTCCCCTTAGATTGGGAAAATTAGTTGTTGTAACCTTTTGTGCTGCATTTGGTTTTGGCGAAGGGGACTGTCCCCTGGTTGGGTTCATATTGTGGAGTTCATATGGAGTCCGGGATCTGGATGTCTAAGGGTTTGTAATGGAAGTCGCGCTCTTTGGCGACTTCGTGGATGACGTCGACGTTGATCTGGCGCATTTCAAAGACGTAGCCGGAGAGGAGCGCGCTGTCGCAAAGGATGTTGATCAGGCGCGGGATGCCGCGGGAGTATTTGTATATGGCCTCCAGCGCCGAGGGGGTGAAGGTGTCCTGCGTCTGGGGGTTTGCGATGGCAAGGCGGTGGCGCACGTATTGTTCGGTTTCTTCTTTGGTTAAGGGCGCGATGTGGTGGTAGACCACGATGCGCTGTTTGAACTGCTCGAGCTTAGGATTCTCAAGCTTTGATTTGAGCTGCGGCTGGCCCATGAGTACGATCTGGATGAGCTTCTCCTTCTCTGTCTCAAGGTTTGAAAGCATGCGTACCTCTTCCAGGACTTTGGGGGTGAGGTTCTGGGCTTCGTCAATGATGAGGACGACGTTGTTGTCGTAGCTGAGCTGCTGGATGAGGTATTCGTTAAGAGATGAGAGGAGTTTTTGCTTGCTGCCTCCCTTATATTCTATCTCCAGCTCTTCGAGGACGACTGCCAGGAGCTCGCGCTGGGTGAGGTGCGAGTTGGTGATGAGGGCGACGCGGGTGTTGACGTTGAGCTTGTTTAAGAGCGTGCGGCAGACCGTGGTTTTGCCGGCGCCGATTTCGCCGGTGATGACCACGAAGCCGCGGCGCTCGTTGATGGCGTAGAGCATGCTGTTTAAGGCCTCGGTGTGCTTGGCGCTGGGGAAGAAGAATTTTGAGTCGGGCGTTGTGTTAAAGGGCCTCTCTGTAAAACCGTAGAATTTTTCGTACATAGGTACCTCCGATCACTTCGTGGCTATCAGAACTCGTTGCTGCTAAGTGAGTTGCGAGTAAGGGGAACGTCCCCTAGTTATCACTCGTGCCTATCATAACTCCTTGCTGCTAATGGGGTTGCGAGCATGGGAAACGTCCCCTAGTTTTTGAAGAAGGCGATGAGCATGGTAATGGCCACTGTCAGGATTGTAACGATAAGGCCGGTGACAATGGCGGTGCGCCTCCTTGATTTTTCTTTTTCTATCTCTTCCTGTGTAGTGATGCGCGAAATCGCGCCTAACACAGGCAAGTCAAGCGTTAGTTTGGCGTCCTGGATGTCAAGGATTGACTGGTCCATGAATTCGCGTGCAAATATGAGGCCGATGCCGGATGCGGTGCCGGCAAACAGGCCCATAAGGACCAGGAGCGGCTTGTTGGGCTTAACCGGCACCAGGGGCAGACGCGCAGGGTCTAGTATGGTGTAGCGGGTGCCTTCTTTGGAGACTTCCAGGCGCTGGGTGATTTTGGCGGTTTCCAATTTCTGCAGGAGCATGTTATAAATGGCTTCGTTGACGTCTATGTCGCGCGCAAGGGCTGAGTCCACTTTATCCATGAGGAGAAGCTTATAGACCGAGGCATTGGGGTCTGTTGGCGGCTCGGCTGCGTTGCCGTAGGAGACTTTGGGCATAGTGACTGAGGATTCTTTTTCGATTATTTTGTCGAGTTCCTGCCTGAGGGCCTCTTTGGTGGCTGAGTCAAGGGCTTTGCCAGCGCCTTTGACTTCGTATTCGCCTGATTCCAGCTCCTTCTCGGCGATGGCGATTTTGCCGCGCAGTTCTTTGACCAGGGGGTGCAGCTCGGTTGAGTCGGTGAGCAGGGATTTGAGGTCCTCTTTGAGCTTGGCGATTTCTGATTCCTTTATTTTGCGCTTGTAGATAGAAAGCTGCTCGGTGATGAAGTCAATGGCAACGTCGGTTTCCTTGGTCTGGGCCTCGAGGTTTTTTTCCATTAAGATGTCGGTGAGAGACTGGGCGACCATTTGAGCTTCGCGCGGGTCTTCGGCCAGGTATGAGATCTTGACGATGCTGTTGGTGGGGAGCTGCTGCTGGCGGTTGGGAGCGCTGAGCTGGACGTTGATGTTGCGGCGCAGCTTCGTGATGAGATTTTCGAATTCAAGCTGGCTGTTGATGTTTTTGGCGAGGTTGAGTTTCCTGACCAGCTCGACCAGGCTGTTCCAGCCCAGGAGAGTCTCGCGGATGCTATGCATGCGCTGGACCGCGGTGGTGGAGACGGCGAGGTTCTGGATGAGCGGGTTAATGATCTTCTCTTCTTCGACCAGGATGATGGTGGTGGACATCCAGGTGCGCGGCACCACAAAACAGGCGATGATGCCGGCGACGAGGCCCAGGTATGCGGGCACAATCAGAAGCCATTTGCGGCGGAAAAAGAGCTTGATGTATGCGGCTGGGTTGCTGAATCGTGAGGATAATGCCTGGTTTTCCATTAAGTTCTCCTTGGTGGAAAGTGACTGTTTGTAACTTGTTGGCCCGTCATAGGTTCTGATGAAGGGAAACGTCCCCTTTTTTTTATTTGGCTAAGGTGTCGACTGCGCCTTTGGCCGTGCCTACGCTCTCAGGGCCTGATGAGGCAATGCCAACGGTTGAGGCAACAGGGTTGATGACCCTGATGACTTTTGCCATCACGGTTGAGGGCACGTAGAGAACGTCGCCCGGCTTCATGAGCACGTTGCGTTTGAGGTTGCCGCCGTAAAGGATCGAGTAAAGGTCGACTTTTTTGATCCTGGCGTTGCCTTTGGGGTCAGGGGTGATGATCTGGCACTTGCGCATGGCTGCTGAATGCGTGGGCAGTCCTGCCTGGAAAGCTGCGTCCCTGACTGAGATGGTTTCTGAGCGCATGTAATATTTGCCGGGGGTGCCGACTTCTCCCAGGACGTAAAAAACTTTGCTTTTGTATTCGACTACCGTGACGTTGACTTCGGGAGCGATAACGTAGACTGAAAGGGCGTCTCTGAGTTTTTCTTCCAACTGGGCCTTGGTGAGGCCGTTGACGTCGATGTCGCCGACAAACTTATACTGGAGCTTGCCGTCCATGCTGATAGAGTATTTACCGCTGAATTCGGGGTGGCGCATGACCGTGATCTCAACAACGTCTTCGGGGCCGAGCGTGTATTTCATGGGGTCAAAAGGGGTCTTGCCGGGTTCTGCGGCTGAGGTTTGGGGCAGGGATATTTCGATTGCGTCCTGCGTCTCGACAACCGAAACCTCTCCTTCCTGGCCGGTTACGGCAGCGGGAAAGAGCAAGAAGAAGGCAAGGACCGGAATGATGAGGGTTTCCTTGAATTCTTTGAGCTTACGGAAATCTTCCTTCTCGTAAACCCGCCAGCCGCGCCAGTCGCGTTTTGCGCGGTTGATTTTGCCGGACTTCTCCCAGCGCATGATTGTCTTTGTGGTGACTCCCAGGCGGTCAGCCACATCAGTAATGGTCATTCTTCCGTTTGCCACTTTAGGCCTCCCTTTTAGTTAGGTTTATGGTAATGTTTACAAATTTGTCAATATATGTCCTATTATTTCCTAGTATGTCCATGATCGACTTGTATATTCATGTTTAAGCAGTTTCTGTGCCAATGTGTCAGGGTGTGCAAAAAAATTCCATTAAAGATGTAACTATTTGATTTTGATAGGTTAATACGATTGTTATATTGAGGGGGTAAATGTGTTAAATGGGGTTATTTTAGAGGTGTTGCGAATTTGCAACTACTATGGAAGAATGATAAAATTCTTGAATTTAAAAAACAACACTTATAACTTATTGATTTACAATATGTTATAAATATATATTTACCACTTTTCTCAAAAATGTTGCTCTCACTACAAAACCACGAATTGGGGACGTTTCTCCTCGTTGTAACTGATGAAAATAAAAAAGTTACAACACCTCGTTTTCCCGCTGGCTTGCGCAGGCAATTAGGGGAAAACGAGGTGTTGCAACTTCAATAACTGTATAGTGTTACAATGAAGGGAAACGTCCCCTATTTTTTGGTTAGGAGGTAGAGTTTGGCGCCGGTGATGAGTCCGGATAATTGGGAAGGGTAATGATACGAGATGACGCCAGAGGTAGGTTTTGCGGTTCTCAGGACGTTTGAAAGGATGATGGGCCAGATACTAAGGTCATTTTTGAGGATATGCTTCATGTAGAATGCCCCCCTTCCCTTGGCATAGTTGTAGGCAGCTTTTTTTGCCTGAGCAGGTGTCTTAAGCTGGCTGTAAACAATCAGATTCGGGTCAAAGATGATCTTCAGGCCTTCTTTTAAGACGCGGTAGAATAAATCGTTATCTTCTGCTGCGCCGATGTTTGTGCCTGCGCCCAGCGCTTCATCAAAGAGACCGACAGTTCTAAACACGCTGCGGCGCACGGCAAAGTTGCTGCCGTTGCCCACGCTCCAGGGGTTATGCGGCTTATGATAAACTGCTGTGTGAGGAGCTAAAAGATCGGCGCAGGGAGAATGCTGTGGCGCAAAAGGCACAATATCCCTGCCGGTGAGGAGTGAAAGATGCGGGTCGCTTGAAAACCTCCGATAGATAACCTGGAGCCAGTTGATATCAGGGACGCAATCATCGTCAGTAAAGGCGATAACCTCGCCCTGGGCTTCTGTAACGGCTTTGTTGCGGGCAAAAGAAAGCCCCTGCTTCTTTTCAAAAATATACCTGAGCCTCCCCTTAAATAAGGGAATAGCTTTTTCAATTACCTGACGAGTGCGGTCGTTTGAATTATTATCTATTACCAAGACCTGGCAAGAAAAAAGTAGGTTTAACTTTTGGCGTAAAAGGCCGCCGAGCGCTTCCTGAAGGGCCTGATAACGGTTGTGCGTGCAGATGGCAACGCTGATAAACATGTTAAAAATTCCACACTATAGGGACCGTTTCTCCTCGTTGTAACTGATGAAAATAAAAAAGTTACAACACCTCGTTTTCCCGCTGGCTTGCGCAGGCAATTAGGGGAAAACGAGTGGTTGCAACTTCA
>Ga0073932_1000985_pt1 | contig 60437 bp, 31 predicted proteins | sample DewCreD2012metaG_FD_76967 | JGI IMG/M metagenome (GOLD analysis project Ga0073932, IMG submission 76967) | Hot spring sediment bacterial and archeal communities from British Columbia, Canada, to study Microbial Dark Matter (Phase II) - Dewar... ...
CCCACCGCTCGGCAGGCGGGCGCAGGCAGGGGGTGAGGGGAAACCGCGCTATCGAAAACCCCAGGCCTGACGTTATACACCGTAATTCGCTTCCGGCAATTCCACCGAAAACATCGAAGAACCTTCGTTTCCTTGGCGGCCTTCGGCTCAATTTCTCGAGATGTTCGCCTTCCCGCGCCAGCAGACCGGCTCACTTGTTGAACCGAAAATTCGTCAGGTCGTAGTCCTGCATGACGTAGGTCTTGGTTTCCAGCCGCTGTTTGCCGGCCCGCTTGGCCTCCGTCTCGCCGCCGGCGGCGATGAAATCGTCGTAGCTGATAATTTCGGCGCGGATGAATCCTTTTTGCATGTCGGTATGAATCGAGCCGGCGGCTTCCCAAGCGGTCGTGCCCCGCCGGATCAGCCACGCCCGGTTCTCCTTGCCGCCCACGGTCAGGAAAGAGATGTAGCCGCCCTCGCGCGCGGCGCGCACCATCAGGGCCTCCGGCTCGAGGGCCTCCTCCGGCTTGGCCACGACCACCGGCTTGTTGGTGTAAAAGTTGTGCGCCGTCACCGCCTGCCAGTCCTCAGCCGTTAAACCGGCGTTAAACAGGAGCTTCTCGCTTTCGAGCAGGGCCAGGATTTTTTCCAGGACCGCCTTCTCCGCCTCCGGCGGGGTGCGGCCCAGGCGGGTTTCCACAAACTCCAGGTCCTTCAGGATCAGATCGGCGCGCCCTTCCTCGGAGACCAGGACGGCGTCGGCAGTCTGCAACTCATCCTCGCCAACCACGTCCACCTGGGCGTAGGTCTTCTTTTTCGCCTCGACAAGGCGGTCGGCCTCGTCCAGGCGCGGATCCTTCAAATTAACCTTGCCGGTCTTAATTCCCGGCAAGCCAAGCAAACAAATTTTCATGCGTTATGCGCGGCTTCGGCAAGCCGCGCTGATTTGACCTTTTTACCGTCCGGTCTTCAACTGAAATCCCCGCGCCGGGGCGCGTCCGGCAAAAGCGGTGTTGCATCCCGGCCGCAACCGGCCAAAATTCGCGCGCATGGAATACGAAGCGGTCATCGGTCTGGAAACGCATGTCCAGTTGAAAACCAAGTCGAAGATGTGGTGCGGCTGCGCCAATGAATTTGGCTCGCCGCCGAACACGCGGGTCTGCCCGGTGTGCCTGGGCCTGCCCGGGGTGCTGCCGGTCGCCAACGAGGAGGCGCTGCGCCTGACGGCGCTCACCGGTCTGCTGCTCCATTGCGAAATCCCGCGCTACGCCAAGTTTGACCGGAAGAATTACTTTTATCCGGACATGCCCAAGAACTACCAGGTGACCCAATACGACCGCCCCTCCGCGATCAACGGCTATCTGGATTTTGAGTTTCAAGGGCGCATTGTCCGCGTGCGCATCACCCGCGCGCATCTCGAGGAGGATGTCGGCAAGAGTTTTCATTTCGACCGCCACAGCGGGGTGGACTTCAACCGGGCGGGCGTGCCGCTGCTCGAAATCGTGTCGGAGCCGGACCTCACCAGCGCGGACATGGCCTACGAATACCTCAACGCCCTCAAAGCAACCCTGGTGCAGGGCGGCGTCAGCGATTGCGACATGGAAAAAGGCATGGTGCGATGCGACGTCAACGTCAGTGTCCGGCCCCGGGGCGCGACCGCCCTGGGCGCCAAGATTGAAATCAAAAACATGAATTCCTTCAGCGGGGTGCGCCGCGCCCTCGATTACGAAATCCCGCGCCAGATCGAGGTGTTGCAAAACGGCGGCGCGCTCCGCCAGGAGACGCGCCGCTGGGACGACGCGGCGGGCGTCACGGAAACCATGCGCACCAAGGAGGACGCGCATGATTACCGCTATTTCCCGGAGCCGGACCTGATGCCTTTTGAGCCGACGGACGAGTGGCTGGCGGCGGTGCGCGCCCGCCTGGTCGAGCTGCCGCTGGCGCGCAAACAGCGGTTTATGCGCGACTACCAGTTGCCCGCGTCCGACGCGGAAACGTTCAAGAGCGACGTGGCGCTGGGCGATTATTTCGAAACCGCGGCGCGGGGAGCGAAGAACCCGAAGGCGGTGGCCAACTGGATCATTAACAACCTCCGCGCCCTGCTGAGCGAAAAGGGCGCCGCCCTGGATGCCCTGAAATTCCCGCCGGCGGCCATTGTGGAGCTAACCGAACTGGTGGACAGCGGGAAGATCAGCAGCCGCATCGCGCAGGAGGTTTTTGCCGAAATGTTCGCCACCGGCGAAGCGCCCTCCGCCTTGGTCGAAAAAAAGGGCCTGGCCCAGGTCAGCGACGTCGCGGCCCTCGAGCAAATGTGCGACGCGGCCATCGCCGCCAATCCCCGCAGCGTTGCCGATTTCCAGGCCGGCAAAGCCGCCGCGTTGAATTTCCTCAAAGGCCAGGTGATGAAGCTCAGCAAAGGCAAGGCCAATCCCGCGCTCGCGGGCGAAATCCTGGAACGCAAGCTGAAAACCAGCTAAGCGGCGGCCCCGGCGGTTTCTCCCATTTCCGGGCTGGCGGAACCACCGGCGCAGGTTATATTGCCGCCCGGAATTGAACGGAGAGCAAGCCATGAGCAGCGAAACCGCAAAATACAATGCGACGGTGGTCGGTCGGGAAGGGATCAACCCGCAACTGCTGATCCTGCGGGTCAGGCCCGACAACCTGGCCTATGAGTTCAAGCCGGGCCAGTTTGCCGTGCTGGGGCTTTCCTCGAAGGCGCCGCGCGTGGCTGAGGCCGCCCCGGAGGAAAAACCGGTCGAGCCGGAACGGCTGATCCGGCGGGCCTACAGCATCTCCTCGGCGAGCGTGGAGAAAAATTATCTGGAATTCTACCTGACCCTGGTGACCAGCGGCGAGCTCAGCCCGCGGCTGTTTGCCTTGCAGCCGGGCAGCCGCATCCACCTGGCGCCGAAGGCGAGCGGTTTTTTCACGCTGGACCGGGTGCCGCCCGGCAAATCGGCGGTGCTCATCGCCACCGGCACCGGCCTGGCCCCCTACGTCTCCATGTTGCGCACCATGCTGATCACCGAGACGCAGCGCAAATTCGTGGTGTTGCACGGCGCGCGCTATAGCTGGGACCTCGGCTATCGCGCGGAATTGGAGAGCCTCGCCCGGCTGCGCCCAAACTTCACTTACATCCCCTCCATCACCCGGGGGCAGGAAGACCCTCACTTTCATGGGGCCGTCGGCCGGGTGCAAAACCTGGTGGCGGACGGCGTGATCGAGAAAGCCTCCGGCGTCAAACTCGATCCCGCCGAAGCCGACGTGTTCCTGTGCGGGCACCCGGACATGATCACCCAGGTTAAGGCCCTGCTCGCCGAACGCGGATTCACGCCCGACCACGGAAAACAAATTGGCACCATCCACGTGGAAGAATACTGGTAGAACATGAAAAAATTATTGATGCTGGCCGGCTTCCTGCTGGCGTCCCTGGCGGCCTTGCCGGCCGCGGACCTTAAACTGGCGGCGGTTTTTGGCGATCACCTGGTCTTGCAGCGGGACAAGCCGGTCCCCGTCTGGGGCTGGGCCGATCCGGGTGAAAAGATCACCGTCGAATTTGCCGGCCAGGCCAAAACCGCGACCGCCGACGCCGCCGGCAAATGGATGGTCAAGCTCGGTCCCCTGGCCGCCAGCGCCGAGCCGCGCCCCTTGACCGTGCAATCGGAAAAGCCCGGCCGAAAAATCGAGTTATCCGATGTGCTGGTGGGCGAGGTCTGGCTCGGCTCCGGTCAGTCCAACATGGCCATGGGCGTCAGCCGCGCCAAGGATTTCGAGGCCGAAAAAGCCGCCGCCAACCTGCCGCTGCTTCGCATGTTCCGGGAGGAATCCGCCAGCTCCCCCGCCCCGCAGCCGGAGGCCAAGGGGAAATGGGCGGTATGCTCGCCCGAGACCGTTGGCGCTTTTTCCGCGACGCTCTATTTTTTCGGCCGCGAATTGCACCGCGAATTAAAAGTGCCGGTTGGGCTGATCAACTCCTCGGTCGGCGGCACGCCCATTGAATCCTGGATCGCCGCCGAAGCCCAGGCCAGCTCCCCGGAACTCAAGGCGGCCACGGAAGCCGCAGCCAAGGCGGAAGCGGCCTTCGATGAAGCGGCGGCCAAAGCCAATTACGAAAAAGCCCTCGCCCGCTGGAAAGAACAGGCTGCCAAGGCCAAAGCGGCGGGCCAGCCGGCGCCCCGAAAACCGCTCGATCCTCTGGCCACCCGCGCCCGCAAAGGCGGGGGCGGCGGCCTGTTCAACGGCAAGATCGCGCCCCTCATCCCCTATGCGATTCGGGGTGTGGTCTGGTATCAAGGCGAGGCCAACTCGCAGCCTGGCAAAGGGCCGTTCTATCAATACCAGTTGCCGCTGCTGGTCAACGATTGGCGCGCGCGCTGGGGCGAGGAGCTGCCTTTTGCCTGGGTGCAATTGCCCAACTTCGCGCGCCCCGGCGAAGGCTGGATGCTCGTTCGCGAAGCGATGCTCAAAACCCTGCGCCTGCCCCGCACCGGCATGGCCATCACCGTGGACATCGGAGACGCCAAAGACATTCATCCCAAGAACAAACAGGACGTGGGCAAGCGCCTGGCCCTATGGGCGCTGGGCGAGGTGTATGGCCAAAAAGTGGCGTCCACCAGCGGCCCGCTGCCGGCGGGGCATGAAGCGCGTGGCAGCGAAATGGTGGTTTCCTTCAAACACGCCGACGGCGGTTTGCAGGCCAAGGGCGGCGAACTCAAAGGCTTTGCCGTGGCCGGGGAAGACCGGCAATGGAAACCGGCCACCGCCCGCATCGAAGGCAATCAAGTGATCGTTGCCAGCCCGGACGTGAAAAAACCAATCGCCCTCCGCTATGCCTGGGAACCGGACCCCCAATGCAACCTTTTCAACGGCGCCGGCCTGCCCGCCTCCCCCTTCCGCACCGACGATTGGCCGGAAACGCCCGCAGCCACAGGGAAATAATCGCCGCTTGATACCGGCGCGGGATTTGGCCGGCAAATCCGCAAGGATGCCGCCCTGGATCAGGGTTTCTTGATGCCGATGAGTTGGAGCAATTGCGCCACCACTTCGCTGGCGGGTTTGCCCGATTTGTCCGCGAGCGCCGCGGCGTACCCCGAGACATAAGCAGCCGCGGCCGACGTGCCCGTTATCAGGTAAGAGCGGTTTTGATAGGACACCAGCGAATTGCCCGACGCCATGCCATCCACAAAGCTGCCGCTGTTGGCGTAGCTGGCAACATTGCCCTGCCTGTCTCCGGCGGTGACGGCGATGACTTCCGGGTAATAAGCCGGCACGGTGTTGGCCGTTCCCGGCGTATTGCCCGCCGCCCCCACAAAAATCACTCCCTGCTCTTTGGCCTTCTTGATGACCTCGTGGAGAAACGCGCTGTCGCCTTCCCCGCCCAGACTGTAGTTAATGATGCCCGCGCCGGCGTTGACGGCCCGGTAGGTGCCGACCGCCACGTCGAAAGTGGTCGTCTGCGCGTTGTTTCCATAAACATCCACCGGCAGGATGCGGATGGCCGTCGCCTGGCCATTGGGCAAAATCTGGGCGCTGCCTTTCAAGATGGTTTCGGCCATGGCGGTGCCGTGGGTCGGGTCGCCATCGGGAACCTGGGCTTCACCCGCCACGGAAATGCTTTTCAGCACCAAAGCGTCGAATTCCTTGCCCAACGATTGCACCGCGGTGTCAATCAGTCCCACGACAATCTGGCCGCCTTCGCCAACCGGTTTGGCCTGGAGGTTAAACGAGGGCAAGGACCCCAGCGCCAAACCATTGACCTCCCCCGGTCGCGACACCCAATAATTGTAATCCACGCTGGAAACCGTCGAGTTATTCTTCAGCGTGTCGTGGGCGTTTCGGGCCGCGGCTTCATCGGCAAATTTCAGCCGGTAGGTATTCAATTCCTTGGCCGAGCCGGTCACTTTGGCGCCGAGCGCACGCGCCAAGTCGTCAATGTTTTGCCCCGGCTTGAGGGTCACGACCAGCTCGTCCATGATCCGCCCCGAGCGCCCGCCCGCCGCTTCGTGGCGGGCCCGAATCAACTGGGTGGCCTCCTCCATCGCGGTGCGAAAGACAAACAGCTTGGGCGGCGCGTTGGCCTGCGGCACCAGCGCGAAACTCAGGTTGCCCAGCAGCAAACGCAGCGCCTCGCCCACCGGTTGCTCCCTGAACTTGGCGGAAACCAAATGGGTGGTTTCCGGCTCGACGTAAATCTGCCAATCGGTGGCCGAGGCCAGCCTTTCCAGAAAATTGGTCAGGGGCAGGGATCGCAACTCGGCGCTGACCAATCCGTTCTTTTGGTTCCAATCCAGCCGCTCCACCGTGGCCGCCGGCGACCATGGGATAAACGCCCCAAAAAACAGCCACGCCGCCAACAGCCGGCAGCTACCCGAGCCCCGGCCGGGACCCGCCCCCCATTTATGCGCTAGGCTTTTCATCTTTACGCCACCTGCCGCCCAATAAACCCTAACATTACTGCACAGTCTCTGGGATGCAATACACAATTGGTCACCGTACGCGAGGTTTCCCTCTCCCCCTTTGGGGGGAGAGGGAAGAGTGAGGGCGCGCGTCGTTTATCCCAAGCACTCATCAGCAAGCACTCCAACATGCCATTCAATAAACAATTCCGCCGGCGAAAAGTTGTCAGGACAGCGATTCCATAACCGCCTTGAGCACTTCGGAGGCCGGCACCGATGCCATTACTTCGAGCAGATGCTTTTTGCCGCCGCGGATCGGACCGCCATCATAGCGGTAATAATCCAAGTTTCGGCCATTCACCATCGGGTTTCCAACCACCCGATGGTGGTTGTGCCAGGGCCGGTTGGTCGGGTTCAACGTCGGGGCTTCGATCACCACCTGATTGGGAACTTTCATCGCCGCCGCCAGATGCATCAGCGCGGTATCCACGCTTAGAAAAGCGTGGCACCGCCGCAACAGCGCCGCCGCCTGCCGCAGGTTTTGGCTGCGCACCGCCCGGAGGCGGGGCGATTTGACCGCCGCCTGGATTTCCTGGTGCGCCTTTTCCTCCTCCGGCCCGCCGAACAGCAGCACGTCCACGTCGGGGCGGCGGATGACCAGTTCGCGAAAAAATTCAATGTAATGCCCCAGCGGCCAGCGTTTCAAAGTCAAGTTCTTGGTGCCGCCGGAGCCGACATGGACCCCCAACCGCCGGCGGCTGGGATTTCCGTTCTGCGCCAGCCATTCCTCCGCCCATTCCTCCTCACCGGCGGTCAGATAGACCTCCATCTCGGGATTCGCCAGACGTGCGTCCCCCGGCAACAGGGCGGCCAGCCGTTGGTTATTCTCGATGCTGTGCGCCTGATAATCCTGCGGAATAGTCCGGTTGACCAGCAGGTGATCCAGCGGGCTGTGATTGTCATAACGATGGCTGAGCCGCAGCGGCGCGCCGATCAGCCAGGCAGCCACCCGGTAGTGAATCCGTCCCTGCGGATGGGCGTTTAGCGAACAGTCATAGCCCCGCCGCCGCAGCGATAGCAGGTAACTGATGGACCGCGCGTATCCCTCCTTCATCAAGTTCTTCTGGTGAATGGCGTTCAAATGCGGGTTGCCTTCGAGCAAATCCCGCGACCCCGGCCAAAAAACCAAGGCCTCGATGGTTGCCTCCGGGTAACGGAGACGCAGCTCGCGAATGAGCGGCGTGGCAATCAGGCAGTCGCCGATGCCCGCCAGCGCGATGACAAGTATTTTCACAAATGCAGGTCAGCCCTTCCGCCACCGACCGGCGCGGACGCCGGCCATTGATACCCCCCCTGCCCTGCCAAAGCAATCCCGCATCCGGGAGGCGAAGGTTTCATTGGAGCTGTTCGATGGCCCGCGCCAATTTCTCCCGGTGGCTTAAGATCAGGCGCGGATCAGTGGTAAACCGGGTTAAATTGCTGGAAATCGTCGGCGGCACTGTCAGTAACCCTCGCATCGCCAGCAAACGATCCCGCTGACTGGGGCTTTTTGCCGGCCGATCCAGCGCCTTCCGCAAGAGCCAAAAGTATTCATAATCCTCAAGGCCATCCCGCAGGTTCTCCCAGCGGATCGAGTTCACCGGGCCTTCCAAGCAGGGGGTCGAATTGGTGTGAGCCCCGCGCGGCGGGTAAAGAAAACGCCCGTCGCCGTTGCCCCAATAGCCAATCTGGCCCGCTTGAAAATCATAGCCGGAAACATAACTCATGGGGTCCTGCCACGGGTCTTGCAAGGCCGGCCCGGGAAAAGCGCTGGAACTGGTCCAATAGGTCGTTTCCCAAATCAAGATTCCCTGAACCCCGTATTGCCACGATTGCCAGGGCCACAAGCGCATTTCTGTCCCGGGATGATCAATGAATTCCGTGATGTAGGGCGCCTTGGGGGCGCAACAGATATACCACCAGACTTCCTCGCCAGCCGCGCGGCGGGCGGCCACCTTTTCCGGGGTCCATTCGGGAGTCAGCGCGCACCAGATGTCCACCTGTCCCATCAGGGCCGGCTCCGGCTGTTCGGTCAGCATCCGGCGCAAGCCCGGCGCCGCCGCTTTAATGCGTTTCATGCCCTCGGCCACAAACTCATAATCTTTGGGATCAGGCTCGTCGAACCAATAGACATAGGCCTTATCCAGCCATCCCTTTTGGCGCAAGTGCGCTTCGACCTGGCTCAGGTAATCCTTGAACAAGCGCGCAAATTCCGGCGTTCCTTCCTTGTGCCCCCCCAAAGACCCGAGATGCCGGCTGTGAAAAGTGCCGCCGCCCATCCCCTTGAGCGGCAGCCGGAAGGAATTGAAACGCGCCTCGTCAAGCCAGCGGGCCGCCGCCTGGTCGAACCGGGTAAAATCAACCCGCGCCCGCTGGTTGGGTGTCTCACCCGTAAAACGGACCTCGATGGGCGCGTAGGGGAAGAAGGAATAAGGCGAAATTCGGTGCTCCGCAAAATTCTTCAGATAGAGATCGTAAACCGCCTGGCGATGCGCCGGTTCCTTGAGTTGGTGGTAGCGGTTTATACTCGAGGAGCTTAATCCGAGCGCGCTCCGCAAATGAGTTTCCTGCGGCAAGGTGAAGTTGAAAACATCCACCACCACCGGAATCTCGCAAGTGTCGTGGTCGGTCTCGACTCGCAAACGCGCCTCATGGCGGCCGGCGGCGGCATTGGTTGGCACGTAAACCGTCAGCCACAGGGGCTGGTTCTGGCCTTGCCTAAGTTCCAACGGCAGCCGAAGGGGTGGCAGCGGGTCGGGATACCAACCCGGCTCGCAGGTGCTGTCCGTAGGCACCGTCACTTGAACATAAGCCACCTCATGCAAGGAAAACGCCGGGGCGCGTCTCGAATTCGCTTTTTCCTTTGGCGACGCAAGCATTGCGACGTTGACGAGCCGCCCATCCCTCTTTGGCGAGATAACTACTTGGACGGCTTCATGCTCCCCGCGCGCCGCCGAAATGAAAACGGGCCGCGCTTTTCCCGGCGTGGCGGCGGGCGGACGCCGATCCCGGCCCACTTTTGCGCCGCTTTCACACCACCACAACACCGTGTCCTCCCGGTCATTTAACCAATAACCAAAGCGGGGATCTTGAAGGATACCCAAGGCCAGGGAGGCGACGCCTTCAAGCATAATCCGGCCGGCAGCGTCGCGAAGGATTAAAACGACCTCCTGCCGCCCCGGCTGTTCGGCTTGCACGAGGAAATTGGTTGTCCATCGGGCGCCAGCATCAAGGGGGGGCAAAGTGATGTCGGCGGCGACCTTGTCTTCCACCGCCAGTTCCGCCCGGAGCCGCAAGGGTTGAACGCCCCGGTTGGTAATGGTGGCCGCAATGACAAAGCCACCTTGGGCGGGATCAAACTTGATTTCGTGGAGGTAAAAGCCCAGCAACTCTTGTTTTCGGCGCAAGGCCAGGAGCGTGGTGGCGCCCCTGGCTTCCATTGGCGGACCGGTGAGCCGGGCCTCAAATTCGTAGCGGTTGACTTGCAGGTTGCAGTCTTTTCCAATCCCACGCAGGCGCACCAGGAGCCGGTCGGCGGGAAACCAAGCGGCGGGCAATTCCACAGCGCCGCTTTTGTTTTGGCCGTCGTAAAGCGCGGCCTCCCGCCAGGTGGCGCCATCGCGACTGGCCTCGACGCGCAGCGAACCGGCGACGTAATAATTGAGATTCAATTGAAGCCTGGCTCCCGATAAACGTGATCCCTCGAGGTGATGTTCATAAATCACTTCCGAGCCCGCGGCGAATGTCCAGCGATCGGAATTGAACCCGCAACGGTTCACCCGCAAGGGGCGGTGGTGATTGGAGAAAAAATCTCCGAAGGTGAACAGGGCCCGATATTTCCCCTGCCCGACCGATTCGCCCGCGCCGAGTTCGACGCCTGGCGGCAACTGGCGGTGAGCGGTCAGGACCGGCAGCAATTCGACGTCGTCAAAATAAACCGGCCCCTTGACCTCCCATTGGCCCAGCCGGAGGTAATCGTTGGTGGCTCCATCGGGCGCTTGAAAGGCAAAGCTGTAGGGTTGCCATTCGGTGGTCAGGTGAAAATCACGGTTGACCTGGCGTGTGCCCGCCACAACGCAACCACCGGTGGTCTGGGGATCACGACGCGCCCAAAAGCGCAGCCGATAATGCGCGCCGGGTTGGAGGGGAATGCCTTCCGCGCGCCACGCGAAAGAATCCTTGCCGCTGCCGAACACCGAAAGGCAACGCTGACCGGTCCGTCCGAAGGTTGCCCAGTGCCCATTGGTTCCCCCTCGTAAAATCCAGCCTGCCGGGCTTGCCGCTCCCTCCTCAAAGCTGGGATTGGGCAGCAGGTTTTGACCGCTGGCGGTCGTCAAAACGAACAGCCAGATCGAGGCGGTCAAGCAAAGGCATCCCTGGCCTAGCGCTGTTTTCATGGGGTTGTTTCAATACTATACAGTCTCTGGGATGCAATACGCAATTTGTCACGTGCGCGACGTTCTCCCTCTCCCCCCTTGGGGGGAGAGGGCAGGGTGAGGAGGCTCGTGTCGTTTATCCCAAGCACTCATCACTAATCCTGATTTTCCCCGCCCGCGGATTTTGTCGCCATTTTTTCAGTCCTGCCCGGAACATGCGCAAAAACAAGGTTCGGCAGACCGCCAGCGCCTTAATTGCCGGCGCCTTTCACAAAGGCGCTGAAATTGGTCATGTTCGCCTCGCGGGCGGCATCCATGACCTTGATAATTTGCTCGAAGGGGGCTTGGGCATCGGCGCGGATGGCAACGCCGGGAACGGGCTGGCTTTGCGAGCGCAAGGCGAGTTCCTCTTTCAATTGCGCCAAGGTCACCGGTCGGCCGTTGAAGCGCAGATAAGGGGGCTGGCGGTCAATTTCCACCATCACAACCACCGCCTTGTCGGTGGTGCCGGGTCGGGCCTGCTTCGATTCCGGCAGGGCCAGCTTGAGAGTGGGCTGTTGGTGCTTAAAAGTGGTGGTTACGATCAGAAAGATCACCAGGACGATCAGAATATCAATCAGCGCCACGATGATAATGGTGGGCGGCTGACGGCGGCGATGGGTGATGAATTGCATGGTTTACCGCTCGGAACGATTCAAATACTGGCGGCGCAGGAATTCGGTGCAGAGGCTCTCCATTTCGACGGTCATGGATATGATCTTGGAATTATAGTAGTTCCAGGCAATCAAACAGGGGATGGCGATCAGCAGCCCCAGCAGCGTGGCGGTCAGAATGATGGAAATGCCCTTGGCCAGATCGGAACTATTGATGACCTCGGCTTGGCCAAGGCTGCCAAAAAGGGTCATCATGCCAAAAACGGTTCCCACCAGGCCCAGCAGGGGGGCAATGCCCACCACGATCTCGAGGACGACCAGTCCCCGCTCCAGCCCCACGACTTCCTGCCGAGCGCGGGCCTGGACCGCTTCAGCGGTTTCCGATTTCGGCCAGCCAAGATGCTCCGCGGCCGTCTGAATCAAACGACTAAGGCTTGAGGACTTCTGTTCGCAAACCCGCAACAAGGTGGGCAAACCATCCGGCCCGTGACAGGCCTGCAAGGCCGAGACCACCTCCGCGGGCACTACCCGGCAGCGGCGCAGCGCGAATCCGCGTTCGATAATAAAGGCCACCCCGATGATCGAAGTCAGCAACAACAGTCCCAAAAAGAAAATTTCCATGCTTGTAATTCCCCAATCGTTTGCCCGGCTTGCCGCCAAGCTCTTGGTTTGTTAAGCGGAAAAGGATGTTTCGGCAAGAAAAATGCCCAAGTCGCTCCCGAGCGCGGGCGGGGTCGCCGTCGCCAGGGAGAAGGATTTGCCAAGGGCGCGAACATCAAGGGTTCCCCGGTTATTTCTCCGCCGCCTGGTGGCGATTGGCGGGGCGCGTGGCCAAAACATTCCAACCCTGGGTGTTGCCCTCATGCGGGATCAGGCGATCAAGCCCGATCGCGAGCCCTTTGAACAGGAACCCAAAAAGGAGCCGCCACACAAAAACCACCGGCCACACCAGCCAGCGCGCCACGCGCCGGCCTTGAAAATGGTTGTGGAGGACGCGCGCGGTGTAATGCAAATGCAGCGCCAGGATGATAAAGTGGCCGCCTTGCGGCTCGATTTTTTCCACCTTGAAACCGCTCCGTTCCAGCATTTGCGCCAGGCCAATCCGGGTGAAATGAAAGTAGTGATACGGCAGGTTGTGCAACCAGGCCGATTGGGGCGCCGTCACCACCGCCACTCCGCCCGGTTTTAAGACGCGATAAAGCTCCCGGCAAACCGCCTGCGGGTCCTGGACGTGTTCGAGCACCTGGGTGCATAAAACCGCCTCAAAAGACTCCGCGGGAAAGGGCAGGTCGGCCACATCCCCGGCTACATCCACCCCTTCCCCCGCAAACAGGTCCAAGGTTGTCAGCTGCGCGCCAGTCGCCATGATTTCCGCCCGCAGATACTGCTCCGGCAACCGACCCGAGCCGGCATCGAGTATCTTTCGTCCGTCGCCCAAGCACGGCAATAATTCCCGGCGGACAAAGTCGCAAATGGGGAAGCGGTCCACTTGCAGGCGCTCGTGCCACCGGCGAGGCACGAAGCGGGCACCAAGAGAGGCGGGAGACTTGGACATCGTTAGGGCTGGGCTTGAGGTGTTTTCCACGATTTGGCGGTCAGCCAGAACCATTCCATGATTTCGAGGCGTTCCTCGCCGACCATGGCGTATATCTCGGCGAAGGTCAGTTGGCGCAAAATCGGGTAATGGCTGTAAACCAGCCCTTCATTTTGAATTACCGCCAAATCATGGGTGGCGGCAAATCGCTGGCGCAGGACGGGACTGATGGACCGGTTTTTGAAATCGTGCAATTCCACCAATATATCCGCGTTTTTTAGCCGGGGAGCGGCCGCCGGGTTCAGCAAATCCAATTCATAACCCTCACAATCGCACACGATCAAGGTGCGGCCCCGCAGCGGCAGGTTATTGAGGGTGTCAATGTCGCAAAACCCGCCCAACTCGATCCGCGCCGCCACTTCGTTTAATCGCGCCAATTTCCGGCATTGTTCCAGCGCCCTCGGGTTCGAGTCGTAAGCCCAAACCCGCGCGTCCGGGATGCGCCGGGCCAGGCCAATCGCGTAAAACCCCTCGGCGCAACCCACATTGATGATGTCGGTGTAGGGCCTGGCACAAAGACCTTCAACAACCGCATGCAACTCCGCCTCATAAGCGCCGATGGTTTTTTCAAAACGGCTGCCCACCCACTGCTCATCAAACCGCAAGCCGCGGAAAGGGCCAAAAACGACTTCATCCCCGTAAAGCCCGCGTTCGCGCAAACGCTTCTCCACCTGCCGCCGCAGAACGCGCCGCCGTTGAGCCGCCAGCCAATCGAAGCCCCGGCAAATGACGCGGGATTGAAAACCGGCAACGGCCAATCGGGCCGCCCATTGTTGTAACTTGCCCATAAGGTGCGGGACTATTGTGACGAAAGAGGGCGAAACAGGGTAGTTATTTTATTGCTTTCAAGAATCGCTCCCGGACGCCTCCGCATTTGGCGTTGGCCGCTTTCCCTTGGCTTTCCATATCGCCCCGCCGTTCAGTTGTAAAAGAAAGTGAAACGCACGTCCCGGAAATCACCGTCGAACAACCGCTGCATTTCGGGGGGCCATTTGGGATAAGGGGCGGGCTTGCTGATGGCCGTCTGGCAAATCATTCCCAGGAACTCCTTGACCGTGCATTCGGATATTTTGAGCCCGCTAACCTGTCCATTGGAATGCAGGCGGAATTCCACCACCACGCGGCCGCGGTCATCGCCGGCAAACTTGCTCTGCTCCAGCAAGTCGTACCAGCACTGCTGAATGGCGGCCACCAAGGCGTTATCATAAGCCCCGAAGGGCGTCGCTCGCGCGTCCAGGGCGGAAAATTCCAAACGCCGGGGCACCCCGCCTTCCTGCTCCATTTTTCGGCCCGCAATCGGGTTGTCCTGCATTCGGGAGCGCGCCTCGATCAAAGTGCGGGGCCGGCTGGGTTGCAAAGGCTGGGCGCCGCGAACTTCCGGGCCGTCACCTTGGCCATCGTCCCTCCCCTCCTCGCGAGGGTTGATCCGCTCGGACGGCTTGGCCAAAGCCAAGTCCCCCGGATGTTGCGCGCGCAACGGTGGCGGGCGTTTTTCCGGCACAAGGGGTTGTTCATTCGGACTTTGTTCGGGGTTTTTGTCGGGCGGTTTTTCCACCGCCGCTTTTTTGTCGGGCGGACTGGGTTTGGGATTCTGCTCCAAGTCCGGCTTGATGACCGGCTTGGGATTTTCCATGGTGAACGGGATGTCTTTTTGTTTGCCGTCCACATTGGGGATTTCGGACGGCTTTTTTATCACCGGATTGGCCGCTATCGAGTTTTTATCGGAATAATAGCGGGCTTTTTCCGGCGGGTTTTCGGTGGCCACCATGGGGTCCACCGCCACAAACATGAGCGGAGGCTCCTTTGGGGGGCGCTGGACCGAAGGATTGGCCGCCAAGAGCGAATCCGGCTTGGGCGGTTTTTTGAAGAGTTCCAGTAAAACCGGGGGCAGACGGCTGGGTTTGGGCGTCAGCAAGGCCATCACCTGATCATAACCCGCCCAATGCCACCCGCGGACAGCTTGGTAAGCTACGTAAAAGCACGCATGCAGAGCCAACGACACCGCCAGCGCCATCCCTAAAGGTTTCCCCAGCGGATGCGGTTCGACCGTCCATTTGTTGGCTGCGCCCATTTCCAAGCCTTTCCAACCATGACTCAAATTGCCCCTCGAAGCAATCCGAAAGCCTTATTTTTCAGACGCGGCCATTTGCCGTTGAATTCACCCCGCGCCTGTGCCAATTTATCCCGGTATTAATTGAAATGTATGAGGATTTGCCTGGGTGTCGTTTGCCTTTGCCTGACCAACATGGCGTTCGGGGCGCGCCCGCCTGCCAACGACCTTTTTGCCAACCGGCAGGTTTTGCCCTCCACCAATTTCCTGGAAGTGGCAGGTTTCAACGGTGGCGCCAGCAAGGAAACCGGCGAGCCCAACCATAATACGGGTGACACCAATTCGCCCGGCACCAATCCCGGCGGACGGTCTGTCTGGTGGCAATGGACCGCGCCTGCCAATGGCGCCTACGTGGTCACCACCCTGGGAAGCAAGTTCGATACCATGCTGGGTGTGTATCAAGGCAATTCCGTGACGGGTTTGGTCAAGGTGGCCGCCAACGACAACATGGTGGCGCCTTTCTCGACGCCGCTGCCCGGCCAGGAAAATGATTTCGTCGTGCTTTCCAATGTTCTCGCCGGCGAGACCTATCAAATTGCGGTGGATGGCAGGAAGGTCAACGGCATCATTCGTTCGGGTGTCATCAAACTGACGATTTCACAAATAACCGATAATGACCTCTTTGCCAATCGAGCTGTATTGACCAACAGCAACATAAACATCCTGGCCTTCAACGGCTTGGCAACCAAGGAGACAGGAGAGCGCAGCCATACAAATGGCCTTTCGACCGCCAATCCTTTGGGCAAATCCCTCTGGTGGGAATGGCGAGCTCCCGCTCCCGGCACCTACCTTATCAGCACCTATCCGGCGACTTTTGACTCCTGGCTGGCGGTTTATCGTCCCACGACCGGCGGCACGGTGGCCAATATGACCCGGATTTCCGCCCCCGACCAAGCCAACTACTCCAATGAAGGATCACTGAAAGCGAATTTATTCCCGTTGGTTGCCGACACCAACACGGTTTACCTGATTGCGGTGGATGGCCAGCAAACCGTTGCCGGAGGGGTAACGAATGTTGCCAGTGGACTGTTCACCCTTTCTATTCGCCCCGATAACGATAACGTTGCCAACGCAACGCCGCTCACCGGCGCGCCGACAGCCGTCATGGGTTTTAATGGCAAAGCCACCGTCGAGGAGGACGTAGGTTTGGAATCCACTTTGCTCAAAGTGAACACGCAAATTCCAGGCAAAAGCCTATGGTGGCGGTGGCAACCGCCGGCCAATGGTGACTATATAATTACCACGGCGGGAAGCACCTTTGACACCTTCCTGGCGGTTTTTACCAACAAGGTTTACCAACCCACCGCCACCATCACCAACCTTAAAGGCGCCGGCAATAACTGGCCCAATTACTCCGATACCGACTCCGCGGAAAAAGGCGATGTGACCAGCGCGCTGGTTATGACCAATATGCTGACCAATATTGCCTACTATATCATGGTGGACAGCCAGTATAATTTGGATTACGAAGACCATGAACTCCCGGGGGTGGTGCAATTGCGGATCATTCCTGACAATGACCGGTTGGCCAACCGCACATTCCTTTCCGGCGCCAAAGCCAGTTCCGCCAGCCTCAACAGCCAGTCCGGCAGCGAAAATCCGACCGGCTGGAACGAGAAAGAAGTTCTTTATGATCTCGCCGACTTCTACGCCTTCAGCCGCGACAGAAAATCGGTATGGTGGTCATGGACGGCGCCAACCAATGGCCGGTTGACGGTGGACACGGTGGGCAGTTCTTTTTCCACTTTCCTGGTCGTTTATGAAAAATCCGGCCCTTATCCCCAGAAAACCAATCTTGTGGCGCATAACGTCAACACCCCCGAAACCGATTTCCAGAGCTTGGTCGAACTGGCGGTTGTTCCCGGCAGGGAATACCTTATCCAAGTCAGCGGCACCGAACTGGACGAGTCTGGCGGCATTTCGCTCAATGTGGATTTCACCGCCTTCGCCCCCCCTCAGAACGACGCCTTTCAGCAGGCTGAAGTCCTGACCGGAACCAGCGTTCAGCTCACGGCCACCAATGAATTCGCCACCAAGGAGCCAGGCGAAGCCAACCACGGCGGCGTACGGGGAGGCCGGTCTCTCTGGTGGCAATGGACTCCGCTCAGCGATGGTTTGACCACCGTTTCCACCATGGACAGCGAATCGTGGCTGCTGGACGGGGAAAGCTTGGACACCGTGATTGCGGTTTACACCAATGACCACACCTCAACCCCGCGCCTGATCGCCAGCAACCGCAACGACACCGCCAATAACCTGGTCACCAGCTTTCTAACCTTCCAGGCCAAAGCCGGCCTGACTTATTTCATTGCTGTGGATGGCGAGCAACACACCATTACCTACCCGGCTAACATCCTGCTAAGTTACCCTCAAATGGAGGTGGATTACGGTCTGATCAGACTGAGTCTTGACCAAATCCCCATGCCGGCCAATGATAACTTTGCCAACCGCATCCTGCTAACGAACCTGCCGGCCAGCGCCTTGGGGATGAATGTCAACGCCACCGCCGAAGCCAACGAACCCGCTCACGTGGGGATGCCAGGCGGCGCCTCTGTTTGGTGGTCCTGGCGCGCGCCCGTTTCCGGCCCGGTGGCCATTTCCACCGAAGGAAGCGATTTTGACACCCTGCTGGCCGTCTATACGGGAACCACGTTGTCCAACCTGGTCTTGATTGCCGAAAATGATGACGCCGGGGCGGTCGTTTACAGCCGGGTTTACTTCAACGCCGTCGCCAATCAGGTTTATCAAATCGCAGTGGACGGTCTTGGGGGCGGCAGCGGCGCCATCCGCCTGAAAATCACGCCCCCGGTATCCATTAGCGCCCCTTTGATGACTCCCAACCGCTCATTCCGGCTTTCCTTTCCCACTTCCGCAGACCGGGTGTATGAGATTTTGGTTTCCGAAGACCTAAGAAATTGGAACCCGCTGGACCTGCTGGATGGCACTGGCAATGAAGTTGAATTTGAAGACAGCGAAGCCGCCTGGCTTAGCAGTCGGTTTTACAAGATAGTCGAATACTAAAGCCTTTGCGCTCCATGACTTTTTCCCATTGGGGCGCCAATATCTCCACCGCGCCCTCGTTCCACAGCACGAAATCCGCAGCTTGCATTTTCTTATCAATGGGCCATTGGGCAGCCAATCGCTGTTGAATTTGTCCTTCCGGCCAACCGCGCGCCAGCAAGCGCCGCCTTTGCGCACCCGAAGAACAGGCCACGCAAACCGTGGCCTCGAAAATCCCGGCGGCGCCGGTTTCAAACAGCAAGGGAATGACCACCACCGCCAAGGGGCGTCCCTGTTCACGCCAGTTTTCGACTTGCGCCATCCATAAAGCGCGAATCCGCGGGTGCAAAATAGCCTCCAAGTCCCGGCGGGCCTGTTCTTCCTGGAAAACCAAACGCCCAAGCTCCGCTCTCCGCAGTCGCCCGGAGTCATCCAAATAATCCGGACCGAACCGCAGCCGAATTTCATCCAAGGCGGGTTGTCCAGGCTCAACAACCCGACGCGCCAATTCGTCCGTGTCCACCACGGCAACGCCCGCCCGCGCCAAGAGTCCCGCCGCGGTTGACTTGCCCATGCCGATGCCGCCCGTCAGTCCAAGGAGTATCATGTTACCATTTCTGGAGGCCCCAGAAGACCATCCTTTTGGTTCCTCGAAGTTTCCAGTGGGTGAAGGCGGGGCAAGGAGCATCGGTCAACCCGCTGTTTGAAAACGGAAACCCTTCGTATTCGTTGGCGCCTTTTCCCCTCACCCTTGATCCCTCTCCCCCAGGGAGAGGGAAACATCGCTGGCGGCGCATTGTGAAACCGCAGCTCTTGACCACTTCGAGCACTGGCGAACGGGTCTCCCTCTCCCCTAGGAAGAGGGTGAGGAAGAGCGTGTCGTTTGTCCCAAGCACGCATCAGTAAGCCGGCGACCCCACCTTGAGGCCACGGCCCCAGCCACTGCCAACCCTGGCACCCCTCGCAAAGCAGCTTAGGGCAGGACGATGCGGTAGAAACGCAAGGCGCCCGCCGTGGCGCTGTCGGTGAAGGTTCCGGTGGCCCCGGCCAGCACATTGGTTTGAATCCTGGTCCAATTGACAAGATTGGTGGAGGCCTCAACGTAATAGATCATGCCCGGCGCGCCGTTAATGCCGATTTGAATGCCGCCCCCGGGCGCGGGTGATGGCGGTGCCAAGGATGGTGGCGTCGCCGGGTTGACGGTCGTGATCAACAGCGCCCGATTATTGGCGGTCGCAGGATCGGCGATGGCACTGATAGACTCGGCCACATTGGTTAAAACACCGGCGTTGAGCGGATTGACAACGACCGTCAACAAGGCCCCGGAACCGCTGTTCAGCGCGCCAATTTGGGCGGTAACCTGGCTGCCCGCAACATTGACCGTGCCCAAAGTCGAATTAGCGGAAACGAAGGCGACCCCGGACGGCAGCCAGTTCGTGATCCAGACGCCTGTGGCGGCAGCCGGCCCGCCATTGGTGACGCTGACCGAATAGGTAAAGTTTTGCCCCACCGTCGCCGTCCCGGCACTGCCACTAACCGCCAGCGCCAAATCCGCCAAGGGCGGGAAGGCCTCGGCCGTGCTGATTGCCAGACTCCAGCCGCCCAGGATGGAGCCGATGTCACCCACATCCTGATCCATTACATACAGGGACCACACGCCATTGGGATTCGCGCCTTTGAACACCGCCAGGTTGGTGGACGGCGACGGTGTGGCCGGTGCCGGCGCCGGGAAGCCGAAATCCAGGTAATTGGTTGGCTGGTAGGCGCCGCTGGTCACCGGGCCGCTGATCGGCAGACGATTGGTCACCCCGTCATCGAAGGTCAGGGTCACCCCATTCAGCGCGTTTTCCCAGCCGCCCACCGCGTAGGACATCAACACCAAACGGCGGCCATCCGGCCCGACCAGCATCATCCCCACGTCGCGCGGGAAGGTGTGGCTTATGTTGCTCACCGTCACCGTGACTTTGCTCACCTGGCCGTTCAAACCCGCCACAGTAATCGTAGAAGGATACACCGAGGCCGGCCCTTGGTCATTGATGATGATGCTGTTGGTGTTGGCAAAGCGCGAAGTCTTCGTGCCCACTTGGAAGGAGTAACTGACCGTGCCCAGGTTGGCGGGACCGGATTGCAGGCTCAGAACCGCCGCCGCCAGCGCGCCGTTGGTGGTGTTGGCGGTGAACGTGAACGAGCGGCTGATGGCGGGGCCGTTGGGCTGCAAGGTCCCGTAGTTTTGCGCCGGCCCGGGCGAGGCCACGCCGTTGGTGGCCAGCAAGGTCGCCACGACGTTCGTGGCGGGCAGGTTCCCGACATTGCGCAAAGCCAGGCTCAAAGTCACGACTTCCCCCGCATCCACAGTGCCATTCGCGGGCGCCGTCCCTTCGCCGACCAGCGCCGCGCCCGCCGCCACAATCACGCTGTTGTCGTCATCCAGGATCGTCAACAGCGCGCTGCCGCTCACAATGATGGCGCCCTTCGACGGCAGCGAGAGAGTGATGTTCACCGTCCGGTTGCCATCCTGCACATTATTGCCGAAAATGGGCAACACCACCGTCTTCTGGTTTTCCCCGGCTCCGAAGAACAGGGTCAGGTTGGTGGCCACATAATGCAGGCCGTTTGAGGCCGTGCCCCCGCCCGCCGAAAAATTCACCGAGATGGGCACGCCAAGGCTGCCGGCCCGGTTGACTTGAATGGCGACGCTGCCGGCGCTCTCGCCAACGGTATAAGTGGTGGCGCTCAAGGAAACCTGGCTGTCGTTGTCCACAATCGTCAGAACCGCATTGCTCAAGCCGCCCACCACCGCGCTCCCCACCGGCCCAAACAAGCGCAGGTTCACCGTTTTGCTCAGATTGGTGACGCTGTTGTCCGTAATGGGCACCGAAATGTTTTTCACTGTCTCGCCCACGCCAAAGTTGAGGATGCCGCTCACGGGAGTGTAATCCGAGCCGCCTAGCGCGGTGCCATCGCTGGTGGCATAATTGACCGAGACACTGGTGCCGCTGCCGCCAGTGCGCACCACCGTGATGACCGCCGCGCCGGCGTCCTCGTTGACTGAGTAGGCGGCGGCGCCAAAGTTCAGGAATGACTCATCATCCTTAATGATGAGGGCGGCCAGGCTCGGGAGGGCCAGGCTGGCCCCACCGGTGGGATTGGCCAGCCGCAAATTGATGGTTTCATCGGGTTCCACCACGGCATCATTGAGAATGGACACCACCACATCCAAACTCACTTGGCCGTTGGTGAAAAGATAAGTGTTGGTTTCGGCGACGAAATCCACGCCAGCCTGGGCGGTGCCGCCGCTGCTGATGAAGTCCACCGTCACATCGCCCGTGGTGCCATTGGTGCGCACGATGGTCACCAACGCGAAGAGGTCGTATTCGTTGACAAAGAATTGGGTGTTGGCAAAACGAAACGCGCCCGGCGTCACGTCATCGTCCAGAATGTTGAGCACCGCGGTCGCCAGGTTGGTGTCCAAAATGGCGCCGCCTTGCGGGTTGCTCAAGGTCAACAAAACCGTCTCATTGCCTTCCGAGAGGCCGTCGTCCATCACCCAGATGCTGAAGGTCTTGGTTATTTCGCCGTCCAGGAATTGCAGGGTGCCATTGGTGCTGGCGTAGTCCAGCCCGGCGGTGGCCGAGCCGCCGGTCACCCCAAAGTTCACCGAAACATTGCCGAAGCTGCCGCCGGTGCGCCGCACGGTGATGTTCACGCTGCCGCCGTTCTCATTCACGCTATAAGAGGCCACACTGAAGCCCAACACGCCGGGATGGAATTCATTATCCACCAAGGTCAGGATCGCGTTCGACCGGCCAAGCGTCGCATTGGTCGGATTGAAAAGGAACAGGTTGACGGTTTCATCCCCTTCAACCAGGGTGTCGTCCAGCAGCGGAATGAAAATCAAAGCGTTGGTCTGGCCGTTGGTGAACACCAAGGTTCCGCTCACCGGCAGGTAATCCTGGCCGCCGGTGGCCGCGCCATCCGACATCGTGAAATCCACCGAGCCGCCGCCAATGCTGCCGGCGGTTCGCACCACCGTTACCACCCCGGTGCCGGCGGATTCGTTCACGTTGAAATTGGCCAGCTCGAAGCCGAATATGCCGTCGTCCTCGACAATGGTGAGGGTGCCGGCCGGCTGGTAGCCCAATTCGGCCCCGCCCTGCGGATTGCTCAGCAGCAAGTTGATCACCCGGTTGCTGGTCGGCGCGAAATTATTGTAAACCGGCACCGTGAAGGTTTGCACGGTCTCGCCATCCGCAAACACCAGCGTCCCGCTCACGGCCCCATAATCCGTGCCGGCAATCGCCGAGCCGTCGCTGGTGGCATAGTTAACCCGGACCTCGCCGCGCGTGCCAATGGACCGCACCACCGTCACCACCGCGTTTGAGGCGTTTTCCACCACGTCAAAGTTCGCCATGGGAAATTCAAAGGCGCCCGGTCCCAAGTTGAAACCGCCGTTCAACCGCACCAAGTATTTCTGCGGCAGCCCGTTGAACATGGTGAAGCCGCCGCCCGCCACAATCCGGCCATCGGTTTGCAGGCCGATGGAACTGACATAATTGTTGGCCCCGATGCCAATGTTAAAGGTGGTGTCCACCGAGCCATCCTGGTTCAACCGCGCCAAACGGTTGCGCCGGTAACCGTTGATGGTGGAGAATCCGCCGCCCACCAATACTTTGCCGTCTGGCTGTACGGCAATCGTGCCCACAAACTCATCCGCGCCCGCACCCGGGTTGAAGTCCAGATCCAAGGACCCATCGGCCTCCAACCGCGCCAGGCGCCCCCGGCTCACGCCCGCCACCGAGGTGAACAAGCCGCCGATTAGAATTTTGCCGTCACCCTGGATAACCATGGTGCGCACCGAGCCGCTGGGACCTTCGCCGGGATTGAAACTCGAATCCACACTGCCATCCGCATTCAAACGCGCCACCTTGGGCCGGCTGACGCCATTGACGCTGTTAAAGTCGCCGGCGATCAGAATTTTACCATCCTCCTGAATCTCAACCGCGCGCACCACGCCGTCGGCGCCGGTAACCCCCGCGAGGAAGTTGGTGTCAATGGTCCCATCGGAATGGAGCCGGGCCAGGAAACCCCGCGGCTGGCCGCCGACCGACGTGAACAATCCCCCGATGATCACCTTGCCATCCGCCAGCACCGCCACGTCATAGACCACGTTGTCCGGCGAGGCGACAAATCCGCCATCCACCGAGCCATCGGGCAGCAACCGGGCCACGTAACTTCGCAAGACACTTCCAAAGCTGGTGAAAGCCCCGCCCACATAAACCCGGCCATCCGGCAGCGACATTATGGAACGAATGGCCGCGTTGGGACCCAGCCCGGCGTCAAACACCAGGTCCGGCGTGCCGTTCGGATTCAGCCGGGCCACCCCCAGGCGCGGATTGGCGTCCACCACCGTAAATCCGCCGGCAATCAGGATCTTGTTGTCCGAATTGGTTTGGATATAAAGCGCTTCCACCGGACCGTTCAAATCCGGTATGAAGGCCAGATTCACCGAACCCGCCGCCGTCTGTCCTTCCACTATGGTCAGCATCGCGTTTGGCATCTGTCCCAAGCCAGCATTGGTCGGGTTGGTCAGGGTCAGATTGACGGTCTTGTTCAAATCGGCACCCGCGCGTTCGATGATTGGCACCAGGAAGAAATTGCTCGTTTGTCCATCCGCGAACAACAACGTGCCGGAGACCCCAAGGTAATCGGTTCCGCTCACGCCGGTTCGATCACTGGTGGCATAATCCACCGACGCGGCGCCCAGCGTGCCATTGGTGCGCAGAACCGCAACGACGGCATTGGTGCCCAATTCACTGACCGAATAGTTCGTGGTAACAAAGGTGAAGAAACCGGGGCCGACGCTTTGATCCCGAACCGTCAGCCAGGCGTTGGTCAGACCGCCCATGGAAGCGCCCCCGGTCGCTTCATGGATGCTGAGCCCCACCGTCAAGTCTCCTTCCACCAAATTATTGCTGAGCACCATGATATTGAAAGTCTTGGGCGCCGCGTCGCCGTTCAGCCACGTCAAGGTTCCGTTGGTCGGGTGGTAATTGACCCCCGCCACCGCGGTGCCATTGGTCGTAGTCGCATAATTGACCGTGACAGTGCCGAAACTGCCAAATAGCCGGTTCACCGTAATGGTGGCCACCCCGCTGGTTTCCCAAGCCGTGTAATTGGTCGCGCTGAAATTGAAATTACCATTGGTCAGCGGGTTGTTAAGAATGACCAGCGTGGCCTGCCACAAGTTGCCGATGCTGACGCCCGCCGCGCCGCTGGGCTCGAAAATCCGCAAGAAAACCGTTTCGTTGGTCTCATCCAGATAATCGGGCACAATCGGCACGTTAAAGGTCTTGACGGTCTCGCCGTCCGCAAACGCCAAAGTGCCGCTCCGCGCCTGGTAATCCGCGGGCGCCTTCGCGGTGCCGTCGCTGGTGGCATACTTGACCGCCACCACTCCGCTGCTGCCGTTGGTGCGCACCACCCGGATAACCGCGTTGGTTTCGAATTCGTTCACCGCATAGACCGCCGAGTCGAAGTTCAATTCCCCGGCCGCGAAATCATTGTCCACAATGGTCAGGATGGCGGAGGAGGTTCCCAGGAAAGTCCCCGGGGAGGGATTGCTCAGCGCCACCTCCAACGTTTCATCGCCCTCCACGAGCGTGTCGTCATAGATGGTGATGAAATAATACTTCACCGTCTCCCCCGGCGCGAACGTCAGGGTGGTTAGCACATTGGTAAAGTCCAGCCCGGCCGTCGCGGTCCGGTTGGAAACCGAAACCTCCACCGAGGCAAAGCCGTTGGTGGAACCTTGCCGGGTCACGGTAATTACGGCAAAACCGCTGACGGTGTTTTCATTGACCGTGAAAGTGGGGCTGGCGAAGCCAATCAGATTGTCATCGCTGACAATATGGAGGTGGGCCTCATTTTGGAAATCCAGCTCGCCGGCCGCGCCCAAAGTCAGGTTGGTCGGATCGCTCAATTTGAGCACCACCGTTTCCACCGGCTCAATCTCCAAGTCGTTGATGATGGGAACCGCAAAAGTTTGCAAGGTTTCCCCTTGCGGGAAGGTCAGAACACCGGTCGCGGGCAGGTAATCGGCGCCCGGCGCCGCGGTCCCGGCCAAAGTTTGGTAAGTTACCTGCACTTGGTTCGAGGTGCCCCAATTCCGCCGCACCGTAATGACCGCGTTGGAAACCCCTTCGTTCACGGTGTAAATCGGGCCAATGAATTCAAACCGCCCGGCGCCGAGGTTCTTATAGCCGATCAACCGCGCCAAATGCTGCCGCGGGATTTCATTGAAGCTGGTGAAACCGCCGCCGATAACGATTTGGTCGTCGGTTTGATTGACCACGGCGGCGATGTGGCCGTTGGCGCCGGTGCCAAAGTTGATCGTCGGGTCCGTGGTTCCATCCGCAAACAGACGGGTAATGCGGCTCCGGCTGACATCGTTGAAGCGGTTGAAATCACCCGCCACCACCACTTTGCCGTCCGACTGAAGCGAAAGGGCAAATACCGCGCCATCCGCCCCGGAAACCCCGGCCATAAACCCGGCGTCCAGCGCGCCGGCGCTGGTCAACCTGGCCAAATTGCCGCGGGCGACACCCGCCACGGACTTGAACAAACCGCCGATCACCACCCGGCCGTCATCCTGCAAGGCCAAGGCGCGAACCGAATCATCCGGTCCCATCCCGACGTCGAAGGTCGCATCCAGCGAGCCATCCGGGTTGAGCCGCGCCACGCGGTTGCAAGTTTGGCCGTTATACTTGGTGAAACTGCCGCCCACTAACAATTTCCCGTCCGGCTGGTAGGCCAGCGCATAAACAACGCCATTGGGGCCGGTGCCGGTGTTAAAACTGGTCATCACGGTGCCGTTGGTGTTCAGCACCACGAGGTTTTGCCGGTTGACTCCGCGGAAAGTGGTGAACGCGCCGCCCAGGGCAATCCGCCCATCCTTGAACACCGCCACCGCATAGACCGGGTTGTCCGCGCCGCTGCCGGGATTAAAGAAACTATCGAGCCGTCCATCGACGTTCAACCGCGCTATTCCCGAACGATTAGTGACATCGAACATGGTGAACCGGCCCGCCACCAATATCTTCTGGTCGGGTTGGACCGCCACCGCATAGACGGTGTCGTTGAAACCGCCCAGCGGGTTGAATGTCTCATCCAGAGCGCCGTTGACATGCAAGCGCGCCGCGCGATTGCGGCCGACCCCATTGACCCGCAGGAAATCACCGCCGATAATCAATTTCCCGTCATTCTGGATCGCGATGGCCTGCACAAAGTTATCCACCCCCGGGCTGGGGTTGAAACTGGTGTCCACCGTGCCGGCCGGCACATTTTGCGACTCGATGTCCACGATCATCAGCACGCCGGAGGCATATTGGCCCAGCGCCGCCTTGGACGGATTGCTCAACACCAAGTCCAACACCCGGTTGCCTTCCAGCAGCGGATTGTAGAGGATCGGCACGGCGAAGGTTTTTGGCGTAACATCGCCATCAGCCCAATAAAGCGTGCCGCTGGCGCCCAGGTAATGGATGGCCTCAATCGCCGCGTCCGGGCTGGCGCTCGGCGCGGTGGCGTAATCCACCCCGACGATGCCGGAACTCCCCCCCTGCCGCACCACGGTGATGATGGCGTTGGTTTCCCGCTCGTTAATGGCGAACCGCGGCTGCAAAAACTGCAAGACGCCGTAGGAATCATCATCTTGTAAGATCACCAGCGCATTGGTCATCACCCCCAACAAGCCCAGCGCGCTATTGTTGGTAAAGACGCTTACCTGGAACATCTCCGGCCCTTCGACAACGTTGTCCTGAAGAATGGGGATGGCCACCACTTTCGAGAGTTCGCCGTGCGCGAAATAGAGGGTGTTGGTGATCCCCACAAAATCCGCCCCGTTGACCGCCGCGCCGTTGGCCAGGCCCGGAATTTCCTCCGCCACAAACACCACCGCCTGAGTGCCCTCGGCCCCGCCCGTCCGGCGAACGGTGATGTTAAGCGCGCCCGCCGCCTCCGAGACCCGGTATTCATTGGTGCTCAAGCTGAGGCTGCCCGGACCGTTGTCGTTGTCTGTGATAACAAGCGTCGCGGTGGTACGGCCCAGCGTCGCGCCCCCGCCCGGCGTGAACAGTTGCAACAGGACCGTTTCTTCGGGTTCCTTCGCCAGGTCATTCGAGATCGGCACCGTAAAGGTTTGCGTCGTGACTCCCGAAGGGAACCGCAGTATCCCCGTGCGGTAGGTGTAATCAATGCCCGACCGCGCGGTGCCGTCGCTCGTGGCGTAATACACCGACACTTCGCCGTTGGAACCGTTGGTGCGAACAACCGTGATCACGGCGTTGCCCCCGTTCTCGGTTACATAATAGTACGGCGCCGCGAAACCGAGCACCCCGCGCTCGAAATCATTGTCCACAATGGTGATCTTGGTCGAGGTCAGGAAACCCAAAGCCGGGTTGTTGGTCATATGCACTCCCACCCCCTGCGGCACCGCCAACACCAGGTTAAAATCCCGATTGCCGTCCATGTCTTGGTTGTCCAAGATCGGAACGCTCAGCAACACGTTCCCGCCTTCACAGGAACTCCACGCCACCGCCTGTGAAACCGGCATATAATCACGCCCGGCCACCGCGCTGCCATCCACTGTATAAACATACCCGGTGATCGAACCCAGAACGCCGTTCAGGCGCTGGATGGTAAAATTCACCACGCCGCCGCTCACATTTTCATCCACCGTAAAAAGCGGTCCGGTAAACTGGATGTTGCCCGGCAGGTTGCCGGGCCCGGGATTCGGCCCGCCAATCAACCGTGTATAATTGCGCTGGGCCAGCACCGCATCCGGCGAAAAGCCGCCACCCACATAATCAAACCGTCCGCCGACCATGATGTTGCCGTCCGGCTGGACTGCCAAGGCGCGAACAATGCCGGGGATGACCCCGCCGAAAAACGGCATGGATTGATAAACGCCGGGCAAGGTCCAATTGTAATAGTTGTCCTGGTAGCTGGTGTCGAGGGTGCCATCGGCGTAAAGCCGCGCCATGTTGGTGCGGCTGGTGCCGTTGAACAAGGTGAATTCTCCGCCGATGAACACCTGGCCGTTGGTGTTGAAGGCCATCGTGTAAATCGCGCCGTTAATGCCGGTCCCGGGATTGAAGGTGGTATCCAGCGAGCCATCCTCGTTCAGCCGGGCGATGCCGTTTCTTGGCGCCACACCCACCGTGCTGAAGTTGCCGCCCAACACAATCTTCTTATCGGCCTGCGAGAGCAGGGCATAAACGGGGCCGTCCGTGCCTGTGGTGGTGCTGAACTGCGCGTCCACGGTCCCGTTGCCATTCAGCCGGGCGATGCCAGAACGGCTGGCGCCCCCAATGCTCGTGAAGTCGCCCCCCACCAACACCTTGGAAGACCCCCCCCCCGTGGTGATGATGGCGATATAATCCCAAACCGTCCCCGGATCCCCACTCCCCTCATTCACCACGATTTCTACATAAGTCGAATTGCCCGGACCATAGGGAATGTCCACGGTGGCCGCGCCATTGGTCAAGCCGCTGTCGTAGATGCGAACCCCATCGTAATAAACCCGGATGGAGTCCTCGATAAAATAGAAATCATAGAAGAGAGAGATCGTGCCAGAGTTGGCGTCGGTGTTGATGTTGGTGCGGCTCTCCGCCGGGCCGACGCCCGAGCGGCCATCTCCCACGGTCAAGGGTGGCGGATCCTGCAAGGCCAAAGCCCAGACCGTGCCATTGGCGCCCGCGCCAGGGTCGAAGTTCGGGTCCAAGGTGCCATCCGCATTGAGCCGGGCGATATTGCGGCGCGGCACGGAATTGACCAGCTCAAAATCGCCCCCGATGACCACCCGGTCATCCGCCAGAATCGCGATGGACCTGACAATGCCCCCCGAGCCATCGCCGAACTGCACCCCGTTGCCAGGCGTAAAGGTCGTGTCAAGAGAGCCGTTGCTGTTCAATCGCACAATGCCGTTGCGCGCGCGTCCATCAAAGGAAGAGAACGCGCCACCCACCAAGCTTTTCCCATAGTGGACGGAATTGCTGGAGTAAACGGCAATCACTGTCACCGTGCCGTCCGCGCCGGAACCAGGATTGAAACTGGTGTCCAGGTCCCCAAAAGCGTTCACCCGGGCAATGCCGTTGCGGGGGACGGTGTTGACCGCGGTAAAGTCGCCGCCCAACAGCGTGCCAAAGGCGTCAAAAGCCACCGTATAAACATCGTTGTTCGCGCCCGGATCCTGCACAAACACCCAGGGCGTGTTGTAGGTGCGGTCCCCCGCCCCGGCGGGCTGATCGTCAAACACGATAATCACCTGATAAGTATCCGAATCACGCCTGACTTGAGGATCAGAAGTGTTGGCGTTGATGCGTCGGGCGTTGAAGAGGGTGATGGTGATGGTTTCGTCCAACTCCACCAGGTCATCATCAATAATGTCAATCTGGGCGAATTTGCGCGAGCGATCCGTGCCCAGCCAGGTCAAGGTGCCAATCCACGGCTGCGAGCTCGGGTTGGTCACGCGGAAATCGGCCCCGAAATCGGCATTCGTCGTGTTCGGACAGCCGCTGGGCGGATAATTGACCCGGTAATCCACCGCAATGTCGCCGGAACCGCAAAAACGATCCACGGGAATGGCAATCGTGTAAACTCCCGGCACTGATCGTTCACCCACCAAGCGTGGATAGTTCAAAGGATCATAAAAGAAACCCACCTGCCCGGAAGGAGTGTCATTGTCCTGTATTCTTACCAAGGCATTGCTGTTGATAATGCTGGCCGCGCCAATGCCGGTGGACGGATTGGAAAGGATGGCGACAAAATTCTGAATGTTGGTTTCGATGGCGCAATCGTCAATAATGGGTATGGTAATCGTATTGGAGGTTTGACCATCCGCAAAAAACAGCGTGATGCCCACCGGATGCCCCACATAGTCTTGGGGATCATTGGCGCCCAGATCCAAGGTGCTAAAGGTAACGGAAGCCGGCCCATTGGATCCGCCTTCCCGATACACGGTGATTATCACCTCGTTGTCATCTTCGCGGACATTGTAAGCGTCGTTGGCAAAACGGAATACCGTGTCGAAATCGAGCACGTTCACCACCACATTGCTTTGCGCGGCCAATACCGCGTTGGACGGGTTGGAAAGGGAGACGAGCAGCGGCAGCGTCCCCTCCACCCCGGCGAGATAAATGGTATTGATCGGCAACAACTGCACAGCCGAGTTGGTAAAAGTAATCGTGCCCGCCAACGGCGTGTTACTCAGGTGATTGATGGCCCCCGGCGGAACCAGGTCGGTGATGGAGTAGTTGACCGTGGCGGTGGTGGCCGGCACGCAAGTGACAATCAGCGCCAGGCTGTTGCTTTCCAACACGCTGACGTTGGTGACCGCAAATTGAATTTGGGAGGGTTGCGCCATCGCTGGCCAAGCTGCCCCGGCCAGCATGGCCAAGCTCCACGTTTTCAGCTTCCGCAACCAAGGTGCGGTTTGGTTCCACAACTTTCGCATAAAATCCTTCCGTCTTTTGGTGCGACGCCGGCCTAACCGCCGGCCAAGCGTTTATTTTCGCAACCGGAAAAAGTTAAATCCCGAACTGATTGGCACCGTCACGGTGCTCACCCCGCCGCTGACGACCGGGGCAATCCCCACCGGCGTCCAGACCGGTGTTCCCGACAAACTGGCGGTGCCTTCCAACACATAACCGTCCAGCGCCGGCCAGGCAATGACCAGGCTGCCGCCCGCAAAGTTCACCGTCAAATCCGGGGCCGTGGTGATGCGCAGGTTCCAGCCGCCGGCGATGACGCCCGAATCCCCGCCCTGGCTGTCATAGACATACAACTTCCAATCGCCGTTGGCCGGCGACCGCCGCAGTCCGGACAGATGGGCGCCAAAGGTCGGAGGCGTCACGCCCGCCAAGCCGGGCAAAAAGGTGTTGCTGGCCAGGTTGCTGGGCCGATAGATGCCCGAGCTGATCGCCTGAGCCGACGGCAGAAAAGCGCCGGCCGCGTCATCAAAGCGCAGCGAAACCTGATTCAAATCAAAACCGGCCCCCGCCCCCGACATGAGCAAGGTGTTGCGTCCGTCGGGCGCCACCAGCAACACCACCAGGTCCGCCGGGTAAGTGTGGTTCAAGTCCAACAGCGTGACCGTCACCGTATCCACCACCCCGGTTAATCCGGACACGTTGATAATGGAAGGATAAGGCAGCGCCTGGGCGCCATCCCGTATCACAATGCCAAACGGATTGTAATAAGACCCAAAATCCACCGCGCTGCTGACCAGGTTGGTGTAATTATTGGCGGCGGTTAAATCCAGCAAGTCGGATTTGACCTCGAAAAAGCTGGAAAAACGCGCGTCAAAAAGCGGTTCGGCGGTGATGGTCAGAGTGGCCGTCCCGCGCCGGTCCAAATTCCCCAGCTCGCATTGGACCACTTCATTGCTGACGTAAAAGGCGCCGTTGGTGTTGACCACCGTGATATTGGTTAGCGTGGTGGAAAGGATGGCGCGCAACACACTGTTGGTGGCCACGCTCGGGCCATGATTCGTTACCACCAAGGTATAAGTCACAGTGTTGCCCACGCTAATCGGCTCCGGCGCCGCCGTGCCCGACAACCCCAGGTCGGCATTGGCCCCTTGCACCCCCTCCAGCGCCGAAATGAAAACCGTGGTGTCATACAAAGCATCGGAGGTGTCCGCCACGATGAAGGTTAGCCGGTGGTTGGCGGTCCCCCCCGTCACCGGCGCGCTGAAGGTCATCACCGGATTGGTCCCGCCCAAAGAGATGACCCCATCCAGTTCGGTTTCCACCACCGCCATCATGTCGGGATGATTGATGTTAATCGGGGAATCCGCGGCGTAAGCAATGTTCGAGCCGTCCAAGTAAATGCCAAAGCCGTCAATATATAGCGTGTTGACAAATTCGATATATTCCTCCGACCCAAACACCACCTTGAAGGACACCCGGTCATAGCCGGGCAGCATGTCGAAGTAAATGTCCAGTTGGGTCACGTCAAAATGATTGAAATTGTTGGTTCCCCGACCGGTGATCGGGTCCAGCAACGCTTCCTGGGCGGCGGTCGCGGGACGGCCAAACGCGGTCGTTCGGCCTTCCTCGGTGTTGGGGCCGGATTCGTAATCCCGCACATTTCCGGTGCTGATCACCACGCCCGGCAGCAATAATTGATAATTGTTGGGCGTGCCAATGCTATACAACCCGCTGGAGGAACGACCCTCCGTGCGATGCGCCCGCAGCTCCACGCGGTTCACCTGGATGCCCGAGGCGCCCGAGGCGGTGAGAGCGGCGGCCATCGCGGCCGCGTTGGTCGAGGCGGTGATGTTGATGCCGTCCTCAGTTCCCAGGCCAATCGTCGTGGTGGTGACGACCACGTTGTTATTGGAGGCCACCGGGTCGAATTCATTGCCCAAGACGCCAAAGGTGGAAACTCCCACGCCGATGTTGCCCAGCACCACATCAATGTCCAGCGTGGCGCTAAGCCCCGGCGCCAAATCCCCGGCGGTCCAGAGGATAACCCCATTGTTCGTGGTGAAAGAACCCTGCGAGGCAAAAGCGCCGTGGAATTGCGACCCCGAGGGCAGGTAGTCATAAACGGATACGCCGGTAGCGGGGCTGGGGCCTTGGTTGAGCACCGTCACCGTATAGGTCACGATCTCGGTGGACGGCACCGGGTCCGCCGATTTGGCCACCGCCAAGGCCAAATCCGCCGCCGGCTGGACTTGAATGACCGCTTGCGACAGATTGCTGACCGGGTCCACTTGCGCGGCCCAACTGTTGGCCACATTCGTCAGGCTTCCGGCCAGATCCGCCCGCGCCACGAGGGAGATCATCAAGCCCGAACCCTTTGGCAAGTTCCCGGCGCTAAAAACGACCGTGCCGGCCTGGTTCACAAAGGCGCCCGAAGTGGTGCTGGCCCGCACAAACGTCAATCCCGCCGGCAGCCAGTTGGTCAAATACACCCCCGTCGCCAACGCCGGTCCATTGTTGGTCAGCGAAAGCCGGAAGGTGACTTCCTGGCCGGCATGGAGATTGGTGGGCGTGGCGGACAGGTTTAACACCAGATCGGCGGAGTCATCGGCCAGCACCACCACCGTATTCGTGGTTTGATTATCGAGCGGATTGAAGTCCGGTTGGACCGACACCGCCTGGGCTACGTTGGTCAGGGTGCCGGAGGCCGGAGCGCCCGCCACCACCGTCAGCAACGCCCCGCTGCCCCCCGCCAAGCCGCCCAAATCGCAAACCACCACGCCGTTGAAATTCGAACATGCTCCCTGGCTCACGGACAGGGAAACCAAGCTCACCTGCGCCGGCAGCCGGTTGGTCAGATAAACGCCCGTCGCGTTCAAATTGCCCTGGTTGGTCACCCCAACTTCATACGTCAAATTGGCGCCTGCCACCACCGGGCTGGGCGCCGCCATGATGGTGGTCACCAAGTCCACCACCGGCGCCGGATTCACCGTCGTCAAAGCGGCCGCCGTATTATTGGCGCTGTTGGTGTCATACTGCACCGCGCGCACCACGCTGGTGTGGGTGACGAGGCCGGCGGAAGTTGCCAATAGATCGAACTCGACGTTCACCCCGGCGCCCGCGAGCAAATTGCTCAAATAGCAAACCACCACCCCGCCACCCAGATTGGCAGTGGACCCCGGGCCATTGATCCTTACCGCGCTCAAGGTGTATGGCCCCTGCAAGCGGTTGGTCAGCACCACGCCAGTGGCGTTCGACGGGCCGGCATTGAAGACCGACACCAGGTTGGTAAAATGCTCGCCGGCCACCACCGGGTCGGGCGAATCCACCACCGACACCGACAAATCAGCCACCAGGGAAGGAAGGATGGTATTGATGGCCAAGGCCGCGTTGTTGGTGCGCTGGGGATCAAAATCAGCGGCGCCGGCGGCGGACAAATTGGTATAGACCCCGGGGACGGCGCCCCGCAAAACCAGGCGCACCGTGGCTTGCGCATTGGGCTGAAGGCTGAGGAGATTGCAGAGAATCAATCCGCCAATCGGCGGGGTGCATCCGCCCGCGCTGGCCGAAGAGCTGATCAAAGTCAAACCGGACGCCACAAAGTTGGTCAACAGCACGTTGGTGGCCGGCCCGGGCCCGGCGTTAAAAACCGTCACGGTGTTGGTGAATAATTGGTCATCCACCACCAGGCCGGGCAGGCTCTCCACGCTCACCATGATATCCGCCGGCTGCGCCGGGGCGTTGACCGTGGTCAACGCCGTGGCGTTATTGTTGGTCGTGGTGGGCTCGGCCGAGGAGGTCGTGGCACTGACAGTGTTGGTGATGGTTCCCCGGACCGGAGGCTGGACCGCCACCGTCAGCAGCGCGCCGGCTCCGGGCGCAAGATAACCCAGGTTGAACGTCACCTGGCTGCCTTCAGCGGTAAAGTAGCTGGGGCCGCTCACTAACAAGTTCGCCGCGGAGGCAAACATCACATCGCTGCTGGTGGCGCTATTTTGGTGCACTTCCACCGCCAGCACGTTGGTTCCATTCACCAGGTTCGTCACGGTCACCGTGCGGCTCAGCAGGACATTTTCGGTCGCCGCTGAGCTGGCCAGGTTGGTGTAAACAATTTCGCCGGCCGGCATGTTGGTGCGGTAAATTTCCGCGCCGTTGACATACCAGACCGCGCCGTCGTCCACCGCGAATTGCAGCTCCAGCGGATAAGCAGCGCCGGCGGTGATATTATTGACGACCATGGGCGCGCGAAAATAGTAAGTGAGGATGCGGGTGCCGCCGGCGTCGAGCGACAACGTCGTATTGATGGGAACTGCGGTGGCCCCCGACTCATTGGCCAAGGCGGCGTTTCCGCTAAGCCAGGCGCTGTCATCAAAGCCCAAAGCCGTCCAGGCGGTTCCCAGATCGGTGCCGGATTCATCGTATTTCCACGTATTGGTAAGCTGAACCAAATTCAGGGTCTGAGTCACCGAGCCGCCTCCCGTAATCGTCGCCGAAACAAAAGTCACCCCGGGCGGCAAGTTATCCACCAGAATCACGTCCGCCGCCCCCGCTCCGCCCTTGTTGGTGATCGCGATGGTATAGACCAAATTGGAGCCGGCGATCACGGGATCAGGCGCATCGGTCATGCTGACCACCAAGTCGGCGGTGGCCAGCGCGTTAACCGTCGTGGTCGCGGTCGCGTTGTTGTTGGCCAGATTGTTGTCGGTGGTGGTGGAGCGGACCGAAGCGGTGTTGGTGGCCGTGCCCGGCGAGCCGGACTTGGCTACCACGGTCAACGCCGCGCCCACCCCCACATCCATGCTGCCCAAGTCAAAAATCACATTATTGCCGTTGGTGGTGAAAGTGCCTCCCCCGGTCACGGCCAGGATGTCAGCCTTCGAGGCAAAAAGGATATCACTGCTGGTAGTGCCTTGCTGATGCACTTCCACCGCCATGATGTTGGTGCCCACGATCAGGTTGGTCACCGGCACCAGGTAAGTCAGCAACAGGTTTTCCTGTTGGGCGCGATTCGGTGTCGTCGAATAGGTAATTGTGCCGGTGGGCATATTGGTGCCGCGATGAATTTCCGCCCCGTTCAAATAAAACACCGCTCCATCGTCAACCGTGTAGGTGAGTTGGATATAGTAGTTGGCCCCCGCCACCGGATTGGTGAACACCAGCGGCGTTCGAAAATAAAAGGTGCGAATCAGAACATTCGCGTTGGATAGCGCCAGCGGCGTGTGAATTTCGACCTGCTTGGCGCCGGTTTCCAGACCCAAACCCGCGGCCCCCACCGGCCAGGCGCTGTCATTGTAATTCGTTTCCCGCCAAGCCGTCCCCAAATCAGTCCCGGTGGCCTCGTAGCGCCAATTATTAGTGAGTATCAGCCCGGCAAATTGTTGCGTCGCCGCCCCGCCACCGGAAACGCTCGCGCTGACGAAGGAAAAGCCGGCGGGCAGGGTGTTGGTGACCTTCACCGAAGTGGCCTGGGCGGGGCCAAGGTTGGTCACCCGCAACGTATAGGTCACGTTCTGGCCGGAAGTCACCGGGTCCGGTGAATCGGTGAGAGTGAGCGAAAGGTCGGCCTGGGCCAACGCGCGCTGGCCGAACGCCCCCAGGGCCAACGCCCCCGCGAGCGCCGCCAGTCCCAGCTTGCATCTTATCGGCTTTACCACAGTCTCACCTCAAATCGGTTTGGTTTTCCGGACGCTTCCATGCGGGCATTCGCTTAGGGGGTTAAAAGCCCGATATACGGCTCCACCCGCACCCGGTAATAACGCGGGGCCGCCCCCGGCAGCACGGGGTCCAGGATCGTCTGCCGTCCGTTGGCCGCGCCCTGGATCACCGTGGTCAAAGGCAGCCAATTGCCCGCCGTCAGATTGGCGCGGTATTCCACATGATTGGTCGAGTAGCGGATGGCGTCCCAGGAAATCCGCGCGGTCAGGCCCGGAGCGCGAACATAATCAATCTTGAGATTCAGACTGGCGCCGCTCAGCAACGGCGTGGGATCAATCCGGTTCGGAATGCCGTCGCCATCCAAATCGGCGTTGCCGCTCTGAATCAGCGCCGTGTTGATGGCCACCCAGCGGCCATCCACCAGGAGGTTCGTGGTGCTGTTGGCCCCGGCGTAGGTGGGCACCCAACGCAACCGCCCGCCAAACGCCCCGTTCAGTTTGTCCGGCGATAGATTGGCGTTCGCAAAGTAAATCGTCAGGTTGGTCTCCACTTGCAACGCATTCACCACATTGGTGGCGTAGTTTTGGAACTCGAGATAATCCACATAAAGGGCGGTTTTATTGGTTCCCCCGCCGGTGAAACTGAACAGGCTCAAGTTCTGGCCATTGAGCACCAGATGCCCAATCGCCGCATTGTTGCTGAATCCCGCCGGCGACGCCCCGCGGTCCTCCGCCGTCCAGGAATGCCGCACCAGCGTATTCTCCGCCGCCAGCGAATCAATCCGCGTGCCCAGCAAATCCCCCGTCCACGGCCGCCGCGCCAAGGTGAAACCATCGGACACCACCCAATAGTTGTTCGCCGCCGGCCCGGTGTCGCCCAAATGATTCGTGACATCCAGCATTAAACTGCCACCCGCCGAAAAGGTCGAGTTGACGGCGGTCAGGTTTTGGGCGAGGAAGCTGATGTCGGATTTCGCGTTCAAAATGCCGCCGGAGAACAGGCCGTTGGTTAATTGAAATTCCAACGCCCCGGACTGCGCCACCCAAGCGCCGCTGTTGACCAAATTGCTGGCCATCACTACGTGCGCCGCGCCGGTGATCGCTCCGGAATTGATCAGGTCCGTGTAAGGCGTCAGCAGGGTCAGAGGATAGTAATTCGCGTCATTCGTTTCATACTGCGTGTAAAAACGGCCCACCTGCGGAATGATAACGCGCCCCTCATTGGTGAAGTGCCGCAAGCGCGGGAAGTTGGTCGGCGCCCAATCGGCGAAGGGCGGCAGGGTCAGGGAGGCGACATTGGTGCCGGAAGCGGCCAATTGCAATCCGTCCGCGTCCACCGTCAGTTCCCGGTCAATCAGCAGGCGGTCATAAATCACCACGTTGGTGGCGCGGGCGGCAAAGCGGTTCAGATGCACCGGGTTTTCCGCCACCAGATTGTCGTCCACGATCATCACATGAACGGTCTGCATGTTCGTTTGGGGAACGCCGAAAAAGTCCAACTCAACCACCGGCGTCTCCCAGGTGGCGCTCCACACCGAGATATTGCCGCTGAGCCGGGCAAAGGTGGAGGCCACCAGGTTGGACACCGGCAGCACCACGTTGGTCGAGCCCAAATCATAGTTTATGACCGGCGCGTTGACCAAGGCCAGTTTGTTGCCGATCAAATTGGTGGTCTTGATGCTGAGAAATTCCTCCGCATGAATCCGCGCCTGCGTCAAATCCAGTTGCCCCGCTTCGATTTCGATGCGCCCCAGCGAATTTTCCGGCTCATAAACGCCCGTGTTGTTGATGTCCACCTGGTTGGTCTGGTTGTTGATGTCCGCCGAGTAGGCCGCGTACCGGTAACTGACCAGGTTGGTCAAATTGCGGGCCGGATCAAAAATCATCTGATTCGAATAAACCACATTGGGCGCCGCGGCAAACAGCCACTCGAACGGCTGGTCGCGCGTCAGCTCATAATTGCGGGGCCGCCGGGTGCCCGTCGGACGGAAGGTGGCGGGATCCATCCCGGTGGAGTAAGCGACGTTGGTCGCCAGCGCCAAACTATCCAGCAAATACAGCGTGTGGGCCACATTGGTCTGCCTAATCACGTCGAAGGTGGTGACGCTGAACTCCACGATGGGCGTGGCCTCGCCAAAAAAGCCGCCGTCAAAGCGCACCTGCTTGGTGACCGGGATGGCCGCCGAAGCATTGTTGGTCGCCACAAAGACCACCTGCAAAATCGAGCTGGTGGGGGACAGGGTTCCCTGCCGGGCGTGGGCCTCGAACTGGGAGAAACTGAAAAAGCCGGGCAAGGAAACATTGTTGGTCACCAGGCGATTCCCCAGGAACCGGGACCATTCCAATACTTGATGATTGGGAGAGCTAACCCCGGGCGGATCGAAGTTGATAAAAGACGCGAACGGGAGGTTCAGCCGCGCGCCGTTAGTGCCCAGATTGCTGTTGGTCCCGGTGCCCCAATAGACATCCGTAACGCCGCGCGCATTTTCATAAGTGCCGCCTAAGTCCCGTCCGTCCCCGCCGATAAAGCTGGGAATGTCCGGATTGACGCCCGCCCGCAAGGTGGCCCGGGCCAGATTGACATCCTCCCCCACCAGGCGCAGGAGGCCGGAAGGGCCGACGCCCACCACCCCGGGATTGTAGATATTGGTGGCCCTCACTTCCACCGCCACTTCCCCATAAATTTTTCCCTGGTTGTGGAATTGCCAGGCGGGATAGCGAAACTGGGTAATCTCACTGGTATTGGCGTCATAATCGAAAAGGAAACGCCCGTCGGTCCGCATGTCCCCGCTCGCCTTGTTGGTGTAGAAAAGCGTGTTCTTGGTCGCGAAGGGCCGCTCGTCATAGGCCAGAATGTTGAACAAAGCGGAGTTGATGAACACCGGCGAGTCCACCTGGGGCGCGTAACGCGGCCCCCCGACGGCGCTCATGTCAAAATCGCTGTTGTTGACAAAAGGAGCGTTGGTCTGCGCCCACAGACCAAGCCCGCCCAGCAATAAACCCAGGCCCGCCACCAATCTTCGGTTCATAAAAATTACAATTAATCGCGCGTTGCCCATTCACCTCTACCGCCCCAGCACCTGCCGTTCGAGCGCCTGTATGCTGATCTGGTTGGGATAGATCACCGGCGCGTTGGTGGTGCCGTCAAACGAACCCCAAGCCTCCGTGCGCGTGGCGGTGGCTTCATCCAAAAAGAAATTGTCGTTCAAGTAAGCCGGCAGCAAAAACGAGAACGAAATGCGGATGGGCCCCTCGATGATTCCCGGCCCGGCCTTGGCGGTCTGCCCGTTGATCGCGTCGTTGGAGGTCATCGCAATCGTCCGCCGGATGACCAGCGGGTAGGGTGTCCCGGGAATGAGCCCCAAATCCTCCGCCGTGAACAGGATGTCCGGCACATTGTTGCTGCGCCGCAAATACTGGGAAACCGCGGTATAGTTGGTGATGACCGTGTCCGTGTAATCATAGGCGTAAGGCAGCAGGGTCGTGGTCAGCAGCGAATCGTAATGAATACGGACAAAACTGATTTTATCCAGACCGCCGCGCAGACCCTGGGAAATGACGATGTTGGTGCCGCCGCCCCCAAAGTTGGTGTTGCCGACAAAATTGGTGCCAAACCAAATGGCGTAGCCGCTGCCCGACGAGCCGCCAAAAGCCGGGGTGACATTGGCGGCCAGGTTCTCCACCGCGTAATTATTCAACCGGTAAAGATACCGCAAGCCGCCGGCGTCGTCGCGCGTAATCCCGGTGTAAAAACTGCCCGGCGTGGCCCCGCCATAGGCCACCGACGTGTAGGTGATCGCCAGCGGGTCCACCGGAAATTCCACCGCATCGGCGTAGTTGCCGGGCAGCAGCGGCTCCCGCACGATGTAGGAATACATCGCGCCATTCACCAACTTGGTGGGTTCCCAAGTCACCGGATCATAATTGCGCTGGATGACCGTGTAATTGGTGACGGAGACATTGTTGACCGTGGTGACTAACCGGTCCCGCAGACACCAAACCCAGCGTTCCGGCTGCGCCAGCCCCATCTCCTCCAGCAAGGTTTCCAAAGTGTAGGACTTCAGGTCCAGGATGCCCAGCGCCTGCGCCCGGTAATTGATGCGGGTGCTGTCCAAGGGAAATTCCGTCAGATTCGTCGTCATCTGGGAAGCCGCCGGCAGCTCGTTCATAATGCGGATGGCCTTTTCCACTTCCTCAACTCCGCGCATCCCGAAGAAATGCAGAAACGACTCGTCGAAGGCATAGGTGATAATCGGCACATTCCAGCGGTAGCCCTCGGAAAGACTCATCGGGCCGCCTAAATCCGCGCCCTGCCGGTAACCCAACTGCGCCGTTTGATAGGTGTCGTAAAGCCCCAATAACGAAAAGGCCCGCGCGGCATCCGCCATCAACAATGCCAGCGCGGCGGCCAGAACCAGCTTGAAAGTTCGCAACATAGGTTTCCTCTTCGCTTAAATCAACGCACGCGGATAATCCGGTAAAACGAGGCCGTCCGGCTGCCGTCCACGGCAATCGAGTCCACATTCGTCGCCGCCAGCCGCGCCGTTTCCACCGTGGTCCAGACGCCAAAATTGGTCGAAACCTGCACCCGGTAAATCTGGCCGGGTTGGGTGTTCCAAGTCAGCCGCGTCCCCTGCGGGGAGGCGGCCAATTGCGCTTTCAACACGCTGGCCGGATCGCGGGGATTGGTGCCGGCCAGGAATTCCTGCAAGTTCGACACCCCGTCGCCGTCGCTGTCCGCGTTCCCCGCCGCCCACGCCGCCATGCTCGCGCCCCAATAAAGCGTCTGCCAGTCATCCGGCAGGCCGTCATAATTGTTGTCCTCGCCCCATGTCGTCGCGGTGGCGGGCGCGGATTTCGGAGACACGCGCCCGTCCCCCAGCCGGTAAGCCACTTGGAAAGTGTGGGCGCTGCCCGCCGCCAGACCATTGGCCGTCCAACTGTTGCTGGCGACCACCACCGGCGTGGCGGCGCCGTCCATATAGACTTCCCACGCGCTCACGTTATAGCCATCCAACTCCGGCCAAGCCACGCTTAACCGGCTTTGGCTGATCGCCACCACAAAAGGCGCCGCCGGGGCCGACAACGGCGCCGACACCCGCTCGAATCGTTGCCCCATCAAATCAAAACTCTCCAGGCCGCCCGCAAAGCTGGACCAGACCGCCAAAAACCGCTGCTCGCCGTCCCCGCCCAGCGCCGGCTGCATCTGCTGGCTCAGGGTGGTGGTGTTGACTTGAATTTCCGGGCCGGAAAACACGCCCGCTTCGGATAACAGTTGGCCATAAATGCCTTCGACCGACCCGTCCTGGCCGAGGCTGGTCCACACCGCCAGCACATCCCCTCCATTGGCCGCCACCTTGGGGGCAAACTGGTCGCCGTAAGTGCAAGTGTTCAACCGCACCGCGTCGCGCTGCACCGGCTTGGCGCTGGCCAGGAAGTTGCGCCCGAAAATGTCCCACCCGTTTTCTGGTTCGTCCGGCCCGGCGGATTTGTTCACCGGCCCTTTTTGCCCCCAAACCACCATGAATCCGCCGCCGCCCAGCGCGGTAATCGCGGGATTCGCGCAAACTTTCTGCGCCGTGTTGACCTGGAACTCCGCCCCAATGGCCTGCCCGCTGGCGGAAAACATCTGCCCATAAATCTCGGCCCGCACCGCCGGCCCGTAACTTTGGTGTTCCGACACCCAAACCACGACAAAGCCGCCATTGTTCAGCGCCGCCACCGCCGGCGTTCGCTGGTTGAAATAAGTGCTGGTGTGGACCTGAAATTCCGCGCCCAATTTTTCCCCGGCGGGGGTCAAAATCCGGCCATAAACCCCTTGGAAACTGCCATCCTGCTCGAAACTGCCCCAAACCACCACCACGTTGCCGCCGGGCAGGGTGGCCACGGCGGGGGTGATCTGATCGTTGGCGGTATAATCATTGACCAACAGGTCCCCGGCGGTCAGGGTGCCGTTGCTGGCAATGATCGCCGCATAGATATTCCAATCCCCGGTCTGGTTCCCTTGCCACACGATCACCGCGCCCCCATCCTTGAGCAGGGCGACTTGCGGTTTCTGCTGGTCTTTGGTCCCGGCTTGGTTGACCCGGAAACTGCCGTACAAACCGGCCTGGTTGGGACCCAGCCGCCGGGCCACAATCGCCGAACCGTCGCCGTCGGTCATGTTATCCTCCCAAACCAGGAATCCACTGCCGGCGCTCAGCGCCACCGCCGCCTGCACTTGGTCCCCAACCAGCGATCCCACCGGGAGGTATTCCTGAGCTTGGGTATGATAGGAACTTTGCCCTTGGCAAACGAGCGCCCACGCCAGCAGCAGACCCATCCCGGCGAGTCTCCCTCTCGCGCTTAAAAACGATGTCATAAACTTGAGTTTATTTAACATTTTTTCAATGTTTTGTAAAACGCATTGTCGCAAATCCAATCAGGGGCGCCTCTAAAAAAGCTCCCCCTGGGCCGGGGCCGCTTTCGCCATTTCCTCGCGCAAGCTTCTAAAGCCCCATCGGGCGAACATCTCGCCCAACAATTCCCGGTTCTCCGCCCTCAACCGGAGTTGTTCGAGGTCCACCCGTTCCGGCAATTGATCGTTCAACCGGATCAAATCACGGTTCCGCCGCACCACCGCTTCCGCTTGTGCCAGTGCGGCTCGCAACCGATCACTTGTTATTTCCGTCAACCGCATGTAAATCGCTTCAATCGTGCCAAAACGCCGCAGCAACTCCGCCGCCGTTTTCTCACCCACCCCCGGCACTCCGGGTATGTTATCCACACTATCGCCCACCAGGCTCAGCCAGTCCACTATTTGCTCCGGCTCAACCCCGGCGCGTTCCCGCACTTCCGCGGCCGACCATACTGCCGGCGTCTTGTCGTTCGGGTTGAGCAGCCCCACCCGCTCCCCGACCAACTGCATAAAATCTTTGTCCGGGCTGGCGATAATTACTGTCCCGCCCTGCCCGACCGCCGCGCGCGTCACTGTGGCGATCCAGTCATCCGCCTCGACCCCTTCCCGGCAATGGCTGGCCACGCCAGCCCCCCGCAGGTATTCCTGCATCCCTTCGATCTGCCGCCCCAAACTTTCCGGCATCGGCGGGCGTTGCGCCTTGTAGGCCGGATGCGCCTCCAGCCTCTCCCTGGCCAGGCCCCCGTCCCAGACCACCAATCCGTATTCAGGCTCGACTTGCGCCCGCAATTTCCCCAAGGCCTTGACAAACCCAAAAATCCCGTTGGTCGGCGACCCGTCCGGCCCCGTCAAACTGCGGATCGCATGATATGCCCGGTAGGCATACGCATGCCCATCCACAATCAACAGCCGTCCGGTTTGGACCGCCATTCTTTCCCAACTTTCACTCGCCCGCTCTCTTCGGCTCGTGGTAAAAACCCGTTCAAGGCTGCCCCGCCGGCAACGCGGGCACTCCCGTCGGCGCCGGTCCCGTGCTGCCCGCCGGCAGCCGTTGCGGCGGAATGCCATTCTGCGCAAAAGGCATTTCCTCGTCGGAATGCAGGCGGTTGCCCGCTGGATCAATCAAAGTCGGCGTCACGAAAATCGCCAGGTTCTTCTTGGTGGTTTTCGTGGATTCACTGCGGAAAAACCGGCCCAAACCGGGCAGGTCTCCCAACACCGGCACCTTGTCCTTGATTTTCTGCACGTCTTCCGAAAGCAAACCGCCCAACACCACGGTTTGACCGTCCCACACCACCACCGAGGTCACGACCTGCCGCAGACGGAACTTCGGCAACGGCGTCGGGGTGATAATTGGGGCTGCCGCGCCCGCGCCGCCCACCGATTGAATGGTCGCCACAAACGCGCCCGGGTCATCATAGCCTAGGAATTCCTTCAACGTGGGGATCAACGTCAGTTGAATGGTGTAACCATCGGCGGAGACCGAGGGGATCACGTCCAAAACCGGTCCCACCTCGAAAGGTTCGGTGATAGGTTGAACCAAGGATCCAATGGCGCCACCGCCGCCGCCCCCAGGCGGAAAGCCACCGCCACCAAAAAAACCACCGCCGCCGGTTTGATCCAAGTCCAAGTCAGTGACCACATATTTAATGTCCACCGCTTTGATCTGCGCCTGGCGTCCGCTCAGCGTGGTGATCTTCGGACAGGAGAGCAGGTCAATCCCACTGCGATTCTCGATGGCCCGCAATACCATCCGGAACTGCGGATCGGTTAAAATACCGGTGAAGGTGGCCAGCGGGATGCCCACTGGCGTAAGCCCGGAAGTCAGCTTGTTGTCGGAGGCTGAGGGCGCCTGCGCCCCCGGACCGCCAAGCAGCGTGCCCGCCGGCCCCGGCCCCGGGAAGATGCCGTTGCCGCCGTTCACTCCGGTGCCCGGCGTTGTGGGCACCAAGGATGGAGCGGTTCCCACGGTGGAGTCTATCTTGCCGCCGTTGAGTTTGACATGCCCAAACCACCAATCGAAGCCCAAGGCGCGGCTGTCGTCCTGGGTGAATTCCGCGATGCGCGACTCGATGGTCAACTGCTGCGGCGCCATGTTCAGGACTTCAATGGCCTGCTCGACCAGGTCCAAATCCTGCAGGCTGGCCCGCACCATCAACAAGCCCGTGCGGTCATTGAAGAAAAAGGTCTTGGGCGGATCAATGGTGATGCCGTGCGCCTCAAAAAACGCCCGCACCGCGGCCCCTTGCGCGGTGGAATTGGTCTCTGTCAGCCATCGGATGCCGCCACCACCGCCGCCAGCGCCACCTTGTTGCCCGCCCCCTCGGCCCCCACGGCCGCCACCGCCGCCGGCAATTTCCACTTGCGCGTAAGAGGAACCGCTGCCGCCGCCGTACCCGCCGCCATAGCCACCGCCGTAACCGCCGTAACCGCCGCCGTAACCGCCGCCGTAGCCGCCATAACCGCCGCCGCGGCGTCCACCCCCATAACCCCCATAGCCGCCGTAACCACCGCCACGCCCGCCGCGTCCGCCATACCCGCCCCCGCCCCCGCCACCGACACCGAAGTCCATGCTGGTGACGTTTTCGAGTCCTTGCATGAAGGTGTTGGCGTCCACTTTGAACACCCGCGTGTAAAGGGTTTCCGGCTCCGGTGTTTGCAGCGACACCACCACCGCGTAATCTTCGATCGAATACTTAACTTTCGGCTGCGATACCTTTTTGATGATTTCCAGGACATGCGCCAAAGTGACATCGGATAAGGCGGGATTGATGCGAATTTGGATGTCGCTGATATTCACCGGTTCGCTCGGCGCGGGACCGGGCACCGGCTGGCCGGTGGCCGGGTCAATCACCGTTGGCGGCGCGGACTGCTGCACCGGGTCCACGTTGGCGCTCAGAATAAAATTTATTCCTTTCTTGTCCGGATCGCGCTTTTTCGCCTCGTCGGAAATGCTCTTGATGACATCCTCGAGCCGCAGGCCGTCAAAGAACACCTCGTTCATGACAATCTTTTCGAGCTTGTCCTTGATCATCTGCCGGCCTTTGCTGGTATGCACCTGGGTGTTGCGGGCATACGGATTGGGCACGGGCAAGGACTCCCGGGTGATGGGCCGCAGCCACTTTTGCTCGACCTCGACCATGTTGGCGGCCGAATCATTCTCCCGCACGCGGGAGGCGCGGGCATATTTGCCCTCCGTCACCAAACGCAAATAATAGAAAGCGGCTTTGTTCTCGGGGTCTAGTTTGACCGCTTCTTTCAGCTTGGCCTCGGCTTCGTCCATTCTTCCCACCTCATAAAGCAGCTTGCCGTCCTGAACCATGATCTCGATTTGCTCGCGCTGTTTGAGGATTTCGGGCATCACTTTTTCAACGGTGTCGCGGCTGGGAGAGATGCGGCGGTTCTCCAACAGCAACCGGTCGTTTTCCTTTTTGGCCTCGACGGCGGCGGGGTTTTTGGGACTCACCGCCACCGCCCGGGAAAGCTGGGCGTCGGCCTCGACATACTTGCCGAACTTTTGCGCCTGCTTGGCGAGTTCGAGACGGCAGGCCACCAAACCATCCACCACCTGTTGCCGCTCGCTCTCGACCGCCGGCCCGATCTTCTGGCAGAGTTCCAACGCGTCCTCGAAGGTCTTGGCGGCGGCGTCGAAGTCCTTTTTCTTTTGCAGCCCTTGGGCGTCCGCCATTTTTTTGCGCATCAGGATGGACTGCTCCTGCATGCGCACCGCCTGTTCGATGGCCTCCTTTTCGGGAGTGGCGGCCTGCCCCATCCCGCTTGTCGCCATCATCATGGTTCCCAGGCAGATCGCCAGAACTTTGCCCGCTCGTCCGTTCATTTTCGTGTCAAACATAAATTCGTCTTATGCTGTTACTCTTTTTTGGCACTATATTTCAAGGATGTCCGTTTGGTGGACGATTTCGCCGACAATACCACTTCGTCCGGTTTGATATCAACAGTATATTCTTCGCCGCCAAAAGCCACTTCGTCGCCTTGCCGCAATTTCGCAAATTTCTGGTTTTCCAAAGGATACTCGATGTCGCAGGTGTAACCATCCACCCGTTTGAAGGGTTTGTCCTTGGCGATGCTCACGGTTTCCTGGGTGTCGGCCAGTTCGAACACCAGCTCGGTGGGGTTATCCGCCGGCCCTTTCACCTCTTTCAGCCGGAAAAACTCCGTTTTCGGGGAGGTCAGGGAGACGTATCGCGAGCGCTTGATGCGGTCCGCCGGATTGGGCAGGGCCTCGCGGATCACGCTGACCTGGTAGGAACTGCCCGAGACGCGCTCCAAATCGAGAATGTAGTAGAGCGGGCTGATGTCCGTCACCATGGCCGCCGTCGGCCCAATTTCCTTGCCGGTCACCACTTTCAACAGGGCGCCGTCCGGCTTGCGCTGCCACAGCACCGGGTTGAAGGTGTTGTGCTGGCCGTGCAGGATAATCGGATGGAAGGTCTTGGTCCGCTGCAAGGCGCTGTCATACGCGCTGGTGTTCAGGGCCTTGTAGGGGTTCATTTTCTCGGTAATGCCCTTGCGTTTCCCATCCAGGAATTCCCGCTCGTCCGCAATGCGTTTCAGCATGAAGAAAACCGCGCCAATCAGGCCGGCCAGCACCACGCTCAACAGCAGCTTTTCGTAATGTTTCCTTAAAAATTCCATGGGTTACCGTCCCGGCGGAGATACCGCTTCGATTCGCATCACCACCCGAAAAGGTTTTTCGTTTAAGACCGTCTGCAAACCTCCGAGATTCGTCTTCGCGGCGGGCCGCAAGGGATTAAAAGGGGCCACCCCCGCGCCCGGCATTGGCCGGGTGCCCCCCCGCGGACCGCGCGGCGGCAACCGCGGCGGCGTTCCCGGCGTCGGCGGCACGGGAACATCGAAAGCGCCCGGCGATGGCGCAAACTCGAGGGCCACCGGCTCCACTTGCAGGCTCTTGACAATAAAACCGTGCGGGGATTTGACGAGCCCTTCCATCACCGCGGCCAACTCGGAACTGAAACACCGAAACGTGAGTTGATAAGGATAAACGGTGCCTTGGGGAGTGGCGCGAATTGGCTCCGCCACATAGTCAGCCTCCAACCCGGTCGCCAACGTCGAATCATCGCCCGCCCGCGCCCGCTGAATGGCCTCCAAGCGGTTGATTTTGGCGTCGAACAAAATATCACAAAACTGCTGAATTTCCGCCAGTTGATGGGCCATGATGCGCATGCTGTTCAGGCTGAAATTCAGCAGCTGCGCCTGCCCCTGGAAAGAGTAATAGTAATTGGTGGGAACCAGAACCCCCGCTTTGTTGGCTTTGGCGTTCAAGGCTGAAACCGCGTTGTCCAAAGCCGTTTTGAAGCCTTGGGCGCCGGAGAACCGGACCGGCGCCACCGGATTAAACAGCGCCCGGCCCTCGCTGATGAAGCGGGTGAGCTTGGCCTGGTCGTTCGCCAGCGCCTTCAGGTTTTCGTTGTTGGGAAAGACCTCCATGCCGTAAAAACCTTTGAGGCTGCTCCAATGGGTTTCCAATTCGTCTTTGACCAGGGTGTCCTGCTTGAACTTGTCCAGCAGCAGGTAAATCGCATGCCCCAGCAGCCCCACGGCGACCAGCAGGCCCAGCACAAAAAACAGGTTGCGTTTGATCCACAGCATAGGCGCTAAAAATCAATGGGGCGCTGCAATTTGGCGCTGACTTCAAACCAGAAGGTATTGCTTTCGGCGGTGATGCTGCCGGTGCCTTTGAACGCGGTGGCGTTGCTGCCGTTGGTGTCAAACCAGCCCGAGCGCGCCTGCAATTGCCGCAGAAACTCGAAGGCCATGGTGGTGTTGCCGGCGGGATTGAGACTGGTGGTGTCCAACGCCCTGATTTTCAAATCCAGATGGGTGATGTCACCGGGGGCGTTGGTGCGCACGGCCATGCCCCGCATTCCCCGGGGCGCCACCAAAGGCGGCACGCTGGCCGGAGTCACCGTTGGGGGAGCATTCGGGTCCGCGGGGGGCGCTTCGATAACGGCCGTGACCGGCGTCAGGCTGTCAATCCAGATGCCGGTATCCGTGCCCAAGGCGGTTTTGGACTCGCTTTCTGTCGCCAGCAGGCACTCCCGCAAGACCGGCAGGACGTCGGCCCAGTAATAGCGTCCAGTCAACCACTTGCGCAGGTATTCCGCATCGCCAACGGTCTCGTTAAGTTTGCGCTGCTGGGCTTCCAACCGAACCCGCGCATCATTTAGCGGTTGGATGGTCACCACCAATTCCTCAAGCATGTGGCGTTTGACATCCACCAACTTCTGCTGCAGCACCCCCATCAAATAGGCGAAAACCGCCACGCTGTAAACGGTCGCCAGCAGGTACGGTTTTTTGCGATGGAATTCCTGCCGCCTTTGGGAACTCAGCGGCATCAGGTTCAATTCCACAGGGCAATGCGCCAGATTGCGCAGCCCCAGCCCCACTAATTCCCCCATCGTATGGGCGACCTTGGCCAATTCCTCGAGGTTGATCGAGGGGTCAATCTGGATGTTGCGCAGGGGATTGAAATAGTCCACCGGCTGATTCAATTTCTCGGCAAAAAACTGGGAGACATACGGCATGACCGAGGCGCCGCCCGACAGCAACAGCCGGTCCGGATGGGAACCGCCTTGCGTGCCTTTGTAATACCCGATGGTCTGATTGACCTGGATGTGCAGCCGGGTCATGACCTGCCGGGCGATCTTGGAAATGGCCGCCGCCTGCGGGTCGTCCGGCTCCTCATAAGCCCCGCCGAGACTGACAAAACCTTTTTCAATCTTGATCTGCTCTGCCTCGTCAAAGCGCAGCCGGAATTCGTTGGCGAAATCCTGGGTGATCAGGTTCGCCCCGATGTTGATGCTGCGGGCGAAGACCTTGCCTTTTTCCAAAAACAGCAGGTTGCTGGTTTTGGCGCCGATGTCCAGCAGCATGGTGCATCCGGGCAGATCGCTGTAATTGAAGCGAAAGACATTGATCATCGCCGCCGGGGAGACATCCACCAGGTTCAGTTTCAAACCGGCCGTTTCGGTCGTTCGATAGAGGCCCTCCACCACGTCCGTCTTGATGGCCACCAGCAACACCTCCAATTCACCCGTGCCGGTGGTGCCCAAAATTTGGTAATCCCAAACCACTTCCTCCAAGGGAAACGGAACGTTTTGCTGGGCTTCGTATTTGATGATTTGCGTGACTTTGGCCGCGTCCACCGGAGGCAGTTTGACAAATTTGGAGAAGACATGGAAACCGGGGGCGCTGACATTGACGGTCTTGGCTTGAAAAGCCTTGTCCGATAAAATGTCCTGCAAGCCCCTTAACATGGCCGCTTCGCGCGTGGCCTCCTGGGCGCCTTCCTGGCCCAGGTTCCGCAGCGCGTATCGGCGCAGGCGCAACCCCCCAGCCTCGTTCAAGTCGAACTCCGCCGCCTTCAGGGTGTTGGCCCCGCAGTCAACCACTAAAAATGGTTTTGCTTTAAGCATTCCAAGCTGCCTTCCGCTTCCTGACCGCCTGATGCACAGGGTCTCGCCAAAATACTCTTTCGGACTTCGCGTCAGGAAGCCCGTGCTGGTTACAGAAATTACGGCCTGCGGTCAAACTAATAATTCGCGCCGACCGTTTCCGGGTCGCTTTTGCTATCTCTCAAAGCCTCTTTTTACACCTTCTGGCGAAAAAAGGCGACAGTTTTTTCCAGCCCTTCACGCAAACTGATTCGAGGCTCCCATCCAAGCATTTTTCGTGCCTTGGAAATGTCCGGACGCCGCTGCCGCGGGTCATCCGCCGGCAACGGACGGAAAACCACCCGGCTGCGGGAGCCGGTCACCCGAATGATTTCCCGGGCAAATTCCAAAACGGTCAATTCCTGGGGATTGCCTATGTTCACGGGCGAACTAACGTCGCTCATCATCAGGCGGAAGATGCCCTCGATCAAATCCGCGCAATAGCAAAAACTGCGCGTTTGTGTCCCTTTGCCAAACACCGTCAACGGCCGGTTTTGCAGAGCCTGACTGATAAAGGCGGGCACCACCCGCCCGTCATTTAACCGCATGCGCGGACCATAGGTGTTAAAAATACGCACAATGCGCGTTTCCACGCCATGCTCGCGGTGATAAGCCATGGTCAGAGCCTCGGCAAATCGCTTCGATTCGTCATAACAGCCGCGCAACCCGATGGGATTCACATTACCCCAATAATCCTCGCGTTGCGGATGGACTAACGGATCACCGTAAATCTCTGAGGTGGAAGCTAATAGAAAACGAGCCCCCTTATGTTTGGCCAGTCCCAGAGCCTTGTGGGTGCCTAGGGAACCAACTTTCAGCGTTTGAATTGGCAGTTCCAGATAATCCACCGGACTGGCCGGTGAGGCGAAATGCCACACATAGGACACCGGCTCGTGCAGGAAAAGAAACTCCGTGACATCCTGCTTGATGAAACGAAAGTGAGGGTTGCCGGCCAAGTGCGCCAAATTATCCACTGTGCCGGTCACCAGATTGTCAATCGCAATCACCCGATGTCCTTTGGCTAGAAGGTGATCCGCCAAATGGGACCCCAGAAAACCGGCCCCGCCGGTGACCACCGACACCGGAGCGCCGGCGGGTTGCGTTTTGGTTTTTTTAGTTTTGTTCATGGAGAAGGCCATCAGCGGCGGCAGCCATTTGGGTTCAGCCTACTTGGCGCCGGTTGTTTGGAGCACGGCGGGAACGGTGCGCAGCAAAATTTTTATATCCAGCCAAAGGGACCAGTTATCAATGTATTCGAGGTCCAAGCGCACCCATTCCTTGAAATCGCGCACCTCGTTCCGTCCGCTGACCTGCCAAAGGCAGGTCAATCCCGGTTTGACGCTCAACCGCCGGCGATGGGCCGGATCATTAAAACGCTCCACCTCGCTCACCGGCAAAGGCCGGGGTCCGACCAGGCTCATGTCCCCCTTGAGAACATTAAATAATTGCGGCAATTCATCCAGGCTGTATTTCCGCAAAAACCGCCCGATGGCGGTCACTCGCGGATCATTGCTGACTTTGAAAACCGGGCCGGACATCTCGTTAAGCGCCTCGAGTTCGTCGCGGCGCTGCTCGGCGTCGCTGATCATGGAGCGAAATTTGAGCATAGTGAACGGCTGGCCATGAAGCCCGCAGCGCCGCTGCCGGAAAAACACCGGGCCGGCGGACCCCAGGCGGATGAGGACGGCGATCAGCAAGAAGAGCCACGACAACAGAATCACCCCGGCCAGCGCGCCCGCATAATCCAAAATTTGTTTGGCCAGCAATTGCCAGGAGGCCTCTGGCGCGGAACGAAAGACCACCATGGGGATGCCGTAAAAATCATCGAGGCTCGTGCGGAAAGTCTCCGTCGGGAAAAAGTCCGCCACCAGCCAGGTCTCGACCCCCTCGATCTCGCAGGCCAGAATCGCCTTTTCCACCTGGCCGAATACGGTGTGGCGGGCGCTGATAATGACGGCGTTGGCGGCATGGTGGTGCAGCAGCCGGACCAAATCCGCGTCGGTCTGGCGATTCAGGTCGAGGGTGTCCGCCACCACCAGGCTGCCGCGCGCCAGGGTTTGCAAACGCTCCCGGAGCGCCCCGACTTCCGCCGGGCTGCCCGCCAGAATGACCCTTTTGGCATGCTGTTCCTGGCCGTAGCCGCTGGCAAACAGCCGGTGCAATAAAAGTTCCTTGCCATACACCAGGGCAAAGCTGATGACGCCGAACAGCACCAGCACGCCGCGCGCCAGCTGCTCGCGAAACAAAAACATGGCGATAATCGCGGTCACCGTGGTCAGCGCGGCGGCTTTGAACAACATCCAGGCCGTCTTGGCGCGCGAGAAAAACAGCGGCCGGTCGTAAAATCCCTGCAGGGTGAGAAACAACGGCGCCGCCGGCGCCACCACCAGCCAGAGCCAGATGAAATCCTCGAACGGAAAAATGGGATCCCGGCCCAAATCCACATAGTGCCGCAACGCATGCGCGAGCCACAGGGCCAGCATGAAAAGCCCCGTGTCCACCGCCTGCTGAACTCGCGTTCTTAATTGTCGTGAACGACGCAACATTTGGCCGTCGCCAATTCCCGCCGCCAGGCCGGCTAAAGGCCTGGAGGCTCATCATCATTTCGTGAAATTGACCGGCAGCGCGGCAAGATAGTCAAGCCATTCCGCGATATTAATTGCCGCCCCGCCCTCTCACCCGGCGCGGTTCCTGGCGGGGGCGGCGGCCGCCGGGGGAATCTGGATCAGCGGCGCCGCTTCCGCAATCACCTGCCGCAGCCACGCCCACGTCGCCTCCTCCTGCCCCGGCAGGCACCGGGCAAAAAACGAGATATACGCCCACCGTTCCATTTCCCCCGTCCGCAGCAAATGGAGCGCCTGCGACCACATGCGGCCGCCGTGCGAGGCCGAAATTTCGCGATCGTTGACAAACCAAAAAACATAAAAGCCGCGCTGCGCTTCGCCCACCGTGCTGGTGGCCACGATTTTTCGCAGGGGCAGTTGGTAGGGAAAAGGCTTCGGGACGGGAATGCTGGTTTCCTCGATTTCGGACTCGCGGAAAGCCCAGCCCTGGCCGGCCAGGCAAAATTCCGGCTTGTGAATGCTGGTGCGGTCGCCGCCCATGAGCACCACGCTCACCTGAATGTCGGGCTTGCCCGGCCACCGGTATTGCCGGCGGCCATAGGTGGTGTCCGGCGGCAACCAATCCAATTCCAGCCGCGTAATCGGCAAGGGCAGCGACTCGCCATCCAGTAAAACCGGGGGAAGGTAAACGCTCTGGCGCGCCGCCACCGCGCCGGTTTCATCCAAAATCGGTTCCCTCACCACCCGCACGCCGGGCGCGCCCAAACGCTGTTGGCTTCTGGCTTTGACCAGCCACGCCGCCGTCCCCGCCATAATCACCAGGGACAACCCGAACAAGATGACCCGCTCCCGGCTCATGCCCGCCCCTCCTGCCCGGCCGGCGCTTTTGGCGGGGGCGCGGCTTCGCCTTCCTGGCCGGCGCTTTGCGCTTTGGGTTCGATCCACCGCCCCACTAGATAAACGAGGGCAAATCCCGCCACATAAGGCAAAAAACTCAACCAGGTGCTGTCATGAACATAATTGCCCCCCGCCTGCCCAAAAAACTGGGCCGCCATCACAATCATCAGCAGCCGCAGCACATTGCTCAGCACCGCCGCCGGAAAGGCCAGCAGGAGAATCAGGCCCCGCTGCCAGTATTTTTTGAAAAACACAAACCCATAAATCCAGGTCAGCACAAACAAGGCTGTAAGGCTGCGCAAGCCGCTGCAGGCGGCGGCGATTTCGTATTGGAACCGTCCGGAGGGATCAAAAATCAGTGTCCCCTTCTGGATGACCTCGATGCCCAGCCCCCAATGGGCGCACTTGACCGTTATGCTGGTGGCCAATTGGCGCAGCGGAAAAGTGATGGGCTCCGACAAGGTTCCCAGCGGCACGCAGAACACCAGCAGACAAAAGGGAAACAGCACCGTCCGCAGCCAGGCGCGGCCCCACAGGATGCCCGTCAGCGCGTATAAACCGAGATAAAAGGCGGCGATGGACAGGCGGGTTTGTTGAATCATAAAGGCGGCGGCATGCAGCGCGGACGCCAACAGCAACACGATCAAGCCGGGCCACCAGGCGCGCTTGGGCAACGGCAGCCATTCGCCCCGTTTCCACCACAGCAACACCAACACCAAAATCGGGATGAAATAGCCGTGGGCATCGTCCGGATTCATCTCGTAGGCATACACCATCCAGCCAAAGAGGCTCGGGGTTTTGACATAGCCCAATGTCGAGTTGCCCAGGAATTGGAACAGCAGCACCCATCCCAGAACCATCGCCAAAAAGAGTTCCCGCCCGGGAAACTGCCGCCAAGCCGCCGCAATTTCCCGGCCCAAGGCGCCCCAGCCGGCGCCCCCGCCCGGCGCGCTGGCAGTTGTCGGGCGCTCGTTCATCGGTGACCGGCAAAGTTAGCCATGTTGCGCGGCAAAATTGGCGGAAATCGCGGTGTTAAGCAAGGACGATTTCCGTTGGACCAGCCCGCGCACCGCGCCCTCCCGGCACCACCAGTCCCGCTCCCGCTCGCCGCCCGCCCGGAACTATGGGCGGCGCCCTTCCCCCTGCCCCCCTCCGCGGGTTGCCCGGCGACTGGACTCCGAGGCGGCTTCCAGGCCGCCTATTGGAGTTGCGGCGCGCCGGGGGTCAAACCGGCCCGATGCGTTTTAACGGCCTCCTGGAGGCGCGCGAGCACCTCGGGATGCCGGGTGGCGACATCGCGTTTTTCCGAAATATCCCGGCCCAAGTGAAACAACAGCGGCGGCTCATGCGCCTCGGCTTTGGGCTGGCCATAGCCGGCCTGCGTTTTGAAATGCGCCTTCCATTCGCCGAGGCGGCAGGCAAAAAGTTGGTCGCCGCGATAATAAAAGAAGGGGCGTTCCGGCAGCGGTTGGGCCGCGAAGAGCAACGGCGCAAGGTCCAGGCCGTCCAAGACGACCCCGGGCGGCGGCGCCGCCGCCGCCAGTCCGAGCGCGGTGGGAAAGAGGTCCATCGCGTTCGCGGGTTGACTCGAAACCCCAGGTTTGACACGCCCCGGCATCCAGGCAATGCCGGGCACGCGCATCCCGCCCTCCCACGTGCTGCCTTTGCCTTCGCGCAGCGGGCCGGCGCTGCCGCCCTGGTCTCCCATGATCAGCCAGGGGCCGTTGTCGCTGGTGAAGAAGACGAGCGTGTTTTCCGCCAGCCCGTTTTGCTTCAAAGTGTCCATGATTTGGCCGACGCTCCAATCAATTTCCTCCACCGCATCGCCGTAGATGCCGGCGCGGCTTTTGCCCTTGAAAGCGGCCGAGGCAAACATCGGCACGTGCGGGAAGGTGTGCGCGAAGTAAAGAAAGAAGGGCCGGCCTTTTTTCTCCGCGATAAATTTGAGCGCCTCCTCGGTGTAACGCCTGGTGAGGGTGGTCTGGTCGGCGGGTTGCTCAACCACTTGGCCGTTGCGCAATAACGGGACGTTCCAGCCATCGCGGGGCGGGTCCGCCAGACCACTGGCGCCCTTGGGCAGGTCCGGGCGTCCGTCCATGTCGTTCGAATACGGCAAGCCGAAGCTGTAATCAAACCCCTGGTCCAGGGGCCGGGAGCCGGCATGGATGCCCAAGTGCCACTTGCCAATATGCGCGGTGGCGTAGCCTTTGTCTTTGAGCGCTTCCGCGATGGTGATTTCCGCCGGCGGCAAGCCGCCCTTGGAGTTGGGAAACAGCACCCGCCGGTTGCCGCACATGCCGCTGCGAATCGGGTAGCGGCCGGTCAGCAACCCGGCGCGGCTGGGGGTGCAAACTTCGGCGGCGGAATAGAAATCCGTGAACCGCAATCCCTCCGCCGCCATGCGGTCAAGATTCGGAGTGCGGATGACCGGCGAACCGTAGCAACCCAGGTCGCCGTAACCCAGGTCATCGGCAAAAATGATGATCAGGTTGGCCGGGGCGGCGCATAGCATTGCTGCCGAAAACAGGAAAACCAGAAAGACCGGGAGTTTTTTAGGCGTCAGATATTTCAGTGAAATGGAGGCAAACGGGTTGACAGGCGCAATGCTGATCGCATTAACACCTTGCTTTAGCCAGGTGGCGCACGAGGCTAAGGAAACCCCAACTGTTTTAACAGTTTTTACCGCCGTGTGGAAACCGTTGAAACGGTTGGGGTGTCCGTGGGCGATCGCCACACCCCGCTGAAGCGGGGTGTTAATGAAACCCAGCGGTTTACGCCGCCGATTTTTTTCAAATATCCGAATTAGTTGTTTCATAGGTTTCTCGCTATTTGCCGGCTTTTTTCCCTCCCCCCTTGCCAGCGCCGCCTCGGGGCTGGAGGTCCATCGTTTTCTTGACGAGCTCGGAGAAATTCTCCGTCTGGCGCTGCCAGGCCTGTTCGAGCTCTTTGACTTTATCCGGCATCTGGCCGGCGAGGTTGCGCTGCTCGGCGCGATCGCGGGAAAGGTCATACAGTTCCCACGGGTCCCCTTTGGCGGCGACCAGTTTCCAGTCGCCCACCCGGATGGCCCGATGCCCCTCGTGCAGCCACCACAGGGATTCGCGCGGGATGATGATGTCTTTGGCAAAGGCCGGCACCAGGCTCTTGCCGGGAGCGGGCGGAATGGGCTCGCCCTGCCACTCGGCGGGCTTTTGCACCCCGGCCAGTTCAAGCGCGGTGGGGACAAAATCAATCACATGCGCCGGAGTCCGCCGGAGTTCGCCGCGGGCGCTAATGCCCCTGGGCCAATGCGCGATCAGCGGCGTGCTGATGCCGCCTTCATGCACCCAGGTCTTGTGGCGGCGGAAAGGAGTGTTGCAGGCACTCGAGAATCCGGGGCCAAGGCAGAGATAGGTCGCCGCGCTGCCGGGTTCCGCCTTGGGATCATGGCCGCCGTGGCGAACCATGATCTCCGCGCTGGCGCCGTTGTCCGAGGCAAAGAGGATCAGGGTGTCATCGAACGCGCCCATCGCTTTGAGCTGATCCATCAGCCGGCCAATCTCCCGGTCCATCCGGTCTATCATCGCGGCGTGAATGGCCATCTTGGTGGCCTGGAACCGCCGTTGCTCCGGCGTCAGTTGGTCCCACGGCAAAGGGCGGTTCACCTCGCCCGGCCCGAGTTTTTCCAAGGCCTCCGGAAAATGGTAAGGCGGGCCCAAATCCGGTTCCACGGCCGAGAGCGGTGTGTTGACAAGGCCCATTTTCAATTGCCGGGCATGTCGCGCGGCGCGCATTTTTTCCCAGCCCTCCAGGTAGGCGTCGCGGTAGCGGGCGATGTCCTGGGGCAGGGCGTGGAGCGGAAAATGCGGCGCGATGAAGGCGACGTAATGAAAAAACGGCTTGTCCTTGTGGTTGGCCGCATGGTCCTTGAGACATTCGATCGCATGGTCCACGGTGGCTATGGTGGTGTAATAGCCGGACTCGTCGGCCGCCGGGACAATGGGCTTGTCATCCAGCAGATTGCCTTTGGCCGTAAAGAAATTGCCGTCGTTCTTGACGTAAAGCGAGCGGTCAAAACCGCCCGCCAAGACCGGGCCATCCACGTGCCACTTTCCGCTGTGGTAACTGCGGTAGCCGGCGGTTTTCAAAAAGTCCGGCAGGAGCCGCGCCCACGGCTGGCGCACCCCCTGGCCCCCGCCGCCCAGGTTGGGCAGCGCATCCCGATGGATTTGCTGGGCGTAATAGCCGGTCAGCAGCGCGCCGCGGGTCGGCCAGCAGCGGGCGGTATTGTAAAACTGGGTGAAACGCAAGCCACCCCGCGCCAAGGCGTCGAGGTTCGGCGTGGCGATTTCGCCCCCATAACAGGCAACATCGGAGAAACCCATGTCATCGGCGAGTATGAAGACGATGTTCGGCTTCCCGGCGGCGCCAGCCGCCAAAACGAATAACAGGAGCGAACCAAACCAGGCGATCAGTGTTTTCATGCCAACTTTCTGTATGTATGGTCTCCGGGATGCAATACAAAATTGGTCACCATGGGCGACGTTCTCCCTCTCCCCCCCTGGGGGGAGAGGGCAGGGTGAGGGGGGCGCGTGTCGTCTATCCCAGGCACACATCAGTATTTCCCCTTCTTGCCTTTGCCCAAGCCGCCGGGCGCGGCAGCCAAGGCAGGGCCATTGTCGGGCGGCATGGATTGATGCCATGCCGTGGCCGCCGCCGTCAAACGCTTGGCCAGGTCCGGTTGCCGGGCCGCCAAATTTGTGGTTTCAGCGCGATCAGCGGCCAAATCGAAGAGTTGCGGGTTCGAGCCGTCATAATCGCATAGCAATTTCCATTGCCCCTCCCGCACCGCCAAGTCCGGCTGGGTTTCCTTGATCATGGGCGGCGAGGATTTGCGGTCCGGGGGCCGCCGCCAGAAGATCGGCGCGCGCCGGGAGGCCGGGCTGTGACCGGTCAGCGTCGCGGAAAGGTCTTCACCGTCGAAGGCCACCCCCGCCGGTGGTTTGACCTTGGCCAGCGCCAGGAGGGAAGGCGGCACGTCAAAGGCGGCCAGAACAGAGGTTTCGTTGTGAGCGCCGGCCTGGCCCGGCTTAAGAAGGCCCGGCCCCCAGACAATCAGCGGCGAACGGATGCCGCCTTCATAAAGCTGGGTCTTGAACCCGCGAAACGGGCCGGCGCTGCCCGCGCCCGGCTCGGGGCCGTTGTCGGAACAAACCAGGATAAGGGTGCGATCCCGCAACTGCGGGTCGTGGCGGACAAAATCAAAAAGTTTGCCCAATTGCCGGTCCATCTCCCGCAAAACGGCCAAATAGAGGCCGCGCTTGCCCTCGGCCCATTGATCCACCGGCGGCCAAAAAGGGCTGTGCACGTCATCCGGCCAAAGGTTGATATAGAAAGGTTTGCCCTCGCGTTTGGCCTTTTCCATGAAAGGAATGGCGGCGTCAATGAAGCCAGTGGTGATTCGAGAACGCGGCATCCAGGTGACAGGCTGCCCCAGACGCTCGGCGTCCGCCCAGATTTTACCGGGCTGCGTGTCACCGGGTTTGAGGGTAAGCGGCAGCAGCTTGGCGCCCATGCCCTCGAAGTTGGTGAGGGATTCGTCGAACCCGTAATCCGTGATCGGCGGCGCGTCGTCCACATCGCGCTGGCCGCCGAGGTGCCATTTGCCGAAATGGCCGGTGGCATAACCAGCCTGCTTGAGGAACCGGGCGATGGTGGGCGCTTTCGGGTCGAGCCATTGGGCCATCCCCCGCCGTTCATTGTCGGCCCGGTTGTTCAGGTAGGAGGTGATTTTCCACCGTTGCGGATACTGCCCGGTGGTGATCGCGCAACGCGAAGGAGAGCAGATGGGCGAATTCACGTAAAACTGCGAAAAGCGAATGCCCTCGGCCGCCAGACGGTCCACATTGGGGGTTTTGGCGTCCTGGTTGCCAAAGCAGGAAAAATCGCCCCAACCCATGTCGTCAATGAAGACCACAATGAAATTCGGGCGCGTCTCAGCCGCCGACCCAACGCCGGCCAGAACACCCGCCAAGGCGAAAAACGCGAACAATTTTTTCATGGGCGTGTCAACAATACCGCCTTGGATTATCAGCCAAATCGCCTCCATGAAAAGGCAAAAAACGGTTTGGCCGCCATCCCTCAAGGCGGTTATATGCCAACGATCCGGCTGCTGAATAACAAACCGATGGACGATTTGAGCGACCCCCTTTGTTTTTTGTGGTTGACCCGGTTTGAGGGACACCTTGGGGCGGTGCGCTAAAAGCAATCGGCACATGAACAAAAAACCAAACGACCGCCAGCAACGACACCTTGGCGGTGCCTCCGACACCGCAAGCCGAACGATACGATGAAGCCTTCAAACGCCAAGCCATCAAGCAATGGATCAAGCCAGTCCTCTGGCGCTTGGGCAGTGCTGAGGCGTCATCATTGACCAACGGCTGACGCACGCCAAGGCCATGCAACCGAAAAAAGCGGTAGAGGACTACCGCACTCCAAGACCTCGCGGACTTCGCGCGGAGCCTGTGAACCCACGCCAGGATCGTGGAAAATGCGTGTCGCCTTTCATTAACACCTGGCTTCAGCCAGGTGACCAGCGGGTGATCGCGGGTCTTAACGGTTTCAACCGTTTAATCGTGCGCTCAGCCTGAAACGGTTAAAACCGTTGAGTTGCTTTCCCGTCCGCCCGCCACCCCGCTAAAGCGGGGTGTTAATGAGAAGGGCGCTTGCGGACGCGCGCCAGCGCGTGCCGCAGACTTCCAGTCTGCTGTGTCGCGGATTTCCAATCCGCAGGGCTGGCGTCAATTCCGTAGCGTCCGAAATGCCCACGCGCTGCCGACTGGA
>Ga0073932_1000987_pt1 | contig 60283 bp, 47 predicted proteins | sample DewCreD2012metaG_FD_76967 | JGI IMG/M metagenome (GOLD analysis project Ga0073932, IMG submission 76967) | Hot spring sediment bacterial and archeal communities from British Columbia, Canada, to study Microbial Dark Matter (Phase II) - Dewar... ...
CGGCCATCGGGGGGGAGTGTACCACGGGTGGGGCGGGTCGGCTGCGGTCGTCGTGCGCGGGGAGTTCGGGGGCGGGGCGGGGGGGTTGGGTCGGGCGGTGTGCGGGGTGGGGGCCGGGTTGCGGGGTGGTGTGGGGGTCGGTGGGGGCGGAGGGTCAGGGAGCGGCGGCGGCGGTGGCCCCCAGGCGGAACTCGAGGCGTTGGTATCCTTCCATGGGCGGGAGGACGGGGATCGTCCCGTCGGTGAGGAACAGTTCGCGGGGGCCGCCGAGGTCGAGTCCGGGCTGGTGGAGCAGGACGCCGCCGTTGCAGGTGACGACGCGCAGGCCCCAGCTTCCGGGCTGGAGGGAGAAGTCGCGGCGCATTCCGGGCGAGATGGCCTCGTTCGGTTCGAGCCAATCCTGGCCGACGGAGGACTGGTCGCCGGGCCAGAGGTAGACGAAGCAGATCGGCAGGGAGGTGGCGTTGATGAGGGCGACGGGGTTGGGGCCGGCGTAGCGCGTGGCCCAGTCGGGTTCGCGGGGCACGGTGGTGAAGCAGCCCGCGACGGCGGCGGCCGTCAGTACCGGGGCGATGCGACAAGCGGCGAGCGACATCTTCGACCTCCCGTGCCGGGCTCACAGCCAGCGGCGAATGCGGAAGTAGACGAGCAGGGCGCTGCCGACGACCACCATCAGGCCCAAGGCGAAGAGGTAGCCGTAGGGCCAGCCGAGTTCGGGCATGTTGCCGGGCTGTGCAGTGTCGAAGTTCATTCCGTACACGCCGGCGATGCAGGTCATCGGCATCATCACGGTGGTGATCACGGTGAGGAACTTCATCACCTCGTTGAGGCGGTTCGAGGCGGTCGACAGGTAGGCGTCGAGGACGCCGCCGATCAGGTCGCGGTACGATTCGGCGAGGTCGGCGACGCGGGTGAGGTGGTCGTGGACGTCGCGGAAGTACGGGCGGATCTCGGCCGGGACGGGGTCGAGTTCGTTGCGCGAGAGGGCGAGGAGGATTTCGCGGTGTCTGCCGGAGGCGCGGCGGATGCGTTGCAGCGAGCGTTTGAGGGTGAGGATCGTCCCGAGGGTTTCGCGATTGGGTCGGTCGAGCACGGCCTCTTCGAGGTCCTCGATCTCGTCGTTGATCCGGTCCATCACGGGGCCGTAGGCATCGACGAGCCGGTCGAGGAACTCGTAGAGCAGCATGGCGGGTCCGCGGGCGAAGGGTCTGGCGGAGCGGCCGAGGAGTTCGAGCAACTGCCGTACGCACTCGACGGGGCCTTCGTGGTAGGTCAGCAGCAGGCGGCGGCCGATCACGACATCGATTTCGGAGGTTTCGAACGGATCGACCTTCGGTTCGGCGTGCAGTCGGGCTTCGTGGACGGTGAGCAGCAGGTGGTCTTCGAAATCCTGGATCCGGGCGCTGGAGCTGGGTTCGAGGCAGGTGGCGACGGCGACGGGGTGGAGGCGGAGCGGGTCGGTCAGGATCGTCGGTTCGTCGCCGGCGGGGCTTTCCATATCGATCCAGAGCCAGGCGTGTTCGTCGGCGAGCAGCGCGGGGAGTTCGGCGCGTGCCGCCTCGCGGATCGTCGTTTCGCCCTGTCGGTGGACCAGGATGCGGATCATGGTCGTTCAGTGCCTGGTGATCGCCTCGGCGGTGGTCCCGGCGAGGTCGTCGATCGCGTTCCAGTCCACGTCGGGGAAGCGGCGTCGCAATCCGTCGCGCTGTTCGGCGTCGAGGGAGCGCCAGCGGTCGACGAGGGCCTGGCGGGTCTGTTCCTGTTGGGCGAGGAGTTCGGCGCGGAGGCGGTCGTGGTGTCGGGCGAGGGCGAGGGCCATCAGCCGTCCGGCGAGGAGGAAGCCGCAGCCGAACTCGACGGCGAGGAGGAGGGGAACGAGGACGAGGCTGACCTCGAGGGATGCGAGGAGGAGGAGGGCGCCGGCGCCGACGATGCCGGCGGCGGCGAGGGCGACGAGGGCGAAGACGCGCCAGCGGACGGAGCGGTAGAACCGTTCGAGGGCGATTCCGGTCTGCGGCTCGTCGTCCGGGGTGGTCGAGTGGTTTCCGGTCGCGGGGGTTTCGCGTGTTCCGGCCGGTCGTTCGGCGTTCATCGGGGCGAGTCTAGCGCCCGGGGGCGCAGCGTCAACCCTGGAATTCCGGGGGAGCCAGTCGGTTCGCCGTCGCGGACGAAACGGCAGCCTTCCGGGAATCATCCCGGGCGTGGTCCTGGACAGTCGACGGCACGGCAGAGAGGGAGTCGGGGGGGCTATTCGGGGCGGCGTTTGGGGGTGGGGGCGGCGTCGTGGCCTTTGGCGTGGGGTTTGCGGGCGGGGAGGGGGGATTCGAGGCGGGCGGCGGCGGCGGCGAGGGTTTCGGCGGCGGCGGCGAGGGAGCGGCGCAGTTCGTGGGCGGGGGCGAGGCCGTGGAGTTCGCGTTCCTGGCGGGCTTCGCCGAGGGCGCCTTCGATGCCGCGTTCGCGGAGGACCTTGCGTGCGCCATCGATGGTGAAGCGTTTTTCGTGGAGGAGGTGGCGGACGAGGGCCAGGACTTCGAGGTCGCGGCGGGAGTAGACGCGCTGACCGGAGCGGGACTTGGCGGGTCGGATGGAGCGGAACTCGGTTTCCCAGTAGCGGATGACGTGGGGTTTGACGCCGAGGAGATCGGCGGCCTCGCCGATGCGGAAGAACAGTTTGTCCGGGAGGACGAGGGGGCGCATCGGTTTCGTTGCGGGCTATTTGCGGCCCGGGTTGAGTCGAGCGCGGAGGACCTGGGAGGGTTTGAAGGTCAGGACGTTGCGTTCGGCGATGACGATGGGGGCTCCGGTCTGGGGGTTGCGTCCGGTGCGGCGGGCCTTGTGTCGGACGGTGAAGTTGCCGAAGCCGGAGACCTTGACCTGTTCGCCCTTGGCGAGGGTGGCTTTCATGATATCGAAGACGGCCTCGACGGCGTCGGCGGCTTCCTTCTTGGAGAATCCGCCGACTTTTCCGTAGACGCCATCCACCAGGTCGGCCTTGGTCATGGTGTTCCTCCTTCCGGTCCGGGGTATCGAGCGCATCCCCCCGGGCATCAACGGCGAATGGTTACCGCAAACCGGGCTGCAAGTCCATCCACGAGACGGCGGTGGGCGAGTTCGACCTCCGGATCGGTGAGGGTGCGGTCGGGGTGGCGGTAGGAGAAGGCGAAGGCGAGGCTCTTTTTTCCGGGGGGGACGGGTTCGCCGCGGTAGACGTCGAAGACGGCGACGTGTTCGAGGAAGTCGGGGCCGAGTTCGCGGGCGGCGGCGGCGACGGCGCCGGCGGTGACGGATTCGTCGAAGACGGCGGCGAGGTCGCGGCGGACGGCGGGGAAGCGGGGCAGGTCGCGGGCCTGGACGGGGGTGGTGTGGAAGCGTTCGGGGCGGAGGTCGATTTCGAGGACGAGGGTGCCCTGGGGGACGTCGAGGGTCTGGGCGAGGCGGGGGTGGAGTTCGCCGGCGAAGCCGGCGGGGTGGTCTTCGATGTCGACGATGCAGGCGGCGCGGGGGTGGCACCAGGGGAGCCGGTCGGGGTCGGGGCGGAGTCGGTAGGTCCGGTGGAAGGCGGCGCGGGCGACGTTGGCGACGACGTCGGCGGCGTCGTAGAAGTCGTAGTTCGGGGCGTTGCCGGCGAGCCATTCGAGGCGTTGGCCGGCGAGGGTGGCGGCGAGGCGCCAGACCTCGTCGGGGGGTCGGGCGGGGTCGTCGGGGTGGCGGTGGAAGGTCTTGCCGATTTCGAACAGGGCGGCGCCGGGGGCGCGGTGGGCGAAGGCGGTGCGGAGGTCGCGGAGGAGGGCGGGGAGGAGGGTGGTGCGGAGGAAGGGGCGGGCGGCGTCCAGGGGATTGCGGAGTCGGACGAGTTCGTCGGTTGCGGCGCCGAAGGCGGCGAGGGTGTCGTGGTCTTCGAAGACGAGATTGACGGTTTCGGTGAGGCCGCGGGCGACGAGGAGGGTTCGGAGTGGGGCGAGGCGTTCCCAGTTGCCGGGGGTGCGTGGGGCGGCGGCGAGGACGGGGGGGGTGGAGGGGAGTTCGGCGTAGCCGACGATGCGGGTGATTTCCTCGATCAGGTCGATTTCGCGGGTGAGGTCGGGGCGCCAGGTGGGGGGGAGGACTTCGGCGGCGTCGTCGGGGGTGAAGCGGACGCGGCAGCCGAGGCGTTGGAGAGTGGTGGAGATTTCGTCCTTGGAGTAGGGGCGGCCGGCGATGCGGGCGAGGCGCGCGGGGCGGAGGCGGAGGGGTTGGGGGTCGGGTCCGGGTCCGCCGGCGTCGAGGGGGTCGCCGCAGACGCGGCCGCGGCCGAGGTCGGCGATCAGGCCGGCGGCGTAGGCGAGGGCGTGGGGGATGCCGCCGCGGTCGGTGCCGCGTTCGAAGCGGAAGGAGGATTCGGAGGCGAGGCCGAGGCGGCGGGAGGTGCGGCGGATCGACCGGGGATCGAAGCAGGCGCATTCGATCAGGACGTCGGTGGTGGAGTCGCGGATTTCGGAGTCGAGGCCGCCCATGATGCCGGCGAGGGCGACGGGGCGTTCGGCGTCGCAGATCAGGAGGTCGTCGCCGGTGAGGGTGCGTTCGACGCCGTCGAGGGTCCAGATGGTTTCGCCGGGGCGGGCGCGGCGGACGACGACGGCGGGGCCGCGGAGTTGGAGGAGGTCGAAGGCGTGGAGCGGCTGGGCGAAGAGGAGGAGGACGAGGTTGGTGACATCGACGAGGTTGGAGACGGGTCGGACGCCGAGGGTATGGAGGCGGTAGCGGAGGTGCCAGGGGGAGGAGGCGACGCGGAGGCCGCGGACGACCTGGGCGCCGTAGCGGGGGCAGCCGGCGGGGTCATCGACGCGGACGGGGAGATCGATTTCGCGGGGGCCGCGGGTGAAGGCGGGGGGCGTGGGGAGGCGGACGGGGCGGTGGAGCAGGGCGCCGAGTTCGCGGGCGACGCCGAGGTGGCCGAGGGCGTCGGGGCGGTTGGGGGTGACGGCGAGGTCGAGGAGGACGTCGTCGAGTTCGAGGGCGTCGCGGAGGTCGGCGCCGGGCGGGACGGAGTCGGGGAGGAGGAGGAGGCCGGCGGCGTCGGTGCCGATGTCGAGATCGGCTTCGGAGCAGAGGACGCCGAGGGAGTCGACGCCGCCGAGCTTGCGGGCCTCGACGGTGGTCGAGCCGATGCGGGCGCCGGGGGGCGCGAAGGCGACGCGACCGCCGGGCGGGGGGATGTTGGGGGCGCCGCAGGCGACGGTGCAGCGGGTGCGGCCGTCGCCGACGGCGACGAGGCGCAGGTCGGGGCGGTTCGGGTGCGGTTCCTCGGCGAGGACCTCGGCGGCGACGACGCCGGCGAGGTGCTCGCCGGCGCGGGTGATCGTTTCGACTTCGAGGCCGGCGAGGGTGAGGCGTTCGGCGAGGGTCGCGGGGTCTTCGGGGAGTTCGATCAGTTCGCGCAGCCAGCGGAGGGAGACGCGCATGGGGCACCTCAGAACTGCGAGAGGAACCGCAGATCGTTGTCGAAGAACAGGCGGATGTCGCGGATGCCGTGGCGGAGCATGGCGAGTCGTTCGACGCCCATGCCGAAGGCGAAGCCCTGCCAGCGTTCGGGGTCGTAGCCGACGTGGCGGAAGACTTCGGGGTCGACCATGCCGCAGCCGAGGATTTCGAGCCAGCCGGAGCCCTTGCAGACGCGGCAGCCGGCGCCGCGGCAGGCGACGCAGCGGCAGTCGAACTCGCCGGAGGGTTCGGTGAAGGGGAAGAAGGAGGCGCGGAAGCGGACGTCGAGGTCGGAGGCGAAGAACTGGCGGACGAAGAGGGTGAGGCAGCCTTTGAGGTCGGCGAGGGAGGTATGGTCATCGACGAGGAGGCCTTCGACCTGATGGAAGCGGGGGGAGTGGGTGGCGTCGTCGTCGTGGCGGTAGACGGCGCCGGGGCAGACGATGCGGACGGGGGGTTGTTGGGCGAGCATGGTGCGGATCTGGACGGGGGAGGTGTGGGTGCGGAGGAGGAGGTTGCCGGGGCCGTCGACGAACAGGGTGTCTTGCATGTCGCGGGCCGGGTGATCGGGGGGGAAGGCGAGGGCTTCGAAGTTGTGGAAGTCGTCTTCGACTTCGGGACCTTCGGCGACCTGGAAGCCCATGCCGACGAAGATGTCGACGATGTCGTGCATGGTCTGGGCGAGGGGGTGGGGGTGACCGAGGCGTGGGCCGCGGGTGGGGAGGGTGGGGTCGAGGGGCGGTCCGGCGAGGGAGCGTTCGAAGGCCTGGCGTTCGAGTTCGGCGAGGCGTTGGTCGAGGCGTTCGGCGGCGCGTTGACGGGCGGCGTTGAGGGCGGCGCCGAAGGCGGGTCGTTCGGCGGGGGGGAGGGAGCCGAGTCGTTTCTGGAGGGCGGTCAGGGCTCCCTTGCGGCCGAGGAGCTTCGCGGCGGCGCCGCGGGCTTCTTCGGGGTTGCGGGCGGCGGCGAGGTCGGCGTCGAGGCGCGCGAGGAGTTGGTCGAGTTCGGCGGGCAGGCCGGGGGTATCGGGGGGGGCAGGGTGTCGGGCGTCCATCGTTCGCCGCTCCTTCCCGGGGAGTAGGACCGGAGATGAGGGGGTCAGGCGCGCGAGAGTTCGGCGACGGCGCGGAAGGCGCCGGGGTCGGCGACGGCGATCTCGGCCAGGCTCTTGCGGTTGAGCCGGACGTCGGCGCGTTTGAGGCCGGCGATCAGCTTGCTGTAGGAGAGGCCGAGCGCCTCGCGGGCGGCGGCGTTGATCCGGACGATCCACAGTTTGCGGAAGTCCTGTTTGCGCTGCCGGCGGTGGCGGTAGGCGTAGATCCAGGCATGGCGGACGGCCTCGACGGCGCGGCGGTACATCTTGCGGCGGCCGCCGTAGAAGCCGCGGGCGAGTTTCATGATCTTGTTGCGGCGCCGACGCGCCTTGACACCTCGTTTGACGCGCATGGTTCGTGGCTCCTAGCCGTAGGGAAGCTGGCGCCGGATGCGGCCGGCGTCGGCGGGGTTGACGAGCACGGTCTTGCGGTTGCGGCGGCGTTGCCGGGGGTTCTTGTGTTCGAGGATGTGGCTGGCGTTGGCGCGTTCCCGGCGGATCTTGCCGCTCTTGAGGACGCGGAAGCGTTTCTTGGCGGAGGAGCGGGTCTTCATCTTGGGCATGTCGAAACCTCGCAATCGATCTTCGGCCTGTCGGGCCCCGGAATCGTGGTTGCCGGGGCTCCGGCGGGCCGGCGGAGCGGGTTGTCTACAACAGGCGGGGCGGGAAGGCAAGGGGGATCGCACGAAGCGGGGTGGACGAGGCGAGGTGGGGGGCGGGCCGGGGGCGGGCGCTTGTCGTGCCGGCGCGGTCGGGCTCGGTCAGGTCGTGGGGGATCGTCGTCGCGGCGGGCGGGGTCGGAGGAGGGCGAGGGCCGCGAGGAGGAAGAGGTGCGGCGGTGCGGGGTCGCGGTTGACGGCGCAGCCGCAGCCGGAGTCTTGCGCGGTGTTTCCTCCGTCGGTGTCGGTGTCGGTGTCGGCATCGGCGTGGGCGTCGGCGTCGGCGGCGGTGTCGGTCTCGGCGTCGGCATCGGCATCGGCGTCGGTGTCCGACGATTGGAGGGGGTGGGGATAGGGGTAGGGGGTGTAGCAGGCGGTCCAGGAATTGGGGGATTCGCAGCAGTAGAGGGTGTTGGTATCGGTGGCCCAGTAGGCGACGGTCGGGGTGCAGCGGGTGGGGCGTTCGGCGAGGGTGCCGCGGCCGGTGCCGGCGGAGCCGTCGAATCCGGAGGGGCGGAAGTTGTAGTAGTCGAGGTTCTCGACGAGTTGGGGGAGGTTTTCGCCGTAGTGGACGTTGCCGGAGCCGAGGCCGCCGACGCAGGCGGAGGGTTGGGCGCCGGAGCAGGAGTTGTTCCATTCGTAGGCGGGGCGGAGGGAGTTGTCGGTGGAGCGGCCGGGTTGTTGGAAGCAGGGGGTTCCGTCGTCGGGGCCGTCGAGGAAGCGGGAGCAGGAGCCGAGGCCGAGTTCGGCGCAGTCGGCGTCGCCGTGTTCGGGGTCGCAGAGGGTCATGCCGTTGCCGCTGCAGAGGCGCCATTTGCAGGTGGCGTCGCGGGCGCCGCGGTGGCGGTCGGCGGTGCAGTCGGCGTCGGAGGTGCAGGTGAGGGGCCACCACGATCCGTCGGTGGGGTTCCAGTCGGCATCGATGTTGGAGCAGAGGCGGAGGGGGGTGCCGTCGCAGGGGTGCCAGCCGTAGGGTTCGCCTTCGGCGCGGTAGACGCGGAGGGCGATCGCGTCGCCGAGCCAGACGCCGGCCTCGTCGGGGGGGAAGGAGTAGGGATCGACCTCCCAGGTATTGTCGAACCAGAGGGCGGTGCCGCCGCGGACCTGTCCGAGCCAGGCCCAGGCGGCGGTGGTGGCGGTGCGGATGGTGGTGGTATTGGCGTAGACCTCCATGCTGAGGCAGCTCGCGTGTTGTCCGGAGTCGAAGCCGTGGCACTGGGCGATCTGGTTCTCGACGGTGTTGTGGCGGAAGACGAAGCGTCCGCCGCGCTGGCAGTCGGTGGTGCCGGCGGCGACGTTCTCGTTGAGGGGGGTGACGCGGAAGAGGTTGTCCTCGATGAAGACGGCTTCGGCGGTGCCCCAGGTCTGCGGTGTGCGCCAGTCCTGCCAGTTCTCGCCGTCGACGACGACGGCGGCGGCGACCTCGCCGGAGAACTCGCAGTGATCGATCAGGCCGTAGGCGGGTCCCGCGACGTGGATGTGGCGGAGGGGCGGGTAGGGGGAGTCGTGGGCGAGGAAGCGGACATGGTCGAGGCGCCAGGCGGTGCTGTGGCCGCCGATGGAGACGGCGGTCTGTTCGGGGGCGGTGTAGGCGGTTTCGACGGTGAGTCCGGTGATGCGCCAGGGTTTGCCGGCGGCGCCGAGGATTTCGGCGAGGCCGGTTTCGACGCGGATGAGGGTGGCCTCGGCGCCGGCGCCCTGGACGGTGAGGGCGCGGGGGGCGGTGGTCTGGAGGTCGAGGTCGAGGGGTGCGGTCCAGGTGCAGGTGCCCGCCGGGATGGCGACGGTGTCGCCGTCGGCGGCGGCGTTCACGGCGGTCTGGACGTCGTGGAGTTCGCAGGTCGTGGCGGTATGGGTTTCGGCGGCGGCCGGGGGGGCGAGGAGGGTCGCGGTGGCGGCGAGGAGCAGGGGGGACGGGGCACGAGGCTTCCGTTGCATGGTGTTCTCCGCGAGCCTGCGACGGGCGACCGGTCGTCTGGTTCTCGGTCGTGGAAGCCGGCGTCGGGCCATGGGGGAGAGGATAGCACGGGAGGCGGGCGGGGTTGACGAGGGGGAGGGAGTTTTTCTAGGGTGCGGGTCGGCCGGCAGGGTGGCAGGAGAGCCCGGGTCGAGGAAGGCCCGAGGGAAGCCGGTGAGAATCCGGCGCGGCCCCCGCCACTGTGAACGCCGACGAAGGGCGGACGAGACGCCACTGGCGGAACTCGATCGCGCAGCGGTCGGTCCGTTGGGAAGGCCCGCCCGGAGGACGACGCGTCAGCCAGGAGACCTGCCTTGCCGGTCGGTTTTTTTTCGGCTCCGGCGCCGGGGCGGCGCCGCGGGTGGTTTCGCCCCGTCGTTTTCCGCCCGGTTCGTCGGCAGCCAGATCCGCCTCGGGATGCAGGCGGGAGGAGGAAGCGATGGTGCAGGCGCAGGGTGATCGGTTCGAGGTCGTGGCGGCGGGCGGGGCGGGGAGCGGGCCGCGGCGAGCGGGCCGCGGGGCGTTCGGGCGGGTCTTGTCGCCGGCGGCGGCGCTGGTGGTGCTGTGGTGGGCGGCGTGGTGGCCGGCGGGGTGCGGCGGCGACGATGCCGCGGCGGATGCGGACGTGTCGGGCGAGACCGACGTGGACGGCGGCGCGGACGCGGACGCGGACGGGGATGCGGACGCGGACGTGTCCGAGGACATCGAGGCGGGCGAGGGTTTGGACGCGGACGTGTCCGAGGATGCGGATGCGGTCGGGGACGACGGCGGCGACGTGCCGGTGCCGCCGATGAACGCGCTGGTGGTGTTGACGAGCGACTATGCGACGGGGGGGGTGTCGGTGATCGATCTCGACACGGTGGGTGCGGCGCCGGCGGTGGTGGTGGACGCGGCGCCGGCGCACGGGGATGCGATGTTGGCGTGCGGGTCGGCGGCGGGGGGAGCGGGGGAGCGGGTATTCCACGTGGTGGAGCGGCTGGGGTCGGACCGGGTGCGGCGGTTCCGGGTGACGGCGACGGGGGTGGAGGAGGCGGGAGGTTTCGAGCTGGAGGACGGGACGAATCCGCAGGATGCGATTCCGCTGTCGGTGGGGCAGTGGGCGGTGCCGTTGTACGAGCGGAACGCGCTGTTGTTCCTGGCGGGGGACCTGTCGGGAGTGGCGGAGACGGTGGATCTGGCGGCGCTGGCGTTCGGGGCCGACGGGTTGTGCGAGATGCATCGCGGGGTGGAGTGGAGTGGCCGGTTGTACGTCTCGTTGCAGGAGTTGGACCGGAGCGGGACGTGGTGGACGCCGGAGGGGCCGGGGTTGCTGGCGGTGATCCGGTTGTCGGCGGGCGGGGGGCACGAGTTGATCGACGTGCGTCCGGGGACGGCGGGTCTGCAGGCGTTGGAGTTGTCGGGAGCGAACCCGGTGGGGCCGATGCGCGTGGTGGGCGACGGTTCGTCGGCGCGGATGCTGGTGGCGACGGTCGGGGCGTACGGGGCGAACGACGGCGGGTTGGAGGCGGTGGACGACCCGGACGCGGAGACGTCGGCGGGTTTCGTGGTGACGGAGGAGGATCTGGGGGGCGACATCGGCGACTGGGTGGTGCTGGAGGGGGGGGTGGGGTTTGCGGTGGTGACGGTGGGGTTCTCGGAGGACCGGGTGATGCGGTTCGACGCGGCAGCGGGGCGAGTCGAGTCGGAGCCGCTGGTCGTCTCCGGGGGATACACGTTGTCGGCGCTGGCGGACGCGGGGGACGAGCGGCTGGCGGTGGCGGATCGAACGGCGGGTTCGGCCGGGGTGCGGCTGTTCGACGTGCGGACGGGGGAGGAGTTGACGGCGGCGCCGATTGCGGTGGGGTTGCCGCCGGCGGGGTTGTGTCGTCCGTAGGGCCGGTGCGAGTCGGGATCGGGCGCGCGGGGTCGGGACGGGGAGCGTCGTCGGAGAGGCGTCGCGGTTCGGGCGGTGGGTGAGGGAGGGGGCGCCCACGCCGGCGAGGGGGAGGGGGCGAGGTGCCTTGACTTCGCGGGGGCGATCCTCTACCTAGCTTCGGGATTTCACCTGGTTGGCCCCGGTCGCGCGGTCGGGGTCGCGCTTGTTTTCGGGGGGCGGGCGGCAGCGCAGCGGGAAGGGGATCGGGCAGATGGCGTTCGAGTTGACGGGGGAGCGGAAGCAGCGGATGGCGGCGCTGGTGGGCCGGTATCCGAACAAGGCGGCGGCGTGTCTGCCGGTGCTGCATCTGTGTCAGGAGCAGCAGGGGGTGGTGGACGCGGAGGTGGTGGCGTTCGTGGCGGAGGCGTTGGGGGTGCCGGCGGGTCGGGTGGAGGAGGTGGCGTCGTTCTACACGATGTACCGGCGGAAGCCGGTGGGGCGGTACCACCTGGAGGTTTGCACGAACCTGTCGTGTTCGTTGGCGGGGGCGGAGCATTTGCGGGAGGTGCTGGGTCGGGAGTTGGGGATCCAGCCGGGGCAGACGACGCGGGACGGGTTGTTCACGTTGACGGAGGTGGAGTGTCTGGCGTCGTGCGGGACGGCGCCGGTGATGCTGGTGAACGGGGAGTTGCACGAGCGACTGACGCCGGATGGGGTGCGGGCGTTGTTGAGCGAGTTGCGGACGCGGGCGGGAGGGTAGGGCGATGGCCGAGGTCGAGCGTTTGGTGACGCGGAACTTCGAGGTGCCGGACGCGTTCCGGCTGTCGGTGTACGAGCAGCGCGGGGGGTATCGGGCGGCGCGGAAGGCGGCGTTGTCGATGCAGCCGGCGGAGATCGTGGCGGAGGTGAAGGCGGCGAACCTGCGGGGGCGCGGGGGGGCGGGGTTTCCGGCGGGGGTGAAGTGGGGGTTCCTGCCGGCAGGGAAGGAGCCGCGGTATCTGGTGGTGAACGCGGACGAGGGGGAGCCGGGGACGTTCAAGGACCGGGCGCTGATCGAGCGGGATCCGCATCAACTGATCGAGGGGTGCATCATCGCGTCGTTCGCGTTGGGGGTGCACCACTGTTACATCTACCTGCGGGGGGAGTTGGAGCGGGCGTACCGGGTGTTGCAGGCGGCGATCGGGGAGGCGCGGGCGAAGGGGTATCTGGGGGCGCGGCCGTTCGCGCGCGGGCACGAGTTGGAGATCACGGTGCACCGGGGGGCGGGGGCGTACATCTGCGGGGAGGAGACGGCGCTGCTCGAGTCGTTGGAGGGGAAGCGTGGGGAGCCGCGGCTCAAGCCGCCGTTTCCGGCGACGGTGGGGGCGTTCGGGGCGTCGACGATCGTGAACAACGTGGAGACGATCTGCGCGTTGCCGCACATCGTCGAGCGGGGTGGGGCGTGGTTTGCGGGTCTGGGGGTGGAGGGGGACGGGGGGACGCGGGTGTTCTGTCTGTCGGGGCAGGTGCAGCGGCCGGGGTTGTACGAGTTGCCGGTGGGGACGCCGCTGCGGGCGTTGATCTTCGAGCATGGGGGGGGGCCGCGGGAGGGGCGGTCGGTGAAGGGGGTGATTCCCGGCGGATCCTCGACGCCGGTGCTGGGCGCGGAGCAGCTCGACGCGCCGCTGTCGTGCGACGGAATCCGGGCGGCGGGTTCGATGATCGGGTCGGGGGCGGTGATCGTGATGGACGACACGGCGTGCATGGTGCGCGCGGCGTGGCGGTTGGCGAGGTTCTACCATCACGAGTCGTACGGGCAGTGCACTCCGTGCCGGGAGGGGACGGGGTGGTTGGAGCGGGTGTTGGGTCGGATCGAGGACGGGTTGGGTCGGGAAACGGATCTGGAGTTGCTCGATTCGATCGCGTCGAACATGTTGGGGACGACGATCTGTCCGTTGGGGGATGCGGCGGCGATGCCGGTGCAGGGTTTCCTGCGGCGGTTCCGGGGGGAGTTCGAGGCGCACGTCTTGCAGGGGAAGTGTCCGTTCGGGGCGCGGTTCGAGTTGCCGCCGGGGTGGAAGGCATGACGATGCAGAGGGTGACGAGTCGGTGCGGGGTGCGGTTGCGGATCGGGTCGGCGGTGTTGTGGCTGCTGCTGGCGGCGGCGGCGTGGTCGTCGCCGGCGCGGGCGGCGGCGGGGGCGAGCGGCGAGGGGGACGGGGGGCCGACGATCACGGTGCAGTTGGGGGGGCGGGCGACGCCGGTGCGGGAGGCGGGAGTGGCGGTGCCGCTGGTGGAGCGGTACCGGGAGGGTGGGGGCGACGGCTGGATGTCGTCGTGGTCGCACGTGGTGTTCTTCTGGATCGGGGCGGTGACGGCGCTGCTGGGGGCGGTGGTGGTGGTGGTGTCGCGGCGGCCGATGCGTTCGGCGTTGGGGTTGTTGTTGACGGTGCTGGCGACGGCGGGGTTGTACCTGTTGTTGCGGGCGGAGTTGCTGGCGGCGTTGCAGGTGTTGATCTACGCGGGGGCGGTGGTGGTGTTGCTGGTGTTCGTGATCACGTTCCTGGACCAGGGGGCGATCTCGGCTCCGGGGGGGCGGCGGTTGCCGGTGCGGGTGTTGGGGGCGGCGGCGGCGGTGTACGTGTTCTACCTGATGGGGCGGGAGTTGTTCGAGGTGGGGTTGGGGACGCGGTTGCCGGTGGGGGAGGGGTTCGGGACGACGGCGGCGCTGGCGCGGGAGCTGTTCGGGTCGTTCCTGATTCCGTTCGAGGCGGCCTCGATGTTGTTGTTGGCGGCGATCGTGGGGGCGGTGGCGGTGGCGCGGGGGCGGACGGATCCGGAGGCGCGGGCGGGGTCCGGGCCGGCGGGGGACGAGGGGGGCGTCGGCGGGGGGAGCGGGGAGGGAGGTCGGTGATGGCGGACGTCGGGTTGAGCCACTACCTGCTGCTGGCGTCGTTGCTGTTCACGGTGGGGGCGGTCGGGTTCCTGATGCGGCGCAACGCGCTGGTGATGTTGATCTGCGTGGAGCTGATGTTGAACGCGGCGAACCTGGCGTTGGTGGCGTTCAACCGCTACGCCCCGGTGGGGCATGCGGGGCAGGTGTTCGCGTTGTTCGTGGTGGTGGTGGCGGCGGCGGAGGCGGCGGTGGGGCTGGCGATCATCGTGGCGCTGTACCGGCTGCGTCGGTCGGTGCGGGCGGACGATGCGGATGCGTTGAAGGGGTAGGGGAGGGGCGTGATGGACTACGTGGTGCTCAACCCCTACGTGGCGTGGATCGCGGGTTTCCCGCTGCTCGGGGCGGTGCTCAACGGGTTCCTGTTGTCGTGGATCGGGCGGTTGTTGCCGCGGGCGACGCGGGAGCGGTTGTTGTCGCGGCAGACGGTGCACATCGTCGCGGTGTTTTCGGTGTTCTTTTCGTTCCTGGTGGCGGTGGGGGCGGCGATCCAGCTCTGGGTGGGGAATCCGTTCGAGGCGGGGGACCCGGTGCCGACGTTGTTGTTGGCGCGGTTGTGGAACTGGCTGCCGCTGAGCGACCTGGCGTCGGGGGTGCCGGGGTTGCGGGACGTGTTGCGGTCGCCGGAGCTGTCGGTGCCGTTGGCGTTCGGGGTCGACCGGTTGTCGGCGATGATGGCGCTGACGGTGTCGGGGGTGAGTTTCCTGATCCACGTCTATTCGGCGGGGTACATGGCGCACGACGCGTCGTACCGGCGGTACTTCGCGTACCTGAACCTGTTCGTGTTCTTCATGCTGGTGCTGGTGCTGGCGGACAACCTGGTGTTGATGTTCGTCGGCTGGGAGGGGGTGGGTCTCTGTTCGTACCTGTTGATCGGGTTCTGGTTCGACAAGGAGGCGAACGCGGCGGCGGGGAAGAAGGCGTTCATCGTCAACCGGATCGGGGATCTGGGGTTCCTGCTGGGGATCTTCTGTCTGGCGGCGTGGTTGGGGACGGTGCGGTTCCACGGGGTGACGTTGCCGACGGGGATGACGTTGCCGGGGATGTCGGACCTGGTGGGGGGGAAGTTCGGGACGGGGCCGTTGCCGGCGCACACGGCGCTGGGGGTTTCGGGGGCGTTCCTGGCGGGGTTGTTGTTGTTCGTGGGGGCGATGGGGAAGAGCGCGCAGATTCCGCTCTACGTCTGGTTGCCGGACGCGATGGCGGGTCCGACGCCGGTGTCGGCGTTGATCCACGCGGCGACGATGGTGACGGCGGGCGTGTACATGATCGCGCGTCTGGACTTCCTGTACCTGTTGTCGCCGACGGTGATGGCGGTGGTGGCGACGGTGGGGGCGGCGACGGCGTTGTTCGCGGCGGTGATCGGGCTGGCGCAGAACGACATCAAGAAGGTGCTGGCGTACTCGACGATCAGCCAGCTCGGGTACATGTTCCTGGCGGTCGGGGTGGGGGCGTTCGGGGCGGGGTTGTTCCATCTGTTCACGCATGCGTTCTTCAAGGCGTGTCTGTTCCTGTGTGCGGGGGCGGTGATCCACGCCTTGCAGCAGCGGCAGGACATCCGGGAGATGGGTGGGTTGCGCAAGCGGCTGCCGGTGGTGCACTGGACGTTCCTGGCGTCGACGCTGGCGATCGCGGGTTTCCCGCCGTTCTCGGGGTTCTTTTCGAAGGACGAGATCCTGTGGAGTGCGTTCTCGGGGACGGCGATCCTGCGGAGCGGGGTGGTGCCGTTCTTCTGGCCGCTGTTGTTGTACGTGGTGGGTCTGGTGGCGGCGGGTCTGACGGCGTTCTACATGTTCCGGTTGTACTTCCTGGTGTTCTGGGGGGAGCTGCGGGCGCCGGGGGAGGTGGGGGAGCGGCTGGGGCGTCCGGACGTATCGCGGCGGGGTTCGTTCTTGTGGACGGACCCGCACACGCCGGTCTCGATGCGGGTGGTGTTGATCGTGTTGGGGGTCGGGGCGGCGGCGGGGTTCGTCGGGATGCCGCATGTGTTCCAGGTGCCGAACCTGTTCGCGCGGTGGTTGGCGCCGGTGGTGTCGCCGTTCGTGGGGTTCCGGGACGAGGGGATGGAGGTCCTGCTGATCTGCACGTCGGTGGGGGTGGCGTTGTTCGGGGCGTTGCTGGCGGCGCGGTTCTACCGGGAGTGGCCGTCGGTGCGGGCGCAGCGGGTGATGGCGGCGGCGCCGTCGTTGTACCGGCTGGTGGCGGACAAGTTCCGGATCGACGAGTTGTACGGCTGGCTGGTGGTGCGGCCGGCGCGGTTCCTGGCGTTCGTGGCCTACGAGGTGATCGACCGGGCGTTGATCGACACGGCACTGGTGGGGGGGGTGGGGTGGCTGGCGCGCGGGATCGGGGGTGCGTTCCGGCGGCTGCAGGGCGGTGTGATCCACCGTTATGCGGCGATGATGGCGGTGGGGGTGGCGGGGGTGTTGTACTTCGCGGCGTCGCCGTTCGCGACGGTGCCGGTGGTGGAGCGGCCGGTGCAATTCGTGCGCGCGATTCCGGTGGACCCGACGACGGGGGCGGTGCGGCTGGTGTTCACGATGCCGGCGGCTCCGTATCGGTATGAGATCGATCTCGACGGGGACGGCGCGGCGGAGGCGGAGCTCGATCCGCGGGCGCCGGTGCCGGGTCCGGGCCGGTTGCGGGGGGATGTGGTGCAGGCGTGTCTGCCGGAGGGGCGGCACGAGGTGGTGGTCACGGCGCGGAGCCGGTTCGAGCTGGTGCGGCGTCTGGTGGTGCCGGTGGAGGTGACGGAGGCGCCGCGGTGCGCGTTGTGGTCGCTGATCGACGACCCGCGCCTGGCGCGGGCGCCGCGGCCGTTCGGCTGGCGAGGGAAGGAGGCGGCGCCGGCGCCGGGGGAGGCGGCGTCCGCGGGGGTGGTGCCGGAGGTCGGCGCGTCCGGGACGCCGGGCGCCGGGGACGGGGCGGGGACGGAGGGGGGTGAGCGATGAGCCATCTGTTGACGTTGCTGATCGCGTTGCCGCTGGTGGCGCCGCTGGGGTTGTGGTGTTTTCCGCGGCGGCTGGTGCGGGCGCAGCAGGTCTACGCGGTGGTGGTTTCGGCGCTGGTGTTCGGGCTGTCGTTGTTGTTGTTGCGGCAGAGCCCGCTGGACGCGGACGGTTTCCTGGCGCGGTTCCGGGAGCAGCTGCCGTGGATCCCGGCGTGGGGGATTTCGTGGTCGGTGGGGGTGGACGGGATTTCGCTGTTCCTGGTGTTGCTGACGACGCTGTTGACGCCGGTGGCGATCCTGTCGTCGTTCCGGGCGGTGGAGGAGCGGGCGCGGGAGTACCTGGCGTCGTTCTTGGTGCTCGAGGCGGCGATGCTGGGGACGTTCGTGGCGTTGGACCTGTTTCTGTTCTTCCTGTTCTGGGAGCTGATGCTGGTGCCGATGTTCGTGATCATCGGGGTCTGGGGAGGCCCGCGGCGGGTGTACGCGGCGGTGAAGTTCTTCCTGTTCACGATGGTCGGGTCGGCGGTGATGCTGGTGGCGCTCTTGTACCTGGCGTGGCAGTACGCGCGGCTGCACGGGGGGCAGTGGACGTTCGACTACTTCGCGTTACGCGACGTGATGCTGCCGTACGGGACGGAGCTGTTGTTGTTCGCGGCGTTCACGCTGGCGTTCGCGATCAAGGTGCCGATGTGGCCGCTGCACACGTGGTTGCCGGACGCGCACGTCGAGGCACCGACGGCGGGTTCGGTGATCCTGGCGGCGGTGCTGCTGAAGATGGGGACGTACGGTTTCCTGCGGTTCTCGATGGGGTTGTTCCCGTACGCGGCGTTCCGGGCGGGGCCGACGGTGGCGGCGCTGGCGGTGGTGGGGATCCTGATCGGGGCGCTCATGGCGTGGAAGCAGAGCGACGTGAAGCGCCTGGTGGCGTACTCGTCGGTGTCGCACCTGGGGTTCGTGATGTTGGGGTTGGCGGCGGGCGACCCGCGGGCGATCGCGGGGTCGGTGCTGCAGATGGTGAACCACGGGATTTCGACGGGGGCGTTGTTCCTGCTGGTGGGGGTGATCTACGAGCGGCGGCACATGCGGCGGTTGGAGGAGTTCGGCGGTCTGGCGTCGGTGATGCCGGTGTACGCGGCGGTGTTCCTGGTGGTGACGTTGTCCTCGATCGGGGTGCCGGGGACGAACGGGTTCGTGGGGGAGTTCCTGGTGCTGTTCGGGGCGTTCCACGCCGAGGCGTTGCCGCTGGGGCACTGGCTGGTGGCGGCGGCGGCGGTGGGGATCGTGCTGGGCGCGGTGTACATGCTGGGGCTGTACCTGCGGATGTTCTTCGGGCCGGTGCGGAAGCCGGAGAACGAGAAGCTGGCGGATCTCGGGGCGCGCGAGGTGTGGTGTTTCGTGCCGCTGGTGTTGCTGGTGTTCGCGATCGGGCTGCTGCCGGGGTGGTTCACGAAGCGGATGGAGGATTCGATCCGGCAGCACTGCGCGTACGCGACGGCGCGCGTGCTGGAGATGGACGAGATCCGGCAGGCGGGGGGGTTGGACGAGGCGCAGTCGCGGGAGGAGCGGAGCGGCCGGGTGGCGGCGATCCAGGGTGCGGCGGCGCGGATGGGTCTGGCGGGCGGGGAGCCGGCGGGGGGTGGCGGCGGTCCGCCGGCGCCGGTGGTGGAGGGAGGGCTGCGGATCGAGGGTGCGGCGGCGGCGCCGGCGGGTGCGGCCGGGATGCTGGAGCCGCGGCCGGTGGAGGCGGGTGCGGCCGCCGGGGGCGGGGATAGCGGATCGGGAGGTGCGCCATGAGGTGGTTTCGGCCGCTGACGGCGCTGGCGCCGGTGCTGGTGGTTTCGGGCGGGGCGCTGTTGTTGATGTTCTACGAGGCGTTGGCGGGGCGGCGGGCGGCGCCGGCGGCGGGGGACGTGGAGGGGCTGGTGCGGGCGCGGCTCCGCGCGGCGTTGCGTTCGGCGTTCGCGGTGGGGGTGTTGGTCCTGGCGGGGGTGTCGAGCGTCGGGTTGTGGTGGTTGGCGCGGCGGGCGGGGGCGGTGGACCCCGGGTTGCTGGCGCGGGTGATGGAGCGGACGAGCGGGTTGGGGGGGGACCGGTTCGCGCTGGTGGTGTACGGGGTGTTGTGTCTCGGGGGGGGGCTGGTGTTGCTGCAGGCCGGTTCGTATCTGCGCGAACTGGGGTTGGACCGGCCGGAGTTTCCGCTGCTGGTGTTGCTGTCGGTGTTGGGGGGGATGTTCCTGGCGGGGGCGCGGGACCTGTTGTTGTTGTTCCTGGGGCTGGAGACGTTGTCGCTGGGGACGTACTGTCTGGTGGCGTTCCAGCGTTCGTTGCTCAAGAGCAGCGAGGCGGCGCTGAAGTACTACCTGTTGGGTTCGTTCGCGGCGGCGATCCTGCTGTTCGGGATGGCGTTGTTGTACGGGGCGGCGGGGACGCTGGGGCTGGACGAACTGGGGCGGGTGATGGCGGGGGATTCGCCGACGGCGTACGAGCCGCTGGCGGCGATCGGGATGGTGCTGGTGTTGTCGGGGTTGGCGTTCAAGGTTTCGGCGGTGCCGTTCCACATGTGGACGCCGGACGCGTACGAGGGGGCGCCGACGCCGGTCTCGGCGTTCATGGCGGTGGTGGTGAAGACGGCGGCGTTCGCGGTGCTGGTGCGGGTGCTGCTGGTGGTGTTCCCGCTCGATTCGCCGTTGACGGGGGCGCCGGCGGGCTGGGTGCCCGTCTTGACGGGGCTGGCGATCGCGACGATGGTGCTGGGCAACTTCGCGGGGTTGATGCAGAGCAACGTCAAGCGTCTGCTGGCGTATTCCTCGATCGCGCACGCCGGGTATGCGCTGGTGGGGGTGGTGGCGGCGGGGGCGGTGCACGCGGCGGTGCCGGCGGAGGGGCGGTGGTTGCAGGCGGAGGCGGGGGCCGCGGTGCTCTACTACCTGCTGGCGTACACGGTGGGGACGGCGGGTGCGTTCGCGGTGATTTCGATCTGCGCGCGGGGGAACCGGGAGGCGACGGCGGTGGCGGACCTCCACGGGTTCGCGCGCCGGAGTCCGTGGCTGGCGTTCGCGCTGCTGGTGTTCGTGGCGTCGCTGCTGGGCGTTCCGCCGACGGCGGGTTTCTTCGCGAAGCTGTACGTGTTCAAGGCGGCGATCGAGGCGGGGTTGTGGCCGTTGGCGCTGGTGGGGGTGCTGACCAGCGTGGTGGCGGCGTGGTACTACCTGCGGTTGATTGTGGCGGTGTACATGCGCGAGGCGGAGTCGGACGACGTCGCCACGGCGGTGGTCTCGACGCGGGCCTGGATCGGGATCGCGGGGGCGGCGGTGCTGGTCGTGGCGTTCGGTGTGCTGCCGTCGCGGGTGTTGTCGGTCGCGGTGCAGTCGGTCTCGGCGTTGCTGCCGTGATGGGACGCGGCGGGGTCCGGCGCATCGTTCCGCTGTTCGTGTTGTCGTTCGCGGTCTGCGCGGGGGTGGCGGGTCTGGCGCGGTGGCGGCTGGACCGGGCGCATCCGTTCGCTCCGGCGGGTTGGTGGCGGCCGCGCGAGGTGGCGCCGGCGGTGGACCCGGAACTCCTGGCGCGGGCGTCGCGGGAGCGGCGGGCGCTGGCGGCGGAGCTGGCAGAGCGTCGGGCGCGGCTGCGTCCGGCGCCGGAGCGGCTGCGCGGGGCGACGGCGGTGGCGCAGGTGGGCCACGCGGGCCCGGTGACGGCGCTGGCGTGGCGGGGCAACGAGCTGTTCACGGCGGGCGAGGACGGGACGCTGCGGACGTGGGTCTTCGACGGGCGCCGGCTGCGGGAGCGGCGGGCCACGGCGCTGCCGGGGACGGCGACGGCGCTGGCGCTGGCGGCGGGCGGCGGGGGGGTGCGGGTGTGGTCCTTCGCGGCTCCGGACCGGCTGGTGGTGCGCGAGGGGGCGGAGCTGGAGATCGAGCGGGTCCGGGCGGTGCCGGCGGGCCGGGCGCTGGGTCTGGCGGCGGCGGACGAGGGCCAGCGCGCGGTGCTGCTGCTGGAGCGGCGCGGCTCCGACGGGGCGCGGCGGCTGGCGGTGCGGCACTACGTGGAGCCCGAGACGGTGTTGTTGAAGGAGGTGGCGCTGGCGGGGATCGCCGCGCCGGCGGTGGCGGCGCTGTCGCCCGACGGGGAGCGGGTGGCGGTGGTGGTGCGCGACGCGGCGGGGCCGGCGGTGGAGTTGCGGCGGTCGGCGGACGGGGCACCGGCGGGCCGCGTGGCGCTCGCCGCGCCGTGGTGGACGGCCGAGGCGCCGGGCCCGTGGGGCGAGCCGACGCTGGGGTGGGGAAACGGTTTCCTGGCGGTGGGGGACGGCGGCGGCCTGATGGTGGTGCCGACCGAGGCGGCGGTGGCGGCGGGATCGGCGGGTGTGGCGGCGGGATCGGCGGGTGTGGCGGCGGGATCGGCGGCGGCGGCGGCGGCGTTCCCGGGCGGACCGTCGGTCTCCGGCGGCGCGGGCGGGGCTGATGCGGGCGGCGTTGGGGAGGTCCCGAAGCGTGTGGAGGTGCTTGCGGTCTGCGACTCGGCGCTGGTGGCGAGCGGCCCGGGGGGAGCGTCGGTGTTGCGCCGCGGGGCGGAGGGGTGGCGGGTGGAGGCGGCGGGCGCGGCGGCGTCGGGGGCGGCGTGCACGGCGGGGGGCACGGTGGCGGCGCTGGCGCGGGGCGAGGCGCTGGAGGTTCGTTCGCCGGCCGGGGTGGAGGCGGCGGGCGCGGCGGCGAGGTTGTCGGGCGCGTCGTGGGCGGGGGGCGGTTCGCAGGTGGCCCTGCGGTGGGTGAACGCGGCGGGCCGCACGGTGCGTTCGTCGTTCGACTTGGCGGAGTGGACGGTGTCGTCGGCGGAGGGGCCGGGGGAGCCGGCGGCGGCGGACGCGGCCTCCGGGGACCTGTTGTGGTCGACGCCGGACGGTTGGCGGATCGAGACGTCGGCGGGGGTGGCGGCGTGGGTGGCGGCGGAGGGGATGCGGCCGGCGGCGATGCGGGGCGGGGTGGTGGCGGGGCTGGTGGAGGCGAGGGACCGCGTGGTGCTGCAGGAGCGCTCGGGAGCGGTGCTGGGGGCGTGGCCGGTGCCGGGCTGGCTGGGGATTCCGCGGGTGACGCTGTGCGGGGACGGCCGCACGGTGGTGGCGACGGGGGCGGGCGGTTTTTCGGCGTGGCGGGCGGGGCACGCGGGACCGCTCGTGGAGTTTCCGGGGGAGGGGTACGAGGAGGCGCCGGGCGAGGTGTCGCTCGACGGTCGGACGGTGCTGGTGGGGCGGGCGGACGGGGTGGTGGAGGAGTGGGGGATCGAGAGCTGGGAGGTCGAGCGTGCGGCGCCAGCGATGGGAGGACTGGGCGGTCGGCCGACGGTGATCCGCTGGGGAGCGGACGGCGAGGTGCTGTACGTGGGGGGGTCGCGCGGGGGCGTGGCGGCGTTGCAGGGGCGGACGAGGAATCCGTTGTGGGGAGCGCTGGTGCACGAGGGACCGGTGACGGTGCTGGAGCCGGCCCCGTCGGGTGCCTGGCTCCTGTCGGCGGATGCGCGGACGGCGGCGCTGACGGCGGCGCGGGGAGGGGAGCGGCTGGTGCGGCTGGCGGTGGGGCCGGACGGCAGTTGGGCGGCGTTCACGGAGGACGGCTATCATGCGGCGGGCGGTCCGGGGGGCGAGCGGCTGTTGGCGTTGCGCCTGCCGCCGGGGGAGGCCGGGGCGGTCGGCGCGATGGTGTCGGCGGAGGACGACGATTTCGGGCGGCTGGGGGGGGCGACGGACGCGCTGCGGGCGACGTTGCTGGGGGCGTCGGCGGCGGAGCCGGAGCCGTGAACGCGACCGCGGCCGATCCGGTCGGAGAGGCGGGGTCGAGCGGCGAAGTCGCGGGCGGTCTGGTCGTCGCGAGGCGTCCGGCGAGGCGGGAGCCGTGAGGGGTCGCTTCGTCGTGTCGCGCGGGACTGGGAGAGGAAGCGAGGGGATGATGCGGGTTGGCGTGTGGCTCGCGGGGTTGTTGGTCCTTGGTTCGGCGTCGCGGGCGGCGGGGCAGGAGTCGGGGGTCGAGGCGGGCGAGACGGCGGCGCGGCGGGCGGAGGCCGAGGCGGCACTGGCGGCGGGGGATGCGGCGGGGGCGGCGGCGCTGCTGGAAGCGCTGGCGGCGGAGCATCCGGAGGACGCGCTGGTGCAGGCGCGGCTGGGGGAGGCGCTGTCGCGGGCGGGGCGCGGGATCGAGGCGGCGGCGGCGTTCCGGCGGGCGTTCGCGGCGGCGCCGGCGCTGGTCGCGGCGTACGCGGCGGTGGGTCGCGAGATGGCGCTGGGGGGCCGGGCGGACGAGGCGGTGGCGTTCCTGCGGGCGCCGCGGGCGGCGGTGGTGGAGCCGGTCAACGACGCGCGCTGGGCGCCGTTGTTGCGGGCGTGGGGGGTGGCGTTGCGGGGGGTGGGCCGATTGGCGGAGGCGTTGGCGGAGCTGACGCGGGCGGTGGAACTGGCGCCGGGGGACGCGGAGTTGCGGGTCGACCTGGGGAACCTGCAGTTGCAGTTGGGGAGCGCGGAGGCGGCGCGGCGGACGTTCCTGGAGGCGCAGCGTCTCGACCCGTCGTCGGCGCAGGCGGCGAACGGTCTGGGTCGTTCGCTGGTCGCGTCGGGCCAGTTGGAGGGGGGCGTGGCGGCGTACCGCCGGGCGTTGGAGTTGCAGCCGCGCTATCTGGCGCCGCGCAACAACCTCGGGCTGGCGCTGGCGCAGCTCGGGCGCGAGGCCGAGGCGGCGGACGTGTTCCGGGAGGTGGTGGCGCTGGACCCGGGGTATCTGCGGGGCTGGCTGAACCTGGGGAACACGCTGCTGTCGCTGGAGCGGTGGGAGGAGGCGGAGCTGGCGCTGCGGCTGGCGCTGGAGCTGGACGGGAACGAGGCGGAGGCGCACGAGGGGTTGGGGCGGGCGTTGTTGGGGCGGGGGAAGGCGGCGGAGGCACTGGCGTCGTTCGAGCGGGCGCTGGCGCGGGCGCCGGATCGGCCGCGGTCGAGGTACGGGGCGGGCGAGGCGCTGGTGGCGTTGGGGCGGGGCGCGGAGGCGGTGGAGCGGTTCGCGGGGTTGCGGGGCGACCCGGAGCTGGGGGAGGACGCGCTGTTGCGGCTCGGCGCGCTGCTGGTCGATCTGCGGCGGCTGCGGGAGGCGCAGGACGTCTGCGTCGAGCTGCGGGTGCGTCTGCCCGAGGACGCGCGGTTCTGGGTCTTCGTGGGGCGGGCGTTGCGGGCGGCGGGGAAGGCGGCGGAGGCGGCGGAGGCGCTGCGTCGCGCGCTGGCGCTGACGCCGGCGGACGTGCGGGTGGCGACGGATCTGGCGGAGGCGTTGCGGGCGGCGGGGAGCGCGGACGCGGCGGGGGCGTACATGCTGGTGGGGCGGCGACAGCTCGCGGCGCGGCGGTGGGACGAGGCGGCGAACGCGTTCCGACTGGCGGGTCCGGGGCTGGCGGAGGCGCGCGCGGGCCTCGGCGAGGCGCTGCTCGGGTCGGGGCGGTTCGCGGAGGCGGCGGCGGAGTTGGCGGAGGCGCTGCGGCTGTTCGACGCGTCGACGCCGCCGGCGCGGGCGGCGGAGGTGCGGGCGCTGCGGGGGGTGGCGTTGGCGCGGGCGGGGCAGGCGGCGGCGGCGGTGGACGAGGTGGAGTCGGCGGGCCGGGCCGCGCCGACCTCGGCCCGCGTGCAGGCGATGCGGGGCGACGTGCTGCTGGCGGCGGGGCGGGTGGAGGCGGCGATCGACGCGTTCGCGCGGGCGGCGGCGGCCGACCGGGACGACCTGCAGGCGTTGCTGGGTCTGTGCCGGGCGCGGGTGTTGCGCGACCCGGCCGACGCGGAGGGCGAGCGGGTGTGTCGGGAGGCGGCGGACAGGGTTCCGTCGTCGGTGGAGGCGCAGAAGGCGTTGGGCCGGGCGCTGGAGGCCGCGGGCCGGCTGGAGGAGGCGGTCGCGGCGTACGAGGGGGCGCTGATGGTGGCGCCGCGGGACGTCGAGGCGAACCATCTGTTGGGGAACCTGCAGGCGCGGCGCGGCGAGCTGAGCGCGGCGCTCGAACGGCTGGCGGCGGCGTCGGCGGCGGCGCCCGACGATGTCGACCTGCTGGTCGACCGGGTGTCGGTGTTGATCGAGGCCGGGCGGCTGGACGAGGCGTTGGCGGAAGCCGAGCGGGCGGTGGCGGCGGCGCCGGCGTCGGTGCGGGCGCGGGCGGCGCGGGGCTGGGTGCTGCTGGCGCGGGGCGACGCGGCGGCGGCGGAGCAGGCGTTCCGGGGGCTGGCGGAGGCGGCGGCGGGCGAGGCGGAGGCGTGGCACGGGCTCGGCGCCGCGGAACTGGCGCTCGGGCGCGTCGATGCCGCCGTGGCAGCGTTGGAGCGCGCCGCCGGTCTGGCGCCGGAATCGGCGCAGGTGCAGCTCGACCGCGGCACGGCGTTGCGCGCGGCGGGGGAGGGGGCGCGGGCGGTGGAGGCGCTGGGGATCGCGCGGCGGCTGGCACCCGGGGACGCGGGGGTGGCGTTCGCGCTGGCCGGGGCGCTGGCGGAGGTCGGGCGGTGGTCGGAGGCCGACCAGGCGCTGGAGCAGGCGTTCGAGCTGGAGCCGGGGTTGGCGGATCGGCCGGAGTTCGGGGCGCTGCGGCAGAGGATCCTGACGCAGTTGGAGTCGGCGTCGCCGGAACGGTAGGCGGGCGCGGCCCGCACGTTCGATCGGGCTACGGGGCGTTCCGGTCGCCGGGCGGCGGCGCGAGGCGGGGGAGGGCGCGGTGGGCGAGGACGCCGACCAGGGCGGCGAGGGTGGGTCGGTCGAGGGTGAGCTGGACGCGGAGCAGGGTATCGAGCCGCTCGACCTGCGCCTCGTCGAAGACCCGGTAGACGGACCCGGCGGAGATGCCGGGTTCTTCGAGGACGACGCGGCGGAGGGAGGAGAGGACGCCGTCGAGGGTGGCGGCGAGGCGGCTGACGGCGCCGCTGCCGCGGGCGCGGACGAGGGTGACGACGTCGGCTTCCATCAGTTCGAGGCGCAGCAGGAGGGCGACGCGGTCGGCGTCATCGATCAGCGGCAGCGAGTCGGCGCCCAGGCCGGCGAGTTGTTCGAAGTCGGCGTACAGTTTGAGGTCGCCCTGGCGCAGGCGGGGAAGCAGCTCGTTGCCGGTCGGGTCTGCGGGCAGTTGGAGCGGCCGGGCGGCGATGCGGCGTACGGCCTCGACGGTGGGGGCCAGGCCGATCGCGCGGCGTTGCGGGCCGAGGCGGGCGAGGACGAGTTCGCCGGTGGCGCCGAGCTGGTAGGCCTGGCCGGGGGGCGGGTCGAGTTCGGTGCCGGGTTCAAGCGCGGCGCCGAAGGCGGCGAGGCAGGCGGTGAGGGTCGGGGTGTCGAGCGGCGCGTCGGCGATGGCGACCCAGCCGTCGGCGGCGCCGCCGATCCAGGCGTAGGTGACGACGGCGGCGGAGCGGGAGAGGCGTTCGACGCACTCCGTGGTGGCGCGCGGGTTGTCGGAGACGGCGGCGAGGAACGCGCCGGCGGCGAGGGCGAGCAGGGGGTCGGCGAAGAGGGTCGGCGGGTTGGCCTGCACGAGGAGCTGGACGGGGGGCGGGAGCAGGGCGAGGTGTTCGTCGCCGAGGGAGGGGAGGACGCGGGCGAGGATCGGGGTCGGTCGGTCGGCGTCGCCGGCGGCGCGGTCGTTCTTGCAGGCGGCGGCGGCCAGCAGGGCGCAGGTCGCGGCGAGCAGCGGGAGCGGCGCGGGACGGCGGCGCGGTCGGTTCATTCATCGAGTTCCTTGCGGCAGATCTCGACGAGGTAGGGGTCGGCGGACGCGGCGAGCTGCCGGGCGTCGCGACAGATCGGGCTGTTCTGGCCGTGGCGGGCGCAGTCGCGTTCGGCGAGTCTGCGGCACGGGTCGCGCGGGCTGCAGGCGGCGGCGCCGACGAGGAGGGCGAGGAGGAGGCCGAGGGTGGCGATCGCGCGCACGGGGGCAGTATAGCGTTTGTGCCGCTTGAAGTTGGAGCGGAATTGTGGAAGGCTACGGGCGATGCCCGGGTCTCGGGACCGTCTCGAGCATGACGATGCGACGCAGGTCATCCAGGCCGAGCCGGTGATCGTGCCGCGTTCGCTGAAGGAGTTCCTGCTGCTGATCCACGTCGGTTCGGGGAAGGAGAATTCCGATCCCAAGGAAATCGGCCGCCGGTTCGACCTGGACAAGGATTCGATCCTGATCGGCCGGGGCCCGGACAACGACATCGTGCTGGACCTCGACACGGTGTCGCGCCGTCATGCGCGGATCGATCGCAAGGGCGGCCGGACGATGTTGACGGACCTGCAGAGCACGAACGGGACGTACATCGACGAGCGGCGGATTCCGCCCTACACGCCGCAGGAGCTGCCACGTCCGGCTCGGATGATGATCGGCCGTGCGATCTTCAAGTACCAGGCCGGCGACGACCTCGACCTGCAGTACACCGAGGAAATCTACCAGCTCAAGATCACCGACGGTCTGACGGGGCTGCCCAACCGGCGGCGGCTGATGGAGGTGCTGCAGAGCGAGATTCCGCGGGCCCGGCGGTACCACCGCGAACTGGCGCTGGTGATGATGGATATCGATCACTTCAAGCGGATCAACGACACGCTGGGGCATCTGGCGGGCGACCACGTGCTGCGGGAGCTGGCGAACGTGGTGTCGATGCACGTCCGGCAGGGGGAGCTGTTCGCGCGGTACGGCGGGGAGGAGTTCGTGCTGGTGCTGCCGGAGACGAGCCGGGAGCAGGCGGTGCAGGTGGCGGAGCGGCTGCGGCAGCGGGTCGAGGCGTGCACGTTCCAGTTCGCGGACCGGCGGATTCCGGTCACGGTCAGCCTGGGGGTCGGCGCGTTCACGGCCGAGGAGATGGACGAGAAGGCGTTGATCGAGATGGCCGACCGCAACCTCTACCGGGCGAAGGAATCGGGGCGCAACCGCGTCGTCGGCTGACCGTTCGGACCGAAGACGGCAGCGGGCGCGGCGGGCGGGGCGCGTGCGGGAGGGGTGCGACTACGGTCCGGCGAGGGCGTCGCGGGCGCGTTCGAGGAGGCGGGTCACGTCGGCGGGGGTGGCGACGCGCTGGGCGTCGACGCGGAAGGCGGCGGCGCCGCGGACGCCGCGGACGAGCCGGAGGAGGTGCTTGCGCAACTCGCGGATCCCGCGCTCCGGGCCGGCCCAGGCGACGTAGGCCTCGACGTAGGCGCGGAAGATCTCGAACCGTTCGTCGGCGGAGGGCTCCTCGTCGCGGCCGTCGGCCAGCGCGCGGAAGATCCAGGGGCGGCCGATCGTCGCGCGGCCGACCATCACGCCGGCGCAACCGGTCCGGCGGATCATCCGTTCGGCGTCGGCGTGGCTGCGGACGTCGCCGTTGCCGATTACGGGGATCGGGGTCGCCTCGACGACGCGGGCGAGCAGCGACCAGTCGGCGCCGCCGCCGAACATCTGGGCGCGGGTGCGCGGGTGGAGCGTGATCCAGGCGGCGCCGGCGTCGGCGATGGCGCGGGCGGCCTCGACGGCGTTGACCGACGACTCGTCCCACCCCGCGCGGATCTTGGCGGTGACGGGCACCCGGACGGCGGCGACGACCGCGGCGACGGCGCGGGCGGCGGCGGCGGGGTCGCGGCCGAGCGCCGCGCCGGAGCCGGAGCCGACGACCTTGCGGGCCGGACAGCCGAGATTGATGTCGATCGCGTCGGCGCCGAAATCGACCGCCGCGCGCGCCCCCTCGGCGAGGATCTCGGGGGCGTTGCCGAAGATCTGCACGTGGAGCACGCGTTCGCCCGCGGCCCGCTCGAACGGTTTCTTCTTCCGCCAGGCGCGGCGCACGGTGAGTTGCTTGGCGGCGACCATCTCGGTGGTGGCCAGGCCGCAGCGCTGGGCGAGGCACGCGGCGCGGAAGGGGGGCACGGAGACGGCGGCCATCGGCGCCAGCAGGGTGGCGGGCGAGATCTCGAAGGGTCCGAGCCGCACCGCGGTGTCCGCGAATCGCACGCGCGGATCGTGCGGATCGAAGGGGGGAAGTCAAGCGGGGCATCGGCTTTCTTGCCGCGACGGCGCGAGCGGGGCTAGATTGGGTCCGTGCGGGCTGTTCCCCCCGGACCCGGGTGCGCCCTGGCCCTGCTGGCGTTCGCCGCGGCGGCCTCGGCGGTCGCGCAGGAGGTTCACGAGGCCGCGGTGGTGGTCGGCGAGGGCGCCGACCCGTATCCGGTGTCGCTGCGGCTCCAGAACGGCCAGCGCGCTTCGATCCGCGGCGATGCGCGGGCCCTCGCGGCGCCGGACTCGGCGGAGGGGCCGAGTCCGGTGGAGATCGAGCGGCTGCGGATGGACCTCGAGGCGTGCCGGACGTTCTTCGGACCGGAGGCGGTCTGCGGGCCGCCTGCCGTGCCGCCGGCCGGGCTGTTCGCCGGCGCACGGGTGCCGCGGGCGTTCACGACGGCCGCCGTCTCGGGCGCCGCGGCGGTGGAGGCCGCGGAGACGGGCGCCGCTCCGGCGGAGGCTTCTCCGGCCGTCGCGGGGGGCGCGCGCGACCTGACGTGGCTCCAGGGGATCGTGCTGCCGGACCTTCCGGTGCGCTGGGACGAGAAGGTGCTCTACTTCCTGGAGCAGATGCGGGAGGGGGGCTCGTTCCACGGGGCGCTCGAAGGGTGGTATCGCCGCTCGGGGCGCTGGTCGGCGATGGTGCGCGAGGTGTTGCGGCGTCACGGGTTGCCCGAGGACCTGTTGTGGGTGGCGGCGATCGAGTCGAGCTTCGGTCCGACGGAACGCTCGTCGGCCGGCGCCGTCGGCCTGTGGCAGTTCATGCCCGCCGGCGGTCGGATCTACGGCCTGCGCCAGAATCGGTGGATCGACGAGCGACGCAACCCGGAGCGTTCGACGGAGGCGGTCGCGTTGTACTTCGCCGACCTCCACCGGCGCTTCCGCTCGTGGGATCTGGCGCTCGCCGCGTACAACATGGGCTGGTCGGGGCTGGAGAAGGCGATCGTCAAGCACGGGACGAACGACTACTGGACGCTGGCGGCGACGGAGAACGCCCTGCCGTTCGGGACCACGATCTACGTCGCCAAGGTGCTGGCGGTCGCGATCGCGGCGCGCAACCCGGATCGGTTCGGGCTGGCCGGGGTGGCGTTCGACCCGCCGGAGCCGTACGACCTGGTGGAGATCCGCGGCGTGGAGCGGATCGCGGCGCTGGCGCACGCGGCGCGGATCACGCCCGAGGCGTTCCAGCGGCTGAACCCCGAGCTGCTGCGCGACCGCACGCCGCCGGGCGAGGAACGCTGGTGGGTGCGGGTGCCGGCCGGCGCGGAGGAGGGTTTCGTCGCGCGGCTGGCGGCGGCGCGGGAGCAGGACCAGGTCCGCGCCTACACCGTGCGCTTCGGCGAGACGCTGGGCGACGTGGCCCGGCGCTTCCGCACGACCGCCGCGCGGCTGCGGCAGCTCAACGGTCTGGGGGAACGGGACGGCGTCCGCGGCGGCGACGTGATCGACGTGCCCGACGTCGAGCCGAGCGATCTTCCGCGCCCCGACCCCAAGCCGCTCGCCGTCGTCCCCGCCGAGACCTTCGTCTATCCCGGCCGCGAGCGGGTCTTCTACCGGACGCTGGCCGGCGACACGTTGGCGTCGATCGCCGAGGCGTTCGGCGTGACCGCCACCGACCTGGTCACGTGGAACACGATCGACCCCGAGGCCTACCTTCCCGCGGGACTCGTGCTGCAACTGTTCGTTCCCCCGTCGCTCGATCGCGCCACGGTGCTGGTGCTCGGGGAGAGCGACGTGCTGGTATTCACCGCCGGCTCGACGGAGCTGTTCGAGCATCTGGCGCGGCAGGAGGGGCGCGAGCGGATCGTGTACGTCGTACGGGAGGGAGACACGCTGGAATCGATCGCGCGCCGCTTCGGCACGACCAGTGCTGCGCTGTCGCGAATCAACCACTTCGGTCGCCGGACCGCGCTGGCCGCGGGGGACGAGGTGGTCGTCTGGGCCGGGCCGGACGAGGCGCGGAGCTACCTGCGCGAGGTAAGCCGGGCGGCCGAGGTGCAGCGCCCCGCGGCCCGGCCGCCCGCGCCGCCGATCGACGAACCGGAGTCCGACGAGGCGCCGGAGGACCCCACTGCGCCGCTCGGCGACGGAATCGATGCTGCCGTGGAGCCGGCGACGCCACCTGCGGCGGTCGCCGCGGATGCGCCGGCGCCCGCGGACGGCGGGGCGTCGGCGTGCGCGCCGGGCGGACCCGTGGCGCCGGTTGCGGCGGCGACGGAACCGCCCGCCGTTCCGCTTCCCGGGCCGCCGGGAGTGGGTGCGGCGTCTTCCGCGGTGCCGTACGTTGCGCCGCCGGGGGCGAGCGGGGCGCCGTCCGTCGCGTCGCCGGTCGGGCCGTCGCCGGCGACGGTTTCCGCTCCCGATCCGGCGGTCGGGGGAGGCGGCGGGGTCGCGGAGGCGGCGGATGGCCAGACCGCGCCCGCGGTGGTAGCCTCGAGCCGATCGTGAGCGCCGTCGCCGCCGATGCCCCTCGGCTCCTGCTCGTCGATGACGAGGAGGGGATCCGCACCACGCTCGAGGTGTTGTTCCGCCGGGCGGGGTACGAGGTGGTGCTGGCGGCGGACGGCGACCAGGCGGCGGCGGCGATCCGCGACGCGGAGCCGTTCGACCTGGTGGTCACCGACCTGGCGATGCCGGGGATGGACGGCATCGAGGTGTTGCGCCGGGCGAAGGAGCGGTCGCCGGAGACGCAGGTGCTGGTGATCACCGCCCATGCCACCGTGGAGAAGGCGATCGCGGCGATGCGGCTCGGCGCGTACGACTTCGTCCAGAAGCCGTACTCGACCGAGGAGCTGAAGCTCCTGGCGGAGAAGGCGCTGGAGAAGCGCCGGCTGCTCCGCGAGAACATCCAACTTCGGGCCCGCGTCGCCGGCCGCTACACCTTCGGCGACATCGTGGGGCGCTCGGAGCGGATGGCGGCGGTGATCGGGCTTTGCCGCCGCGCCGCGCGGATCCCGACCAACGTGCTGGTGACGGGCGAGAGCGGCACGGGCAAGGAGCTGGTGGCACGCGCGATCCACCACGAGGGGCCGCGGGCGGAGCGGCCGTTCGTGGTCGTCGACTGCGGCGCGATCCCGGAGACGCTGATCGAGTCGGAGCTGTTCGGGCACGTGAAGGGGGCGTTCACCGGCGCGGTGTCCGCACAACCGGGGCTGTTCCGTTCCGCGGACGGCGGCACGGTGTTCCTCGACGAGGTGGCGGAGCTGCCGGTGGCGCTGCAGGTCAAGCTGCTGCGCGTGCTGCAGGAGCGAGTCGTCAAGCCGGTGGGCGGGGTGGACGAGCTGCCGGTCGACGTGCGGGTGATCGCCGCGACGAACCGGGAGCTGGAGGCCGAGGTGCGGGCCGGGCGGTTCCGCGAGGACCTGTTCTACCGCCTCAACGTGCTGCGGATCGAGCTGCCGCCGCTGCGCGAACGCGTGGCCGACATCGAACCGCTCGCGCGACACTTCCTCCGCAAGTACGCCGCCCAGTTCGGGCGGTCGATTCGCGACTTCGCCCCCGCCGCGTTGCAGGCGCTGCTGAGCCACGAGTACCCCGGCAACGTGCGCGAGCTGGCGAACGCGGTGGAGCGCGCCGTGGCACTGACCGACGGCGAGACCGTCGAAGCCTCGGCCGTGCGGCTCGGCCGTCCGGCCGGGAGTCTCTCCGGCGAGCCGCCGTTGCCGGCGCGGAGCCAGGGCCAGTCGCTCGACGAGTACCTGGACGGCCTGGAGCGCCGGGCGCTCCTGCAAGCGATGGGCGAGGTCGGTTCGAAGCATCGGGACCTCGCGCGTCATCTCGGGATCACCGAACGCTCGTTGCGCTATCGGCTCGGGAAACACCGGCTGGCGGGGGCGGATCTGCCGGCGGAGGAAACGGCGAAAAACGGCGCGGAGGGCTGACAATTTTTGTCGATCGGACCGCGCCGGTCGGGCGGGTCCGCGTCAACCATCCGGGATCGTTGCGTGCCGGGCGCAGGGCCGCGGCGGCCCGGCGCTTGCATGGAGGGAGGTCGTGATGAACCGTGGAGCGCCCCGAGGGTTCACGCTGATCGAGTTGATGATTGTCGTCATTATCTTGGGCGTGCTGGCGGCGATCGCCGTCCCGAGCTTCCTGCAGCCTTTCCACTACTCCAAGACGAGCGAGGTCCAGGCGCTGTTGCGGGACATCGGCGCCAAGCAGGAGGCGTTCAAGGCCGAGTTCGGCCAGTACCTGAACGTCTCGGGGACGATGGACTTCGCCAAGCGACGGCCGGCGGCGGCGCCCCGTAGCGACTTCGGCTGGGTCGACTGGACCCCCGTGGATGGAGACCCGATCGACGATGCCTGGAAGCGGCTCGGGTTCCGGCCGCAGAGCGCCGTCCGGTTCGGCTACGTGGTGGTGGCGGGACTACCGGGCGTCACGGTCAGCGGCGTGCCCGCCGGCCTGGCGAACACGAACGACCACTGGTGGGCCGCCGTCGGCTACGGGAACCTCAATGCCAGCGGGGCGACGGGGGCGGGCGACACGACGCAGTATTACTTGTCGAACTCCCAGAACGTCATGGGTGTGGTCAACGAAGGCAACTAGCTTGGGAGTGGGGTTCAGTGGGCCCGGCCGGGATGGTCCGAGGCCCCGAAAAGAGGAGGAAGACAGATGAAGGGTAAGAAGGGTTTCACGCTGGTCGAGCTCATGATCGTGGTGGTGATCCTCGGCATCCTGGCCGCCATCGCCATCCCGCTGTACATGAAGTTCGTGCAACAGTCGAAGACGGGCGAGGCGCAGGGCAACCTCGGCAAGATCGCCAGCCTGGTCGAGGAGTACTACGCCAAGACCAGCAGCCAGACCAGTTCCGCGACGATCACGCCCGGCGGTACGACCTCTCTGATTTCGAAGTTCCCCAATACCTCGCGGACGGCTGCATGCTCGGGCGGTAGCGGCGCGGCCGCTCGCACGAACAACGAATCGGTCCCGCGGCCGGGAAGCGTGGCGTCTGTCCAGAAGGCATCCTACCAGCCGGCCATCAACGAGTGGAAGTGCACCGTGACGGGGGTGGGCGCCTGCGCCGCGGGTAACGAGACGGCGTGGTACCAGATGCACTTCGAGATCTCCTCGCCGATCCGCTACGTGTACTGCTACACCGCCACGGTGACCGACCCGGCGGCGCAGACCTTCGCCGTGTACGCCACCGGCGATCTGGACGGCGACAACGTCTGGTCGGAGTTCGTGCGTCAGGGTCAGACCGCGGCGGACGGTTCGATCCAGATCGGTCCGCTCGCCGTCACGAACGAAGACGAGTAGCGGGTCGCGTTGCGGGTTGGGACCGCCTTGCGCCAAGCCCATCACGACGAGCCGATTGGTGCGTGCTCGTGAGGAGGCGGATCCTCCCCGGTGCGTCACCCGTTCGGGTCGCCGGGGGAGGGTCGGGAGGAAGCAGATGAACACTCGCAGGCGAGGATTCACCCTGGTCGAACTGATGATCGTCGTGGTGATCCTGGGCATCCTGGCCGCGATCGCCATCCCGCTGTACATGAAGTTCGTGCAGCAGTCGAAGACGGGCGAGGCGGAGGCCAACCTGGCCAAGATCGCCTCGCTCGTCGAACAGCACTATGCGAAGTCGGGTTCGCAGGCCGCCTCGGGTACCGTCATCCCCGGTGGAACGATGCTCCTGGTGTCGAAGTTCCCGAATACCACCCGCACCGCCACCTGTGCCGGTGGGGCGGGCAACCCTCGGACGAACGGGGAGTCTGTGCCCCGGCCCGCCTCGACCGCCTCGGTGCAGAAGGCGTCCTATCAGCCGGCAATCAACGAGTGGTCATGCAGTTCTCCTGCGGCTGGCTGTACCGCCGACACCGCGTGGTCGCAGATGAAGTTCGAGATCTCCTCGCCCATCCGGTATGTCTACTGCTACGAGGCGAACGTCACGGACCCCGCGAACCAGCGGTTCACCGTCTATGCGACCGGTGACCTTGACGGCGACGGCGTCTGGTCCGAATGGCAGCGACAGGGGATCTCGAACGCCGACGGTGCCGTGACCGTCGGCCCCATGGGCGTCGTCAACGAGGACGAGTAGCCCGTCGGCGCGGAATCCCTGCCGCTGGACCGCCGCCGCGTCCCCCGCTATCTTCGACCCCGTGACCCGATTCGGCCTGCCGGCCGCAAGCCTGAGCCCCTCGACCCGCCGCGCGTTGCGGCGGATCGCTCTGCTCGCCGCCCTGTTCTTCCTGGGCCTCGCGGCCGCCTGGGCGCGGCTCGAACTGCGCCTGCGGGTCGTCGGCGCCCCGCCGCCCTCCGACGTGTTCGTCCTGCCGGCGCCCGGCGCCGCGCGGATGCTCGCCGCCGGCTTCACCGAGGCCGCCGCCGACGCCGTCTGGGCCCGGTCGCTCGTCTACCACGGCGAGAAGTTCGCCAAGAAGCTCGACCCGAAAAACCTCCACGCCTACCTCGACGCGCTCACCACCCTCGACCCGATGTTCCGCTCCCCCTACGCCTGGAGCGGCTACGCCGTGCCGTTCGCCCACTGGAGCGGCGTCCCCCAACCCGCCGACCTCGACTACGCCGTCCGGCTCCTGCGACTCGGACTGGACCGCTTCCCCAACGACCCGGAGCTGCACGGCATCCTCGGCTACCAGCTCTACTACGAACTGCCGCGCTGGGTGAAGGACCCGGAGATCGTCCTGCGGGCCAAGGTCGAGGGTGCCGAGCATCTGCGCCGCCAAGCCCAGCTCGGCGGCGGCCCCCCCTGGCTGGTCCTGTCCGCCGCCACAGCGCTGGAGAAGCTCAACCTCGACGACGTCGCCGCCCGACACCTTGAGCAGTCCGCCTATGCGATCGACGACCCCGAGTTGCGCGCGCAGGTCCTCGCCCGCCTCGCACGGCTCCGCAGATCCGCCGACGTCGAGGCGACGCGCGTCGCCGCCGAGACCCTGCTGGGCGTCGCCCGCGACCGCCTGCCGTGGCTCACCGCCAACCAGGTCCTGCTGCTCGGCGACCCGGAAAGCCAGGCGCGGATGGCCGCCGGCCTGAACCCCGAACCGTTCGTCGAAGACCGGCCGTGAGCCTTCCATGGCCCGGCGGGCCACCGGCGAGTCGCGGAAACGCCGGGCGCGTGCTCCGGCGCCGGATGATTCCCGGTACGGGCTGCGACGGGGCAGCGCGGCGCGCCGATGGCGCCCCGCGCGAATCGTCGGCCCGACCGATCGCGAGGCGCCCGCGCCGCGCGCTCGGCCGCGACAAGTCCCACGGCCGGCAGTGGGGGCGCCAAGCACGGCACGGCATCGGCGGTCCCGCGCGCGAGGGCCCGACAACGCGGATGGCTCGTCGCGGTTGCCCGCTTGGGACGGAGGCGAACGAAGGAGGACGCGGCGACCGACGCGACCCGCTCAGCGCAGTTGATCCTGCGTGCGGCGGATCATCGTCGTGCGCCCCTCCTGGATGATCACCATCTCGGTGTGGCGGATCCCGGCTTCCTGGTTGAGCAGCGTGAGCTGGTAGCGGCCCGGCGCCAGGTCGTGGTTGAGCAGCGGCGTCTGCTTCACGCGGCGGCCGTTGATGTACACCATCGTCCACGGCTGCGTGATCACCGTGAGCTTTCCTCCGGCCGGCGGCGGAGGCGGCGGGCGCGGCGGCCGCACGGTGGACCCGCCGCCCGAGTCGCGTTCGAGCTGCGGCGCCAGCGCCAGCGTCGTTCGCCCCTCCTCGAACGTCAACGCCTGCTCGAACGCCCGGTACCCGTTCTTGGCGACCTTGATCCGGTAGCTCTGCGAGCGATCGACCAGCACCCGGACCGGCGTATCCCCGGTCTCGCCGATCTCCGCCGGTTCGTCGGAGCCGCGCGCGAGCAGCACGCGGGCGTTCGCCGGGCGGGAGGTCACCTCGAGCGCCACGAGCAGCGGGATCGGGATCGGCGGTGCCTGCGACGGGTCTTCCGGCACCGTCACCGCCGGCAGCTCGAAGTCCGGGAAGCCGTCCTTGCGCACGACCAGCGTATGCGATCCCGGCAGCAGCGAGACGTACGAGACGCCGCCCTCCTCCTGGATCGTCAGCCCCTGGAGCGAGGGCGTGGTCGAGCCGGCCGTCGCGACCTTCTCGAACAGCGCCGCCCCCTCGATCAACTTGCCCTGGAGCGCCAGGCGGATCGGCGCCGCCGCGAACATCTCGGCGGTGATCTCGAGGTCGGTCGTTGCGGTGGTGATCTTCCACTGCGGACAGCCGCCCTCCTGCGGCTCCTTGCACTGCCGGCCGGGCCAGTCGACGGCCAGCACGACCGCGCCGCCCTCCGGAACGGCCACATCGAGCACCCGCTTCCAGGGGACGGCGACGCCGTCGAGCGTCAACTTGGCGGACTTGAGGGCCTCGGCGAGCAGCACGTTGACCGTCGTCGTCTTCGCCGCCGCCCCCGCCTCGACCGCCGGGGCGGCCGCCCCGGCCTCGGTCCCGCCCGGCATCGTCGCGCCGCCGCCGTCGGCGGCCGGGAGCGCACCCCCCGCGTCCGCCGCGGCCAGGACCGCCGTCGCCGCGTCCGCGCCGGGCGCCTTTCCGGCGCCGCCGCCCTTCTCCTTGCCGAAGACGATGATCAACACCGTGACGATCACCGCGGCGATCAGGATCGCCGCCGCGATGATCGGCGTCTTCGACGACCGCCGCACCGGCGCCTGCGCCTGCGGCGGCCGCACGGCCGAGACGGCCTTGGCCGGTACGGGCTGCGACGACGTGCCGAGCGTCGAGGTGTCGATGGCCAGACCGCCCTTGCCGACTTCGGCGAGGTCCGCCTTGTCGTAGATCTGCGTCGCCATCTCCTCGTCGTCCCACTCCATCACCCCTTCGCCCTTCGGGGCTTCCCCCTCGGCGGGCGGCACGGGTGCGGGCGCGGGCGGCGCGGCGGGGGCCGGCGGAGCCGGCGGAGCGGGCGGCGGCGGCAGACCCGGCATGATGATCGGCGGCGGCGCGGCCGGCGGCGGCGTCGGGGCCGCCGGCGGCATCGGCGCGGGCGGCAGTGCCCCGGGAGCCATCACGGCCGGCCCCTGCAGCGTCGGCATCATCCCCACCGCCGGCGGCGCGGCGGGTGCGGGCGGCATCGACGGCCCCGGCAGCGCCCCGGGAGCCATCACGGCCGGTCCCTGCAGCGTCGGCATCATCCCCACCGCCGGCGGCGCGGCGGGCGCGGGCGGCATCGAGGGCGCGGGCGGCATCGAGGGTGCGGGCGGCATCGACGGCGCGGGCGGCATCGACGGCCCCGGCGGCAGCGCCCCCGGCACCTGGGCCGCCGGCATCCCCATCATCGTCCGCTTCGGCGGCGGCGGCGTCGAAGCGCGCGGCGGCGGCAGCGAGCCGCGCCCCGCCGGCGGCATCCGCGGCGGCGGCAGCTTCGACGTCCGCGGCGGCGGCAGCTTCGACGCCCGCGGCGGCGGAGCGGACCCCGGCGCCGCCGCCCCGGCCGGCGCCTCCGCCGCGCCCGACTGCATCAGCTCCTCCGGGAACTCCTTCCGCATGAAGGCCGCCAGGTCCTTCTGCGAGAAGAAACTCTCGATCGTGTACATGAAACTCTGCAGATCGTCGTGGAGGTCCATCGCGTTCTGGTAGCGATCCTCCTTCTCCTTGGCCAACGCCTTGAGGACGATCCGCTCGAGCTCCTCCGGGATGTTCCGGTTGTACGTCGTCGGCGGCATGATCTCGACGTTGCGCACCTTCTCCAGTGTCGAGAAGTCGCTCTCGCCGATGAACAGCCGCTCCCCCGTGATCAGCTCGTAGAGGATGATGCCGCAGGAGAAGACGTCGGAGCGCCGGTCGAGCGGCAATCCGCGCACCTGCTCGGGCGACATGTAGCCGAACTTGCCCTTCAGGATCCCGGCCTGCGTCTTGGCCGCCTTGTTCGCCGCCTTCGCAATGCCGAAATCGATGATCTTTACCTCGCCGTCGAACGAGATCAGGATGTTCTGCGGCGAGACGTCGCGATGCACGAGGTTGAGCGGTGCGCCGGAGGCGTCCTTCTTGTTGTGCGCGTAGTCCAGCCCCTCGCACACCTTCATCATCGTGAAACACGACATCGGCAGCGGCAGGATCTCGCCCTTCTTCTTCGCCCGGTCGTACGTCGCCCGCAGGTCCCGGCCGTGGATGTACTCCATCGCGATGAAGTACGAGTCGCCCACCTTCCCGAGGTCGATGATCTGCGCGATGTTCTGGTGCGTCAGCTGCACCGCGATCTTCGCCTCGTCGATGAACATCTGGATGAACTCTTCGTCCTCGGCGATCGACGGTAGAATCCGCTTCACCGCGACCAGGCGCTCGAACCCCTCGACGCCCTCGGTCTTCGCCTTGAAGACCTCGGCCATGCCGCCGACGTTGATGCGGTCGATCAGGTAGTACTTCCCGAAGGGCATCGGCTTTTTCACGAAAACGCCTCCGTCGCCCCGCCGGGGTCGATGGGGACGCCCGCCCGGATGCACCCCGGCCGGTCGCGCCCGCCGCCCGGTTCTCGCCACGCAGATGCTCGCCCACCCGCCGCCCCCGCCGGCTCGCGGGCCAACCCCTGCAATCGGCGACGGATACTACCCAGGTCCCGCCACGGAGGTCAATATGAACGCAAGGCCCGCAACCGGTGGTCGTCGGTGCGGAAATACCGGATCCGCCGCGTGTGCGGCGGGTTCCAGACCCCCGGCGGCACCACCTGCGTCTGCCGCAGCACTTCGAGCACCGGGGGCGTCCCCGAAACCGCGAAGACCGCCGAACCCGCCAACGCCCCCTCCGCCAACCCGGGCACCGTCAGCGGCCGCCGCTCCCCGCCGGCGTACAGGAACACCCAACCCGCACCGTCCGCCCGCGAAATCCCCACCACCCGGTCCGCGCCCGCCGCCCGCAGCGCCCGGTACAACACCGCCCCGTCCCCGCTCCCCTCCTCCGCGTACAGCAGGAACCGCTCCCCCTCCCGGGCCCCGAACGCACCCGCGAACACCCCGCGGCTCGCCTCCGACAACGGCACCCCGCGCAACGCCAGCACCACCGGCCAGTCCCCCACCGCCGCCCGCGCCGTGCTCCAACGGTCCACCAGCAGCCGGTCCTCCAGCCCCAGCGGGTCGCGCGCGAACACCACCACCGCGTCGTCCGGCGAGAACGGCGGCTCCCCCTCGCCCCGCCACACCCCCGCCGCCTCCGGCGCCGGCACGAACGCCCCGAGCGCCCCGTCCGGCGGCCGATCTCCCGCCGCACCGACCGACGCCCAGCGCGGGTCGATCGCCAACAGGTACACCTGCGCCGTCCCCGTCGCATCGGCCGGTCCCGAGGTGAACGTCATCGGCGGCGGGAACGACCGCACCGGCAGGCCGCGCTGCGACCACTTCCCGTCCCCCGCGCCCCCGTTCTCGAACGCCACGTCCGGCAACGGCAGGTTCCGCTCCAGCACCAGATAGAAGAAGTCGCGCGGTTCCCGCTGCACGTACCGCGGGAAACGGAAGATGTCCATCCCCTGGAACAGCGTCCGCGCGCGGAACCGCAGGTCCGCTCGCCCCGGCACTTCCCCCTCCGCCTGGAACCCCGCCCGCATCCCCGACGGCGCCGGCGTCCCTGCCTCCACGATCCGGTAGAACTCCCACCCGACGTTGCCCCCGTTCATGTCCAGGTGCAGCCCGTACCGGCACCCCGTCGCCTCCATCGCGGCGACCAGCGCGTCGAGGTTCGTCGACAGCCCGTAGAAGTACGTCATGTGCCCGTGCTGCGTCCAGCACAACGCCGAACGGACCGTCACCGGGTTCGGGTCGTCCAGGTCCTTCGGACTCGAACCCCACCAGGTCCGGTTGTACGGGTTGACCTGCCCGTGGCCGAACAGCGGCGTCAGATTCTGCCGGAACGAGATCACCCCCTGCTCCCCCAGGAAACGCTCCAATGCCCGCTCGTTCACCCCGTCGGGATCCTGGTCGTAGGTCGCCCCGTTCTCGTACAGCGCCACGTCCTCGTTCGGCCCCGGCCAGGTGCCCACCGCCGCCCGCCCGCCCCGCAGCAGGAACACCATCCCGCCCCACGGCTTGGGCGGCAGGTACAGCTTCCCGTCCTGCCCCAGCCCGAACTCCCCGTGCAGCGCCTGGAAGCCGCCGTTGAAGCCCGCCGCGAACCGCCGGATCGTCGCGTCGTCCCGCGGCACCATCCCCCCCGACGTCTCCCCCGTCGCCGCCTTGGGCTCGATCGAACCCCCCGCCGGATGCAGCGTCACCCGCCGCGGATCCCACGTCACCAGGTACACCACCGAGAACGGCCGCTCCGCGTCGGTGCGCAGGAACGTCGAGTAGAACGTCGGGGGCGCCCCCGCCTCGTTGATCACGAACTCCTCGTCCAGCACCGGCGCCCACTCCCCCTCGCCCTCCATCGGTTGCTGCACCCCCGGCGGCGGGATGTTCGGCGGCGGCCACCGCAGGTCCAGATCGTCCAGTTCCTCCCCCGGCTCGAACCGGTACGTCGTCGCCAAGTCCGCCGGCCGCGTCGGCGCCAGCGACGCCTCGATCTCCGCCGCCGCCTCGTCCTCCGCCACCGTCGCCCGCTTGTAGCGGTCCGTCAGCTTGAACGCGATGTACTCCAGGGCCTCGACCGGACCCGCCCCGACCCACGCCCGCACCGTGTCGACCGCCCAGGCCACGTGCCCCCGGATCGCCTTCGTCGCGTCCACCACCCCGCCGACCAGCGCCGTCCCCGACCGCACGCCGCCCCGCGCATCGACCCGCACCGCCCCGTCGCCGGTGTCGATCGCCAGCACGTCCCCCTCCCACGCCAGACGCAGCGTCCGCGGCACCGCCGCCAGCCGCACCTCCGTCCGATGCAGCCCGGCCCAGCGACCCGTCTCCTGGAAGTTCGTCACCCCGTCCTTCAGCCGCTCGACGAGCGGCCAGCCCGCCGTCAGCGCCGCGTCCTGGCCCGCCGTGTCGAACAGCAGCACCGTCGGCGGGTCCCCCTCCACCCACCGCACCGCCGCCACCAAGTCCCCCGCGCCCGTCACGTCCGCCTCGTCGGCCGCCGGCGAGTCGGTCAGGTTGCGCAGCAGCGAAACCCGCACCGGCCGCCCCGCCACCAGCGCCACGTCCGCCACGTACAGGTCCCGCGCCGCCTCCGGCGTCACCGAGGCCGCGAACACCGCGCGCGCCTGCTCCGCCGGGTCCAGCCACGTCGTCACCCCCAGGTCCTCGTGCGCCGCAACCCACGCCACCGCCGTCGGGTCCACCACCAACCCCCAGCGCACCTCCACCAGCCCCGCCAGCACCACGTTCCGCTCGGCCGCCGCCGGCGCCCGCCGCCGCGCCGCCGCCGCCGCCGCGTCGATCCGCCCCCCGAGCGACTGCGCGTAGAAGGCCACGGCCAGCGCCAACCCCACCAGGATCCCCGAGATCCGCACCAGGTACACCCCGTGCCCGCGATGCTCCCGCGACCGCCAACGCCTCCGCCACCACGAACCGAACGAACCCACCGCCCGCGCTCCTCCGCCGGCCAGCCGGCCGGCGACGACCGGCCTCCCGCCGCGGCGTGCACCTTAGCGCGCACCCCGCCCCGCATCAACCGACGGCCGCGCTTTGGATCTTGCGCGCGGTGGAAGCAGGTTCATAATACCCCCGCGTCCGGCCCAATCCCGGGGGGACAAGGAGGCACGCGTCATGGTCCGCATCGCAGCGCTCGGGTGGCTCGCCTGGCTGTCGCTCGCCGCTCCCGCGTCCGCTGCGCCGATGCCTCTCGACGAGGCGTCCGCGCGGACCGCCGCGTTCCTCTCCACCTACGGGAGCGACGCCCAAGTCCGCTTCCTCCCGATCAGCCTCGGCGCCGTCTTCCTCGGCAACTTCCGCACCGAACCGCTCGCCCGCGACCCCGTCGAGGCCGCCTGGCGCTTCCTCGAACGCGAAGCGGCCATCCTCGGCCTCACCGACCCGCGCGCCGCACTGCGCGTCGAGAAGATCACCCCGTGGAACGGCTGGACCACCGTCCGCTTGCGCCAGACCGCCTGGGGCCGCCCCGTAATCGGCCGCGGCTTCGTCGTCGTCGCCGGCGACGACGGCCGGGTCTACCAGGTCTCCGGCGCCGTCGCCGACCTCTCCACCGTTCCCGCCGACCCGCTCCTCGACCACGACGCCGCCGTCGCCGCCCTCCACCGGATCGTCCCGCACGCCCGCGTCGCCGGCTTCGAGCCGGCCCTGCTGGCCGACGGCACCGCGGCCCGCTTCGTTTACGTCGTCACCGTCGAGCAGGGCGGACCGCTCGACCGCTTCGAAGTCCTCCAGGACGCCGTCTCCGGCCGGCCGATCACCGCCCGCCGCGCGTTCCTGGGCGCCCAGGCCCGCGTCTACGACCCCAACCCCGTCGTCAACCCCACCCTCCTCACCGTCGAACTCAACGAACTCACCTCGACCACCAACCTCGAGGGACGTTTCGCCCGCGCCTACGCCTGCTCGACCAGCGAGTGCCGCAGCCGCACCCGCCGCGCCACCCCCGACGGCTCCGGCGACTACCTCTACGACCCCGATGAACCGTCGCTCACCGATCCGTTCTCCGAGGTCAGCGCGTACTACCACATCGACAAGGTGAACCGCTGGTTCGAGGAAACCCTCGGCTACGCCCTGACCTGCGGCGGACACCGCTGGGTCGCCGGCATCGTGAACCTCGACTACGCCAACGCCATGTACGGCGACATCGACGGCGATCGCTGCGGCGACGTCCTGACCGGCCAGGGCACGGTCGATTTCGCCTACGACGGCGACGTGGTCTACCACGAGTTCACCCACGGCGTGGTGGACGCCGTCGCCGGCCTGCGCGGCTGGGCCCGCGACTCGCTCGGACCCGACTACTCCGCCGGCGGCATCAACGAGGGCTACGCCGACTACTTCTCCTGCACCATCTCCGGCGACCCCAACCTCGGCGAATACATGTCCCGCGAAGGCCTCGGCGGAGAACTCGGCACCCGCCACGCCGTCAACGACAACACCTGCCCGAACAGCCTGGAAGGCGAGTCCCACGGCGACGGCAAGATCTGGCTCGGCACCCTCTGGGAAATCCGCACCGCCATCGGCGCCGCCAAGGCCGACCAGCTCGCCTTCGGCACCCTGCAGTCGCTCTCCGAAACCGCCGACTTCGACGAGGCCGGCCGCGCCCTCGTCGCCACCGCCGGCCGCCTGGTCGCCGCCGGCACCCTGACCGCCGCCGACCAGGCCGAAGTCGAACGCATCGTCGGCGAACGCGGCCTGATCGATTGCGTCCGGATCATCGATCTCTACGACCCCGACACCGGCGAGAGCATCCTCGCCTCCAACATCAGCCCGGGCCTCGACGAATTCGGCGGCTGGGTCGATGAACTCTACTCCGGCGTCCAGTACCGCATCCGCACCCCGCCCACCGCCTACCGCGTCTCCTTCGTCTTCACCCCCGTCCCCGGCCTCCCCGTCGACCCGAACTGCTACGACCTCTACGCCCGCCAGGGCGAACCGATCCACTTCAGCGCCTCCGGCTGGACCATGACCATCGACGGCTACGACCTCGTCGTCACCGGCAACCCCGACGCCGTCACCTACGCCACCTGGACCGACCCGCCGCTCGTCCCCGGCGCCGAATACTACTACACCTACGCCCACCGCAACGGCTACCCGATGTGGGCCAGCATCACCGCCTCCGTCTCCGTCACCACCCCCCGCCCCGACGAGGAAGACGTCGTCGAGGACGTCCCGCACGACACGCCGGCCGATACCCCCGCCGAGATCATCGAGGACGTCGCGGCGGATGCACCCGCCGACGCCGAACCCGACGCCCAGCCCGATACCCAACCCGACGCCGAACCCGATGCCGGCGAACCCACCGTCACCGTCGGCGGCGACGGCTGCGGCTGCCGCACCACCCCCACCCCCCGCCCACTCCTCGCCCTCCTCGCCCTCCTCGCCGGCACCCTTGCCTTCCGCCGCCGGTCGTAGTTACATCCCCCCGCAACCGCACCCGGGGCGCCACCGGATGCGCCTCGACGGAAAGGTGGACCTGATGCGATTCGGGAACCTCTGGATCCCTACGCTCCTCTGCCTCGCCCTCGGCGCTCCCCCGAGCGCCCGCGCACAGACCGAGCCGGCCGGACCGGCGACCGACCCCACGGCCGCGGCCACACCGGCGACCGAACCGGCCACGCCTGCCGCCGCCCCCGCCGGCCCGGAAAACGAACGCCCCTGGGAAGCGCCGCCTCCTCCCCCCGCCGAACCTCCACCACCCGCCCCGCAACCCGCCCAACCCGGTTGGGGCGGCCAGCCCGCCCAACCCTGGACCACCGTTCAACCGGCGCAGCCCGGATGGAACGCCGAGTACTCCGGCAGCACCGTCTTCTCCCTCCCCGAAGACCAACTCCTCGGCTACTGGCCCGTCGTCGCCGAACTCGGCGCCGGCTACGGCCTCACCGCCGAGGGCTCCCTCCGCATCTACGACTCCGCCGTCACCCTCGAACCCTCCGCCTTCCTCGGCCTCGTCCCCCTCTGGGGCATGTTCCAGGGACCGACCCTCGCCGTCCCCTTCGGCCTCCCCGGGAGCTACGACAAGACCGTCCGCGGCGAGGAAGTCACCATCGAACATGGACTCAGCGTCGCCGTCGTCCCCGGCTACCGCATCCTCCACCCCTTCCGCCGCGACATGTTCTGGGCTGCCGGCATCGGCATCCCCTTCCTCATCTCCGAATGGCAGACCTCTGCCAAACGTGAATACACCTTCACTCCGGGCCTCGAGATCAACGCCGAATACGCCTACAAGTTCCTCGCCGGCCTCGGCGTCTTCGTCCGCGCCACCTACCAGGTCTACTTCGGCACCTACACCCTTTCCACCTTCGGCGGCTCCGTCGGCCTCGTCCTCTACTGGGAGTGGTTCGACCAGTTCCGACCGTGGACCCCGCCGGCGGACGCGCAGCAGGATCAGGAGGTGTGGTCATGACGAACCCGCAAGACCGCTCCACCGCGCGCCGCGCCCGGACTTGGACCCGCCGGGCGCTCGGCCTCACCGTCGTCTTCCTCTTCACCGCCGCCCCCCTCCCGGGCGACTCGCCGGGCTGCGATGAACCCAGCGGCATCGATGACTCCGCGGCCCTCGTCGGCGACGCTGCGATTCGCCTCCTCTGCGCCGAACACTGCTACAAGGACTGCGAACTCCTCACCTACGACTGCGGCCGCTACGGCGCCGGCGCCGGCTACTCCCAGTGCGTCGATGAATGCAACGGCGCCACCGGCCGCGCCTGCTACACCTGGACCTTCGACACCTTCTGCCCGATCGAAGAATATGGCCCCGACCGCGTGATCACCGTCAACGAAAAGGAACAGTGCAAGACCGACGCCCGCAACGCCGCCTGCTGGTGCAGCACCGGCCAGAATTGCTGGGACCCCGCCATGCCGATGCCCCTCTCCTGCACGGCCGTCAGCCTGTGCGACCCGAGGTGACCGCGATGAACGCCCGACTGCGCCCCGCCGCCCTCCTCCTCCTCGCCGCTGCCCTCGGCAGCGCCGCCTGCTTCACCATCACCACCCACGACGAGTACGCCGCCGTCCGACGTATCCTCCAGGAACCCCGCGTCGTCGAACGCGCCCGCCTCGTCTCCGAATACCGCGCCAACTACCCCGAAGGCCGCATGAGCAGCGACGTCGCCCGCCTCGCCGACGAGATCGATGACGCCCTGTTCGAAGCCTCCGACAGCCGCGACACCAATATCCTCAACCTCTACCTCGCCGTCCTCCCCAACGGCAAGCACGCACAACTCGCCAACGAGATCATCAACGCCAACGCCTACTTCGAAGAACGGCAGCGCGCCGCCGAAGAGGCCGAACGCCAGCGCCTGGCCGCCGAAGCCGAACGCCAACGCCAGTGGGCCGAACGCCTCAAGCTGTTCGTCCACGACGGCTTCCGCGACTGGCTCTTCATCCTCGCCGAAACCCCCCGCGCCTGGGGCCACGACATCGACTGGATCCAACGCCAGTACCCCCTCTTCTACCAGTACTGGGCCTCCGAACCGTTCCCCACCTGCAACCCCGAGGGCGATACCTGCCGCAAACGCTACGAGGCGCACTTCAACCTCGAGATCAACGGCCAGACCTGGGAACGCCACCTCACCCTCACCGTCCAGCTCGACTTCAAGGACCGCCAGCTCTTCCGCGTCGCCGTCTACCTCGACCGCGACGGCTTCACCAACTGGTACGAGATCGAAACCAATACCGTCAACACCACCGACGCCGAACCGTACGTCCGCCAGACCGCTGCACAGTACTTCGTGGAATACATCAACCAGCTCCTCATGTCGAAATGGCCCGACGGCACCGAAACCACCGACGGCTCCGATGCGCGCGTGTTCTACACCTACGAGGCGGGTGACCTGCGGTTCGACATCGTCGGACTCTCCAACATCGTTGGCCGCCGGATCGATGCCCTCCAGATCACCAACAAACGCATCCTGGGCACCGAACCGGTCGTCGGCTCCATGTCCACCGCCTCGCCCACCCCGACCCCCGCGCCGTCGCCGGCCCCGACCCGCACTCCCGGCCCGACCCCGGCACCAGCGCCCGCTCCGGTCCCCGCGCCTTCACCGGCGCCTTCACCGGCGCCTGCCCCTGCTCCGGCCCCCGCGCCCGCGCCGGCACCCGCACCCGCGCCCGCACCGGCTCCTGCGCCCGCACCGGCACCCGCACCCGCGCCCGCACCGGCTCCTACGCCCGCACCGGCGCCTTCACCGGCGCCTGCCCCTGCTCCGGCCCCCGCGCCCGCACCGGCTCCTGCGCCCGCGCCGGCACCCGCACCCGCGCCTGCGCCTGCTCCTGCACCCGCGCCCGCGCCCGCTCCTGCGCCCGCGCCTGCTCCCGCACCCGCACCCGTCGCGTGGCCGCCACCTGCCCCGGCCCCCGCACCGGCCCCCACACCAGCGCCCGCTCCGGCCCCTGCGCCTGCGCCTGCACCTGCTCCGGCTCCCGCACCCGTCCCCGTGGATCCCTACGCGGACCTCTGACGTACTCATGAATCGCGAGCCGCGCCGCAGGGTCCAAGGAGGCGACTCGCGAACGACCGGCCGAGCCGCCCGGAACACCGGAAGTCGAAGCGGCCGCCGGAAGAGAAACGGATGAACCCATGAGCAAGATCCTGGTCGCGTACATCCTCTCGCTCTTCGGCTACCCCGTCTGGACCACACCCGCCCCCGCCGGCGATACCCCCGCTCCCGCCGCCGTTGCGGCCCGGGCCAAGTCCTCCCCCGCCGCACCCGACCTCGCCCGCACCACCCCGCGCACGACCTCCACCCCCGAGCCCCCCGCGACGGACGGCAACTCCGCAAAGACCGACGCCGGAACGCCCGCGACCACCACGCCGTCGACCACCGCCGCGACCACCACGCCCGCGACGTCCCCCGCCGGCGCGACCGCCGCGACCACGCCCGACGCCCCCCTTGCCGCCGCCGACGTCGTCGCGCGTGTCCAGAGCGTCTACGACGGCACCACCAGCTTCCAGGCGAACTTCCGCCAGGTCTTCCGCCATCGGCTCAACCCCGACCGCTCCAAGGAAGCCTCCGGCGTCGTCTACCTCCAGAAACCCGGAAAAATGCGCTGGGAGTACCACGACCCGGAACGCAAACTGATCGTCTCCGACGGCACCACCCTCTGGGCCTACGAACCGTCCGAGGACCAGGTCTTCGAACAGTCGCTCGAAAACACCGACCTCCCCACCGCCGTCACCTTCCTCCTCGGCTCCGGCTCGCTCTCCGCCGAGTTCGACGCGCGGCTGATCGAACAGGGCGCGGAAACCTCCGCCGACCGCTACGTCGTCGAACTCCGCCCCAAGACCCCCTCCTCCCAGTACGCCCGCCTGCTGCTCGTCGTCCGCCGCTCCGACTTCCACGTCGTCCGCACCGTCGTGATCGATCACTCCGGCAACACCAACTCCATCGAGTTCGCCGGCGAACGCCTCAACGAAGCGATCCCCGCCGCGCAGTTCCGCTTCACCCGCCCCGACGGCGCCCGCGTGATCCGCTAGCCCCCTCCGCCGCGAACCCCCGCCCGCCGGAACTCCTCCCCCCGCGCCCCGACGCGCGCCACGCCCCACCCCGACCCGTCCTCTCCCGGCCCCGCTCAGAACGGCGCGAACCCGTTCTTCGACCAGTACTCGCCCCGCAACTCCTCCTGCTGCTCCGAAAGCGCCCGGAAATGACCCGCCTCCCACTCCGACAGCTCCTGGAAGAATCGCCGCACCGCCGGGTCCGCCGCACGCGCCGCCTGCGCCGAGTAGAACTCCATCGCGCTCTGCTCGAGATGAATCCCCACCCCCAACGCGCTCATCTCGAAGTGCGCCTCCCCGATCCGCGCCCGCAACGCCGGCGAGAAGATCCCCCCCACCATCCCCTGCGGACGCCCCAACGCCGCTCCCGCATCGACCCGCCCCGTCTCCAGGATCGAGCGATACTGCGCCTTGAGGAACGCCGCGTGCGCCAACTCCTCCTGCCCCAGACGCTGGAACACCTCCCGGCCCCGACCGTCCTGCGTCGCCTGCGACGCCATCTGGTAAAACCCGTACCCCTCGTGCTCCGCCTCGATCGCCTTGCGCAACGCATCCAGCAACGCCTTCCGTACCTCGTCCACGCTGTTCCTCCGTCTCCGTCCGCCTGCGTTCCGTCCAACCGCGCCGGCCCGGCGGTCCGACCCGCGCGCCCCCGACTCCCCCACCTTGGACCCGCCACCAACCCCGGTCAAGTCGCTCCCCCATCCCCCCAAGCCCCGGTCCCGCAACGACACGTATCCCCCCCGCGCCACCACCAGATGGTCCAACACCGGCACCCCGAGCAGCCGGCCGCAGTCGATCAGCCGCCGCGTCAACACCTCGTCCTCCACGCTCGGCGTCGGATCCCCCGACGGATGGTTGTGAACCAGCAGGCACGCCGCCGCCCCGCCTCGCACCAGCGGCCCGAACACGTCCCGCGGATGCACCACGCAGTGGTCCAGCGTCCCCAGCGCCACCAGATGCCGGCGCACGGGCCGGTTCCGCGCGTCCAGCGCCACGACCCAGAACCGCTCCCGCCGCCCCGCTCCCATCCGCCGCCCGAACGCCTCCCACGCCTCCGCCGAACACCGCAGCGAAGCAGGGGAGGGCGCCCCGCCCCGCGCCTTCAACCGCCGCAACAACTCCCGCCCCACCTCCCGCGGCACGCCGCTCGCCGCCGACACCAACGCCACCAGCTCCCGATCCGCCAGCCGCGACAACCCCTCGCCCATCGCTCCCGCATACCCTGCATCTCCCATGCCGCCCGCAACCCGCCGAGAACACGCACCACCGATCGGCGTTCCGCCGCCGTTCCGCCGCCGTTCCGCCGCCGCCAATCTCCCGCGCGCAAACACACCCGAACCCTTTGCCCCCTCCACGCCCCCTGCGCTAGGGTCCCCCCGTGCTTTCCGCGCCCCTCCGCCCCGCGCTCGCCGCCTGCCTCGCGCTCGCCGCCTGCCGCGCTCCCGCCGAATCGACCGCTCCGGATTCCGCGGTTCGCCGCGCCGCCGACGCCTCCTCCGTCGGCCCCGACGCGGCCGAGGTCTCGCGCGCCGAACGCTCCGCCGACGCCGCCGACCTGCTCCCCAACCCTCCGCCGGACGCCGGCGCCGCCGAACCGCCCCGCCCGCGCCGCGCCCCCGGCGACGGCTTCCGCTCGTTCCGCGCGGGCCGCCTCCGCGCCGGCCGCGCCAACGCCCCCGCGCCCGCCCGCCCCGTCCTCCTCTGGCAGCACGACGTCGGCGCCCCCATCCGCGCCCAGCCCGTCCTCGCCCCCGACGGCACCGTGGTCGTCGCCGCGCTCGACGGCTCCGTCGTCGCCCTCGGTGCCGACGGCCGACGCCGCTGGTCGTTCCAGGCGGGCGACCGAATCTACTCCACCCCCTGCGTCTCCGGCGGCGGTCTGCTTCTCTTCGGCGCCGACACCGACTCGATCTACGCCCTCCGCTCCGACGGACGCCTCGCCTGGACCATCCTCCCCGCCGCCGACACCGAGAAGCCCGAACTCCACGACGTCGACACCGCGCCGATCGACGCGCACGGCGTCGGCTATGTCGCCGCCGGACTCTACGTCTACGCCTTCGACCTGCGCGGCACCGTCCGCTGGCGCACCGCCACCGGCGGCAAGGTCTACTCCTCGCCAGCCCTCCTCCCCGACGGCACGGTCGTCGTCGGCTCCCAGGACGACAAGCTCTGGGCCCTCCGGCCCGCCGGCGCCGTCCGCTGGACCTACGACACCGCCGCCGACCTCGACGCCACCCCGGCCGTCGACGAACTGCGCCGGACGATCTACGCCGGCGGCGACGACGGCAAGGTCCACGCCGTCGACTTCGCCGGCCGGCCGCTGTGGAAGACCGACGTCGGCGGCTTCGTCCGCAGCGGCGTCGCCGTCGACCTCGCAGGACGGGTCTACGTCACCACCTTCGGCCCCACCGCGCGCCTGGTCGCCCTCGACCCCGACGGCGGCTGGGTCCGCTGGACCTCCGACGCCGGCACCGGACCCACCGCCGAGTTCGGCATCCGCTCCGCCCCGATCGTCGACCCCGACGGCGTCGTCCTCTACGGCGCCCCCGGAGGCTTCGTCCGCGCCGTCTCCCCCGACGGCAACACCCTCTGGACCTTCCCCGTCCCCGACGACGTCGATGCCGGCCCGATCCTCGCCGACGACGGCACCGTCTACTTCGGCTGCGACGACGGCTTCCTCCGCGCCCTCGTTGACATGCACCCCGCCCCGGACTAGACCCCACCCCGGCGGTCGACCCGGCGGGGAGTCGCACTCGCACCAACAAGGGAGCACTCGCCATGCCTGACGGATCCGATCAACCCAGGAAAACGACCCGCAGCGGACCCAAGGGAGATGTCCACATCCACAAGGATCGCTGCAAGGGGTGCGGCTTCTGCGTCGAGTTCTGCCCCACCCACGTGCTCGAGATGTCCCACGACTACAACCCCAAGGGCTACCACTACCCCGTCGCCGCCAAGCCCGAAGCCTGCTCCGGTTGCGATCTGTGCGGCATGTACTGCCCCGACTTCGCCATCTTCGGGGTCCGACGGAGGGCCGAATGCAAGCCGACCGCCTCGGCGTCCTGACCGGCGTCCACTTCATCGACGGCGACCACGCCTGCGCCGAAGGCGCCCTCGCCGCCGGCTGCCGCTTCGCCGCCGGCTACCCGATCACCCCCTCCACCGAGGTCGTCGAACGCCTCGCCTCCCGCTTCCCCCTCGTCGGCGGCCTGTTCGTCCAGATGGAAGACGAGATCGCCTCCTCCATCGCCATCCAGGGCGCCGTCTGGGCCGGCGCCAAGGCGATGACCGTCTCCTCCGGACCCGGCATCTCCCTGATGGCCGAACACATCGGCTACGCCGCCATGACCGAGACCCCCTGCGTCTTCGTCAACGTCCAGCGCGGCGGCCCCTCCACCGGCCTCCCCACCCTCCCGGGACAGGCCGACGTCATGCAGGCCCGCTGGGGCTCCCACGGCGACTACGGCATCATCGCCCTCTCCCCCAACTCCCCCCAGGAGGCCTTCGACCTCACCGTCACCGCCTTCAACCTCTCCGAACGCTTCCGCTGCCCCGTCCTGCTGCTCCTCGACGAGTGCATCGGCCATATGCTCGAGAAAGTCGTCATCCCCCCCGCCGAGGAGATCGAAGTCGTCCCACGCCACTTCACCCCCCGCCCCCCCGGCGACTACCTCCCGTTCCAACCCGGACCCGACGGCGTCCCCGAAATGGTCAAGGCCGGCATGGGACACCGCTTCCACATGACCGGCCTGACCCACGACGAACGCGGCTACCCCGTCATGACCGCCGCCGCCCAGGACACCCTCGTCCGCCGCCTCGTCGACAAGATCGCCCGCGCCTCGCGCGAGATCGCCCTCACCGAAGCCCGCGACCTCGACGACGCCGACGTCGCCGTCGTCTCCTACGGCATCACCTCCCGCGTCGTCGTCCGCGCCGCCGAACTCGCCCGCGCCAAGGGCCTCAAGGTCGGCACCCTCCGCCTCCAGACGATCTGGCCCTTCCCCGAACACCGCATCGACGAACTGCTGCGAACCAAGGTCCGCGGCCTCGTCATGCCCGAACTCAACCTCGGTCAACTCGTCCTCGAACTCGAACGCGTCGCCCGCGGACGAGCCAAGGTCGTCCGCGTCCCCCACGCCGGCGGCACCGTCCACGACGCCGAAACCATCCTCCACGCCATCGAGGAGGCCGCACGATGAGCGCCCACACCACCGGCCGCGAAACCGCCGCCGCCCGCAAACCCGGGCCCGCCGCGGAGTGCCCCGAACCCGAAAACCCCGTCCTCCGCTACCTCCGCCAGGACCGCCTCCCCCATATCTGGTGCGGCGGCTGCGGCATCGGCACCTCCGTCAATTGCTTCGCCCGCGCCGTCGATGCCTGCGGCATCCCCCTCGACCAACTCGCCATCGTCTCCGGCATCGGTTGCACCGGTCGCGTCGCCGGCTACCTCCGCCTCGACTCCTTCCACACCACCCACGGCCGCGCCATCCCCTTCGCCACCGGCCTCAAGCTCGGCAACCCCGCCCTCAAGGTCGTCGTCTACTCCGGCGACGGCGACCTCGCCGCGATCGGCGGCAACCACCTGATCCACGCCGCCCGCCGCAACGTCGACCTCACCGTGATCTGCGTCAACAACTTCACCTACGGCATGACCGGCGGCCAGGTCGCTCCCACGACCCCCCTCCAGGCCGTCGCCACCACCACCCCCTACGGCAACCTCGAAGAACCCTTCAACCTCTGCCACCTCGCCGACTCCGCCGGCGCCGTCTACGTCGCCCGCTGGACCACCTACCACGTCCGCCAACTCCAGAAGTCCATCACCCGCGCCCTCCAGAAACGCGGCTTCTCCTTCGTCGAAGTGCTCTCCCCGTGCCCCACCCTCTACGGCCGCCGCAACCGCGTCGGCGACGGCCTCGCCATGCAGCGCATGTTCAAGGAACGCGCCGTCGTCAAGAACGGCGTCGCCACCCGCGAAACCAACTTCGACATCTACGGCCAGGGACCCATCCCCGTCGGCGACTTCATCGATCGCGACCGCCCCGCGTTCCTCGAACGCTACAACGCCCAGATGGCCCGCGTCCTCGGCGACCAGTTCATCCCCTACGGCGACATCTCCGTCGACCCCAAAGCCGAGGCCGACCGCTTCGCCGGACCCGAAGGGTAGGGCAGGAGAGAACCCAAACCATGCAAGACCACGCCACCAGCGAAATCCGCATCGCCGGCTTCGGCGGCCAGGGCGTCATCCTCGCCGGCCAGATCCTCGGCAAGGGCGCCACGATCTTCGAAAACCGCCACGCCACCCTCGTCCAGTCCTTCGGTCCCGAAGCGCGCGGCGGGTCCTGCTCCGCCCAGGTCGTCCTCTCCGACCGACCGATCGCCTACCCCTACGTCACCCGACCCCAGGTCCTCGTCGCCATGAGCCAGGACGCCTTCGAACGCTTCGCCCCCGACATCGCCGACGGCGGCACCCTGATCTACGAACAGGACCTCGTCCGCGTCCACGACCTCAAGCCCGGCATCCGCGCCTACGGCGTCCCCGCCACCCGCATCGCCGAAGAACTCCGCCGCAAGATGGTCCTCAATATCGTCATGGTCGGCTTCGTCGCCGCCGTCACCGGCCTCGTCGGCCTCGACGCCGCCCGCAAGGCCGTCCTCGACTCCGTCCCCAAAGGCACCGAACACCTCAACTGCACCGCCTTCGAAAAAGGCTACGAATACGGTCGCGCCCTCCGCGAACGCAACGGCGACGGCCGGGGGAGCAACTAGCCATGGCCCAGCACCGCCTCGTCTTCCCCGAAACCTACGTCTCCCCCGACGGCGCCGAGTTCTCCGTCCGCCCCGCACGCCCCGACGACCGCGAGGCCTTCCGCGCCTTCTTCGAAAAACTACCCCCCCGCGACCGCCTCCACTTCCAGGAAGACCTCACCGCCCCCGGCGCCCTCGACCGCTGGGCCAACGCCGTCGAGGCCGGCCGCGCTACGATCCTCCTCGCCCTCCACGATGACCGCATCGTCGCCCAGGTCGGCGTCCTCCGCCGCCCCTACGGCTGGACCCGCCACGTCGGCTACATGCAGACCATCGTCCTCCCCGAATACCGCGGCCGCGGCATCGCCACCAAGCTCGTCCGCCGCTCCATCGAACTCGCCGTCCAGTTGGGTCTCGACAAGGTCGTCGCCGAAGTCCTCACCGATCAACGACGCGAACGCAAGATCCTCGAAGCCCACGGCTTCAAGAAGGAAGCCATCCTCCAGGACCACGCCACCGACCACGAAGGCCGCAAACGAAACGTCATCGTCCTCTCCAACCAGGTCTACGAACTGTGGCGCCGGATGGAAGACCTGATCATCGACAAGGAGTTCGAAGTCATCCCGTAACCGCCGAAACCTCCACCCCCACCGGCAAACCCTCGTCCGTCGCCAACACGAACACCACCCCCGTCGCCGTCGCCGGCACGTCCGTCAACTCCAATCCCTCGTTCGCCCGTGCCGCAAACACCCGCACCCCCTCCACCGCGTCCTCCACCACGACCCGCACCCCCAACCGCGTCGCCGCCCCCGCCCCCACCTGCACCGCCACCGAACCGTGCGCCGCGCCGTCCAGCAACACCCGCGCGTACGACACCCCCCCCGCCGGCACCGTCACCGACCCCGTCGCCGGCAGCGTCCCCACCGCCGCCGGCGTCGGCCGCGCCGGGTCCACCAGCAGGAAACCGTACCGCCCATCCCCCACACCCTCGTCGTCCACGTACACCGCCGTCGCGAACTCCGCGAAGAAATCGACGAACGTCGCCCCCGCCTCCACCCGCTGCACCGCCGCCTCCACCGACGCCGCCCCGTCCGCCTCGTCCGCCACCAGCTCCGCCACCCCCGCCGCCGACAACCGGTCGTACAAGTACGCCCCGAACAGGAACACCGCCCCGTAGTTCACCGGATTCCCTACCCCGTCTACGATCACCGGGTCCCGCGGATTCCGCGACCACGAACTCGCCGCCGGCAGGTCCGTCAAATACCCCGTCAGGATCATCGCCAGCTCCGAAAACGACTCCGACAACCACGTCTCCTCGTCCGCGTCCAACCCCCACTGCAACATGTGGTGGAACTCGTGCGCCATCACCCCGATCATGTACGGCGAACGGATGAACCGCCCCGTCCGCGTGTTGATGTGGATCATCTCCCGCCGGTTGCTCGTCGAACTCCCCGTCATGTCCGTCGCCCGGAAATACCCGTCGAACTCCGTCCCCCCGAACGGCTCCATCCCGTACAGCAGGATGTGAATCTTCGGATCCCCGTCGAACACGTCCGGCGGCGGTCCGAAGATCCCCGTCAGGATCTCGAAGATCCCCTGCCCCGGATCGACCGACTCCGCCGGCGTCTCGTCGTCCCACCGCCGCAGGATCTCCGCCACCCCCGTCTCGTCCACCCGCAGCCCCCACTCCTCGTCCTGCACCCAGACGTGCGCGTGCTCCCCCTCCCCCCGCCGGCTCGCGCAGATCTGCGTGTCCCGCGGCGGCATCACGCCGAGATCCCAGATCCAGAACCGCTCCTCACACACCCCCGTCCCCTCGTCCCCCGGCCCGTCCCCCGCGTCCGCATCCGCATCCGCCCCCGTCTCCCCCGCGTCCGCGTCCGCATCCGCATCCGCCGCCTCTCCCCCGTCCTCCTCCTCCACGTCCAACACGTCCGTGCCGCCGTCGTCGTCCCCGCACCCGAACACCAACACCCCCAGCCCCAGCAACAACCACCGCTTCGCCATCGTCGCTCCCGTCCTCTCTTCCCCGCCACACCAACCATGCCACGGAATCACCCGATCCCCAACCCTCCCCTTCGTACTCGTGGTCGTGGTCGTGGTCGTGGTCGTGGTCGTACTCGTGGTCCTGGTCGTGGTCGTGGTCGTCGCCGTGGTCGTGGTCGCCGATCCCGTTGCCTCCCGCCTCCCCCCGTTCTACAACCGACCCATGCCCCCGACTCCCCCTCCGCGATCCTCGCCCCTCCTCCTCGCCGTCCTCCTCCCCGCCCTCGCCGCTTGCCCCCCCCGCCACCCGCAACCGCTCCTCCCCGAACCCGACACCACGCCGGCCCCCCCGCCCGAGGCCGATGCTCCCGCATCCGACTTCTCCACCTCCCTCGATCTCGCCGACGCCGCACCGCCGGAAACCACCATCGGGCCTCCCGATTCCTCCACCCCCCTCCACCCCCTCCCACCCTCTCTCCGATCCTTCTCCGTTCCCTCTCTGCCTCTCGTCTCCCCGTCCCCCGTCCTCGCCTTCGGCGCCGACTGGTCCGGCACCCCAGCCCCCTTCGTCGGCGTCCGAGTCGGCCCGCGCCACCCGCGTCCCGACCCGCCCACCCGCGGCACCCACGTCGAAATCCCCGTCGACCGCGACGGCCGCCCCACCGCCGACGCCCCCGTCGTTCACACCCGCCAGACGCGCTTCAACCTCGACGACCCCGCCGCCGTCGTCGCCGCCTTCGCCGAAGCCCGCTTCGCCGGCGGCATCATCGCCCGGATCAACGGCGTCGAGTGGTTCCGCTCCAACATCGATCCCGAGCGCTCCGGCCCCGCCGACCCCGCCGCATCCCCACCACCCGACGACCCCTTCTGGATCCGCCGCCTCCACGACGGCATCTACCAGCGCTCCTTCCCAGGCCTCGACCCCACCCCGCTCCGCCGCGGCGAGAACACCCTCTCCGTCGAACTCCACCGCCCCGCCGACCCCGACGCCGACCCGCTCCTCTACCTCGACCTGCGCCTCGACCTGTTCTCCTCCCACGGCTTCGTCGTCCCCCCCTTCCTCACCGTCTCCACCACCGGCGCCGCCGCCGTCGCCTGGCAAACCTCCACCCCCACCACCGGCCTCGTCCGCTACGGCACCGGCCCCGACGCCGACCTCACCGCCCCCGCCGCCCCCACCGACTGCAACACCCGCCACGAAGTCACCCTCCCCCCTCTCCCCGCCGACAACCAGTACGCCTACGGCGTCGCCTGGTCCCCCTGTGCCCCCTGGTCCCCCGCCGCCGACCGCGCCGAACGCTGGTCCCCCGCCGGCTCCGTCCGGCCCCTCCCACCCCCCGGCCGGCCCCTCGTCTTCTTCGCCTACGGCGACTCCCGCACCTACCCCCAACGCCACGCCCGCGTCGTCCAGGCCATGCTCCGCAACGCCGAGACCGACGGTCCGCCCGCCTTCGTCGTCAACACCGGCGACCTCACCGACACCGGCACCGACGAGACCGCCTGGCGCGAACAGTTCCATCAACCCCTCGCCCCACTCCTCGCCCACACCCCCCTTGCCCCCGTCCTCGGCAACCACGACGGCCAGGACGAGGACTGGTTCGAACGCTTCTCGCTCCCCCACAACGAGGCCTGGTACTCCTTCCGCGCCGGCGACGCCGAGATCTTCATCCTCGACGCCTACGCCAGGTTCGCCCCGAACACCCCCCAACTCCGCTGGCTCGACGAAACCCTCGCCGCCTCCACCGCCCCCTGGAAGATCGTCGCCCTGCACCTCCCCCTCCGCTCGTGCATGGCCGACCGCCGCCGCCGCCGCACCGCCGACAACCTCGCCGCCTGGCTCGCCCCCCTCCTCGCCCGCCACCACGTCCGCCTCGTCCTCGCCGGACACGACCACCTCTACGGCCGCTCCACCCTCGACGAACGCATCGTCAACCTCACCCTCGGCGGCGGCGGCGCCCCGACCTACGAACCGCGCACCGCTGCCGACGACGAGGTCTGCGTCGCCGCCCTGCACTTCGCCCGCATCGAACTCGACGCGCTCCGCCTCCACGTCCGCGTCCTCGACCCCGACGGGAACACTCTCGACGAATTCCAACTCTCCCGGGAACCCGACGACTCCGGCGCCGACTCAAGGTCGCCTCCCGCCGTGGCGCCGGCCGCCGCCGCGGGCTCCGCGGCGGAAGGTGGTGTCGACAGGGCGACGACGGTGCTAGACTCGCCCCCCGGAGGAAACATCCCATGCGACCCAGCATCACCCTGACCCTCGCCCTCGCCCTCCTCGCCCCCGCCGCCTCCTGCAAACGCGTCCGCGATGTCAACCCCGGCCGACAGACCCCCGAAGAACTCCGCCAGCTCAAGCAGGAAGCCGCCGACCTCTCCCCCATGGTCCGCATCGAAGGCGGCTGCTTCAAGATGGGCACCGACAACCCCCCTCCGCCTCCCCCCGGCATGGACAAGGAGGAGGACAAACTCTGCGTCCTCGGCCCCGACAAACACATCGCATGCTACGCCGTCTACGAAGACGAAATGCCCGCCCACGAGGTCTGCGTCGACCCGTTCGAAATCGACCTCCACGAGGTCACCTTCGAGGCCTACCAGAAGTGCGCCGAAACCCTCCTCTGCAAACCCTCCGACCTCGCCTCCGACGAGATCTTCTGGGGCCCCCAGCGCCCCGCCGTCGGCGTCGAATGGCCCGCCGCCAAGGCGTTCTGCGAGTTCATCGGCCGCAGACTCCCCACCGAGGCCGAATGGGAGTTCGCCGCCCGCGGCAGCGACGGCCGCTCCTACCCCTGGGGCGAAGAACAACCCAAGTGCGGCCAGATCGCCATGCGCCTCGGCACCGAAAAGGACGCCTGCGATCGCTACGGCACCAAGAACGTCGGCCTCTACCCCTTCGACAAGAGCCCCTTCGGCGTCCTCGACATGGGCGGCAACGTCCGCGAATGGACCGCCGACTACTACCACCCCGGCTTCTACTTCACCCTCCGCGACGTCAAGACCCGCAACCCCACCGGCCCCGCCGAACCCCTCCGCGTCGTCGTCGATACCCTCGGCCAAGGCCCCGACGCCGAAGTCATCGCCCTCGCCGAACCCCAACGCGTCGTCCGCGGCGGCACCTGGCTCTACGCCGAACCCCTCACCGCCTTCCGCACCACCAACCGCCGCGGCGTCGATGAAGTCCCCCGCACCAACGGCGAATTGATCAGCCTCGGCTTCCGCTGCGCCCGCTCCATCTCCCCCTAGACATCCAGAGACTCGAATCCGAACCTCGCCTCGTCGTTGTCGCACATCTCGACCGCGAACGTCGCGCGTTCCGGCCTGGGTGCTGCGCGTGCCACAATCGCCCGCCTCCGCCATCCGGGCTTCGGACGGATCGACCACGACCACGACCACGACCACGACCACGACCACGAAGAAGGGAGGGAAGGATGTGTGTCCCCTATTCCACCACCACCCGCTCACCCGCCCCCCGCCCGAACGTCTCCGGCGCGTACATCTCCTCCGCCCGCGGCGGCGGCGCCACGAACTCCCCCGGCGTCGTCGCCCGCGCGACATAGACGTAGCTGTGCACCCCCTCCCACAACAACGACGAGAACGCCTCCACCCGCTCGTCCCGCAGGTTCTGGTGCTCGAACCACGGCCGCGTCCACCACCACCACTTGCCCGGACCCCCCGGCCCCCCCA
>Ga0073932_1000989_pt1 | contig 60122 bp, 48 predicted proteins | sample DewCreD2012metaG_FD_76967 | JGI IMG/M metagenome (GOLD analysis project Ga0073932, IMG submission 76967) | Hot spring sediment bacterial and archeal communities from British Columbia, Canada, to study Microbial Dark Matter (Phase II) - Dewar... ...
AATCAACACATTATTTCAACTGAAGTTCGTTTTGGGCGTTTGGTGCGTTGTTACATGGGTGTCTTCCGCAGCGTTTTGCAACAAGAAGCTGCGGTATTTGCCCCACGCTAGTGCGAAATCCCCCAGCAGCGGATCGAAGTGTGGGGCAGGAAAATGAGAGGGTGATATGATCCCTTTGGCTTTGAGAGAGTTGCATCCGAAACGGCTGCTGGACGGCTTTGGGCGTTCTCCTGCTATATAGTTGGACCGCATAGGGGAGGTGAAGGGACACATGTATCGGTTGAGGAGCCTTCGGACTGGGTCTTGCGAACCCATCACCTTCCATAACCAGGAGTACTGAGATGCGCACTGTTTTAACATCGAGGAAGTGGTTAACTGGCGCCGGACTGGCAGCCACGCTCTTGCTGGCCTCGCTCTATTTGGTGAGCGCGGAGCCGGAACAGATCTTCTCGGAGCATGAGAAGGCTTTCTACGCGGATTCAGACCTGGTGGCCTTCGTGCGGCCGGGCCTCGTTCTGAAGATCGTATCAGCGACGATTGAAGCGGACCGGACGGTGAGGGTGCGTTTCACGATGAGCGACCCGCGAGGGTTGCCATTGGACCGGGAAGGGGTGTTCACCCCCGGCAATGTGTCGACGAGTTTTGTGCTGGCTTACATCCCCAGCGGGCAGACACAGTATGTCGCCTACACCACGCGAACGCAGGTCAGCCCGATCACCGGGGCGAGCGCCATCCAGGCGGGAGCCGACAGCGGCGGGACCTACACCAAGAACGCGGATGGCGACTATACGTACACCTTCCGCACCAAGCCGCCTGCGGGGTACGATCAGACGGCGACGCACACGATTGGTCTTTATGGCAATCGCAACCTGACGGAGTTCGAATTGGGGATCAACACGGCGGATACGACGTACAGTTGGGTGCCGAATGGTTCGCCGGTGACGGTCACGAGGGACGTTGTCCGGACGGTGACCTGCAACAAGTGCCACCAGAATCTTAGCGCCCACGGCACGACCGGGCGGAAGAGCATGGAGGTCTGCATTCTGTGCCACACTCCGCAAACGGTGGACCCGGACACGGGCCGCTCGCAGGACATGGTCGAGCTTGCTCACAAGATCCACATGGGCGCGGATCTTCCGAGCGTGCAGGCCGGGACACCGTACGTCATCATCGGGAACCAGCAGTCGGTACACGATTACTCCGAGGTGGTGTTCCCCGCGGATGTGCGCCGCTGCACGTTCTGCCATGAGCAGGACCGGGGAGTCGCCCAGCCGGATGCCTGGCTGAAGCCGACTCGCCAGGCGTGCGGCACGTGCCACGATAATGTGAATTTCGCCACCGGCGAAAACCATGCGAACCTGCCGCAGATTTCCGACAACCAGTGCAAGTGGTGTCACATGCCGGAAGGGGAACTGGAGTTCGACACCTCCATCAAGGGGGCGCACACGATTCCGACGTTCTCCAAGGAGTTGCCCGGGGTCGCCTTCGAGTTGCTCAGCGCAAGCGTGGACGGACCGGGACAGAGGCCGCGGGTGCAGTTCCGCATCAAGGACAAGGCGGGCAACGTAGTGGCGCCGTCTCAAATGAGCAGCTTGTCCCTGGTGTTGGCGGGCCCAACCGGCGACTACGGCAGCTACATCTCGGCGGACCCCAGGTCAACGGCGCAGGTGGGCTCCGACGGGGTGGCGACGTTCACATTCACGCAGACGATTCCGGCCACGGCGAAAGGCAGCTACGCCGTCGGGATTCAGGGCTACCGGAACGTCACTCTGCTCCCAGGAACGGTTAAGCAACAGACCGTTCGGGACGCGGGCATCAACAAGGTAATTTACTTTTCGGTGGACGGTTCCGCTGTGCAGGCCAGACGGACGGTCGCGTCCACGGATAAGTGCAACCAGTGCCACGCGTTCCTCTCGCTGCACGGCGACCAGCGGAACAGGGTGGAGTTCTGCGTGCTGTGCCACAATCCGATGACGACGGACCAGGCTCGAAGGCCGGCAGACCAGTTGCCTGCCGAATCGGTTGATATGCGGATGATGACGCACCGGATTCACACGGGCAACGCTTTGGAATTTGAATACACGATCTACGGTTTCGGCAACGTGCCGCACAACTACAATCATGTCGGATATCCGGGCTTCCGCCAGCGGTGCGACGGTTGCCACGTCAATAACTCTCACCGGCTGCCGCTTCCTGCCGGCCTGATTAAGGAAGTCCAGGATCCGCGCGGCTGGCTGAACCCGGTCGGGCCGGCCTCGGCCGCCTGCTTGAGCTGCCACAGCGGCATCGAGGCCGCTTCGCACGCGTTGATCAACACCTCACGGCTGGGCGAGAGCTGCTCGGTTTGCCATGGTCCGACTTCCGCCTACGCCGTCGACAAAGTCCATGCGCAATAAGCTGTTTCCGTCTGTTCCATCTCCTAAGAGAGGCCTCCCAGTTCCGGGGGGCCTCTTTCTTCTGCTGGCTGTCCTGCTTGGGCTCAATCCGGCGGCGGCCTCTCAGCAGCAGGAGGCCAAGCAGAAGGCGGAGAACGTGGGGTCCGACACCTGCCAGGCTTGCCACGAAGACATCTACAAAGCATTTCAGAAGAATCCCCATTCCGTGGTGGGCAAGGACAAGAGGCGGGGATGGGAAGGCAAGGCCTGCGAGTCCTGCCACGGGCCGGGCAGCCTTCATGCCGAATCGGCCGACAAGAAGGACATATTGAATCCGGCGCGGCTGAGCGTGGCGCAGGCAGACAAGAACTGTTTGACGTGTCACCTGAATCAAGCCACGCACGTGGGCAGGATCCAGGGCGGGCATGCCCGCGGACAGGTCAGTTGCGTCTCCTGCCACCCGGTCCACAAGGACGAGGGCGGCCAGATGACGGCACGAAAAGCGGCCGCCGTGAACCAGCAGTGTGCCAGTTGCCACCCGCAGGTATGGGCTCAGTTCCAGCGTCCTTACAAGCACAAGCTGCCGGAAGGCGCCATGAGCTGCGTCGATTGTCACAACCCGCACGGGAGTTTCCTGCCGAAATCGGTCCGGACCGTCGCGGCCAATGAGCCGGGCTGCCTGACGTGCCATGGCGACAAACGAGGGCCGTTCGTGTACGATCATTCCCCGGTGCGGCTGGAAGGATGCAGCACCTGTCATCAGCCGCACGGCTCCGCCAATCCCAAGATGCTGACGCGGCACGAGGTACGGTTTGTGTGCCTGGAATGCCACTTCAACCGCCCGGCTGCTTCGCCGCAGACCCTGCCGCCGACTCTGGGCGGCGTCCCGCCGGCGCTGCATGACTTGAGGAATCCCCGATACAACAACTGCACGATCTGCCACGTGAAGGTGCATGGATCGAATGTGGACAGGGCCTTGATGCGATGAGACTGCTTTGGATTCTATTCATGTGCGCGCCGCTGCTGGCGCAGGAAGCCTCCGCGCCACAGGCTCCGGCGGATCAGGCTGCGCCGGCGGTTCCGTGGCTCAGCGGAAGCGTGGATTTCGGCGCCCGGTGGTCCAGCGAATTGCGCGGCAATTCCGACGTGTACCGCAGCGTGGTGAACCTGGGAGAAGGGATCAAGCTGTTCAACGCCGACCTTACGCTGCGCGATCCTTCCCGCCGGTTGTTCGACAAGATCACGGCCCGCGGGGACAGTTGGGGCGGGGAGCCTTACAACACGCTGCGCGTGGACGCCACGCGCGAAGGAACGTATCGCTTCACGACGGACTACCGGAACATCGCCTACTTCAGCGCGATCCCTTCCTACGCAAACCCGGCGCTGGGGCGCGGAATTCTGGACAGCCAGCGGACATTCGACGTCCGGAGACGCATGATCGACACGCGGCTGGAGTTGTTCCCGTCCAGCCGAATCAGCCCGTATATCGGCTTCGCCCGAAACTGGGGCGCCGGCAGAGGGGTGACGAACTTCACCGCCGATCTGAACGAGTACGCGGTGGGCAACACGTTGGACGACAAGACGGACACCTACCACGGGGGAGTGCGCATCGAGGAGAGGCAGTTCCAGATCACCCTGGAGCAGGGGGGATCTATTTTCCGCGACTCCCAGAGGCTTTTCGACGGGACGACCAACCTGGGGAATTTGACGACCACGTTTCTGGGACAGCGTCTGATGCTTACCGGACTGGACCAGAGCTACCAAGTCTCCGGCGACAACATTTACTCGAAGGCGTTGTTTACCGCGAGACCGGTGTCCCAGCTCGATCTATACGCACAGGTTTTGTACAGCCGCCCGAGAAGAGACACGGTCTACCGCCAGACGAGCACCGGCAAGTTTTTCTCGTTCGAGGATTTCCTGTTTTTCGGCGCGCAGCAGCGGTTCTACTCCTCAGAGGCGCGCATGCCGCACACATCGGGCAGTTTCGCGGCCGAGTTCCGGCCGGCCAGGCGCGTGAGGGTGTTCGAATCCGTCATGACGGACCGCTTCCATGTTCCGGCCGGGGTTCTGGCCGATGAGAATTTTCTGCGGCTGTCGCTCACGACTCCGATCATCGGGGGCGGGACGGAAAGGGACGCGCTGGCGCCGCTCATTTACGCTTACAACCGGCAGGAAGTGAACGTGATGCTCGACATTACGAGCCGGCTGTCGTTGCGCGGCGGCCACCGCTTTGTTTGGGGCAACGCGACGGTCCGCGCGCCTCAACTCAGCCAGACCGGCGAGGTGGAGCGCGGAGAGGTTAACATGCATGTCGGCCTGGCAGGATTCAACTTCCGGCTGGCGCAGAAGTTGAGCCTCGGGGCCGATTTTGAAGCGGCTTCGGCAGACCGGAATTATTTCCGGACCAGCTTGCAGGATTATCAAAAGCTGAGCACGCGGGCACGCTATCAATTGCTGCCTTCCGTAAATCTGGGCGCCAACTTCTCCTTGCTCAACAATTTGAACCCATCGGTTCAGAACCGGCACGAGTTCCGTAACCGGGACTACTCCGTAACGGTCACCTGGACGCCCCAGGGCGCCAAGTGGGTGAGCCTGCTCGGCGATTATGGCTACAGCACTCTTCGCTCGGACATCAACTACCTGATTCCGCAGCAACTTACGCTGGCCCGTTCGTTCTACAGCGAGATCGGCCGCACGGCCACGGCCATCGTGGATGTGAAGTTCCCGGAGCTGATGAAGAACAACCCGAGGCTGAGTTTTGGGGGATCGCTCTTTTCCTCGACGGGGAGCCGTCCGACGCAGTACTATCAACCCGTGGCGAGGCTCAAGTTCCCGGTGCATCCAAAGGCCGAATGGCTCTTTGAATGGCGCTGGTACAACATGGGAGAGCGGCTGTACCTTTACGAGGGCTTCCGCACACATCACTTCATCACTGGATTGCGGCTCGGTCTCTAGCGCCACTGTTCGGCCCCGCAATACAGCCGAACTGCAAGCGTCGGGGGGGCGGCGCGCCGGCAGGGGCCTATGGACGAAAGCGGCGCCGCCGCCGGGAGAGAATCCGCGGTTGTTTTCGAACGCGGCCGAGAGGGGCGGGCCACGAGCGTCGAAGCGGCACGCCTGGGGAAGCATCGAAGGCGCTGTAGAGGAGCGTACCGGTTTGTTTCCCGCCTTTTCCGCCGCGGAGCCCTCGAGGTTGTGGGCGGCGGCAGCGCTGGGTTAGAGTCAGTGTGTACCTATGACACTGACAACGAGCGAGATCCTGCGCCGGACGCCTATGCTGGCCAGCCTCTCCCCCGCCCAGATCAGCGCACTGGCAGAGCGCACCTTACAGCGGCGATTCCAGCCCGGCGAGGTTCTGTTTCACGAGGGCGACCCGTGTTACGGTTTCTTCGTCCTGGCGCAAGGGAGCGTCAAGATCTTCAAGACCTCACCTTCAGGAAGGGAGATCATGCTGGCGGTGGAGTCGGCGCCTTCCAGTGTCGCCGAGGTGCCGTTATTTGACGGCGGCCCTTATCCGGCTACGGTCAGCGCCATCGGCGATGTCACAGCCTGTCTGATCAGCAAGCAGGACTTCCGCCATGTGTGTCTGGAGCAGCCTGAGGTGGCGCTGAAGATACTGGCGGTGGTGGGACAACGGTTGCGCCAACTCGTTGCCGTGGTGGAATCCGTCAGCTTCGGCAGCGTACGGCAGCGGCTGGCCGGGACGTTGTTGGAGTTCGCACGTGAATCGGGGAAGGACGCTTTCACGCTTGCGTTGACACATCAGGAACTTGCATCGAGGCTGGGAACGGTGCGTGAGGTGGTTTCCCGGAACCTGAGCCGGTTCCAGGCAGAGGGGCTGATTCGGATCGATAAGCGCCAGGTGCGGGTACTGGATGCCGACGGTTTGGAGCGGGAAGCCGAGATGGAGTACTGATGTGAAATCCACGCCACTGTAGAATTACTGTACAGGCTTGGATACTCCTCAGGGCAAAGAAGTTGTTCGCCTCAGCGTCAAAAGCGAGCGCAAAGACGTTGAATTATCCAACGGTGGCCTGCGGCTACAGTTTTGGGGCCTGCCCAGGGATTCGCATAAGAGACTGAAAACAAAGAGGAAACATCCTAGTGGGACATTTCCCAATCTAGCGTCATTCGGCACGATGGTTGCGTTAGGGAAGGCTGGAGGGCATTGCCATGACGATCATACTCGTGCTGTTGACGTTTGCTGTTTTCATTGCGATCGATTTCGTTTTGAGCCGTAAGAAGGTGGTGGACACGGATGAGGCGATGGATGCCATTGGTGCGGCTCAATGGGATCCCGATTATGTGGAGGGATTTCTGGTTCCGGCCCGGTTTCAGTATCACGCCGGTCACAGTTGGGCGCTCAAGGAGCGGAAGAAGGTTGCGCGGGTAGGAGTGGACGAGTTTGCAGCGGCCTTGTTGGGCAAGATTGAGCGGATCGAGTTGCCCAGACCGGGCACCTGGCTTCGTCAGGGCCAGAAGGCGTTCAGTTTCTATCGCGATGGCGAGAAGACGGAAGTGCTCTCGCCAACCGAAGGTGAAGTCGTTGAGGTTAACCAGGAAGTCCTGAAGGATCCTTCGTTGCTGCGAAAGGATCCGTATGGCAACGGCTGGTTGCTGATGGTGCACGTTCCAGACGAGGAGACAGTGAGCCGTAATCTCATACCGGTCAACATGATTCGGACGTGGATGCGGGATGCTGTGGAGCGTCTGTACGGTTTGCAGCCTCAACTGGCCGGGGCTGTAGCCGCCGACGGCGGCAGACCCACCGAGGACATTCTATCGGGGCTGGCCAACGTTTCGTGGAAGGAAGTCACGGCGGATTTCTTCCTCACGAAGTGACGGCCGAAGGGATTGGCCTCTGAATTGCTGGGGATAGTGTGTAATATTTCAGCAATCAGTGTCCAAATATCCGGATCACCCGGTAGGAGTCTTGATGGCATCGAAAGCGATCTTGTTCGATGGAACGCAGTGCATAGGCTGTCGATCCTGCGAGGATGCCTGCGCCAGCAAGTGGGGGCTGCCATACAACGAGCAGGTGGCATCGCAGGAGCGGCTATCGGAGAAGAAACTGACGACGGTATTGACGCGGGGGGATCATTTTGCGCGGCGGTTGTGCATGCACTGCGTCGAGCCAACCTGCGTCTCCGTCTGCCCGGTGGGGGCATTCCGGAAGACGAGTTTGGGGCCGGTCATTTACGAGGAGTGGAGGTGCATGGGCTGCCGCTACTGCATGCTGGCGTGTCCATTCCACGTACCGGCGTACGAATGGAGCCAGCGGCTGCCGAAGGTGCGGAAGTGCGACATGTGCTACGAGCGGCAGCTTTCGGGGCAGGTTACGGCGTGCTCAGAGGCCTGCCCAACGGGGGCCACCAAGACAGGGGACCGCGATGCGATTCTTGCGGAAGCGCGCGAGCGGCTGGCGAAGAATCCCGGCCAATACGATGGCAGGATTTACGGTCTGAGCGAGGCGGGAGGAACATCGGTCTTCCTGCTTTCCGCGGTACCGCTGGAGAAGTTCGGCTTCCGGACGGACCTTCCCAGCGAGGCATTGCCGGTTCTGACGAAGCGTGTGCTGGCGTTTGTGCCGGATGTGGTCGGGGTGGGGGGAGTGCTGCTGGGCGGCATTTACTGGCTCACGCACCGGCGCGAAGCCGTGGCGGCCGCGGAGGGGAAGAGCGGCGAGAGGAGGCGCCGTGGCTAGAGCCGGGATCTTGCCGAGATTGACGTTTTGGCGCGGCGTGTTTCTGGTGCTGATGGCGCTCGGCGCGTACGCGACCTATGTGCGTTTCTTCGAGGGCTTGGGGGCATCCACGAATTTGAGCGACGACTTCCCTTGGGGATTGTGGATCGGCTTTGACGTGCTTTGCGGAGTCGGGCTGGCGGCGGGGGGCTTCACGCTGGCGGCCGCGGTGCATATTTTCAATATTCAGAAATACAAGCCGATTGTGCGGCCGGCCATTTTGACCGCATTTCTGGGATACCTTCTGGTGATCGTGGCGCTGATGTTCGATCTTGGGAGGCCGTACCGGATCTGGCATCCGCTGATCATGTGGAACCCGCACTCGGTGATGTTCGAGGTGGGCTGGTGCGTGACACTGTACACAACGGTGCTGGCTCTTGAGTTTTCTCCGATCGTGCTGGAGAAACTGCGGTGGAACGCGGCGCTGAAAGCCGTCCACACAGCGCTGATCCCGCTGGTGATCCTGGGAGTCATTCTTTCGACGCTGCACCAGTCCTCGCTAGGCAGCCTGTTTCTGATTGTCCCGCACAAGCTGCATCCGCTCTGGTATACCCCGCTGCTGCCGGTCTTTTTCTTCTTCTCGGCGCTGATGGTGGGGCTGGCGATGACGATATTCGAGTCATGGCATTCCAGCAAGGCTTTCGGGCGGCAACTGGAAGTTTCGTTGCTGCGCGGGCTGGCCCGGCTGCTGGCCGTGCTGACGACGGCGTTTCTGGTGATGCGATTTCTGGATCTGGCGCGGCGGGGAGCCTTGGGGCTGGCCTTCACTCCGACGACGGAAGCGTACTTTTTCTGGCTGGAGATCGCGTTCCTCGCCATCCCGGGAGTATTGCTGTTCCGAACCAGGATTCGGGCGAATCCGAAGGCGCTGTACTTGTGCGCGGTGCTTGTGGTGTTCGGATTCATCACCAACCGGCTGAACGTAGCTGTAACCGGGCTGGAATCGGCCTCCGGCGTTCAGTACGTTCCGAAATGGACCGAGGTTGTGGTGACGCTGGCGATTGTGGCGCTGGGATTTGCGCTATTCCGGGCAGCCGCGCAGTATCTGCCGGTCTTTGAGGAAAGCGAAGACAGGGAGGAGGCGGACGTTCACACGGCCATCGAGACCCAGATGGCCCAGGGCGACTAATCAGCCATGAGTGCGGAGCCGCACCGTAGACCAAAGATCCGGCTGAACCTGACCTTGAAGCTCGCCGTCGCCATGGTGGCGAGCTTTTCAGCGTTTGTGGCGCTGTTCGGCTATTTGGGATTGCGCGAGCACCGGCTGCACTCGGAGGAGCTGGTGTTGCGCAGCGCGGACCGTGTCACGGACTTGATCCAGCGAAGCACGCGATACCAGATGCTGCACAACGATCGCGAAGCGCTGTACGAGATGATCACCGCGCTGGGCACGGAAAGAGGGATCCGGCTGATCCGGATTTTCAATGAGGAAGGCCGAATCAGTTTCTCGACGGACCACACCGAGGTAGACCGAGTGGTGGACAAGAGAGCGGAGGCGTGTTACAAGTGCCATGCACAAGAGGCGCCTCTGACCAAACTCGAGCGCCCGGATCGCGCCAGAATCTTCCAGGAGCCGGGAGGAGAGAGAGTCCTGGCGATGATCCGTCCCATTGAGAACCAGCCGTCCTGCTGGAACGCGGCTTGCCACTATCATCCGCCGCAGCGGCGCATTCTGGGAGTGATCGACGCTCACCTGTCGCTGGCCGACGCAGACGCTCAACTTTCGAGTTTCGGCCGGCACATGGCGTTTTTGACGGGGCTTTCGGTGCTGCTCGGTTCCGGGGTGGCCGTGGGATTCATTTTGCTGGTCGTCCACCGCCCCGTCCGGGAACTGATGGCGGGCACAAAGCGGGTGGCGGCGGGCGATCTGACGCACAGGCTGGAAGTACATTCCAACGATGAGCTTGGCGAACTTGGATTGTCGTTCAACAGGATGACCGCCGACCTCGCCCGTGCCCAGGAGGAGATTCTGGCATGGAATCGAACCCTGGAGGAGCGGGTCGAGCGGAAGACGCAGGAGCTGGAGCAGGCCTACACAGGATTAGTAGTGAACGAGAAGATGGCCTCGCTGGGCAAGCTGGCTGCGACGGTCGCTCACGAGGTCAACAATCCTCTGTTCGGCATCCTCACCTATGCGCGTCTTGTGCTGAAGGAACTGGAGAAGCCAGAGATCACGGCGGAGACGCGGGTGAAGTTGATCGAGCAACTGCGAGTGATCGAGCGGGAGAGCAAGCGTTGCGGGGAGCTGATGAAGACGCTCCTGGCCTTCGCACGGCAGGCGCCTCCGCGAAAGCAGCCAGAGGACCTGAACGTCCTCGTCCGCCGGGCGCTGGACCTTGTGCGGCACCAAGCCGAACTGCAAGGGGTGGAGATCGAGGAGAATCTCGCCCCATCCTTGCAGAGATGCCTGTGCGACGCCGGGCAGGTGCAACAGGTCGTACTGGCGCTGCTGGTCAACGCCCTTGACGCCATGCCCAAGGGTGGGAGAATTGTGGTGAGCACGCAAACAGACCCGGCGGCCGGGGAAGGACAGATCCGAGTAAGGGATTCAGGGCCGGGCGTTCCACCCGACGTTCTGCCGCACATTTTCGAGCCGTTCTTCACCACGAAGGAAGAGCAGCACAGGACCGGCATGGGGCTGGCGGTTGCGCGGACCATTGCGGAGCATCACGGCGGCAGACTGACCGTGAGGTCCGCGGCCGAGTTCGGAACGGAGTTCACGCTGATGCTGCCGCTCGGGGCGCGGGTACTGGTCAACGCAGACGGCAATGGAGAAAGGGAATGACAGTTCCTGTGGCATACTCCGGCGGGCAGAAGGGCCGGATCCTGATTGTGGACGATGAGCTGGTAGTCCGCGACTCCCTTCAGAAATGGTTTGAGGGGGAGGGCTACGAGGCAGGCGCCGCCGCAAGCGGGAAGGAGGCGTTGAGCGCGATTCAGCAGAAGCATTACGAACTGGCCCTGGTGGACATCAAGATGCCGGGGATGGACGGCATGGAGTTGCAGAGGCGCCTGCGGGATGCCGACCCGGACCTGACGGTGGTTATCATGACGGGCTATGCGTCGGTCGAGACGGCGGTGCAGGCACTGAAGAACGGCGCCTACGACTACATCACGAAACCGGTGGATCCCGACGAGCTGGCGCACCTGGTCGAGAACGCGCTGGGCCACAAGCGCTACAAGCGGGAACTGGAGAAGCTGCGGGAGAACCTGGAGGAGATTTACCCGGACACGAAGCTGATCGGGAACAGCGCGGCGATGCGGCGCGTGCTGGAACTGGTTGAGATGGTGGCGGCGACCGACACGACCGTGCTGATTTCGGGGGAAAGCGGCACAGGAAAAGAGCTGGTGGCGCGCGCCATCCATGCCGCCAGCCCCCGCCGGCACATGCCGATGGTGGTGATCCACTGCGGAGCGCTCACGGAGACGCTGCTGGAGAGCGAGTTGTTCGGGCACGAGAAGGGCGCATTCACCGGGGCGCAGTACCGGAAGAAGGGCAAGTTCGAGATCGGGGACGGCGGCACGGTTTTTCTGGATGAGATCAGCGACATCAGCCTGAAGACGCAGACGGACCTGCTGCGCGTCCTGCAAGAGAAGGAGATCCAGCGGGTGGGCGGCACGCAAACCATCAAAGTGGACTTCCGCTGCATCGCCGCCACCAACAAGAACCTTGAAGAGCTGGTGAAGGCCGGGACCTTCCGGCCGGATCTCTATTACCGGCTGAAGGTATTCGCCATCGACCTGCCGCCACTGCGGGAGAGGCGGGAGGACATTCCGCTGCTGGCGGATCATTTCCTCAAGAAGTTCGCGACGGCGATGAACAAGCCAGTCCCAAGACTCTCCGCGGAGGCCGTGGATCTGCTGCTTTCCTACGACTGGCCGGGCAACGTCCGCGAGCTGGAGAATGCGGTGGAGAGAGCGATGGTGATCGGACGGGGCGCCGAGATCCAGCCCTCGGATTTTCCGTTTCAGTTGCAATCCGCGCCCCAGGCGAACGGCCGCAGCCTGGAGGAGGTGGAGCGGAGCCACATTGAACGGGTGCTGGAAGAAACGGCCGGAAATCTCTCCCGGGCGGCGAGGGTGCTGGGGATCGACCGGACCACGCTTTATAACAAGCTGCGCCGCTATGGCCTTAAGTGACTCCGACCGGTCCCAGATTCGGCCCGATTCATTTGCAACCGGTTGGAGAGGGGATCGCTCTGGAGTTTCTGGACGAACTGGCCGCGCCGCTGGCGAGTGTCTTTGGGGTCTCCTGTCACGTCAGGACCGGCGTTCTGGCGGCCGACTTCGCGCGGGATGTGGTTCGGGGGCAGTATTACTCGACAGCGATCCTCGAGAAGCTCGCCTCAGAAGCAAGACCCAATGAGGGACTGCGTCTGCTGGGCGTCACCGAGCACGATCTGTTCGTGCCGGTGCTGACATTCATCTTTGGGGAAGCGCAAATGGCAGGGCGCTGCGGGCTGGTCTCTTTGCACCGTCTGCGGGAAGAGTTCTACGGCCTGCCGCCACAGCCGGAATTGCTGCTGCGCCGAGCCGTCAAAGAAGCCGTGCATGAACTCGGGCACACGCTGGGGCTGCGGCACTGTCCGGACTGGCGTTGCGTGATGGCATCGACGCACGCGGTGGAACGCCTGGATCTGAAAACGGAGCAGTTCTGCCCGGCCTGCCGACGGGCGGCGGGCCTGACCCCGCCGGAGGTCACTCCAAGCCTGTAACGGAGACGGCGACGGGTATGCCGTCACGGATACTCTGGGTGACGGTGCAGAAGTCCTCGAACAGTCCCAGGCAGCGGCGGGCCTTTTCCCTCTCAGCCTGGGGCAGGTGCGGGTTCAGCACGACTTCGACCCGGCCGACGCGCAGGCGCTTGTTTTCGTTTCGCACGATCTGCATGCGGATCTCGGTCTCAATGGGGCCGACTTCGATGCGCGATTTGCGGGCGCAGAACAGGAAGCTGGCGCTGAGGCAATCGGCGATGGCCGCGGCCAGGACGCGGGCCGGGCTGGGGCCTTGATCTTTCCCCAGGGGCGGAGGCTCATCCATTATGAGGTCCGGCAGCCCGGCCTTGTCGAACTTGACGCGGAACTGGTAGTCCTCGACCTGCTCCAAACGGAGGGTGAATTCATGCACCGGTTCAGCCATGTCGTCAGGCCCAGTACGCTTCACCGGGCCTCTCCCGGATCACGATTCCATTCAGGAATTGGACTGCCTTGGTGAGTCCCTCTTCGGGCGACATCAGGCTGTCTTCGTGCTCAACCGAGAGTACGTAGTCATAGCCGAACATCCGCAAGGTGGAAACGAACTCCCGCCACCAGTCTTCGCCATGCCCGTAGCCGCAGGTGCGGAAGATCCAGGCACGGTTGCGCTCATCGGTGTAGCTCTTAGTGTCGAGCACGCCGGACCTGGGCAGATTGGCGTCGTAAATTTGCGTGTCTTTGGCGTGAACGTGGAAAATGGCGTCGCCCAGCACGCGGATCGCGGCAATCGGATCGATGCCCTGCCAGAACATATGGCTCGGGTCGTAGTTGCAGCCGACCGCGGGACCGGCGATGGAGCGGAGCTTGAGCATGGTTTCTGGGCTGTAGACGACAAAGCCGGGGTGCATCTCGATGGCGATCTTGACGCCGTGGTCCTGGGCAAACCTGGCTTGCTTAATCCAGTAGGGGGCGACTTTCTTTTCCCACTGCCAGGCCAGCAACTGTGGATAGTGCGGGGGCCAGGCGGCCGTAACCCAGTTCGGGCACTTGGCCTTGTCGCTGTCGCCAGGGCAGCCGGAGAAATCGATAACAACGGGCACCCCTAGCTTCTCCGCCAGCAAGATGGTCTTGCGGCTCACTTCCTGATGCGCCTTGGAAATGGCTGTGTCGGGATGAAGGGGGTCTCCGTGGCAGCTCAGGGCGCTGATGGTGAAGCCGTTGTCGTCGAGCTTTTGCTTGAATTCCTTCAGGGCGGTCTTGCTGCCGAGCATGGAGAGGCTGCAATGGGGGCCGCCGGGATAGTTCCCCGTGCCGAGTTCGAAAGTTGAGACGCCCAGTCCCTTCAGTTTGGCGATGACCTGGTCGAGGGTGAGATTCGCGAGAAGTGCTGTGAATACGCCTACTTTCATGGTGTTTCTCCTTGATCGCGCGAGATTCGCGGCCGCAAGCGACAAGGATAACATAGCCCGGCGAACGGGAGCGCTGCGGGGTCAGGCGCTGTCAGAGAGTGCCGGCGTGGCGCTTCAGGATTTGCGGCAGATTCTGGGAGAAGGCGGAGCGGGCCATGACCATATCGCAGCCGATCTCATGAGCCTTCTGCTTGAGCTCACCGTCCACGTGAGAAACGTAGGCCAGCAGGCTGGTCTCCTTGAGTTCGGGGTTGTTCTTGAGCTTGGAGATCAACTTCAGCGGCTGAACACCGGCGAAGTTGAGGTCCAAGATGATCAGGGCAGGCTTGGACTGGAGTTTTTCGAACAGGTCTTTTTCCGCCTTGACGAACTCCGCCTGGATGCCAGCCCGTTTGGCGGCGTCGGCAATCTTGACCGTGAACAAGAGGTCCGAGACGAGCGCCAATAGTCGTTTATTCTCGCGCTTCTGCATAGGGATCAGCGACTGTTTTCCAATTTCGGGCGCGGATTCATGCCTCCAGACGCGCCCGGCTATACGGCTGGAAGGGAAATCTCATGGTACTAGCTTAAGGAACGGCGCGCAAGGGGCCAGGGCGGGGCGCAGCGATGGTCCCCATTCAACCCGTACGCACGCGCGGGGTGCGAGGGAGCGGCAGGGGCCTCAAGCTGGCGTTTGATCTGTCCTAACATATGCCCCAGCATCAGGAACAACAGCGCCAGAACCAGGATGGGAACCAACTGAGAATGTCCTTGGATTGCGACCGCTCTTTGGGCGAGGCGCATGACGGCCGGGGAACGGAAAACGAAGAACCAGACAGCCATAGCCAGCAGCCACCCGGCGAGGACGTCCAAGAGGTAGTGTTCCCCAAGATACAAGATTGCGAAACTCACCGCCAAGTTATAAAGCACAAGGGGCCAGCACCGCCGCCCATACAGGTCCGCAGCAACCAGCAAACACAGCAGTGGGAAAGCCGCATGAAGCGAGGGCATAGCCGCCACGGGGTTTGTGTCCAGAGCCCGGTAAAGCTCCGGCAGAGCCATATTGTAAACCATGGCGGAGATCCGGACGACTTGGGGCAACGCCGCAAACTCACTTGAAGCCATCCACGGAGGAATCGTGGGCACCAGCAGATAGATCGCGAGACCGGAGAACATCAAAGCAACCATAGCCGCAGCGAACCGATAAAAGTCCGATCGCCGGATCACCCACACCGTCAATCCGAACAGCAAGAAGAAGAGGAAATGGGAGCCATGAACAACGGTCAGAAAACGTTCCAAGAAGCCGACCTCACGGGTCTGAAACAGGTGAGCCTGGAGTATTACCGGCGCGACAGACCCTTGGAGAAGCCACTTTTCCGCGACGATGATGTAGCTCATGTAGACAGGGAGGTCGAAGCGGCTGATCAGGGCAAAGATCAGACCCCGCACGGAGTCGAAGAGTGATGTGAGACTCAAGAACACCGCCCAATCGCGAATGAACAACAACAACCGACGCGACAGGGCCATGGCCAGCACGAGAACGGGGATCACGACCGTCTTCCAGACGATGGTGTAGCGACCACTCAAAGCCAGCACCAACAAGGCCGCGAAGAAACCTCCCAGCACGAGCACGAGGACAAGAGTGGAACGTTGCCTTGGAGAAGGCGTTTCCGTCAAGGCTGGTAGCCCCCTTTCGCAGAAGGGCTGCGGCCAGAAGCCGGCAGCGTCCTCAGGATACTTGCGGTCTCGGCAGGTGCGACAACGGTGACTTCCGCAGGCGAGTTTCTTCGCGACCAGGAGACAATGAGAACAGGATCACCGGTCAAGATCATCGAAGAGCTCAGATGGCGCGCGAAGGCGACGGCACGGCGCGGCTTTCCTGGGAAGAGAGTGTGTTCCTCATACAAGCAATTCCCGGGAAGCCCGTGGCGGGCAAACATCTCGCACGTACACTGAAGATCCGAAGCGAAGGAGGTAAAAGCGCAATGCGGGCTCTGGTTTTCGAGTTGAAACAGAAGAGTCCCTTGTTGCTCCTTCCAATATACGCTGGTCAGGCACTGGGGTTTCTGAATGCCGAAATCGTAAGACACCGACCTTACCCTATCGAAGTTTGAGGGCAGAATCAGCACACGACGCTGTGTCTGGCCGGCCCATTTCAACATAGCGGCGGCCGCCCACGTGCCCGATTGATCATTCAGGAACACCACTTTGGCAGAAGGATTGCGCGCGAGTTCGGCTGCCATCCTGAGAAAGGTCGTCCGGTCGGCCTGGCTGCGGGATTCGAGGACCGTCTTCTTGCTGGCGACCTCTACGCCAAACACAATCACACCAAATCCGGCGGCGAACCCCAAACAACAGGCCACGGCCCAAAAGGCCGCGCCGTGAGCCTTGCTGCAACTATTCAGCAGAGTTCCCAGAAGGAGGAGACCAAAGGCGGCCGCCACCACCAGGAAGCGCCTCTCCGCCACCCCATAGAACAGTACTGGAAGAAGGGCTAACAGAAAAGTGCTCGCAGAAATCAGAATGGGTACGTCCTTTCGGGCGCCGAGGAAAACAACTCGCAGTAGAACCGCAAGAATCGCCAGATTGCCTACAGCTAAAAGCAAGAGCAGGACAGGGGCCAGATCGTGCAGATAGCGCAAATCGAGGGGCGTAAACAGGAATGGAGAACGAATCAAACCCACTGTGAGCAGATGGGCAACGCCGGCGCCCGCGACGGAGGCCGAGGCGTAGCTGCGACCATACGAAGGATTCAGGGCAATCAGCAGGAATAACAGCATTGCCGTGGGCCCGAACAGCCGCAGCATTCCTGCCGGCAATTCACGGAGAGCAGATCGCAGGCCCAGATGGCGAACACCAAACCAGAGCAAGACAAGCCAGAGGGGCAACATGAAGTAGCCCTGTTCATGGCACAGGATGGCCGCGGCCGAACAGAGGCCCGTGGCTGTCTGACGCCGGCGGGGATGCGATGCGGAACGCAACGCAACCGGCAGCATGAAGTAGATCCCCAGCAGCAGAAACAGGCTGCATAGGCTGTTGGTCCGGAAGGAGGAATGAAGAAGCGCCCTATGCCAGACCGGGGAAACCGCAAAGGAGATTGCCAACAGAAAGGACAAGCGATTGCCGAGCCCCAAGATTCCGGCCAAGCGGAAGAACAGCCAGACAGCGACAGCAAAGGCTGCGATATTGGTCAGCAGAAAGACGTAATAGTTTTCGCCCCTGAAGAAGAGACTTTCGAAATAGAAGGATAGATTCACCAAAGGCCGGGCGTAGCCCCAAGCTTGGACGGTGCAGGGCTGGCCGTTGTCGAAGTAGTCTGAGTAGCCCTTTGTCCACCATTCGTGCGCCGGAGTGGAGGAGAGCCGGGTACTGTGGACGAGCAGGGCGAAGTCGTCTTCGTAAGGGAAGTAGGCGCTCCAGTATCCAAACAATACGGATGCGTACAAGAGGACAGCACAGGCGACGGCCGCCAGCGCGGTCCATGAGCCAGGAGCCCGTCCGGTATTCCGGCTGTCCCAGCGTAAGCAAGGCCGGCCCCTCATGGCGACATAGCCCGACTGGCGTCCGGCTCACCAGACGAGGCGGATTCTGCGTATTGCCCGAAGAGCGCTCCCCAAGGGGACTCACGCAACCAGCGTTCGAAGACGCGGCGGTCTTTCCATGGCCAGCGGTACCAATCGTGGTAGCACTCGGAGCCAAAGACGAAGAGGTTCACCAGGGGAGTGCGAAACAGGAAGTTCTGGAACCGCTTCAAAGGGCCGAACCAGCAGATATCTCCGACGCGGCTGGCCAGGTTGTCGCCGACCCTGAAGCGCCAGTTTTCGCGACCGACGTCGTCGCCGACGACCACGATATCTTCCGGGCTCCCCGTCCCCAACCCCCGCTCGTGGGCCAAGCGGATATACCCGATCCCCATGGGATCGAACCCCATAATTCGCGCCGCGACGGAATCGATGGCGACCTGGTCGGCGCCGGCGAGCAGGAGGTTCTTCGTCTGCGGGCGCATCGTCCTCGGGCCAGGGCCGTCACCGGCGGTTGTCCCATCCATGACCGCGAAGATGCCGGCATGGATCTCAGTTTGGATCGCCAGGAGATCGACAAGGGTCTCGTGGATCCAAGAGTGAGTGTAATGCCGGCGGGTATTCAGGAGTCCGCCAAAGGCGTTCTTCATGGCGCCCGTAGTCGTGGTGTAGATATGACACTTCATTGTCGGCAGGTGAACAACATTCTTGCCGGCGAAATAGTCAGGTATGCGGATTCCCTCGGGGAAAATCCTGTCGAGCACGAGAAGTCTTGACTTGGGCTGGAAGCGAACCCAGCGCATGTCCCCGTCTCTGAAGTTGTAAAGCACGGGGACCTGATACCGCCGAAAGACAGGCAGGTAGTGGTTCAAGTCCTCGCCCTTGAAGGCGTCGGTCACCACAGTCTTGTTCTGAACACAGACAAGATCGCTGAAGCCTGCTCTTCGCAGCGCCTGGATCGTACCCTCCAACTGCCAGGGGGTGGTATTGGCGCCGGGAAATGGGAAGTGCCAGGAAATGTTGTCCTTGAGGATGGTCGTCACGCCTGGGGAGAGGGCGGATTGCATGCCGGCCAGCTCACAGGCCCGGGCGACATCCGCCAGAACGCTTGCGGGGCTCGTACGGACAGCCGCAACCACGGGCCGCTTCATCCGACAACACCCCTGCCGACAAAGTAGATGATGTAGGCGCAGTACAAGAGCCAGCATACAACACAGAGGAGGAGAGGCCGGTCTCGCAGCAACAGGGCGCCGGGGTTTCCGCCCTCGCGGCGCGATTGGACCAGATAAAGATAGCGGAACAGGCCGTAGAGGACAAAGGGCACACTGAAGACAAGCCGATCCGTGCGGAACTTCGCAACAGTGTCTGGGGCCACTGTGTAAAGGGCGTAGCAGACCACGGTCGCCGAGCAGACGATGTGGTTCATGGAAGCGATCAATTCGGGCGTATAGGCGGACAAAGTGCTGCGATGGCGGGATGGCTCATCCCCCAGGAGCAGGATTTCATGCCGGCGCTTGCTGAAGCCCAGAAAGAGCGACAACAACAGCGTACACAGGATCAGCCAATGCGAGGCTACCACTTCGATGGCATACGCCCCCGCGAGGACACGCAGGACAAAGCCAAGCGCCACCGAGAAGACGTCGAGCAAGAAGACCTTCTTCAGATGAATCGAATAGTAAAGGCTCGAAGCCAAATAGGCCAGCATCAGGAGTAAAGCCGTCAAGTTGGTGTAAACCGCGGCGATCACCAGGCCAGCGGCCAGGGCAAACAGGGCCAGGAGGAGAGCGGCGGCAGGGGAGACCAGGCCGGCCGCCAGCGGGCGATGGCGCTTTTCCGGATGCAAGCGGTCCGATTCCCGGTCCAAGAAGTCATTGAAAATGTATCCCGCGCTCGAGACCAGGCAGAAGGCGATGAAGGCGGCAAGGGAGGTCCCGATGCTGGCGGGATTCTTCAATTCACCGGCGAAGACCAACGGGGCCAGAACGAATCCGTTCTTGATCCACTGCTGCGGGCGCAGAAGTGTGAGCAGGGCCTTCCGCCGCCGGGAGGCCGCGGGTGGCGAAAGCTAAGCCGGAGCTGCCGAGGCGGCCGAGTGCGCTCCCCTGCACATGTGCCAATTCTACCGTTCCACCAGGCGGTCCGCAGCGGCCGGAGCGCGGAGGTCCGGCAGGTGCGGCTATAATTAGCTTGTGAAATCCCTACCAGCAGCGGTAGTCATTGTGCTCCTTGCGGCCTGCGGGTGCAACCGGGGCGTTGAGAGCAAAGAAGCCGTGCGCCGGGCGGTGCTCGCTCATTTGGCGGAGAGGGGCATGAATGTCGGGTCCATGGAAGTGGACGTCGTCGCGGTGACCTTCCGCGGGAACGAGGCGGACGCCAGCGTGTCCATCGTGGCCAAGGGAGCCCAAGGCGGGCAGGCGATGTCGATGAACTATACCCTGGCCAAGAAGGGAGACGGCTGGGCCGTGAAGGGCCGGTCGGAAACCGGATCCACGCCCCACGGCGCTGCCGGGCAGATGCCGGGGGACATGCCGCCGGGGCACCCGGATGTCGGCGGAGCGCCGCCCGGCGAGACGAAGAAATGAAACGTGTTGCGGTGCTCGGCGGCGGGCCCGCGGGCGCAATGGCGGCCGAGCGTCTGGCAGCGGCCGGAGTGTCCACGGTCCTCCTGGACGAAAAGCTCGCCTGGGAGAAGCCCTGCGGCGGGGGTTTGACGTACAAGGCCTACGAGAAGTACCCCTTTCTGCTGCACAATGACACGCCGAAGAGACTGGTGACAGTCACCCAGCTTGCCGCCCCCGGCGCAGGCGACGCGCGGATGGAGTTGCGCCAGCCGCTTCTGGTCTATTCGCGGTACGAACTGAACCGGATGCTGCTCGGGCGCGCCGAGCGCGCCGGCGCGCAGATCGAGCAGGCGCGGGTCGTGGGGCTGTCCCGAAAGGGTTCGGGCTGGCGGCTCCAGACCCGGCGAGGCGATCTGGAGGCGGATTTCTGCGTGGTAGCCACGGGCGCCCGGAATCAACTTCCCGAAGTGGGCGCCCGGCTAACCGCCGCAGATACGATGCTGGCCCTGGGGTACTACGTGCCGGAAGAGCAGGACCACATTGACATTCAGTTCCTGCCGCAGCTTGAAGGCTATATCTGGGTTTTCCCACGGCACGGGCACCTGTCCGTGGGGATCTGCGCCAGGGGACTTCCGGCGAGGGAATTGCGTTCGTGTCTGGAAGCATACATGCGCGAAAAGGGGATCTCCTGGGTGAACGGGGCATTCTACAGCCACCTGCTTCCCTCTCTCACGCGGCATTCATGGCGAACGAACCGGGTGGCGGGAGACGGATGGATGGCGGTGGGCGATGCCGCAGGCCTTGTCGATCCTGTGACCGGAGAGGGTCTGTATTACGCGATCCGCTCCGGGGACCTGGCCAGCCAAGTCCTGCTATCCGACGCGCATTCTCCCGAGGCCAGAGCGCAGGCCTACAGTTCCCTGCTTCAGCGGGATTTCGCCTATGATCTGGAGTTTGCCGCGGCTCTCTCCGGGCGGCTCTTCCGGGGACGATTCCTTTGCGCCAGCGTTCCTCAGAGGATGCTGCAATTCATGCGCCGGAGCCCCAAGTTCCGCGAGCTGATGCAAGATCTGTTTGCCGGCACGCAGAACTACCTGACTCTCAAGCGGCGTCTGCTCCGGAGCCTGCACGGCACATTCCTGGACACAGTGATGAGCTTCCTGCTGAGCCGGGTTGTGCCGGGGGAAACCTAGCCGAGGGGGTGGAAGAGATTTCATGAAACGGTCCGTGTCCGATTTGTTGTTTGCCAGAGCGCAGAAGCTGATTCCGGGAGGGGTGAACTCCCCCGTCCGCGCTTTTCGCGCGGTGGGAGGCGCGCCGCTGTTCCTGGCGCGAGGGAAGGGATCCCGGGTGTGGGACGCCGACGGCAACGAATACATTGACCTTGTGGGGAGCTGGGGGCCGCTGCTGTTGGGGCATTGCCATCCCGCGATCCTCTCCGCCATCGAAGCCGCGCTTGCCGGAGGAACCAGTTTCGGGGCGCCTACCGAGAGGGAAGTCGAACTGGCCGAAGCCATCATCGAGGCGGTTCCCTCGGTGGAGATGGTCCGGCTCGTCAATTCCGGCACGGAGGCGACCATGAGCGCCCTGCGCCTGGCGCGGGCGTTTACCGGACGGGACCTTACGGTGAAGTTCGAGGGATGCTATCACGGGCATGCGGATTCCCTCCTGGTCAAAGCAGGTTCGGGTGTGGCGACGCTGGGCCTGCCGGACACGGCAGGCGTGCCCGAGAGTTTTGCGGCAACGACGATTGCGCTGCCCTTCAACTCCCTGGAGTCCGTCGAACGCGCCTTTGGCGAACATGCCGGCCGGATCGCCGCGGTGATTGTCGAGCCCGTGGCCGGCAACATGGGCTGCGTGCCGCCGCGGCCGGGCTTCCTGGAAGGATTACGGGAAGTCACGGCGAGAGACGGGGCGCTATTGATTTTCGACGAGGTGATGACCGGCTTTCGGGTCGCTTTCGGAGGCGCACAGGAATTGTATGGCGTCCGTCCGGACCTGACCACGCTGGGCAAGGTCATCGGCGCAGGCCTGCCCATCGGCGCCTACGGCGGGAGGGCGGACATCATGAGCCGCGTAGCGCCGGCGGGACCGGTGTACCAGGCGGGAACGCTGAGCGGAAACCCGCTGGCGGTGTCGGCAGGACTGGCCATGCTCCGATACCTGAAAGCGCACCCCGAGACTTACCGCGAGCTTGATGAGAGGACTTCGCGGTTGACCGGGGCGTTTTCCGGGGGGGTCACGGTGAACCGAGTGGGGTCGATGTTTACGGCGTTTTTCACGGAAGGTCCTGTGACGGATTACGATTCGGCGCGCCGCTCCGACGTCAGGCGATTCGCGGGCTATTTTCATTTCATGCTGGAACGCGGGATCTATCTGCCGCCCTCTCAGTTCGAGGCGGCCTTTGTCTCGGCCGCGCACAGCAGCGAGGACGTGGAGCGGGTTACGGAGGCAACTCGCGAGTTTCTAATTACTGAATCGTAGAGGTGGACTCATGACTGAAACCATGATGCGGGCGGCGCAGAGCGAACAGACGCTGCGGCGCTGGAAGTTCTGGCTGGGATGGATTTCCGCCGTGGCGCTGGCGATCACCTTCCTGGTGTCAGGGATCTGGAAGATGACCGATCCCAACTCGGCTGCCGTGCGGATGACCCAGGCCTTGGTTCCGAAAGTACTGAGCTTGCCGGCAGCGGTCGGATTCGGCATTGCGGAGACGTTCACCGGCATACTGCTGCTGATGCCTCGATTCCGCCGGTGGGGGGCGTGGCTGGCAGCCCTGATGCTGCTTGCTTTCATGGTTTACATCGGAGTTTTCTACAACACGTTGCGCGGAGAAGATTGCAATTGTTTTCCGTGGATACGGCGGGTTGTGGGACCCATCTTCTTCATTACGGATTTTCTGATGCTGCTCATGGCCGCGGCCGCCGGCTGGTGGGCGGCGCGCCCATCCAGGAGCATTCGTCCGGCTGTGGCCGTGCTGGCCGCGGTGTGCGTGTTCGCGGCCGGGGCGTATGCGCTGGCGACACGGGGGCACGAGGGGATACAGTCGCCGGAGACCGTACAAGTCGCCGGAAAACCTTTTCCGCTCCATCAGGGCAAGGTGTTCCTGTTCTTCTTCAACCCGGAGTGCCTGCATTGCGACCATGTCGCGCGTGATTTCGCGAAGCTGGAGTGGGGGGACACCACAGTCGTGGCTGTCTCGACGCAACTTCCCCAGTTTGCGCGGGAATTCCTGGAAAGCACGGGGCTGAAGGCTGTCATTGCCGACGAGGCAGAAACATTGCGCAGCGTTTTCCGGTTTGTGGACGTTCCCTATGGCGTGGCCCTGGAGGACGGCTATCAGAAGGCGGCGTTCAAGGATCTGGAGGAGGCTTCCGCTGTGACAAGACTGCGGGAGCTAGGTTTTGTCAGATAGGGCGCAGCGCCATCTTTCCGAGGCGCTGCGCCGCCGTTTGACTTGCGCCTCGAAGACTAAGGCCGGCGCTTGAGCGTCGGGCGTTCCTCTTCGTCGGCGCCGGGTTTGGAATTCTTGTCGTCACCTTCGACCGGCCCCGTGCTGCCGGGCTGACGGCGAAGCGTCGGGCGCGAGGAATCTTTGTCTTCGACCTTCCGGTAGGCGGTCAGCGTCTGTAGCCGAGCCTTGACGTCATTAAACTCGGACGTCGTGACAACGTATTCCGGTTTGGCCTTGAGGAGTTCCTGGATGTTCTTCTGCGCATCCTTGATCCGGTCGTCGGTCATGGGGTGCGTGGCGAACACCTTGGACATTGTGCCGGGTTTCTTCTTCTCCAGCGCCTGGATTTTCTCGAAGAAGTCGACGAAAGCCGTGGGGTCGTATCCGGTCTTGTAGAGGTATTGGAGGCCCAGCAGATCGGCTTCCGACTCGAACCCGCGCGAGAACTGCAAGAAGGTCATCGGGATAGCCAGCCCAGCGCCCTGGCGGATCGCATAGCCGGTCCAGCCGCCCATGAAAATGAGCGGAAGGCTGAGGTAGTTGGCCAAAGTTCCGCGGCTGGCCTGCCTGGTTCCATGCCGGGCTGCAACATGGGCGATTTCGTGAGCCATCACTCCGGCCAGTTCGGCCTCGTTCTCCGTGCGGAGGATCAAACCCGTGTTGACGAAGAAGTACCCGCCTGGGAGAGCGAAGGCGTTCACCTCGTCGCTGTCAATGACCTTGATCGTGAAGGGGACTTTGGCGTCGGAGTTCCGCACCAGGTTCTGGCCGACGCGGTTGACGTACTCGGCGATTACGGGGTCGTCGACGATCTTGGCGCTCTGTTCGACTTCCTGCGCCAGTTGCTTGCCCAGGGCGATTTCCTTTTCGAGCGAGTAGAGGTTCACCCCCTTGCCCACGTCGCGGTTGCCGATCTCGTCGGGGTCTTTCTTGGGGTCTTTGGCGGCCGAGGCGGTCATGGCGAACAGCGCCAGAATCGCCAGGGGAACTACCAGTGTGCGTCGCCGGCGGTCCATGGTCGGTTCCTCCGTCCCAGAGGGTTCTACAATCATTATAGTCCTATATGAATCCACACCAGCTACCTATTGAACGTGCCGGGGCGCTCCCGGGTTACGGCGAAGATGACGAACTGCCCCTCTGGAAGCGTTATCGCGGCGCATTTCCGGTAACGGACCGGTTGGTGTATCTCAACCACGCGGGAGTCGCCCCGCTTTGCCAGCCCGCGGCGAAGGCCATGCAGGACCTTGCCGAGGATGCACTTCGATACGGCTCCCTGCACTACGACGCCTGGCTGAAGTCATACGCCGGGGTTCGGGCAGCCGCCGCCGGGCTGATCAACGCCAGTCCGGATGAAATCGCGATCACGAAGAACACTTCCGAGGGGATTGCCACGGTCGCGATGGGGATGGATTGGCGGGAGGGAGACAAGGTGGTCGGCTTCAGCGAGGAATTCCCCGCCAACTTCTTTCCTTGGAAGCGATTGGAAACAAAAGGGGTGCGGCTGGAGTGGCTCTCAATTGAGGACCCGCTCGAGAAGATCGAGGCCGCCTGCCGGGGAGCCCGTCTCCTTTCCATCAGCTTCGTGCAGTATCTGGGTGGACAGCGGGCTGACCTTGAGGCGATTGGGGAGATTTGCCACCGTCATGGTTGTTTCTTTTTCGTCGACGCCATCCAAGGCTTGGGAGCTTTTCCTATCGACGTAAGGAGAGCCCGAATCCAGGCCCTGGCCTGCGATGGCCACAAGTGGCTGCTGGGACCGGAGGGCTGTGGCTTCTTATACATTCAAAAGGGATTTCAGGATACGGTCGAGCCGGTCGAGTTCGGCTGGACCAACGCCGCCCATTACGGGGACTACGCCAACCGCGACATGAGCCTACGGCCGGACGCCGGCAGGTACGAATGCGGCACGCTGAACACCATCGGGTGTTACGGTCTCAGAGCGGCCATGGAGTTCCTGATTGGGATTGGAGTGGAGCAGATCGGGAAGGACATCCAAGCCCTGGGAGACCGTCTCGCGCAGGGCGCCCAGGAGAAGGGGTACCTTGTGCTCGCCCGCAGGACTCCCGCGAACGGGGCGGGCATCGTGGCCGTGCGAAAGGAAGGCACAGACAGCCGCGTAATTGTCCGCCAACTCGCCGAGAAGGGCATCATTGCCGCCCCGCGCCAGGGTTGGGTTCGGCTGGCGCCTCACTTCTACATCAGTCCTGAGGAAATCGACCGCGTCATCGCGGAGCTTCCGTAGAAGGGGATCGCTCCCGGCGCGCCAGGATGTTCTGGGCGGCCTGCTTCCCCATCCGCACGCAGTCCGGCACGCCGATCCCGGTGTAAGCATTTCCTGCCAGCTCCAGGCCGGGAACGGTGCTGCGCCGCGCTTCGATGATCTCGATCCGCCGCTTGTGTCCGACGGTATACTGAGCCATGGAGCGCGGCCACCGGCTGACCCGGGAGAAAACCGGGGCCACGGTGACGCCGATCAGTTCGGCCAGTTCGGCCCGAACCTCCGCCACGAGTATCTCGTCGGGATCACGGAGAGCTGTCTCCTCCGCGCCGCCCAGGAAGCAGCGCAGCAGAACGGTGTTTTCGGGCGTCCGGTACGGGAACTTGGTTCCCACGTAGGTACAGGCGACAAGCCGTTTCCGCTCCCTTCGAGGGATCAAGAACCCGAAGCCATACATCCTGCCGTCGAAGGCATCCCGCCGGTACCCCAGCGAGACGGTGACGGAGGAGTTGTAGGGGACGGAGCTGAGACTTGCGGCCAATTCGCTGTCCAGTTCTTGAACCAGGCGCCCCGCCTCGTCGGCCTGACAGGCCAGAATTACGTCGTCCGCTTGAAGGATTCCACCTTCCAGGCGGAGTTCAAACACTCCCCGCTCGCGGCGAAGCGCCCCGACCTCATCCTGGAGGACAGTGACATGGGGCCCGGCCGCCTCGGCCAGCCTGCCGATGAGCGAACCAAGGCCCTGCTTCAAGGTCTGAAAGAGCGGCGCGGCTTGGGCCTGGGGCGCTCTCTGCCGCCGTGCCCGCAGGACGCCCCTGGAAAGACTTCCGTGCTTGCGCTCAAGCTCCACAAACAGCGGCAGGACACTGCCCACGCTGAGAAGTTCGGGGTCACCGCCGTAAACGCCAGCCAGCAGCGGTTCGGCCAGGTAATCCACGGCTTCCTGACCGTAGTGGTCTCTGATGAAGTCCGCCACAGAACGATCCTCTTCCAGCGGCGCGGTGGGCCTGCGGAGGCATTCGAGTCCCATCCGAATCTTGGCCGGCCAACTGAGCAACGGCGTGGAAACCATGGGCAGGATGCGCGTGGGAACCATCAACATCAGTCCATCTGGCAGGGGGGTCAGGCGGCCGTTCTTGCGGACGTAGGTTTCTCTCAGGTGGTCGTTGGAGCCAATGACGTCGCCCGCCAAGCCCAGGTCGCGAATCAGTTCCAGAGCCCAAGGCTTGGCGCTGAGGAAGCTGTCAGGACCCGCTTCGATGACACAGCCATCCACATAGTCTGTCTGGATCACCCCCCCCAATCGCGGGCGCCGTTCAATCAGGGTGGAGGCAACTCCATGCCTCGCCAAGTGGTAGGCCGCCGACAGCCCGGAGATGCCGCCTCCAACGATTGCGATCCGGCGCACTCAACCCGCTCCCAGCTTCTCCCGGGCTACCGCCGCCAGCGCGGCGATGTAGGAGGGGGAATCGTTCAGAGACTCGGGCCTGCGCAATTGAATTCCGCGCGCGGCCGCGTATCGCCGGAACAAGATATCCACGTCGTAGAGGATTTCCACGTGGTCGCTCACAAACCCGATGGGCGCCAGGACGAGTTCCTTGACCCCATGGCGGGCGTACTCGTCGAGCTTCGACTCGACCGTGGGGCCAAGCCAGCGCTCCTCCGTCAAACCTTGGCTCTGATACGCAAAATCCCAGTTCTCGAGAGCCGCACGCTGGGCCACGGCCTTCGCCGTTGCTTTGGCCTCGGAATCGTAGGCGTCCGCCGATTCGAGAATCTTCTCAGGAAGGCTGTGGGCGGTGAAGAGGATTTTCTCAGCGGGCAACAAGGGCGCGAGACGCTCGAAGAAAGCTTCGATCAGCATAGGGTGGTTGTGATAGCTCTTGGCCCAGAGCACCTCGGCATCAAAGCCCAGCTCTTTCCTGGCCTCCTGCGTCCGGCGGAAGTACAGGCCAATGCTGAACTTGGAGTACTGCGGGGCAAGGCAAATCGCCGCGATGCGAGTGACCCCCTCGGCCTTCATGCGGGCCATCGTTTCGCGGATGGAAGGCTTCCAATTGCGCATGCCGAAGTACACGCGAATCGCGCCACCTTCAGAGTCCAGCTTGCGCTGAAGCGCGGCGGCCTGTTCTCTGGTGCGGGCCGTAAGCGGGGATCCGCCGCCGATCGCAAGGTATCTGCCCCGGATTTCCTCCACCAGTTCGGGGGCGAGGGGCCGCCCCCCCCGAACCAGCGTCAAGTACTGGCCGACGTCCTCGCTTCGTTCCGGCGCGCCGTGCGCCAGCAGCAACACGGCATCCATCATGGACGAAAATCGCGCACCATCTGCACGACGGCCTTGACGTTGTCCACGGGCGTCTCAGGAAGGATTCCGTGGCCCGTGTTGAAGATGTGTCCAGGGCGGGCGCCGGTTCGTTTCAGAAGTTCCGCGACCTTCGCTTTGAGTTCGGGCAAAGGCGCAAACAGAGCCGCCGGATCCAGGTTGCCCTGCACGGCGGAGCGGTAGCTGATGTCCATCCAGGCCTGATCGATATTGACCCGCCAGTCGACGCCCATCACATCTCCCCCCGCCGCGTGCAGTTCCCGGAAGAAACCGGCGGCGCCGGTGCCAAAATGGATGACCGGAACCCCGCTGGACCGGATCCTCTCGATGAGCGCCCTGGAATAGGGGGCCACGAAGCGAACGTAGTCATCGGGGCTGAGCGCGCCTGCCCAACTATCAAAGACCTGGATGGCTCTGGCGCCGGCGGCGATTTGCATCAGCGCGAAGGGACCCAGGACGTCCACGAGCTTCCCCATCAACCGGCGCCACAGGGTCTCGTTGCTATACATCATCTGCTTGGTGCGCAGGAAGTATCGCGTGGCGGAACCTTCGATGATGTAGCTCGCCATCGTAAACGGGGCTCCAACGAAGCCCACCACGGGCGCCTTGCCGCCGAGCGCCTTGACCACCAGGCCAATCGCTTCGCCGACGTAGCCGAGGTCGTCGGTGTTGGATATGGAAAGCGAGTCCACGTCCTCGGAGGTTCGAACGGGATTATCGATCACCGGTCCCCCCGAGGGCGCGAAGCGCAGCTTCAATCCCATTACTTCGGCCGGCAGCAACAGATCGGCGAAGATGATCGCCGCGTCCACGTCGAGGATCTCGACGGGCTGAAGGGTAACGGCCGCCGCAAGGTCCGGCTTCCTGCAAATCTCAAGAATGCCGTGCTTGGCGCGGATTTCCCGATACTGTTTGAGATAGCGTCCAGCCTGCCGCATGAACCAGACCGGCCTCACATCCGTGGGCCGCCGCCGGCAGGCATCCAGAAAACGGCTGCTTATTGGAGCCACGCGCATTTCACTTCCGCCTTGTCTTCACAGAGAAATACTCGAAGATCTTTTGGTTTGTGCTTCTCCGCCCATTCCCGGCCGTTCACGAAGAACGGCTTTGTCCACGCCTCGCTCGTCAGGGTCATGGGCGCGACCACCGACACAGAGGCAGTCCCCGAAGCGGGATAGCCCGTCCGGGGATCCATGATGTGACTGTAAATCCTGCCGCCTGCTTCAAAGAACTTCTCGTAATCGCCCGACGTCGACATCGACTGGTTGAAAAGCTGCAATTCCTGCAACGTCTCCGACCATTTCCGCGGGTGGCGAATCCGCACTGTCCAACCCGCGTCGTTGGGGGGCGCACCAAGCCCGTAAATACTGCTGCCCCCCGCGGAAATCAGCGCCGAGCGAATTCCAAGCTTCCGGAGTTGCTCCACCATCCTGTCCACCGCATAGCCCTTGCCGATCCCGCCGGGATCCATCTCCACGCCGGGCTTGGCGAAACGCACGGTCCGTTCCACTGGATCGAGGAGCACGTTCTCGTAACCGACGACCGGCTTCACGGCTGCGACTTCCGCCGCCGAGGGAAGGCGCCCGCTATCCCGATAGAAACCCCAAACGCGCATCAAGGGACCGACGGTAATATCGAAAGCGCCTTCGCTTGCCCGGCTGAAACGCATGCAGGCCGACAGCAGATTGAAGAGTTCCTCGGAAACGGGCACCGGTTGCTGCGCGGCGAGCCGATTCACCTTGCTCCACTCACTATCCCTGCGGTAGTTGGAAAGGAGCTGATCCAGCCGGCGCACCTCGCTGAATGCCGCCTCGACCGCGTCCTGCAATTGCTGCCGGTCTTCGCCATAGGCAATGATTGTGTAAGTAGCGCCCATGGCGTCCATGCTGTCTTCAATCCGGAGGAGTTCAGCCGCCGGCGAGGAGAAGGCCGGGACAAGCATGAGCAGCACCGCGGACATGCAACGGCGGACGGCGGGCCAAGCTTGGCCGCGGTGCGAAATATCCATCCTCAGCTCTAGATGTCTCATTTTATGTGCTCTTCGCCGGCAGGCTGACCGCATTCCCACAAGTCCGGGGCATCTGACCGGGCGCCAACCCGTGCAGCGGCGGGGCTTCGTTCCACGTCAGGCTCGAAGTGCAGGTCCGGAACGCGGAACAACCGAAGCCGGGTCGCAAGCTCACGCCTCAAGAAGCGCCTGGCGCCTTCCACAGCGAGGAGGCACTGCGCCCGCCGCCGGTCATCGCCCTCCAAGTGAAGTCTCACCCGGGCGCGCTTGAGGTCGGGCGCCACCAGGACTTCGGTGACGTCCACCATGCCGATCCTCGGATCTTCCAACTCGTAACCGATGATCTGACTCAGCTCCTCTCGGATGGCCTCGGATATTCTCTGCGCCCGATGAGCGTCCATAGTTCCATTAATCCAGCCACTCGACCGTGGCTTGCACCAGATACCCGCCCAGTATCCCAGCCGCCTCTCTCTCCACAGATTGCAAGACAAGGGCCGCTCTGCCGTGGTCGCCGGAGACTGTCACGGCCGCAACCACCGCGCGCTGCCATGTTTCCTGGTAGTCGATCTCGGCAACGGCCACGTTATACTTGCGGCGCAGCCTGTCCTTCAGACCCTGCACGACATGCCGTTTCTCCTTCAAGGAGTGGGCGTGTTCCAAACGAAGTTCCAGGGTAAGGACGCCGATACTCGCCATACCGAGCCAAGCGCCGCCGCTCGCCGAACGCGGCTCACTCTAAACGAGAGCCTCCACCGCAACTCTTTCCGACACGAACGCTTCCAGTATGTCTCCGGGCTTGAAATCTCCGTAGTTCTCGATGGTGACACCGCATTCGGCGCCGCTCTTGACTTCGCTCACATCGTTCTTGAACCGGCGGAGAGATGCGATCTTGCCTGTATGCACCACCACGTTGTCGCGCAAAATGCGCACGGAGCTGTCCCTGCTCAGCAGGCCATCCTGAACGACGCATCCTGCCACGCTGCCCACCTTGCTGATCCGGAAGACCTCCCGAACTTCGGCGCGTCCCCGGTAGACTTCCTTGTAAACCGGCTCGAGCAGTCCGGTCATGGCCCGCCTCATCTCATCCACGAGCTCGTAGATGATGGTGTGGAGACGGATATCCACCTTTTCCTGTTCGGCCACCTGGGCCGCGGTTCGCTCCGGTCTCACGTTGAAGCCGATGATGACGGCATTGGAAGCCGAGGCCAACAGGACATCGGTTTCCGTGATGGCTCCCACGCTGGTGTGCAGAATCCGGATTTTGACCTTGTCGGTGGAGAGTTTTTGCAGGGCGTCGGTCAACACCTCGGCCGTGCCGCTCACGTCCGTCTTCAAGATGAGAGGAAGTTCCTTGGCCTCTCCGCTCTTGATCTGCTCGTGAAGCTGGTCGAGCGACACGCGGCCGGTTCGAGCCATGGCCTGTTCCCTTGCCTTGGCCTCGCGGTAGATGACGATCTGCTTGGCCTTGGCGGTGTCTGTCACGACCTGGAACGTATCACCGACTTCCGGCAGAGCATCCAACCCCAAGACTTCAACCGGCGTCGACGGTCCGGCGCTCCGCACCTGTCGCCCCAGATAGTCGTACATCGCGCGCACTTTGCCAAAGACCGAGCCGCAGATGAAGTAGTCGCCGACCGAGAGCGTGCCGTTTTGCACCAGCACAGTGGCGACCGGTCCCCGGCCACGATCCAACTTGGCCTCCAGCACGTTCCCCATGGCCGGGCGGGAGGGGTTCGCCTTCAGGTCCTGCATGTCAGAGACCAGCAAAATCATCTCGAGCAACAGGTCCAGATTCTGCCGGGCCTTGGCCGAGACCGGAACCATCACCGTCTCGCCCCCCCATTCCTCGGGCAGAAGCCCCCGATCAGCCAGTTGCTGCTTCACTCGCTCCGGCTGGGCCTCGGGCTTGTCAATCTTGTTGATGGCGACCAATATCGGAACACCGGCGGCCTTGGCGTGGTCAATCGCCTCCAGAGTCTGGGGCATCACGCCGTCATCGGCGGCCACAACCAGCACGACCAGATCCGTCACCTTCGCGCCCCGCGCTCTCATCCTGGTGAAGGCTTCGTGGCCCGGCGTGTCTATGAATACGATCTCGCGGCCGTTGATCTCGACGCAGTAGGCGCCGATGTGCTGAGTAATGCCGCCGGCCTCTTTCTCGGCGACATTCGCTTTCCGAATCGCGTCCAGCAAAGAGGTCTTCCCATGGTCGACGTGGCCCATGACGGTAACAACGGGCGGCCGCTTAACCCGGTCCTGGTCCACCTCGGTATCCTGAACAACCTGGACCGCTTCTTCCTCAAAGCTCACGGCGCTGGTCTCGGCGCCAAAGGTCCTGGCGATCTCTTCGGCCAGCTTCACGTCGAGCGTCTGGTTTATGGTGGCAAAGATCTTGCGATCAAAGAGCCGCTTGACCACCAGATTGGCCTTAAGCCCGAGCTTCTCCGACAACTCCTTGACGGTAATGCCTTCTGCGATCGTAATCTGCTTATTGACGGCGACCGCGGACTCCGGTTCGCGCCGGAAGGACGGCCTGAGGGTTTTCTCTTCTTTCTCCAGCAGCCGTTCTCTGTCCGTCACCCGTGACGCCGGGCGACGCTCCCCTGGCCGGCGGGCTGGTTCGAGGACCGGAGCGCCGGGGGCCTCGGGCCTCCCTGCCGCCGTGGGATGCAGGGTCTTGCCCCGGCCGAGACGAGCACCGGGCCCAGGCGGCCGAATCGTTTGTCCCACCCGGATGGGGCCGCGATAGATAGGCTGCCCGGGAATGGGGGTAGTCGCCGGCCTGGCCGGCCGCGGTTGCGGCTGACCGGGCATGGCCTTGGGCTGTGAGAGGCGCGCTACCATGTCCGGCCTGGGGGGCACCACCGGACGGGCCGCGGGTTGTCCGGCCAAAGGCGTTGAACGCGCCGCAGGACGAGTGGTCTGGCGCACCGGCGTTCCAGGCTGGGCCGCAGCCTGCGGGGATGCAGGGACGGGCGGCGCCTTCGGCCTTTCCAAGACGACAGGGGGCAGAGGCTGTCTTGGCCCGGAGAGTATCTGGCCTGGCCTGGGCGCAGGCGGAGCCGGCTTGGCCGGAATTCCCGGCGAAGCCGCGGAAGGCCCTGGCGGCGGAGGAACCGACTTCACGGCCGGCGGGGGCGAGGGAGCAGGAGCCACAGCCTCGCCAACAGGGCGCATCCCGGCCAACGGAGGCCGCAGTTTCTGCGGGGCCGTCCGCACGGCGGGGAATTCCTCTTTCGGGATGGCAGTCGATGGAGCGACCGGCGCCGAAGCCTGAGGTTGCTGAGCGGCTGGAGGTGTCTCCCGCTCGGCCTCCGCGGGTTCAACGGCCACGGGCAAAGCAGGTTGAACCGGGGATGCCTCCGGCAGTTGTTGCTGGGGAACCGGCGCCTCTTCTTCGGGGGGAAGCAGTCCGAAGTGGCGCCGCAGTTTGTCTGCTACGTCGTCATCCACCGAGCTAGAGTGGGTCTTCTTCTCGGTGATGCCAAACTCGGGCAGCAGTTCCAACACCCGGGCCGGCTTCACTTCAAGCTCCCTGGCCAACTCGTTGATTCGGATCTTACCCATAAGACTGCCGTTACCGCCTCTTCCCGGCCGCCGGAGAGGCAGACGCCTCTTGTGCCCCGCAGCCTATACCTCCACTCAGTGCGCAAAACAGGCGCACCGGCCCGCCAGCAGATCTCAATCTGAGTCCTTTATCGTATCAGATTCCTCAGCAGAGTCTGACTCATCCGCAACCACGACTTCGGGCGTTTCCTCGGCCAATAGAGGGGCAGGAACGCCGTCCGGCGCTGCGCCGGCTTCGATGTTTGCCGGCTCCGCCGGGGGTACGGTTTCCGAAGCCGCAACCGCCTCCCCGCCGGCCGGCGTTGCAGGCTCGTCCGCTCCGCCCTCCAGAACCTCTTCGTACTGGCGGTAATAACTGTTGACAGCGATCTGGATTCGTTCTACAAGCTTGGGGCCGATGCCGGGTATCTCCTCCAGTTCCTCCGGCGTCATGGAACCGAGCTTCTCGACGGTTCCAATTCCCCCTTCGGTCAGCTTCGAGAGCAGACTCTCCGTGAGACCGTGTTCCATCAGAACAGATACAGGGGCTCCGGGCACCACCAAAGCCGCCATAGCGGACTCGACCTCCTGGCGCTTTTCCTCCTCGCTCTTAATGTCGATTCGCCAGTTCATCAGCTTCGCGCAGAGGCGGACATTCTGACCCTTCTTGCCGATCGCCAGGGAAAGCTGGCTGTCGTCCACGATGACTTCCATGTGCCGCTCTGCGGCGTCGACGATGCTAACCCGCGATATTTTGGCCGGGCTGAGGGCGTGGGTGGCGAACACGACGGGATCGTCGGAATACTCGATGATGTCGATCTTCTCGCCTCTCAGTTCCCGGATGATCGACTGCACCCGCATGCCCTTCATGCCGACGCAGGCGCCCACGCAGTCCACGTCCCGGTCACGGCTCTGCACGGCGATTTTCGTCCGTTCGCCGGCTTCCCGCGCACAGGCTTTGATGATCACGGTGCTGTCGTAAATCTCGGGCACTTCCTGTTCGAAGAGGCGCATCACCAGCTCAGGGGCGGCCCTGGAGACAATCAATCCCGCGTTCTTGCCGGACTTCTCGACGCTCTTGATCACCGCCCGGATGCGTTCGCCGATGCTGAAGCTCTCAAGTTTCGACTGTTCCTTTTTGGGAATCCGCGCTTCGGTCTTGCCAAGGTCTACGACAATGTCTCCGCCTTCAAACCGCTTCACCGTGCACTGCACCAGCTCGCCGACCCGCTCCGAGTATTCCAGATACACGGTCTCCCGCTCCGCCTCGCGGACCTTCTGCAGAATCACCTGCTTGGCGGTCTGCGCCGAAATGCGGCCCAGAAGATCCGTGGGTTTGGGAATCCGGATTTCAGAGCCGATGGAAGCCTCCGGATCCAGCTTGCGCGCCTGGTCCAGGCCGATTTCGCACAGGGGATCCTCGACGCGTTCTACCACCTTCCGCAGGGCGTAAATCTGGATGGCGCCGGTACGCGGGTCCAGGTCCGCCGCCAGCGCCTCTTCCGTGCGGAAGTGCTTTCTCGCCGCGGCCAGCATGGCGTCCTTCACCGCCTCCAAGACTACCTGCGGATCGATGCCCTTTTCTTTGCTTAGCAGCTCGATGGACTGATAGATCGTTCCCAAAACGTCACCTCTTTCCGCGCTGCCTGGGGATTACCACTCGAACTTCAGGTTTGCCCTCTGAACTTGTTGCAGGGAGAAGGATAATGCATGCCCGGGAGATGGCTCGATTGTCAAGTTGCCCTCGTGGAAGCCTGCCAGGACGCCCTCCCAATGGCGCCGGTTCTCCACGGGTTCTCGCAGGAGGATCTTCACTTTCTGCCCTTGAAAACGCACAAAATCCTCTGGCCGGCTGAGCCGGCGCTCTACTCCGGGAGAACTCACCTCCAAGGTATAGCTCCCCCCGGGGATGACATCTTCGACATCCAGGATGGTTCCCACCTGTTGCGAAATAAACTCGCAGTCGGAGTGCGTCACACCTGACGGTTTGTCAATGAACAGCCTCAGCACGCGGCTCCGGCCGTTGCCCGCCAGTTCCACGTCGACGATTTCCAGTCCCTCCGCCTCAGCCACACGCCCGGCGATCTCGCGAACTCTCGCTGTGAGTTGTTCCTTCATCGTCCGACTGCCTCGGCCCGCAACAAAAAAGTGGGCTTTCGCCCACTTTCGGCGTTCGACACTCCACCTTCATTATACAAAACCCGGAGGCCCGCTGCCCCTGATTTCGTGGCCCGCACCCAACCGGCGCCGGCGGTGTCCCGGAGAAGGCCACAACGCGGCGGGCCGGCTCTGGCCCCGCCTGCCGTCTGCTATTCTGTGTCTAGAAATCATCAAGGAGTTACAATCATGTCCCAGGAGCTATCACGCAGAGGCTTCGTGCTCGCCACCGCCGGCGCAGCCCTCACCGCGTCCCCCGCTGTGCCGAAAGCAGCGGGCGCAAACGGCAAGATCACGGTTGGTTTTATCGGCGCCGGTGGCCGCGGCTACTACCTCATGGAGCGCCTTTTCAAGGGGGTCGGCGACCAGGTGCAGGTGCTGGCTGTTTGCGACACCTACTCCACGTGGCTGGCCCGGGGCGTGGAGCGGATCAAGAGCATGGGCGGAAACACGCCCAAGGCTGTCGTGGACTATCGAGACATTCTGGCCGATACGTCCATCGACGCCGTATTTATCGCCACGCCCGAGCACCTGCACCACCCGCAAGCCATGGAGGCGATCAAGGCTCGCAAGCACATATATCTTGAGAAGCCGATCGCGCATACCGTCGAAGAGGGCGCCGAAATCGTCAAAGCGGCTCAGAACTACGACCGTGTCATTCAGGTCGGGACTCAGAACCGCAGCAATCCCTTGTACCAGAAGGCCAAGGAGATGGTCGAGAGCGGCATGATCGGCGATGTCCACTACGTTCGTGCCTTCTGGTATCGCAACTTTCCTGACCGCAACAACATTCCGGCCGCATGGCGCTACATCATACCCCCCGACGCCGACGAGAAGACCTGCGACTGGGCGAAATTCCTGGGACCTGCTCCGCGGCGTCCCTTCGATGTCCGGCGGTATTTCCAGTGGCGCAACTACTGGGATTATTCCAGCGGGATCTCCACCGACCTGCTTGTCCACCAGACAGACATTGCCAACTATGTCCTCGGCAAGGCTGTGCCCGTCGCCTGCATGGCCACGGGTGGAATCCTCGTCTGGGGGCCTCCAAACGACGACCGCGAGGTTCCGGACACGCTCAGCGCCATTTACAAGTACGCCGACCCGTTCCATTTGAACTACAGTTGTTTCTTCGGCAACGACCAGTACGGCTACGGTGAGCAGTTCATGGGCTATGAGGGCACGATAGAAGTTCTGAACCGCTCTGAGCTGCACTTCTATCCCCAGTCGTTCGGCGGCAAAGCTCCGGCAAGAGTGGCTTCGCGCAAAGAAGTTCACATCAAGGAGCCCATGGACAACACCAGTGTCGAGAACCACATCCGGAACTGGCTGGATGCCATTCGCGGCAAGGCCAAACCCATTGCGCCCGCCACCGAGGGGCAGATCGCGGCCATCCCCGGGCACATGGCCACTCTGTCCTACAAGCGCGGCCGGGCGGTGCAGTGGGATGCCAGAACACAGAAGTATCGCTTTTCCTAGCCACATTTGATAACATCACAGGCCGTGGCCCTGGCGTGTGTTCGGTGGCCACGGCTTCGTCCTATCGGGAGATTCTGCATGTCAACTGTGAAATCCGGCCGTCTGATCGTCGCCGCCATCCTGGCGATTCTGGTTTACGGAATGATCGCCGCGATGCTCGGAACCCTCTTGCCCAACCTGTCTGAGCGTTTTAGCCTGACTCCCGAACAAAGCGGGAATATCGCCTTCGCGCAGGCGCTGGGCCTGATCATCGCCTCCCTCTCGATCGGCCCTCTGATCGACAACAAGGGCAAGAAAACCGGCTTGCTGCTGGGCCTGGCGCTGATCGCCGTCGCGCTATTCCTGCTGCCGTCCGCCGCCGGTTACGGCTACCTGATCGCGTGGATGTTCCTGTTGGGCCTGGGCGGCGGGATGATTGTGACCGCGGCCAACGCCCTGGTAAGCGATTTGAATGAGGCGCGCCGCGCCAGCACACTCAACCTGCTGAATCTTTTCTTCGGCCTGGGGGGCCTGCTCACGCCGCTGGTGGCAGGGAATCTGCTGTCCGGCAACGCTGTCACGATGTGCTACGTTGTGGCCGTCCTGACGGTCGCCACGTTGGTGATCCACACCACGACCACCATGCCCAAGCCAACCGGGGAGCGCGGCTTCAAGATTTCGGAAGTCGGCCAGGTGACGGGGAATCCCGCGCTCTATCTGCTGTCTCTGCTGTTGTTCCTGTACGTCGCCTGCGAGGTCGGCGTGTGGAACTGGCTGGCCAAGCACCTGACGGCTCAGGGGATCCCTGAGAGTCAAGCCCTCACGATTCTGTCACTTGGCTTTGCTCTCGGGATGCTGCTCGGGCGTGTGGCCGTGTCCCGCATCCTGATCCGGATCTCCTCGCAGAACGTCACGCTGGCCGCCGCGGTTCTCATGGCTTTCACCACGTATCTGACGCTGCAAACCAAGGATCCCACCGTCGCCTGGGTGGCGGTCTTCTGCGCCGGGCTGGCGATGGCTCCCGTCTTTCCGACAACGCTGGCAATGGCCGGCGACGCCTTTCCCAAGGCGACGGCCACAGCCATGGGCATAGTGATCACATTCGGATGGATCGGGCTGGCGGTGAGTTCCAAGATCATCGGCGGGATCGCCGGAGGGGACGACCAGAAGCTGGGCACCGCCTTGCTGGTGCTGCCGGGGTTCTCGGTATTGATGATTCTGGTGAATCTGGCTCTCCGGCCTGTGCTCGCGTCGGCGAAAGCACGGCGATGAGCGTCTGACGCTGTCAGAAGCGAAGCAGATAGCTGAGCTTCACGAAAACCTGCCGCCCGGTGTTCAGGTCCGGCGTGGGGGTTCGATAGAGCGATGGATTCTCGAGAGGGTTGAGGCGGTAGTTCTCATGCACGTCGGTGACGCCGATGTGCAGGGCGGTTCCCGGATTCAGCATGTAGGTGAAGAGCGCATCGAGGCCGATGCGCTTTTCTTTTTCGAGACTGGTCAGCCTTGCGTTGGGGAGGATAGAGTTGTAGTCCGCAATCACACGCAGCGAGTGCCGCCGGGAGAACTGATAGTTCACCTTGGAGCGCACAATGTGATTCTGGAAAACGACCGCATCCGGTGGGGCATCGGCTGGGGCCGCCGCCCCCTGGCCGGCGCGGAGGCCGTTGTAAATGTACGTTTCCTCCAGTTGCAACCTGGAGCTGGGACGGATCGTCAGCCCCGCCTGCGCCACCATCATCCGCCCCAGGAAGGGCCTCAGGCCTGGAGCGGGGTTATAGTTGATCGCGCTGCCCCTTGCCAGTTCAGTGTCGATCCAAAGCCACCTCAGCCACTCGGTATGAAACCGGAGTTCGCTTTGGCGTCTTCGGAATCCCCGGCCACTGTACAGCTCGTAGGTTTCCTCGCGCTGGACGGAAAGTTCCGTCCCCCGGGTGAACGCGATGCGAAACTCAGGCTCCAGACTCCAATCGCGAAGCCGCCCCTGCCTGTCGTAGTTGATCGTTCCTGTCAGCTCCGGGCCAAGACTCTGTAGCCAGCCCTGATCGTAACGCCACTGATAGCCGGTTCGATGGCGCGCCTCCCGAATATCCAGCCGCGGGATGAATCCGAGGGAGGAACGGAAGTTCGGGCTGTGGTCCATGTACCGGGTTTCCGAAATGAAGTGGCGGCCCTGGTGGTAGAGGGCAGCGCGATAGGCAGGCCCTGCCAGTATCCGCCCGCCTTCCTCGCGGGTCCTGCTTCCGACCATCTGTCCCGTAAACAGCCAGTTCGCCAGCGCCTGCCACTGGACATCGGCAGCATACACGCGGTTATATGTTCCGGCAAAATCCTGGCTCGTCGCCATCACACCGATGCTCGAGTTCCGCCCGTTCCTGTTGAACTCTCGTTGCAGGCGGAAGACGCCGACGGGCGATTCGTCTCCGTGACGGGGATCGGACGGCGCCGCCCTCTTGCCTGGACCCCGGTCGTCCGCGAAGATGGCTCCCACAGACCAACTGCCCAGCTTTCCGGTCAATCGTGCTCCAATCCGGGGATCCACAATCCGCCGGGAGAAGAACAGTCTTTCCGGCGTGATGAAAAAGCCCGCGTTTTCCAAGAAGAATGGGCGCTTCTCGGGGAAATAGACCTCGTACCTTTGGTTCACGGTGACCTGCGGCTCATCCGATTCAACCTGGCTGAAATCAGGATTCACCGCCACATCCAGGGTGAAGGCGTCTCTCAGGACCACCTTCGCATCCACGCCCCCGCGGGCCTCCGTGTCCATAAGGAGCCGCGCATCGCCGCCCGGCGGACTTTCCAGATAACGCCCGCGGGAGAACAAACCGTAGGGGATCAACTGTAGATTGCGGCCTGGCGAGATGTCACGGAGACCCTCGAGCTCTCCTCCCTGCTGAACCCACCCCGGCTTGCGCCGGCTCATATACGGCCAAGCGGAGAATTCGTTATTTCTCTGGATGAAGCGGCCCAGGATCAACCCCCATGTTTGTTCTTTGTCGCTTGGAAACCGCAGGCTCTTGAAGGGCACAGCCGCCAGCACGACATAGCCGTTGGCGGTGATTCTCCCCTCCGCCCGCCACAGGGTGTCCCAACTCGGATCATCCTCCACGCCGTCAGTGACGTTGCCGTCAGCCTGAACGCCATATGGATTCACGTCGAACCAGTACATGTGGCGCCGGTCATGAAACGTGTCAATGTTCAGAATCACCCTGTCGTCGGCCATGATCTGGTCGTGCTTGGCCAGCCGGGCGCGTATCCGTTTCGGATCGTCTTCGCAGATGTAAGCGAAGTAGAGATTCTTATCGTCGTAGGACAGAAAAGCCGTAGTCGGCTGACTGACGGGAATACCGTCTCCCGGCGTATATTGCCGGAAGTCCGTGACCACCAGCTCCGCTTCACGGGGCAGGCCGTTCAGGAAATCGGTGAGCTTGGGCGCCCGGCTTACTCGGGGGATGCTGAGACGGCGCATCTGTTCGGCGACCATCTCCGTCTGCGCCGGGAGTAGAAACTGCGCAAGCCACAACATCAAAAGAATACGGAAGCCCATTATTCGCACGAGTAAGTCCGCGGCTACGATTTTTGTTACGAGCGACTCTCAATTATAGACGGAATTGACTCGCCGCGCCACGGCCGCTTTCGAAGCGAGAGCCGTCTCCCGGAGGCTGGGGGGGGGTTGCGGGACACAAAAAAGGCCGCCCGGCGGGCGGCCCTTGAAAAAGAGGCAAGCGCTACTGAGTCGCCATGCGGCTGGCGTAAGAGCTCAGCACCTTCAAATAGTTGGCGCGGCTGAAGGCTGTGGGATCCGCCACCGCCTTGCGGCTCATGCTGCCTTGCATTTGCCGGACGGATTCATACTCGTGTTCCTCCATCCAGGTCTTGACATCCGCCAGCACGGTTTCCAGGTAGTCGATGCCGTTCTTCAGAATCGCGGATGTAATCATAGCCACTTTGGCGCCAGCCATCATGGATTTGAGCACGTCCTGCGCGGTGTGGACGCCGCCGGTGACAGCCATATCGGCTTTGATCTCACCATGGAGCGTAGCGACCCAATGCAAACGCAGCAGCAGTTCCCCGGAGGTGCTCAAGTGAAGGCTGGGCCTCACATCCAGCGCTTCCAGATCGAAGTCCGGCTGGTAGAAGCGATTAAACAAGACCATCCCGTCAGCGCCGGCGTGGTCCAGCCTGCGGGCCATATGCGCCATGGCGCTGAAGTACGGACCCAGTTTCACCGCGACCGGGATCCGGACGCTCGCCTTCACGTGCGAGACCAGGCTCACGTACATCTCCTCTACCTGTTCCGAGGTCAGGCTGGGGTCGTTGGCCAGGTAGAAGATGTTCAGCTCCAGGGCATCCGCCCCTGCCTGTTCCATCTCCATGGCGTACTTGATCCAGCCGCCCGTGGACACACCGTTCAGGCTGGCGATGATGGGGATATTGACGGCCTGCTTAGCCTTGCGAATCAATTCCAGATAGCCGTCGGGGCCCAGATTGTAACGGGTCATGTCCGGGAAATAGGACAACGACTCGGCGAAACTCTCCGAACCCGCCGACAAGGCCTGGTCCAACTGCTGGCTTTCAATGGCGATCTGCTCCTCGAACAACGAGTGGAGGACCACCGCCGATACGCCCGCATCCTCCATGCGCAGGATGTTGCCGATCTGCTCGGTGAGCGGACTCGGAGACACAACCACCGGGTTCTTTAATTTCAACCCTAGATATGACGTCGAAAGATCAAGCATTCTCCACCTCCTGCGCGATTGCTTCCTGAACCTTCCCATTTCCAGGCATCGAGGCCAGATGTTCGTAGAGTTTCCATCGCTTAGCCACTTCCTCCCGGGCCAAGGCAAGCAACTGACTTGCCGCCTCAGGCTGGCTGTGCACCAGCATGGTGTACCGGGTCTCGTTGTAAATGTACTTCTCCAATCCAAGCGTCGGCGCCTTGGAATCCAGTTGAAGCGGGTTCTTGCCCTGTTTGGCCAGATTCGGGTTGTAACGGTAGAGCGGCCAGTAGCCGGATGCCACGGCGGCCTTCTGTTGGTCCAGTCCGTGAATCAGATCGTAACCGTGAGCAATGCAGTGCGAGTAGCAGATCAGCAGGGAAGGCCCGTCATAGGCCTCCGCCTCCAGAAATGCCTTGACCGTCTGCATATCGTTGGCGCCGAAAGCCAGGCGCGCAACATATACATTGCCGTAAGCCATCGCCATCATGCCGAGGTCCTTCTTCGGTTTGGCCTTGCCGCCGAAGGCGAACTTGGCCACCGCGCCGATGGGCGTTGACTTCGACATTTGCCCGCCGGTGTTCGAGTACACCTCCGTATCCATCACCAGCAAGTTCACATTAGCCCCGGAGGCCAGCACATGGTCCAAACCGCCGTATCCAATGTCATAGGCCCAGCCGTCGCCGCCGAAGCCCCAAACGCTCTTCCTAACCAGCATGTCCGCCACGGCTGCCAGAGTGCGGGCTTCGGGCGACTTGATGCCACTTAGCTTCTGGGAGAGCAATCTCACCCGTTCCCTCTGCGCCGCCAGTCCGGTTTCCGACGATTGATCGGCATGAAGCAGAGCCGACACCAGATCATCGCCGACTTGTGCAGCGAACTTGGGCAGCAGGTCCCTGGCAAGCTTGTTCTGGGCGTCAATCGCCAGCCGGATTCCCATGGAGAACTCAGCGCAGTCTTCGAACAGCGAGTTGTTCCACGACGGCCCCCTCCCGTTGCTGTCCACGCAATAGGGCGTTGTGGGCAAGTTGCCGCCGTAAATCGAGGAGCATCCGGTGGCATTGCCGATCACCGCCCGGTCCCCGAACAACCGCGTCATGAGCTCGATGTACGGCGTTTCGCCGCATCCGGCGCACGCCCCCGAGAACTCGAACAGCGGCCGCAATAGCTGGTTGTCCTTCACCTGGCTCAGGTTCAGGACCGTCCGGTCGTTGTCCGGAATCTTGAGGAAGAACTCCCAATTGACGCGCTCCTGGTCCCGGATGGGGGGCTGAGGCGCCATATTGATCGCCTTGCGCTTCACCTCGGTCTTGCTCTTCACCGGGCAGACCTCGACACAGAGAGCGCACCCCGTGCAATCCTCGGGCGCCGTCTGCAACGTGTATTTCTTGTCCTTGAATTCCTTCCAGCGCGCCGGCGCCGACTTGAAGGTCGGCGGAGCGTCCGCCAGCACGGTCTCGTCGTAAACCTTGGCGCGGATCACGGCATGCGGGCAAACCATAATGCACTTGCCGCACTGGATGCACAACTGCTCGTCCCAGACCGGAATCTCCAGGGCGATATTCCTCTTTTCCCACTGTGCTGTCGCCGTGGGGAACGTTCCGTCCTTGGGCATCAGACTGACCGGCACACTGTCGCCCTCGCCGGCCACGATTGGCGCCAGAGTCTTCTGGACAAAATCGGGGGCGGCCTCCGGAACCGCGCGGCGGATGTCAAACGTGCTGGTGACCTCGGCGGGCACCTTCACCTCATGCAGGTGATCCAGCGCCGCGTCCACGGCGGCGAAGTTCTTCTTCACCACCGCCTCGCCGCGCTTGCCGTAGGTCTTCTCGATCGCCTTCTTAATGGCGGCGATCGCCTCTTCCCGCGGCAGCACGCCGCTGATGGCGAAGAAGCACGTCTGCATGATGGTGTTGATGCGGACGCCCATGCCGGTCTTCTTGGCGACTTCGTAGGCGTCGATCACGTAAAACTTGAGTTTCTTGCCGATGATCTGCTGCTGCACGCGGCGCGGCAGGTGGTTCCACACCTCATCAGGGCCATACAGGCTATTCAGCAGGAAGGTTGCGCCCGGACGAGCGGCCTTCAGCATGTCGAACCTCTCCAGGAACGAGAACTGGTGACAGGCCACAAAGCTTGCCTGGCTGATGAGGTAGCTGGACCGGATCTGCTTGGGGCCGAACCGGAGGTGAGAGATCGTGACGGCGCCGGCCTTCTTCGAGTCGTACACGAAGTAGCCCTGGGCGAAGTTTTCGGTGTCCTCGCCGATGATCTTGATCGAGTTCTTGTTCGCGCCAACCGTCCCGTCCGAGCCCAGACCGTAGAACAGCGCCCGCACCGTTTGCGGGTCTTCGGTGGAGAACTCGGGATCGTAGTCCAGACTCGTGTGGGTGACATCGTCCTGGATGCCGACCGTGAAATGATTCCTTGCGCTCGCCGCGGCCGAGTTGTCCAGCACCGCCTTAACCATCGCCGGTGTGAAGTCCTTTGAGGAAAGCCCGTAACGGCCGGCCAGGATGCGCGGAGCGGCCTTGAACGGCGCCTTTCCGGCCGACATCGCCTCGCTCATGGCGGTTACCACGTCCAGGTACAACGGATCCCCGGGCGCACCCGGCTCCTTCGTCCGATCCAGCACAGTGATCGTCTTCACCGTGGAGGGCAGCGCCTCCATCAGATGACCCACGGAGAAGGGCCGGTACAAGCGAACCTTCACGATACCCACCTTCTCGCCGCGGGCGTTCAGGTACTCGACGGTCTCGTGCGCGACCTCCGCGCCCGAGCCCATCAGCACGATGACCCGCTCGGCATCGGGGGCGCCCACGTAATCAAAGAGCTTGTATTGACGCCCCACCAGCTTCGCGAACTTGTCCATCACTTTCTGTACAATCGCCGGGCAGGCCAGGTAATACGGGTTGCAGGCCTCGCGCGCCTGGAAGAAAACGTCCGGGTTCTGAGACGTCCCGCGCAAGACCGGGTTCTCCGGCGTCATCGCGCGGCTGCGATGCTGGCGCACCAGCTCATCGTCGATCATGGCCCGCAGATCTTCCGCCGTAAGCTGTTCGACTTTCGCCACCTCGTGCGAGGTACGGAAACCATCAAAGAAGTGCAGGAATGGAACCCGCGATTCCAGCGAGGCAGCCTGCGCAATCAAGGCCATATCCATGGCCTCCTGTACGCCGCCGGAAGCGAGCAGGCCCCAGCCCGTGCTGCGGACGGTCATCACATCGCTGTGATCTCCGAAGATCGAAAGCGCGTGCGTCGCCACGGTGCGCGCTGAGACGTGTATCGTCGCCGGCGTCAGCTCCCCGGCGATCTTGAACATGCTGGGAATCATCAACAGCAGTCCTTGCGACGCCGTAAATGTCGTGCCCAGCGCTCCACCCTGCAAGGCTCCGTGTAAAGCCGCGGAGGCGCCGCCTTCGCTCTGCATCTCCACTACAGTCGGCACGGTGCCCCAAATGTTGGGCTGTCCTTTCGCCGACCACTCGTCGGCCCACTCTCCCATGTTCGAGGAGGGGGTGATCGGATAAATTGCGATTACTTCGTTAATCTGGTGCGCCACGTATGCCGTGGCTTCATTCCCATCGATGGTGACTTTTGGTCTGTTCATCTTTCTGATTCGATCCGTTTAGGATAAACTTCCCTAGCGCATTTTTGAGTCCATCGGGGATGCAAACACAGTAAATCCTAGTCGTTTTGATATGTACTGACTTAAGCATATGAAATAAAATCACTTCTTATACTTGTAGAGTAAATAACGGAAGACTCTCACCCCCGCGAGGCCGCGTCTCGGTGGGCAAGATGCCCCACCGCCCCAGACTCTCCGGAAAGGGTTGGGTGAAACCGCTCTCCTACTCCGAGATCACGGGATTTTCCAGGGCGCCGATGCCGTCGATTTCCACTCGCACTGTGTCCCCCGCCTGAATCCGTCCCACTCCAGGCGGGGTGCCCGTCGCGATGAGGTCGCCCGCTTCCAGAGTCATGAATTGGGTGATGTGCGCGATGAGCGCCGGGATCGGAAAGATCATGTCGCTCAACGGGGCGTCTTGCTTCAGTTCGCTGCCGACGTACGTCCGAATCCGAACGGCTTCCAGTTCGACGCTCTCCCGCGGCACGATCCATGGCCCGACGGGACAAAAGGTGTCGAATCCCTTGGCCCGGCTCCACTGCCCGTCCCGTTTCTGGAGGTCCCGAGCCGTCACATCATTCACACAGGTGAATCCATAGACGCAGTCCGCCGCCTCGTCGAGCCTGAGGTTGCGAGCCCGCCGTCCGATCACCACACCCAATTCCCCCTCAAAGCTCACGAACTCCGAAATCGATGGGATCACAATTGCCTCACCGTGGCCGATCATCGCCGATGGAGGCTTGAGGAATATCAGGGGCTCCTGCGGAACGGGGTTGCCCAGTTCCCTGGCGTGTTCCAGGTAATTCCTCCCCACGCAGACGATCTTCGACGGCCGGCAAGCCGGGAAGAGGCCCGGCGCCGAATTCTCGAAACTGAAGGGAATCCGCTGCGCTTCACTCATGTATTTCGATGACCTCGCTGGCGCTCAAGAATGCGCCATTGGAATCGCATGTTCATGGAAGTGCCCCCGCTGATGCAACTCGTTGTGGAGCCTCCGGTGCGCGGCGGTCAGTTTCATCCGCATTCGCTTGTAGACCTCGTCGTCCACCCTCGTGCCCACGGTGTCGATGAACGCCAGCGTCCCCTCGATCTGGTCCAGCATGGTGATCGCATCCACGGCGGAGAAGAAGCCGGTTCCGTCCACGTCGATCATCACGGGAGAAGAATGGGCCCCGATGATCTCCGCTTCGCCGGGGTGACGCCCGCGCACCCTGAGCGCCAGCCAGGAGCAACGATCCACCTTCACCGCCCACCGTCCCGAATCGCGATCCGGTTGTACGCTCCGGCTCTCCCGAATCTCGCCGTTTACGACGAGCTCCACCTTGCTGAGCGGCAGGGTCACGCTCGCCACTTCCCAGCCGACATCCACTGTCCCTCCTCCGGGGCGCATCGTGATTCTGCCGCCCGGCGGGCGGCCGTCCACAACAAACTCCATCAAGGGGCCATACGTTGCAAACGTGTTGCCGGACCGCACGGCGTCCTTCCATGAGTCGTACGTGAATTCCCGGTCAACGGGAATTCTGGCGTAGGTGCGGAGCGCGCCGACGGCAGTCCGGGCCGACATCTTGTCCGTGCCACCCACGGCCGCGACGAAGCAGCCACAATTCAGGTAGCGATAGTAGTCTGACAGCGAGTACGGGCTGATGCCCCTGGCCGGGCTTCCGGACATTTCGATTCCGTCGATCAGGCCCGCAAGCAGCCCCGCATTCTCACCCCTCGGATTGGGGAAATGAGGCGAGATCACGATCCCGCCTTGCTGACGGCACCTCTCTGCCCATTCCATGAGAAGCATGCCGATCGGGTCGCCGAGGGCCGCTTCGTCCGGCCCGCCTGCGCACATCGGGGCGATGATGTCGCCGCCGTATCCCAGCAATGAGATATGACCAAGCACTCTCTGCCGATTCTCGGTCCCCACGCGCACCAGCCACTCGCCGTCGCCGCCGGCCTCCTTGGAGCCGAATGTCGATTTGCCGTCAAAATCGCCGACGTTGGTCATCAACTCGCCCCACTGGCTGGCAAGCAGATTGACTACGTTCACTCCCTCCGCCGAGCCTTCCAGCCGTGCGGTTTGGGGGGACAAGAAATGCACGTGGGTATCCGCCGTCACCCAGCCCCGCTCACGCCAGGGAAGGACCTTCTGTATCGTCAGATCCACTTCGGATGTCGAGGCCGTGATTGACAGCCGTCGCCGGACCGGCTTGGCCTCGAATCCCTTGCTGGCCTCCACGCAGACAATGCCCACCGGCAAGTCGACAACCGTCTCGCCGGCAATATAGGTCGACGGCTGAAGCCCTGCCCCCAAGTACTCCGGCGCGTAATCCTCAAACCAGGCAGGATTCAGATGGCGGTGCCTGTCCAGGGGTGTCAGGTACTCTCCGCTCTCTCCGTGGATGTGCAACCGGACCGGCACCGGTCGTCCGGATGCGCGGTCCAAGACGCGAAGACGGACCCGCCGAGTGGCGGGGGCTACTCTTGTCAGCGGCCCGCGCCTCCCCGATGCCTCCAACTCCGACACCGGCACAGCGGACCCGTCCCAAAGATGAAACCGCGCTTCGGGATGAGATGTGTACTCAATGAGAACTTCCTGGCTGGCGGCTTGCGGACCTCGCTCACTTCGGAGGTTCTCCCAGTCTGCATCCGGGTAGACTCTTCGCCGGTCCGCCGAAATGATCTGCCCCATGTCTAGTTCGATCTGAGTCCGCCTGCCCAAGCGGTCGACGCGATAGTCAAACTCCAGACCCGCCGGCATCCGGATGACCGCCTTCCGGCGGGTCCGCCAACGCAGCGGCTCAATGGAGGCGTGCCCGACAGACAGCGCTGATATCACCACACCCCCGTGCTCGGATACGAACCGGATCGCCGCGAGTTCCTTCTCAGGGTACGGATTTCGCCAGGCCCAAACCCAATTGATCCAAGCGCCCCGGTCGAGAATTCTGCCACGCATCTCGCCACCGCCCCAGCCGTAGAAGTTGGGCGATTGTTCATGCAAGGGACGAACTGGAAAGGGCTTGAGGTGCGCCACGGACTGAAAGCAGTTGTCGCCGTAAACTGTCCGGAACATCCCGATCTGGTGACGACGCCGAATCACCGACCTGGACTCGGTTTCATCCGCGTAGACCAGCACATAGTCGGCAACATGCTCAGCCAGGAATCCCTCCCCGCGCATGGGCCGGATCAAACCATCGGCTTCCGCCGGCAAGGGTTTGAGATCGGTAGTGTGGAGGAAAACGAGCCACCCGGCTTTCAGGCGGGGCAGGTTCTTCGTGACCGGCGCGCCGCTCAACACCAACGGCCGTCCGATTTCGAAGGGTATCCCCCAGCAAACACACGAGCCTCTCGGCGCCTCGGCTGCCGCAGAAGCCATTGCCCGTGAGACCCCGGCGGACGCCAGCCCGTCAAAAGCAAAATTGCCTTCGATCGGCACCGGGGAAAAGTTCGGAGACGCCGGCCCGTCGCGTGCCGCAAACTTCGAGTCCTCCTGCGCCACGGCCCCCGCAGCGGCCGTCGAGGCTGCGGAGAATTCCAGAAAATCTCTTCGCGACAAGGTCATTTCATTCCCCCGCGACCGCCTGCCGAGATGAGAGCGCACCTTCACCCCAAGATCCAAGAAAGTATATGCCAAACCAGGCGCTCGGTTCAGAAGTCCCGGCGCCCCCCGACAGGGGCGCGGGCGCCGCCGGCCAGCTCTGAGGTTCGGGAGCGCTGGTGTGCAGGGGGCGCCTGTTCGAGGGGCGGGCTCCGATCCGAGTGCGTGCCGGCTCCGCTAACGCAACACCGCTTCTACGGCGGGCGACCGTCCGCTCTCATTGCCGGCTTGATCGACTGAGCTTACGGCGTAGCGATATGTAGCGCCCGCGCGGACTTCCTTGTCACTGTAGCCTGGCATTGACAGCAGCCCCCCCACTCTCGCGAATTCGCCACCCTCTACGGAGCGGTACAGGTAGTAACCTGCCAGGTCCGCCTCCGGATTCGGATCCCAAGTCAACTCGATGCTCGAGGGTCCAGCCAGGGCGACCATACCGCCGGGGACCGCAGGCGGAAAGCGGTCCTCAGGGCGAATCGTTACCGCACGCGATGCGGCGCTCTCAGCGCGGGCATTGCCGGCATTCACGATGGCAACAAGAGAATATGTATATGATTCCCCGTAGCGCGTGGCCCGATCGATCCACTCACGCCCGTCCACGGTGGCCAGTTCCTCATCGGAGTCTTGCTTTTCCGTGCGGCGAAGAATGCGGAAGACCAATCCAGGCGGCTGCTCCGGGCCAGTCCAGGAAAGCCGTACCCCTTCGCCCACGGCCTCAGCGCTCAATCCGCTGGGTGTCTCCAGTGGCGGCACGACTCTCAGAACCACAGGGTCGGACCACTCGCCCGCCCGGCCTCGGTCATTCACGATCCTGACTTGAAACAGCACCTCTTGTCCGGTCCACCAAGCTGAGGGGACCGTCACCTCGGCGGGCCCGGGCTTCAGCGCCGCGGTGTCCAAGACTCTCGCTTGCGCGGCCCAGGGTTCAGCCTCGAAGGCAGATTCTGCGTGCGGTCCGCCCCTCAGATCCACTTTCCCCAGCCTGAGCGCCAAACCGTCGGTTGTCAGCTCCGGGACGGTGAAACGAATCCGCACGCGGTCTTGGTGCTGAGATACGGAAAGGTCGGTCACTCTTGCCGGAATGCGCAAGGCTGGGGGCTGCGGGTCCGCCACGTACCCGCATCCGGCCAGCAGCGTCACAGCCGCAAGGAGGGACTTTGGCCAGGCGCGCATCGGATCACAGAATGTAGCGGCTGAGGTCCTGATCCTTCACGATGTCCGCCAGTTGCTTACGGACATGGTTGGCATCGATCTTCACCGTCTTCTTGCGGAGGTCCGGCCCTTCGAAGGAGATATCCTCGAGCAACTTCTCCATGATCGTGTGCAGACGCCGCGCGCCGATGTTCTCGGTGTTCTGGTTCACCCGCGCGGCAAAGCGGGCGATTTCCGTCAGTGCGTCCGGCGTAAACGTAAGCTTGATGCCCTCCGTCTCCAAAAGAGCCTGATACTGCTTGACCAGCGCGTTCTTCGGCTCTTTGAGAATGCGGACGAAATCCTCCTCGGACAAAGACTTCAATTCCACCCGGATCGGGAACCGCCCTTGAAGCTCGGGAATCATGTCGCTCGGCTTGGAGACATGGAATGCACCCGCCGCGATGAAGAGGATGTGATCCGTCCGCACGAAACCGTGTCTCGTGTTGACCGTGGTGCCTTCCACAATCGGGAGGATGTCCCGCTGCACGCCCTCCCGGCTCACGTCCGGCCCGTGGCCGGATTCCCGCCCGGCGATCTTGTCGATCTCATCCAGGAAGATAATCCCGCTCCTCTCCACACGGTCCAGAGCGACCCGCGTCACCTGGTCCATGTCGATGAGCTTCTGTTCCTCTTCCTGGATGAGGTACTCCAGGGCCTCGCCCACCCGCATCTTCCGCTTGCGCGAGCGGCCCGCAAAAAGCCCGGGCAGGACATCCTTGAGGTTGATGTCCATCTCCTCGACGCCCATGTTGGTGGCGATCTCGAACGTCGGGCCGCGTTCCCTCACTTCGATCTCCACCAGGCGGTCATCGAGTTTCCCGGCGCGCAACCGTTCGCGCAGCTTTTCCCGAGTCCGGTCGATGCTCTCGCTCGGCTCCGGCTGGGCCGGCATGAGCAATTCCAGCAACCGGTCCTCCGCGTTCTTCTCAGCGCGGTCGGCCACCTCATCGAGCCGCTCCTCCCGCACCATATCGATGGCGATGTCCACCAGGTCGCGGATCATCGACTCCACGTCGCGGCCCACGTAGCCGACCTCCGTAAACTTGCTGGCTTCGACCTTGAGGAATGGGGAATTGGCCAGCTTCGCGAGGCGGCGCGCAATCTCGGTCTTGCCGACCCCGGTGGGGCCCATCATGAGGATGTTCTTCGGGATAACCTCATCGGCCATCTCCGCCTCGAGTTTTTGGCGGCGGATCCGGTTTCTCAGGGCGATCGCCACCGCGCGCTTGGCCTCCGCCTGGCCGACAACATACTTATCCAGCTCCCGCACGATTTCGCGCGGCGTCAGCTCATCGAGCAGAGGCGTCTCCTCGTCGCCCTGACTCGGCAGGTAGATAACCATAGCTAAATCAGTTCCTCGTACGTGACCGACTCGTTGGTATAGATGCAGATCTTCCCGGCGATCGCCATGGCTTTCTCGGCAATCTCCCTGGCGCTGAGCTTCGTATTCTCCAGCAGCGCCGCCGCGGCCGCTTTGGCATAGCCGCCGCCCGAGCCGATTGCCGCCACGTCCTCATCCGGCTCAATCACGTCTCCGCTGCCGCTCACGATGTAGGTGGATCCGCGGTCCGCCACAATCAGCAGCGCCTCCAGGTGCCGCAATGCGCGGTCCGTACGCCACTCCTTCGCCAGCTCCACGACTCCTCGGGCCAGATTGCCGCCGTGTTGCTCCAGCTTGCCCTCGAAGCGGCCGAACAGCGCGAACGCGTCCGCCGTGGACCCGGCGAACCCAGCCAGGATCTGGTTGTTGTAAAGCCGGCGCAACTTCCTGGCGGAGCCCTTCAGAACCTCCTGGCCGAAGGTGACCTGGCCATCCCCGGCCATTACCACCTGCTGGTCTCTGCGCACACAAAGGACGGTAGTAGAACGAACTTGCGCTGTCATGGGATTCGAATTCCTATTCTACCGCATACATGGAAGTGGACATGCTTCTGAATCCGAGCCTTGCCACGCGGTGGCCGCGATTCGTAACTCCAGCCATCCCGCAGGCTCCTTCGGCTGCCTGCGATCCATAAGAAAGGGGACCTTTCCGCTTTGCGTTGACAGCTCCTCTGGACCGGGAGGCTACGTCCACCCCGCCTCGCCGAGATAGCCTGCCCTGCGGCAGGTTATGCACTTCGGCGCCGTGCAGCCGGGCTACAATCCATGGACGCCGCCTCAGGAGAGAGGCCGCGCAGGAGCTGATGCATGAGCCCAGGGGAATCCCGTCTGCATCAGGCTCATTTCGTCGCCGCACTGGGCCTCACGTGCGTCCGCCACATCACACCGAACAGACGAAACGCCTCCATCTCCCTTCGGCCCAGAAGGTAGCTCAACATCCCCACCGCGAACCAGACCAGGTATGCAACAGTCACATACCAGTGAATGTGTTGCGCCAGGAATCCCACCAGCCCGGGGCCGGGCGCGAATGGCGAAAAGGCAAACTGGATGAACCAGAGGGAAAACAGGCTGCCGGCCTCCCACCAAGCCAGTCTCATATTCACCAGAAAGAGCATCCCTACCAGGGACTGCCCTAATGTCATGAGAATTTCCAGGCTCTGCTGCTCATCGAACGGAATTGAGGAGGGCGTGCCCCGGCTGATGGAGTACACGACGGGCAACATAGCCGCCAGGAGCGTCCACTGGTTGATGTTGCTCGATACCATATTCATCAGCGCCATGGAGGCCCGGTCGACCGTTCGCGCCCAATAGAACGCCGACACCTTTTCCGGAAATTCCGAAACGAACGGCGCCACCCATTGCACGAAAACGAACGCCGGAATCCCCAGCATGGCTGAGACGGACAACAGGCTCCCTGCAAACGGCTCCGCGGTGAAGTAGATCACCAGGCCACCCGCCGCAAAAAGGGAAAAAATCAGTGCGACCCGCACGTGCCGGCGGGATTTCACGATCGTGCGCGGAACCAGTTCCAGTTCCTCGATCCCTTCCGCCTCCTCCGGGGGCATCTTCCTCAGCACCAGAAGATAGGCGACATAGATCAGAGTCAGAATCACGGCGTCAACAAGATTCAGAGAGCCTTTGAGCCATACGAAGACCATGTAAACCAGCGGCGCCAGCAGCCCGACTACCTCCACGCAGTGCCCATCTTCAAGCTGGATTTCCCTGAGCGGCCTCCTATGACGGCGCCTGTGGCCGACGGCGGCCACGAAGTAGATCATCGGCCAAGCCAAGCCAGTCAGCAGCCGCAACGCTCCCGTCAGATTCGCCAGCAACAGCGGAACCTGCTGCCGCCAGGCATAGACAAACTCCACGGCAAATTCAGGCAGCGTCTGAAGCCACGCCAGAATCGCCAGAGCGAACCCTTGCGCAATAAAGAATTGCGCGGACTCCGCCGCCCACGCGATCAGCATCGCCGCCATTAGAATCGCGGGGGTCGCCCAAAGCGCTGTGGAAGGCGGGACTTCACGCATCACTGGCATCGCCGCCAGCAGAACCAGCGCCCCCATCGTGATGCCCTTCCCGCCTATGGGGGCGCCGGCGGGGCCCGGCCGATCAGACAAAAGTGACTTCATTCTTGTTCTTGGTGATGTGGGAGTGCTTTTGGAACTCGGGCCTCTTGTCCGGATAATCCGTCCGGTAATGCGCTCCCCTGCTTTCCTTCCTCGCCAGGGCGCAAGTGGCGATCAGCAGCAGGACTTCGCGCATGGCGCGCAGCTCAAAGACGGCCCGGTTCGGATAGGAGCAGGCTGTCATGCGGACCTCCTGCAACCTCCGCACGGCGCCCTCCAGGTCTTCTCCGCAACGCGTGATGCCACACTTGTCCCACGCCAGACGCCGCAGTTCCTCTTCGCCGATCTCGGGAAACTCGGGCTGCGGCATGGCTGTCGCGCTGAGCACCTGTGCGCCGGCCCACTCGCGCATGCGCTTGCCCGCCCTTGCTCCGAAAACCAGAGCTTCCAACAGAGAGTTGCTGGCCAGACGGTTGGCGCCGTGGACCCCCGTGGCCGCCACCTCTCCAGCCGCGAAGAGCCGCGGCAAGCTGGTACGCCCATCCAGGTCGGTCCACACGCCGCCCATGGCGTAGTGGGCCGCAGGCACTACGGGCGCCGCACTCAAGGAAATATCCACACCGTACTTCAGGCAGGTCTGGTAGATCCTCGGAAATCTCTCCCGTATCGAGGCCGGCTGAAGGTGGGTCAGATCCAGGTACACGTGCGAATCTCCCGTCCGCTGGATTTCCGCGGCGATCGATCGCGAGACCACATCCCTCGGAGCCAGTTCCTCCATGGGGTGATACCGCTTCATGAACCTTTCACCCTTGCTGTTGCGCAGATACCCGCCCTCGCCCCGCAGCGCTTCCGACAGGAGGAAGCTGGGCGCGCCCTCCACGTGCAAAGCCGTCGGATGAAATTGCACAAACTCGATATCGCTGATTTCCGCGCCCGCCCGGTAGGCCGCCGCCACGCCGTCACCCGTCGCCACATCGGGATTCGTGGTCTTCCAGTACACGCGCCCCAGCCCGCCCGTCGCCAGCAGGACCGCCCGAGCGCGGATCGGGACGAGCCGGCGAGTCGAGGAATCACAGGCCACCACGCCCGCCACTTCGCCGCCGTCCATCAGCAGGTCCGTCACCGCCGTGAAACTGTGAAAGTGAATGTTGTTCAGCGAGATGGCCTTGTGGTACAGCGTCTTTGAAATCTCACGGCCGGTGGAATCCCCCTGCGCATGGAGAATCCGGCTTCGGCTGTGGGCCCCTTCCCTGCCGAAAGCAAGTTTGGTGCCCTCCCGGTCAAATTCCGCGCCCCATTGCATCAATTGGTGGATGACAGTAAGCCCCTCCTCCACCAATACATGCACCGCCTTGACGTCGCAAAGTCCGTCACCCGCAGCTACGGTATCATGCTCGTGCAGTTCCACCTCGTCGTCGTCGCTTAGGGCTACGGCAACCCCACCCTGGGCATACTCAGAGGAGGATTCCCGAAGGCTGTCCTTGGCCAGAACCAAAACTTCGCCGGCTTCCGCCAGTTCGATTGCGGCCCGAAGCCCTGCAACCCCCGCGCCGACCACCAAGAAATCGGCAGTCATTAAATTGCGATTCTAGCACTCTCCCGCTCGAGATCACTCTCGCGGGCCGTTGGATGCGTGAGCGGCGAAGGTGCGGCCGTGTTCCGCGTGGTACAAATTCTGTATGCCCAGCTTTGAAGTCTGCACCCCGCAGCGCAGCTATCTGGCGGTGGTTGAGCGCGGCGTGCTCGCCCGCGCGGCCCAATATCTTCCGCAGAAGCGGGGCAAGCTGTTCGTCGTGACCACGCGCGACGTCTGGGACCTGCACGGCCCCACCCTCGCATCCGGACTCGCTTCCGAGTTTGAGCTGCTTTTCTTTCCTGGGGGAGAGGACCGGAAACGGTTCTCCGAGGTCGAGGCCCTGGCGGAAGAAATGGTGGGACGCGGAGGGGACCGCTCCAGTCTGGTGATTGCGTTCGGCGGCGGCATCGTCAACGATCTGGCCGGCTTCCTGGCGGCCATCTTCATGCGCGGCATTCCAGTCGTCCAGATGCCCACGACGCTCTTGTCCCAGGTCGATGCCGGCGTCGGCGGCAAGACTGGGGTGAACCTTGTTGCCGGAAAGAACCTGATTGGCGCCTTCCATCAGCCTCTCATTGTCCTCGCAGACCCGGACGTGCTTTCAACTCTCCCGGAGAGGGAGTACCGCGCGGGACTGTATGAGGTCATCAAGTGCGGCGTCATCCGCAGCCCCGATTTATTTGCGCTGATGGCCCAGCGACAGGATGCGGTCTTGGCCAGGGATCCCCGGGTGGTGGAGAGGATCATCGGCGAATCCGTCCGCATCAAGGCTGAAGTCGTCTCTGCCGACGAACGCGAGGGCGGCCTGCGACGCATTCTCAATTTCGGCCACACGTTAGGCCACGCGCTGGAAGCGGAGACCGGCTACTCCCTATTTCTGCATGGCGAAGCCGTGGCCTTCGGGATGTGCGCGGCGGCCCACCTCGCCCGATTGACCGGGCGGCTGTCGCCCGCCGAGTGCAGCCAGATCGTCGAGACTACTCGCTCCTACGGACCAATCCCCTCCCTGAGAGGGATCCTGGCCGAGAACCTGGTGCGTCGCCTGGCTCACGACAAGAAGACCCTTCAGGGAAGAGTTCACTTCGTTCTGCCGGACCGCATCGGCGAAGTCTCAATTGTGACTGGCGTGGAAGAGGCTGTCATTCTGGAGGCTGCCCGAGCGGCACTCGCATGATTCTGCCAGCACGGACCGGAACCAGCATTCCCGGAGCCGAGAGCGAACAAGAAACGGCGCGCTGGGTGCGAAGGATGTTCGGGTCGGTCGCCCGGCGATACGACTTCCTGAACCACCTGCTCTCCCTCAACATCGATCGCCTCTGGCGGCGCAGGGCCGTCCACCTGGTGGCTCCCGTAATGCGCCGGCCTCAGCCTCGTGTCCTGGATCTGTGTTGCGGAACGGGTGACTTGACCCTCGCCCTCCAGCATGAGTTTTCTACTTCTATAGTTGGCTGTGATTTCTGCCACCCAATGCTCCTGCTCGCCCGCCGGAAAGCCGAGAAGCAGAGAGTGATGCCCAGCCTCCTCGAGGCTGACGCTCTGAGTCTCCCCATTCCCGATGGCTCCATCGACCTGGTCACGACGGCCTTCGGCTTCCGCAACCTTGCCAATTACGAGAAAGGACTCATCGAGATCCTTCGTGTGCTCCGGCCTTCGGGGATGCTGTTGATCCTGGAGTTCTCCCGGCCGCCCAACCGCCTAGCCTCGATCGCATACAATTGCTATTCTAGTCGTATACTGCCCCTTGTGGGAGGCATCATCTCCGGCTCAAGCGCAGCGTATTCCTATCTTCCAAAGTCAGTTCAGCGCTTCCCGTCCGCGGAGGAACTAGCGCAAGCCATGGAAAAATCAGGCTTCGTGGACGTGCGCTTCGAAAGAATGAGCTGGGGTATCGTTGCTCTGCATCTAGGCGCAAAGAGAGGCTGATCCGCCCACGGACTTCAGCGGCTGGCCAGCCCGAGACCGGCCAGCAAGGATCCCGCCGCCGCACCTGCCATCACCCACACCGTCCTGCGGTTGCCACTTTGAAGCCGTCTCTCACCCGTCTCGCCGGCCACCACTTGCACAGGGAGAAACACTTCCCTCCTGCTATCACCTTTAGCAACAATTATTTGGATTCTTGTCGCGCCGATTCCCCTTTCCCATCGGATCCTGCCCGCATTCGCGATACCCTCTTCGTCAGTCGATACGATTTCTGTAGTTAGTCCGTCGGAGAACTTTCCCGCCGGCCCGTCCGGCAGCAACCGGAAGGAAACCAGAGCCCCTTCCAGCGGCCGCCCCTCGGCGTCCACTACCTGGACTGCCAGCACTTCGCGGGATCTCTTGCCCGCAGACTGCGTCAAAATCGCCGGGGCCACAGGCCGAACGACAATTTCGGCCGGCGGCGCGCCCTGGAAGGTCAACTGCTGAGAGTTCCCGATGAAGGATTGCAGGAGAAGAAGCGGCAGAATCGCTCTCATTTTGGTCCTGATTACGAAGTGGGAAGGAGCGCGGGAAAATCTCCCGCCACGCTCACCGGTCTTGCCGGAGACGGATCACAGGCATCGTGGGGCCCCTGAGGACGAATTGGCCTTCCGGCTTGATGCAGGGGAATGTCCAGAGAAACGCTCAACCCGGTCCGGCGGCAGCCTCCCGTCGCATGCGAAACAGCCTGCCCCGGGGCAGGTCCGCCTTAATACGCTCGAAGTTCTCCATCTTCATGGCCACGCCGCTGGCAGGCGTCTGATTCAGGCAGCGTCCGAGCAGCAGGATCGCCTGTGAATCCTGGGGCGTCAAGTCCAGCAGCGACCGGATCACCTCTGCCGCGGCTTCAAACTTCGCTGTCTTCCATAGAGCGTAGCCCAAGTTGAAACGGTAAACCGGATCGTAAGGGGCTGCTTCCATGGCCCGCCGAAAGCTGTCTGAAGCCTCAGCTTTTCCCAGCCTCGATTGCGCGGCCCCAAGATTATTCCAGACTTCCGGACTAGGAGACAACCCGCTCACCGTACGGAAAGCGTTTTCCGCCTTCTCGTAGTCTGCCATCGCATACCGGCACAATCCGAGCAGGAAGATGGCCTCCGCCACGTTTGCGCTCTCCGCCGAAACCCGCTCCAGCCAGCCGGCGGCAACCGCGTAGTTGGCTTGCAGATATTGCAGGCGGCCAAGCTCGAAGTACGGCTCCGTGAAACTTTCGTCCAGCCTGGCAGCCTGAGTGAACAAACGGTGTTTCTGTTCCGCTGACGATGCCAGCAAGCCACGGATGTAGTTCTCCAGGGCATCCAGGCGCACCGGATGGTGGATCCGCTGGAACTCTTCTTCCGGAACCGCGACATTCTCAGGCGCCAGCCTCCTCAGGGTGAGCCAGGCCGCACGATTCTGCACGCTCCCAAGATCTTGGAGCTGTCCCACGGCAGTCATCGGTTCTTCCTGCTTCATTTCGCGGAGATCGAGGATTCTTACTGTGAGTTCCAGGCGGCTGTCCCCCTGGGGCGCCGTCTCCGACGCCGCCGGGGAAACCGTGAAAGACCCGTACACGACAGCGTCCGTTTCCATGGTCCGTCCCAATTTCACAACGGAGCCAAGCGCAAGTTGAGCCGCCGGGCGCAGGGACAGCCTCCTGTAGGCCTCCTCGCGGCTCTCCCGGTCCAGAACCGGCTGGCCTTCGCGCTCCAGCGCCCGCCGGATGGTTTCCGCGACGCTTTCCCCAATCCAATCCAGATTAGGAGAACCCGAAAGATTGAAAAACGGCAGAACGGCCACCTCTCGTGCTTGCGCGGGGACCAGGCTGCACATTGCCGCGAGCAGAACAATCACTCGCATCATCCCTCAAAGTGTAACAGAGGCGACTGGATCGCCTTCTTCCACTGGCGCCAGGATTCGGATCAGGGTGTTGGAAACCGGGACAACGGGTTCTCAACCTGCCGTGGCGCCTTGTCCTGGTCCGTCCGGCGTCTTTGGCGGCGATTCCAGGAACCGGCCCACCGCAATGAGGATCCTTTCCTGCGTCTGCGCATCGTCTCCGAAACCGTCGAACCATTCGATGCCCGGCTCCTGCCGGAACCATGTCCATTGCCTCTTGGCATATCGCCGTGTGTTTCGCTGGGCGTGGAAGATCGCCTCCTCCACGGACAACACGCCTCGGAGCACCTGAAGCGCTTGCTTGTAGCCGTGCGCCTCCAGTGGTTTAACATGCGGCGAATAGCCGAGGAGGAGGATTCGCCGAACTTCGCCGACCAGCCCTGCTTCAAACATTCGCCGGCAGCGTTCATCCAGACGGAAGTACAGTTCTTCCCTCGGCGGGTTGAGGCCGATAATCAGGCTGCGGAAACCCCGTAGGCCATCCCGCCCGGCAGAATGCGCCTCCGTCATGCTGCGGCGGGTGATGACGCAGATCTCGACAGCGCGCAACAACTTCTGCCCGTCATTGGGGTGGATCCTCTTGGCGGCAACGGGGTCGAATCGCCCCAGCAGGCGGTGCAAGGTTCCAGGTCTTCGCTGCTCTGATGCCAGCAACCGCGCGCGCAGCGGCTCGCTTCTTGAAGGACCGGCAAACAGCCCA
>Ga0073932_1000990_pt1 | contig 60111 bp, 39 predicted proteins | sample DewCreD2012metaG_FD_76967 | JGI IMG/M metagenome (GOLD analysis project Ga0073932, IMG submission 76967) | Hot spring sediment bacterial and archeal communities from British Columbia, Canada, to study Microbial Dark Matter (Phase II) - Dewar... ...
CCTCCCGGACGACTATCCGTTTAAGGCGGATTTCGACGACTTCGCCCTGCGGCGGGTGGCCCGCGGCATTCCTCAGAGCCGGTAGTGCCCTCATTCCACTGAGAGATGAAAAAGGGGCCCGGGAGGCAACTCCTCCCGGGCCCCTTTGCGTGTAAGGAAGATACCGTCCCGGTCAGCCCTCCGCGATCTTCAGCGCCACGGCGGCGCTGCGCCTTGCGCATTCGGAGATCGCGATGGGATGGAAGCCCGGAATGGCGGCGTAGAGCGTGTCGTTGAGTGGAGCGGTCCACTTCTCCGGCAGCGCGCGGTACCCGTAAGCAGCTCCCCACAGTGACCCGGCTGTAGCTCCGTTGCAGTCCGTGTCCCAGCCGCCGGTCACGGCGCAGACAATCGTCTTCTCGAAATCGTCGCCACCCCAGGCGATGGCGGCCGCCACCAGCGCCGCATTGTTGTTGGTGTGCACCCCGTCATAGTGCCCCCATTTCTTCCAGAGAGCATCGTGCAGCTCGTCCAGATCCGGAATGGACAGGCCCATCTCGATGGCCTCCGCCACGTCGCGGGCCAGCCGGCTGCGCGACGGGATGTATCGCAGTCCCTCCCGCAGCGCATCCAGGGGGGAGGCCGCGTCAAACGCCGCGGCAATGGCAGCGGCGAAGAGCATCTCGCCATAGATGCCGTTCTTCACATGCGAGAGCGCGGCGTCGCGGTAGGCGAACTCTGCGGCAAGCGCCGGCCGTCCGGCAGCGCCGTAGGCCCAGCCGTCAGCCCGTATCTGCGCCCCGATCCATTCGCGGAAGGGGTTCAGATGCCCGCGGATGTAGTCCAGGTTGGCCTCGATCTCTCCGCTGTCCATGACGTCAGTCAGATTGCGGTACGCCTGGCGCTCGGCCGTAAAAGTCTGACCTATCGGAAGGGTGTTCCACCATGCGCGGGCTACATCTGCCGTGGTAAACAGCGCTCCGTGGCGTTCCAGTATGGTCAGACCCAGCACGGTGTAGCGGATGTCGTCGTCCGTCTCCATAAAGGCGATTTTGCCCCGCGTGCTGGCCGGGCAGCGGACGCCGTAGTCTCCCACGTCGTCAATCTGCGGCACATACCAGTCCAGCGGCCACGCCTCAGCTGCCTTCAGATAGATGCGCACGCCCTGCCAGCCGGGTGTATCGCCGTGCCAGTTCATATACACAGGGCGTTCCAGCGGCTTGCCAAGCGCGCACCCGGCGCACCGTCCAAACCAGGCTCCCTTCATGCGGTCTTCCAGATCGCGGATGCCCTGCGGGTCCGTGCCGGAGGGCGCGGCAAACCCCGGGCTGACAGCGGTCAGATCCTCCCAGGCGGTGGGCTCGTGAAAGGGAAAGCCGGGATCCACCTGAGCCGCAGCCATCTGCGCGAACGCCTCCAGCAGCTCCTTCTCCCCGGAGGTCTCTGAGACCCGGTCCAGGATGCTCTGGATGTCCTCTCTGTGGCATCCTTCCTCGATCCGCTGGCGGGCCTCATGTTTTAGAAGCCCATACAGGTAGCCTCGTCTATCCAAATCTATTCCTCCATAACGTTTACGCCGATGCTCCGTCTGGGGGCTCGCGTCATCGGCCGGTTAGCCCATTCCGGGTGCTCCCTGAGAAACTCCTTCGCCGCCCAGGCCATCTCCTCCAGCGTCACGATCTTGAAATCCTGCTCCGGAAGCAGCTCTGCCACGCGTACATAGTCCGTTGGAGAAAACCCGCCCTGGGAGGTCCGGTTCTCGTTCGCGTCGGGGACGGCAAAGACGGTCAGGAATGCCGGGCGGCACTCCAGCTGGGCTGCCGCCTCCCGGATGGACTCCGCCATCTGCTCGGCCGTCCGGCCGTTCGGGTAGTAGTGAAGGCTTCCGTGGCGCAGGATCACCGGCGTTCCGGCCTCCGTCATCTTCACCTGGATGGGGCCGGCCGGCATCACGAACGCCTGCGTGTGCGGGCTGAGCCGTGCATACATCTCGTAGACCGGACGGCTGAAATGGATCCAGCAGTCCATCACCTGCAGATCCGCGCGGCGCATATAGTCGTCGCTCTCCCGCATGAAGCGCTCCGGCTCCGGCATCCAGTTGGGATAGGTGTAGCCCGCGCCCGAGCACCCGCAGAAGAAGTAGTCGTTCTCCGTCATGGTGTCGTAATAATACTCCGCCATGCCGGAGGCGATGTCCAGCATCCGTGGCTGGAATCCCCAGTTGATGGGCACTTTTCCGCGGTTCGGATCATGCCAGGCGCCGCCCTGGAACACGGTGTGGATCTTCATCGCGTCGCCTTCCGTCGTCAGGAAGGCCACATAGAACTTCTCCTCCAGCTTAAGGGTTGAGAGATCCCGATGGGACTTCTGCTTCCAGGAGGTCCGGTCCGAGGCAATCTGAGCGTGGAAGCTGAGGTTGGGCGCTTCGGCGCACATGATGTAGTTGGAGTTCAGCGACGCCATCTCGCAGTAGCGGTCCTCAGGCTCGCCCCAGCCGTAGATGCCGGCATTCGGACCGATGCCTTCGTGGATGCGCCAGATGCGCGCGTTGTCCTTCCGGTGCTTTGGGTTCGTGGAGCACCGGAAGATGAACGCTCTGCGAGCCACCGCCAGGTCCAGCGTGTCAATGGACATGCCGCTCCAGAGACGATCCACGCTGTATCCCATCCCGGGCTCGCAGCGCGGCAGCAGCTCCTCGATGGCGTAGTCCAGCGGTTCCCACTCGTCCCGCCATCGTCCCTGGAAGTCGTGCATCGTGGGGATGCCGGGGAATCGCTTGCGGAGCTCCTCCGCCACCGTGGGCGAGACGGGCAGCAGATCCTCCAACGCCGCGTGCATACACGCAACGTAAAGAGACTGCTCGATCTCAGGGTCGTGGATGGCAAGGCCGCGGAAGTCGTCCCGGAATCGTTCGATGACGCTCCACATATCAGGCAGCTCCTCGAACTCGAAGCCCTTCCGCTCCGTGTAGATCTGGCGCCAGGCCCGGTCTGCAGGCTTCCAGTTCCAGAACTGAGTGTCGTACATCAATCGGGGGCCTTTGCGGTTGACCAGCCCCTGTAGAGCGAGCATAGTAACGACGTTCTTCCAGCCGTTGTCGGCCAGCTTGCCGTGTCCCTCCTCCGTGTCCTCCTGGCCGTAGGTTATCTCGCCGCCCTTGATCGTGGGATCTATCAGCGAATGCACATTGAACCAGACTGCATGCCGTTTTTCCATCAGGGTATCCTCTTCCAGCAGACGATTGTTCACCCCGGTCGCGAAACGCCCCGGCCCGCCCTTTGCGGACCGGGGCGATCAGACGGCCTCAGCGTGACCGGGAACGGATCACAGGCGCGCGCGGGCTCCTTTCGCCAGCTCCCGGAACGCCTTCGCGATAGGACGCTCGTTCAGCTCGCGGTCGCACAGACCGTACTGTTCGGTATTCTCGATGGGCAGGTCGGTGACGCACAGGTAATTCGCAAGCGTCACATACCGGTACTCCGGCGATGCCAGCCGGGTCAACACCTCGCGCAGCTTACGCGCCGCGTCCTCCCCCTTGGAGTCCACCCAGCCGTACTCTGTCAGCCAGACTTCCTTGTCCCCGTCGCCGTGCTCCTTCATCACCCGGTAAGTATCCTCCACCGCTTTCCAGTGCAGTCCCTCCGGGTGATACGGATGGATCGAGATGGCGTCGAAGTGTCCCTTCGCCCCGTAACGGTACATCCCTTCGATGTACTTGTAGCCTTCCGTCACACCCTCGTTGTAGTCCAGGGCGCCTGCCGCCACAATGCAGTCCGGGTTGCCCTCTTTCAGAGCGTTGTAGGCGATCTTCAGCCACTTGGTGTAGAGCTCCTGCTCGTGGCCGTTGGCGCAGCCGTCGTTCACCCAGCTGCAGCCGTTCGGCTCATTCCAGAACTGGAACATGTCCACGCGTCCCCGGTACCGTTTCGCCACGCTGCGGCAGTAGTTCTCGAACTCCTTCCGGAAGCGGTCGTCCGGTGGGAAGCGGTAACTTTTGTCCTTCGTCACCCCCGGCGGCAGAGCCCAGGCGGCGGTGTTGCCGATGTATCCGAACTGCCGGAGTCCCCGCTTCTGTGCGGCTTCCACGGCGTGGTCCGGGTAGCTCCAGTCGAACTTGCCCGGCTCCTTCTCCAGGTCCACCCAGTCGAACGTGGCGCTGGTGAGGGTGGCGCCCAGATCCACCAGCTTGTCCATCTGCTTCAGGTCGTAGCTGCGCGGACGATTCAGCCAGAATGCCCAGATCATCCCCGCCCCGTAGAGGAGCGGGCGGCTGTCGCCCTGTCTCTTCGCCTTTTCCTGTTCTTTTTGTGGTTCTTTCACTTTCACCTTGAACTTCGGGTCCATATCCAGAGATGCATCGGCCCTCCCGCCCAGAAGCCGGGCCGCGCCAGCGGCCGCTCCCGCGGCGGCCGCCCCTGCCAGGAATCGTCGTCGGTCCATCGTCTGTCCTCCGGTCGTGCACGGCCTCGCCCGCAGGCGAGCGAAGCCGCCTCTGCCAGAATGCCGTTTTCCATGGGACGTCATACCACCTCTGCGGGTTGCTGGCCACTTTGCTTGGGGAGGTACCCTGTCAACGCGAGGACGTCAGGAAGATAACGCGGTCCGTCCAGTCCTCGCCGGAACGCGCCCGCCACAGACGCTCCAGCGAACAGACCAGCAGGCCGATATCTGCCGGCGCTACTGTGCGAGGATCAACGAACACCACGCCCGCGAAGTGCAGGCCGGACTCCATCCATGTCTTCAGCAGGGGCGCCAGAGTCCGCACGTCGTAGGTCACCAGTGCCAGGCCCGCTTCTGCAGCCTCGCTCAGCAGGGTCGAGTCGTCTGCTGCCAGCAGCGCACCGTCCTGCCATTCCCGCAGGCACACACAGACTGTCTCCCCGCAGCGCGCGCGGAGCCCCCTTGCCACCCTTGGGTGAGGTGTGCTTACCCGCTTCTCACCACTGCTGTGGAGGCTGCGCTGCAGCCTGATCCGGGAAGAAATCCCTGTAGACGATCGCCACTGCCAGGTGGTACAGCGGGAAGGTCACCAGAACTCCCACACAGCACGCGAGAAGTCCCGCAAAAACGATGAAGGACAACACCACGTAAAACAGGACTGTGTTCAGGAAATCCGCGCTCAGTGTCCGGAAGCTTGTGGAGATGGCTTCCACCCCGTCCATCTGCCGGTCCACAATCAGAGGCACCGTGAACATCAACAGACCCGCTGCGATGATCCCGGGGATGATGCACAAGAGAGAGCCAATGGTGACGATCACAGAGGTCAGAAGCCCGGCAATAAGCACTTGCGGGAACACATCGCCTATGTTGAACAGGTCGCCCGCACTGATCTGCTCGCCGCGCATCCGCCTTAGAGCCATCCGGTAGATCCCGGCGGTCACAATCACCCCCGCGAACATAATAATCAGACTCGTAATGAGCTGAACGATCAAAGATGAGCCTAACACGGCAAGCATCGCTGCGGGATTCATCTCTGGAGCGGAGAGCTGCGCGGCCCCCAGGAACAGGTTGCCGACGAGATTTACGGCCGCCATGACGACGCCCACAACGATCAGCGCGATGAGTGAGGTCAACACCCAAGTGCCGGCGTCGGCCTTGAAGAGGCTCCAGGCTTCTCCGATCGCTTCGAAACGAACCCGTGGGGCGGGGCTGTAGCCTCCCGCTCCTCCCTGAACAGCCATTTTCTCTGCCCTCGCTTTCTGGACCGCCCCTGCATCCGGCCTTTTCCGGCTGCAGAATCTCCGGGACGGTCTGTCCGTCCCGGAGATTCACTCCTCTGCTCGAAGATTCCTTCTTCGTGCCGTGTCGCCTGTTCAGTGGATGACGATATCTTCTGCGCTCCTCACACGCACCGCCCGCGCAGGGACTCCTGAGACCGACGCCCGCGTGCTGATGCCCGTGACGCTTGCGAACGACCCCTCGGGCGGGATCCACGCTCCGTTGCACAGCACGCGGATGCCCGGAGTGCGGAACGCGTCCCCGGCTCCGGACCCATCGTCCAGGTAGAAAAGCGACATCGCCGGGTTCGCCCAGACCACGCGGCCCGTGATGCGCACCAGCAATCCGCCGTTGTAGATCCCGCTTGCGCCGGGGATTCCCGCAAGCCCGGCCGGAGCCTCTCCCCCCACAGCCGCCGACTTCATCGCAAGCGGCACAGGCGGCTCGCCCGTTCCTGTCACCTCACTGGCGAGCGGAGCGATGAGGCGCTCTCCGGTTGAACTGCCCAATCGTCCTCGCACCCGGACTCTGGAGCCGATCTGGGCCGGCGCAGCGCTGCTGACCCGCACTCCCCACGCCCGCCCGGCATCCTGTATGTAATAGAAGGAACCTAAGATCGCGCTTACCGTTCCTTCCATCTCCACGGGCCAGTTGTCAGGTCGGCGCAGCGGTTCTCCGCCCCGCAGAGATGCTTCATACACGGCCGCATCGTCGAAGCAGTTGATGGCCCAGACCGTATCGCCCGGCTGACGATGCTGCAGGAATACTGTTATGCGCGGCCGGGCGGCCGTCACCGTCAGCGCCAGCCGTTCCCATCCTGAGGGGCTCTCCCGGAAAGGTGTCCAGATCACGGTGGGCGCCGTCGGGTCGGTTCCACCGGCGGGATCCACCCCCAGCCGGTTCGCCACGCTGCCTTCCGAGCCCCCCTGCCTGTAAGTGCGGGACCAGACTTCCACAACAAGCCGGCTCCCCTGCGGCGCCGCCACCTGCTGCCACACCCCGCCGTTCTTCTGACCCCAGTTGGTGGCCGTGCCCAGGAACCGCGATCCGCTCCTCGGAGTGATGCTCGCGAACCAGGGGCCGGTCTGCGTCCCGTCCACCTGTCCCCACGGAGTCCATCCGGAGAGGTCTGCCGTCTCGAAGCCGCCGTTGGTCAGTCCCATCGCCTGCAGTTGCGCGGCTTCCATCTGGAAGTCCACCGTCACACTGCCCCCGGCCGGGACCTGCACTCCAGAGTGCTCCGCGGTCCGGTAGCCGATGCTTTCGGCGCGCACTGTATAGCTCCCCGGAAGCACGTTCAGCAGTGAGTATGTGCCGTCGATTCGCGTTTGCGCCGTGTAACTGCCGGGAAGGGCCGTGACCTTCACTCCGGGAACGGGCTCCCCGGACGCATCGGTCACCCGGCCGGAGATCTGCCCCCGGTCCTGCGGAAGCCCGAACTGATCCACCACGAAGTTGTCCCGGTAGACGTAGGCAGCCGGCTTCCATGTGTAGTGCCCGTCCGCCCGCAGGAATCCGTAGTAGCGCTCCTCGATCGGCCCCGGCCACTGGTCCCACCAGTCGCACAGCGTCCACTGCACCAGTCCGGTGATGCCCTCTTCTTCAATGACCTGGAGCCACTCGGCGAAGAGATTGGCCTGGTCCTGTTCCGTCGCTCCCGGCCCGCCCCAGGCGTTGTGCCCGATCTCCTCAACGTTGATGGGCTTGGACGTCCGTGCCTTCAGAGACCGGATGGACTGCCGGAAGGTCTCGAACGGGTAGTTCCGCGGATAGTAATGGTAGCAGACGAAGTCCACAAAGGATTCCACCGTTCGGGTGGAGGTGGGCAGGTAGTTGTTGTAGTTGAAGATCAAGCCCACCGTCACCAGATGATTGGGATCTACCTGCTTGATGCGGTTGCGCATCCGGTAGAGCCAGTCTATCCGCCGGGCCGCCTCGGCCTCCGCTCCGGGCAGGCTCCAGCTCCAGTATGTGTCGTTGATCCAGTCCGGCTCGTTCTTGATGTCCCAGGCGAAAACGCCGGTATCGTTTTTCAGGGCCGAGCAGATGGCATCTATCTTTGCCAGGTTTTTCGCTTCCTCGGCGCTGCCCGCGGCGGGATAGGTGTGGTAGCCATCGAACAGACTGATGATGGCCTTCTGGTTGTTGGCCTTGCAGATCTGAACGAACTCCACGATGGCGTTCAGAGTGGCCTGCGAGGGAGGCTCGCCGCCGGTCACAAAAGTCCGGATGACATTGGAGTTCATGTCCCGCGCGATGGCCAGCTCAGTCTGCACCTCCTGCGGGTCCCACTCGCTGAAGATGGCCCACGGATGCCTCTGCGGGAAATAGTTGAAGCCCTTCACCTTGAAGATGCGGTCCGGGTTGCTGGACAGGACGAACTGATCGCCCTTTACCTGGACGAACCCGTCCGGCAGCTCCGACGCCAGGCACCCTGAGGCGCTCATCAGGATAACGGCGGCGCAGGCTGCCGCCGGCCAGACGTTGCTCATGGTCTCTCCTTGCACTTCCCTGTATACGCTTTCCGTCGCTTCTCTCACTATCCAGCGTAAGGCAAAACCTTCTCCCTGTCAAATCGCGCCTCTCCCCGGCGGGCCGGGCTCGCGATGTTTCTTCCGTATTTCTGCAAAGCCCGGCAGAAATGCGTTGTATTCTGCGCCTCGTTGTCCTACAATAGTTTGTGAAATCCCGGCCGCGACGCGGCAGGGAGAAAAAAGAAACGCCCTCTTTCACTGCGAAAGGAGAGGATCTCATGCAAGCACTGGGCAGCTTGATGAGAGCCGCGCTGGCGATTGCGCTTGCGGCGGCTCTACTGACGCCTGCGGCGGCTCAGAACGTTGTTGTAAACGGCGACTTCGAGAGCGGGTGGGTTACCAACCCCATCAATGGCTGGGTCGGTCAGGGGTGGACCGTCTGGAAGACCGCGCCTGCGGCGGCGTTCTGGGGGATGCCGAACAACAACGGGACCCTCAGTCCCAACAATGACTATCAGCGCCTCATTGGAGGCAACATCCAGTCCAGCACCATCGGGCAGGGCATCGTGCAGGCGGTGTCCACGGTTCCCGGAACGGTGTATGACTTCGACTGTGACGCCGCCTTCGCATTCATTCTGTGGAGCGGCGACTGGGACCCCTGGCTCACGGGGGCTTCCTTCGGCTACGACCTGACCGGTCAGACGACCAACCCGAACGCCACCAGCATCGTCTGGCTTCCCATCGCTCTGAAGGGAGACGTCTGGGATCACTATCACACGCGCTTCACCGCCGTCGGAGCGCAGACCAGCATCTGGTTCCGAAGTTTCGACTCCAGCGGGCAGCGCACGCAGCTGGTGGACATTGACAACGTCAGGGTGGCTCCGGCGACAGCCAGCCTGATCACCATCATGTCCTCACCGACGATGCCGGCCGTCCGGATCACACAGCTCACCCCCACGAGCTTCCGGATCCAGTGGACCACCGACGTGGCCTGCGACTCCAAGGTGGAATACGACACCACACCGCCCGGGAAGGGCGCCAATGAGGGTGTCATCGCCTTCGCCAACTCCAAGTCCGATCCGGCGCTGGTCACGGAACACAGCATCACGCTGACCGGCCTGACACTGAATACCCGCTACTATGTCCGCGTTGTCAGCTCGGCGCCGGGCTACAAGACGGTCTACAGCGGGACGCTCACACTGGATACCCCGCCCCAGCCTCTGGAGAGCTTCCGGAACGGAAGCTTCGAAGAGTGGGAGGAACCCACTCCGGGGCAACGCCATCCGCTCTACTGGCGCAAGTTCGGAGTGGTGGACGGTGTCCGCAGCGTTACGGATATGTGGGGCTTCTCGGCCTACGACGGGCAGTACTATGTCGGGTCGCGTGGGAGCTTCGTTACGAAGAACGGTGGCTACTATCAGCACTTCAAGGCCATTCCCGGCAAGGTCTATTCCGCCCGGGTGAAGTATCGTAACTTCATGGTCGGCGGGGATGCCGCCCAGCAGCCTGACACCGTGAACATCGGCATAGATCCGACTGGTGGTATCAATCCGGATGCGCCCACCGTCGTCTGGAATGTTGGCGCCGCCATCATCCCGCCGAATCAGCCCTGGCAGGAGGTCTCCGTCGAAGCCGTATCCCAGACGGATGTCATCACCGTCTTCGTGCGGTTCGTGCAGAAGTGGGGACTGAACTTCAACCTGACGGCGGCGGATCTGGTAGAGGTGGAACTGCCGCAGTATGACGCGCGGTCCATCGGTGACGCCCGGGCTCAGGCGGACGGTGCGAACATCACCTTCCTGCCACAGGCCAACCTGGTCGTGACCGTGTCGCCGATCTCCGAGACGGGCTACTTCTATATGCAGGATGCTGACGGAACGGCCGGCATTCGCGTGGAGACGGATAATCCGCTTCCGCCTGTCGGTGCCAGGGTCTCCGTGACCGGTAAGCTGGATACCAACAGCAACGGTGAGCGCATCCTGCGGAACGCCACAGTGTCTGTCATCGGAACGGGAACAACACCCATCTGGACGCTGAACAACAAGAACGTCGGCGGGCCCGGCTATGTGGGCGCCACGGCCGGAGCTGTGAACCAGGGACTGCTGGTCCGTGTGTTCGGCCGCGTTACGGAGTTCAACTTCCTTGAGGGGTACTTCCTGATTGATGACGGTTCCGGGGTGGATGCCGGCGGAGGCAAGAAGGGCATCCGGGTCATCAAGGCCGAGGTGTATCCGAGTGTCGGCGACTACATCAGCATCGTGGGCGCCGTGTCCTCGCAGATCATTGACGGCAAGAAGGTCCGGGTGATCCACGGCCGTGAGGGCACCATCCCTTCGGACTTCGTGACTTACTGATGCTGTGATGGTCCTCCGCCTGCCTGCTGCCGGCGGGCGGTGGACCCTGATACCAGGAAGCAAATACTGGCCGGGAGCATACTGCTCCCGGCCTTTTTGCGCACGGGGATGCACGCAGCGTCTGAGTTGGCTCCGCTCCGTGCAGTTTTGGTCGTGCGGACCTGCCCTTCGGGTCATCCTGATTGGGGCATATGCAGGAAAAGGCGGTCGTTGTCCTGTGCGCCCGTCTAGTCTGCAGGAAAGCCAGGCCCCCGGGGGCTAGTGCCGCATCCCTGCGGCCTTGGCAGTTTTGCCCCCTGGCGGCCGGGCGAGGGAAGTCTTTTACGGATTCTTTTCCCCTGCGGGGTCAAACCAGGAAGCGCGCGCGCCAGTCTCTCCCGGCAGACGAAAGCGCGTCAAAAGGGCCAGCCTCCAGGGGAGGCTGGCCCTCACTCTCGAAACCGTGACTTCAGATACGTCCTACTGGCCCAGCTCCTGCCAGAACATATAGTTCTGATTCGTGTCCAGCTGACCTCTCTGATAATACTTCACGTGTCCGTCGAAGAAGGAGAAGTTGTTCCCCTCCCCGCCGTCGTGATAGTATTCGTTCGCCAGCGGCTCGGTCATCTTGGTCTGATAGTTGCCTTCCGACCGGACATTGCCCGCAACGTGCCACTCCGTCAGCAGGACGTAACGGCTGGGGCTGGGGATGGAGCCGAGCTTCATGCCCTGTCCGGTCCACGCCTGGCCCGTGGTCATCTGCATCTTGTAGGCCAGCTGATCGTTCATTGCATAAGACCGCGCCGCGCGCCCGGGAGCCCGCTTCACGCTGTCACTGGGGCACTTGAAAGACTTGTCGGACTTCACGAACGGCTCGATCAGGTCATCCCAGGGAACCCAGCGCCCTCCAATGTTGATGACGCTCGGAGGAAGGGTTTCCTTGTTGTCCTGAGCATACATCATAAAGGCGAGCGTCAACTGCTTCTCGTTGTTGAGACAGCTGGACCGGCGGGCGGACTCTCTGGCTCGCGAGAAGACAGGGAACAGAATTGCGGCCAGAATGGCGATGATGGCAATCACCACCAGCAGCTCGATCAGGGTAAACCCGGACGCCTCACGCAGGCCCCTGCGTCCGGTCAGGGGGAGTCGCAGACTCCTCATCTGGTTCAGCACCTCCTTCCGCCGCCCCGGCGGCCCCGAAGACCTACCGGCCGGCAAAAGTCACAGGCTTGTGACAGCAACCCCTATTTTCAGAAACGGTGCGGCGGCCCGCTTTGTTCCATGCCCCGCCGCTTACGCCCAGAGACAGGTTGCACGGAAACGAAAACAGCATTGCCGCGCCGTTTCTCACTGCCATTCTCTCACAATCATCGGTTGGCGTCAATGCATATTGGAGCGTCTTGTGGCTCCCCTATGCTCAATTGTTCGCCGAAGTGCTCCGCCGGAGGGTGAATCGCTCCAGACGGGAGCGTCCCTGCCGTGACTCTCCCGCCTCCATCTGACCGTCCCGCCGTGTTCGGGGCGCAGGAGCCGTGTGTTTTGCACATCAGCCGCCCCGCTGTGGGGGGGCTGAGAAGACACCTGGAGACGCTACTCCCACGCCTCTCGCAGTGCGGTTGGAGGGTTTGTCTGGCGGCTCCTCCCGGTCTGGTGGGGGACGGCGAGGCGCCTCTTGGTCAGTTTCCAGTGCTCCCGGTAGAGATCCAGGACCGGCCGTCTCTCGCAGCGGATGCACGCGCCGCCACCCACCTTCGCAGGGCAGTGAAGTGCGCGGAGCCGTCGCTTGTGCACTGCCATGGAATCCGCGCGGCTTGGGTCGCGCATCTGGCCAGGCACGGAAAGCCGCAGGTTGTCACCGTGCATAATCTGTTCACTCTGCCCCGGGGGATTGTGCCGGCGTATCTGGCTCGCGCAGCGCTGCGCTCTGCCGTGGTTCTCGTGGCGGTCTCCGAGGCGGTGCGATCCTCGCTCGTCACGGCGGGCATCCCCTCGGAAAGAGTGTGCGTCATCCCGAACGGCATCGAGCCTCCCGAACCGGTCTCTGCGGCGGAGTTGTCGGCGTTCCGCGAGCGTCTCGTGCCGGGAAGCGCCGGTCCTCTCGTCGCCTGCGTCGCCCGGCTGATGCCGGACAAGGGCGTGGACATCCTGCTGGAAGCGTGGAGCATCGCCGGGCCGCGCATCCCTGGCGGCGCGCTTGTGATCGCCGGCGACGGTCCGGACCGGCCCGCGCTGGAAGCCGTGGCGAGCGGTCTGTCGCGGGTCCTTTTCCTTGGGTTCTTGCCGGATGTTCGGGCTCTTTACGCCGCGGCCGATATTCTGGTCATCCCTTCCCGCCGTGAAGGACAGTCCATCGTCTGTCTGGAAGCGATGATGTCCGAGCCACCTCCCGCGCTGCTGGTCACTTCCGCCGGCGGCCTGCCGGAAATGGTCCACCACGGAGAGACCGGCCTGGTGGTCCCCCCGGAGGATCCTGCGGCGCTCGCGGAAGCCATCGTCCTGCTGGCGGAGGACGCGAGGCTGCGTGCTCGTCTGGCCAGCGCCGCTGCGGCGACGGCGCGCAATCGTTACACGGCCGCAGGGATGGCCGATGCGACGCTGGAAGTGTACCGCCGGATCATTCCCGGCGCTGGCGGGCGCCGGATGCGAGGGGAATAGCAAGCCGTGACCTACAATGGCCCTGTCATAGACGGCCACGCCCACCTTTACGAGCTGGACCATGCCGGGCATCTGGATGCCATCCGGGAGGCAGGCCGGGCCCGCAGCATGAACATCGTCTGCATCTTCGACGATAAGCGCGTCAACGCGAACCCGGAAGCGTGGGCGGCGAAGGCCTCCCGCCCCGGACGGTTTTATGTGTTCGCCGGGCTGGACCATTCCGCGGTGTTCTCGGGCGGGCGGGTGGATGCGCCGCCGCTGGACAGGCAGGTGGACATTCTCATCGCGGCCGGATCGGACGGCGTCAAGCTGCTGGAGTCCAAGCCCAACTACTGGCTCAAACTGGGTCTCCCCCTGGACGGGGAATACTTCCGGCCGTTCTTCGCGCGGGCAGAAGAGGCGCAGATTCCCCTGCTGTGGCACGTGGCGGATCCGGAGGAGTTCTGGGATCCTGCACGCACTCCCCGCTGGGCCGCCGAGAAAGGATGGGGTTACGATTCCAGCTTCCCCGCGAAAGAGCAGCTCTACGCCGAAGCGTTCGCCGTGCTGGAACGGCACCCCCGGCTGAGAGTGATTTTCCCCCACTTTCTCTTCCTCTCGGCCGATCTGCCCCGCGCCTCCGCGTTGCTGGATCGCTTCCCTGGCATCTACCTCGACCTGGGGCCGGGGGTGGAACTGCTGTATAACCTGTCACGCGATCCGGCGGCCTCCCGCGATTTCTTCCTGCGCTACTCGCGGCGTATCATCTACGGTACGGATTGCTACAGCTCGATGACCGTGGAGGAAGGAGGGCTGAGGGCGCAGGTCATCCGGCGCTTTCTGGAGTCCGGGGAAGAGTTCCGCCTGCCGCCCGGGACCGACTTTCTGCTGGGGCCGCCGGAAGACGGCATTATTCACGGGCTGGACCTGCCGGAGGACACTCTCGCCGCCATCTATTACGGCAACTTCGCCGCGCTGGCGGGAGACGCGCCTCGCCCACTGAACGGCGGGCTTGCTGCAGGTGAGTGCAGGCGGCTTGCCCACCAGCAGTCGCTCCTGACCGGTGAGCCAGAGGATGCCACTCCGGCGATGCGCGCCGCGTTGACGCTGGAAGAAGGGGCGCGCTAGAGCTCCTTTTCCAGTACCTCCGCGATGCGGACCGTCTGCCTGCGTTCGTGGGAGGCCAGGGCTGCGCGCACCACCGCGAGCGCCTTCAGACCTGCTTCGCCGCCCACCTCCGGTGCTCCCTCGCCCCGGGCTGCCCGTGCGAACTCCTCCAGCTCCTCGCGCTGCGTATCCACCGGCTCAATCGGCACATCGTGCCGCTCGTGTGAGGTCTTGGGGCGGTACTGGAGCTGTGCGCCTCCCTCACAGTACAGGTTGCCTTCCGTGCCGTAAATGTTGATGTAGTAGACGGAGGGAGATGCGTAGTTGGAGCCAAGATATCCGGGAACTCCACCCACGAATCGCAGGATGCTCACGGTCGCGTCCTCGCCTTCTGCGGGTGTCGCGATGCGGGACATGAATGAGCAGACCTCCTCTACATCTCCCACCAGATACTGCGCCGTGTCAGCGAAATGGATCCCCAGCTGCATCAGTGGCAAGCCGGGGCACTCGTCGCGGTAGAATCTCCACTGGGCTGGCGTGAGTCCGAGTCCTCCCGAGTGCGAGAAGTTGGCCTCCACAGTCACGGGCTTCCCCACGGCTCCCTCCGCGAGCATGTGCTTCATCTTGCGGTGGCCCGGCATGCGACGGCCGTTGTGACCCACAGCAAGCGTGACCCCGGCCTGGCGGCAGGCTGAGATGATCGCCCGGGCGTCGGTGATGGTGTTCGCAATGGGTTTGTCTACGAACACGTGCTTGCCGGCTGCGGCAGCCGCCTCGGCGTTCGGACGGTGTGCGTTGTTCGGACTCACGATGACCACGCCGTCCACCGCATCCATTGCGGCCAGCTCCTCGGCGGAGCCGCACCGGACCGTGGAAAAATCGGCCGAGAAGCGCTCCGCCGCCTCAGGCACGGGATCATAGCACGCCGCGATGCGCAGCCCTTCACTTCGCATCGCCGCCTGCGCCAGCTGGCGGCTGTATCCTCCGCACCCGATGAAACCCAGTCCGAATCCGTTAGAGCCCATATCGAAGTCTCTCCCCGCGAGTCTTTCCCGGCAACGGATGTTATCCTTCCGGCGCCCGTGCGGCAAGCTGGCGGGCCGATACACGCTTCCAGGAGGCGAGATGGCACCGAAAAAGGAAAAATCACACGGAAGATGGGCTGGCCTGCCAGAGACTGTCAGTCCCGGGGCCTATCATGGGCACAAATATCCTGGTGGCGCTCCCCGGTGTCCGGGTGGCGTTTCCAGAGGGAGACGAACCAGATGGCAGAACTGATCTGTTACGACGGGGTGGGGTGCATTGGCGGCAACAAGATCCTGCTGAAGACGGGCGAGACCCGCCTGTTTCTCGATTTCGGGCTGAACTTCGGCATTCAGGGCCGGTTCTATCAGGAGTTCTTGCAGCCGAAAAGCGTCGCCGGATTATTTGAGCCCATCGAGATGGGCATCCTGCCGCCTTTCCGGGGGATGTACCGCGACGATCTGGTCTCCCGGTGTGCCGATCCCTACCGCGAATGCTCGAAGGAGTGGGAGGATCCGGGAGAGATCAACGCGATACTGTTGTCGCACGCGCATGTGGACCATATGGGACTCTTGAACTATGTACGGGAGGATATCGCGATATTCTGCTCGCCCATGACTCTCGCCATCGCCCGTGCGTTGCAGGACACAGCCGGTGGCAGTGTTCCGGCCGAGTACTGCTACTACGTGCCGCGCCAGGACGGCGAGAACGGCAGTGGCCTGGCGACTCCCCACCAGTCAAAGCAGCCCTCTCTTTCGCGGCATTATGCCGTCACCTCCGCGCCGTCGAAAAAGTTGGAGACGTTCTGGGGGGGGCGTCCGGGTGAGAGAGGCCACATCCCCCGGGAGCTTCGCACCGTGGAAGATGTGGCAGGGTGTCCTGTCAAAAGCTGGCCCGTGGATCATTCGCTTTACGGGGCTACCGCCTGGGCGGTCCAGACGGATGCCGGCTGGGTGGTCTACACAGGCGACCTCAGGACCCACGGAAGAGCCGGACAACTGACCTGGCGTTTCGCAGAGGAGGCGGCCGCGCTGGAACCCGTGGCGCTCATTATAGAAGGGACACGCATCAACTCTTCTCAGAGGTACACCGAACAAGACGTGAGGGATGCTTCTCTGGACCGTGTGAAAGAGTGCTCCGGCCTGGTTGTCGCGGATTTCGGTCCGCGCAACGTGGAAAGGTTGCTATCGTTCCTGGAGGTTGCCCGGCAGACCGGCCGCAGGCTTGCCATCCTTCCGAAAGACGCCTATCTGCTGCATACGATGCAGAAAGCTGCGGACAGTCATCAGAAGGTTCCCTCCCTGAATGACACTTGCATCGTGATCTACCGGGAGCTTTCCGGAACGAACCCTTCCTGGCAGAAAGTTCTCTGGGAGGACGGGAACCTTGACGGGCGCATTGTGGCTCCCACCGACATTCGCAACCATCCTGAGGATTACATCATCTGTCTGAGCTTCTTCGATCTGAACGAGCTCGCCTACCTGCGTCCTCCGGAGGGTTCCATCTGGATCTACTCGGCGTGCGAGGCGCTGAATGAGGAGATGGAAATAGATGCGGCGCGGATGCGTGCGTGGCTGGACCATTTCAGGGTCCGGCTGGTGGGCAACCTGACGAATAAGGATCACGAGGAAGACCCGTTCCACGTCTCAGGACACGCTTCCGGCGAGGATCTGGTGAGGATTGCAGAGATCATCCACCCGCAGAAGCTCATTCCGGTCCACACCGAGCACCCGGATCTGTTCTGTCAGAAGATGCCTTTCACAGAGGTGGTGCTGCCGGAGCCGGGTAAGCCCATCTTTCTTTGAAGTTCGGCGGCCTTCTGATTGCCGGACACCTCCGGGAAGCCACCACCCAACATGGCCGCGGGGAGGCCCTCCCCGCGGCCATGTTCGATTCCTGCGACGCCGGATTCCGCAGTCAGCGTCTGCGCGGGCGCGCGACGGCCGCCAACCCGAGTCCGGCCAGAGTCAGGGACGCCGGCTCCGGGATCGGCGCGACCGCTTCAATCCAGAAGTCGGTCCATTTGCACAGGCCGCCCGTGTAGTTGTCCTGCACCGCCTGCAGCAGCAACACTTCGCTGATGCTGCCGAATGCATCCGGCGTGGACCAAGCGTAGTCCCCGTTTCCGCCGTGAGCCGGAGCGGACGTGTAGTTGGCCAGGACGTCAATCCCGCCCGTTCCGTTGACCGTGTAGGTGACCCTGAGATAGTTGTTGTAGGTGTTCCGTCCGCGCTCGATCAGGTTCAGATTCGTCCAGGCCGAACCGTTCCAGTAGTTCAGCATATAATAGGCGAATCTGGTGCCATCGAAAGACGGACGCACGCCCACACTGAGGATTTTACCTAGGTCGCTTTTGATGTAAAGCGACGGACCCTGCGTGCGGTAGCTATTCTCGAAAACTCTCCCAGACAGCTGGATTATGCCGGAGGGCGGTAACACGAGCTTCGCTACCGAGAACCGTTCGCCGGCCAGAGGCATTCCGGGGAAGGGAATGGCCGTCTTCGGAGCACCCACCGGGTTCTGGAAAAGGAAGCCGGTGTCGGCATCCACGTAAGTGGACCCGGCGCTATAGCCGGGCCACGGTTGGGTTTCCCAGTCATACCCGGCCCAGCTCACGACTCCGGCCACGCCTGAGCCTGCAGCGAGAACCGCGCAGGCCGTTGCCAGCAGCGCTGTCAAGAATCGCATCAAAGGGGTCTCCTCCTTTCTCGCCCGAATCAGGTGATTTTCGCGCAGGCCGGTTGCGACGCCTTTCCTGTTTCCTCGCGCGTGGTCGCAGCAATGCTTCGCTTGACCGGCCTCCCTGGTGCTATCATCCCACCTCTGTTTATCGCTGTCAAGGGGTTTCAGGTGTCATCGGAGCAGGTGTCCGGCGCTGCAGCGCAGAATGCCGACTTACCCGGCGATGGCCGGCCTGCCGGCTGGCCAGGGTCCGGGCAGGAGGACCTCAATGACGGCTGTATGCGGATTTGCCTGCGTCTTCTTACTAGCTTTACTGCTCTGCTGCACTGCGGCTGGCGCCGGAATGGACCGCCCGCCTGAGAACGTCTACCGCGGAGAGCTCATAGCATTCCCGGGTCCCTATGCGTTTGACCTTCCTCGGTCCAGCATCATCCTGGTCAGCGATCAGGACCTGGAGGCCCTTTCTGACCCGGATCGCGTGGTAGATCTCAGCCTTACTTTCGACAAATACCAGCGCAGCCTGCGTCAGATCTGCGAGGAGGCTCAGGCGCGGGGGCAGCGCACGCTGATCCTGGCGTTCGACCACTTCTTCAAGCAGTACCGTCCGGGACAAGACGTTCCTCGCCGCCTGACGCCGGATATGGACGAGTATATCCAGCGCATCGCGTCCATCAGCCGCTTCGCGGAAGGGTATGGCTTGGGTCTTGAGCTGAGCCTGCTGTCCCCGCTGGAGGTGGGTCCTGCTTATGTGAAGGCCACCGGGGAGTCGGGAGTCTGGATGCATTACCGCAAGGGCCTGCGCGATCCGCAGACCGGCGATTTCAGTGTGCAGCTGTGGCGTCAGAAGCGGTGGGCCAACAACAAAGGGCCGGTGGACGTCGAGCCTGCGGGGGTGCGTGTCTTCGCGTTCAAACAGACCCACCTGCCCGGTACGCCGTATCTGGTGGTGAATCCGGAAGACATCGTGGAGATCACGGATGAGGCTCAGGTGGAGGTCTGGCCCACGGAGCTGCGAACCGCGGACTATCTGGCGGAGCGCATCCGGGTGCACGGTCGCGGAAAGGCTGCGGGGGATCGCGACCGGGTGCTTGTGGTTCAAATCTACCGGACGCCCGAGATGGACTATTTCAGCCCGAAGGCGCTGCCGTATCTGCAGGGGTTGGTGGACCGTTACGTGGACGCTGGAGTGCGCCTGAATGCCCTCTATTCCGACGAGATGCACATCCAGCAGGACTGGGGATACTTGAGCCACCACGACAACGGCGAGTTCGCGCTGCGCTATGTGAGTCCCGGCTTGCAGGCCGAGTTCGCTCGCCGCTTCGGCGCGGAGTATGCCGACTTCGCCAAGTATCTGGTGTACTTCTGTTCGGGGCAGGAGGATACCGCAAACGACCTTATCAGTGCCCGCGTGGGGATGCAGCACGTGTTCGGCGCCACCCCGGCCGACATCCACCGGACCATGCTTTTCCGAGCCAGGTACTATCAGTTGCTGCAGGACGGGGTGGTGGATCTCTTCGTCCGCGCCAAGCATCACGCGGAGCGCCGCTTCGGGTACAGACTGGAAGCGCGCGCTCATGCCACCTGGGCCGAAAGCCCTCCGTGCGACTACTGGGATGTTGGCCAGTTGATCGCAAACCGTCTGCGTTATGAATACACTTCCGATTTCATCTGGTCCAACACGGTGCACCAGGCGGCATCGGCGTGCTACGACTATTTTCGGTGGGGCGACTTCCTGACCGGCAATGGCAACGACCACGCCGAGGGCGGTTGGCTGGACCGCAACTATCTGGGACTGGCGCTCGCTTGCTCCACAGGGGTGCTGAACGAGGTGCCGTACTCTTACGCGGCGCACTGGGGGATGCCCTGGGAGATCTCGCAGCGCAGGCAGTGGCTGGCCACGGCCTACGGCGCCGGAGGAAGCGGCTACGGCCTGGTACAGGGGATGGTGCACCGGGATGTGGACGTCTTGATGACCTACCCCCTTGATCTGGTAGCGGTGGACGAGCGGTTCGGAAGCTGGATGACCCAGTACGGGTACGCCAACCTGATCACTCAGTCCAAGCTGCTGGAGATGGGCGCGGTGAAGGACGGGGCGATAGAAGTGGCCGGGCGCCGCTACACCACTCTTGTCACCCAGTTCGAGCCGTTTCCCTCACGAAGACTGCTTCAGATGATGCGTGAGCTCGCAGAGAGCGGGGGAACGGTTCTCTGGAGCGGTCCCCCGCCCATCCTGTCGCTGGAGGGAGGCGATATCCAGGACGTCTGGCGGGATCTGTTCGGTTGTGAGCACCATTACGGTCAGACCTTCGGTGTGAAGGCGCCCGGCTTCCGGGTCACATTCGAGGGCGCGCTGGAGGGGGTGGAGCCGATGACCATCCTGACGGGGCTGATCGTTGACCGGATCTACCCGGTAACGCCGCGTGAGGGTAGTCAGGTAGCGGCACGGTGTGGAAATCGCGTGATCGGGGTCACCCGGGAGGTGGGAAAAGGGAAGACCGCGTTCCTCGGGTGCCGCCTGCGTGACGATCAGGCGCGGAGCCTGGGCTACGACGTCGCCACACTGTTCCAGTCTCTGGAGAGGCTGGGCGCCTACCCTCGCTCCAAGCAGGCCGGGTCTTTGCCCGGCCCGTCGGACAATACCGAGGTGCTCTCGCGGACCGGTGACTATCTTGTATGCCGGTTCCCGAATGGCGCGATCACCATCACCAACCACCTGCGCCTGCTGGAAGAGGACTGGCCGGGCGGATTCGCGCGGAACCGGCAGGCGGATGAGGAGTATATCCGCAGGAATCCGCCGCCTCCGGAGACGCTCCATATGGAGGGTTTCCTCGTGAACGGGCACAGTGTGACCTTCCACGGGGAGCAGGTTCTTGCGTTCCGCCTGGACGGGGAGGGGGATCTGGAGGCGTTCGCGGGCTCGCAGTTCGACTCGATCACCATTGACGGACGGGAGTGGAAGTTCACGGACTCCCGGGTGCCGCACCTGATCTTCGGGCCTGTCCCCGCGGAGCGGCGTGTGCCCGGCGGAGCGATCTATATGGTCCGCTTCGATGGAACGGGCTCGTTGCGCATTCCGGCGAAGGGGTTGCCTCCCAGGGTCAGGGCGTTCACGGAGGGCCTGAAGCCCGGGAGCAAGGGGGCGGAGGTCTCGTGCCGGGTGGAGCCGGGCTTTCTTATCCTTGAGGGTGTGGCCGGTGTGACTCCGGGCCGCTGGATCTACGTGACGCCTGAGTAACCTTCCATTTACGGTGGTCGAGTAGCCCGCCGTCAGGCGGGCGTATCGAGACCATTTTGCTGCGCTGACGCTCAGTGGTTTCGACACGGCCGCCTTCGGCAGCCGGCTCAACCACCGTAGGGCAGGGCTCTTGATGATGAGGACGATTGATGCCTTGGATGTATATGCTCCAATGCTCTGACGGATCTTTCTATGTGGGATCAACTGCAAATCTTGACGCCCGTCTCGCAGAGCACAATGTGGGGCGAGGGAGCGCGTACACGGCGGCTCGTCTTCCGGTCAGGCTGGTCTATGCGGAGGAGTTCGACACCATTTCTGCAGCCTTTGCGAGAGAGAAACAGGTACAGGGATGGTCACGACGCAAGCGTCTTGCTCTGATTGAGGGAAGATACGATGACCTTCCCCTGCTTTCACGTAAGGCCAAAGGCAGAGGATCTCCGACTAACAGATAGACTACGGTGGTCGAGTAGCCCGCCGACAGGCGGGCGTATCGAGACCATTTGGCTGGGTTGACGCTCAGTGGTTTCGACACGGCCGCCTTCGGCGGCCGGCTCAACCACCGTAGAGTGAGCGTGAGCGCGGTAAACGCAAGCCCGCCATCTGCCTACAGTGTGGCTGTCATCTACGGTGGTCGAGTAGCCCGCCGACAGGCGGGCGTATCGAGACCATTTTGCTGCGCTGACGCTCAGTGGTTTCGACACGGCCGCCTTCGGCAGGCCGGATCAACCACCGTAACGGAACAAATATGACGAATAGCATGCTGGAAAACCTGTTGCCGCAGCCGCAGAGCCTGGTCCCTCACGAGGGCTGCCTGCCCCTCGCACCGGATCCGGCCGTCACCCCCGTGGGTGAGGATTCCCGGTTCGCGGCATCACGGCTGGCGGATCTCCTGGCGGAGGAGTTCGGTCTGCAGCCGCTCGTCCACACTCCCTGCTGCACAGAGAACGGCTTGTGCGCGATCCGTCTCGGGCCAGACCCTCCGGTCCAGATGCCACGTGACCTTCCCAACCATCCGGAGGGCTTCGTCCTGACGGTAACGCCTTCCGGCGCCGCAGCCTGGGCCCGGACATCCGGTGGCGTTCTCCACGCAGCCATGACCCTCCGCCAGCTTGCGCAGAGAGAGAACGGGGCGGTGTCCCTTCCGTGCGCCACCATTCGCGACTGGCCGCGCTTCCCGTGGCGCGCCTTCATGATAGATAGCGGGCGCTCCCCGAACAGCCTGTCCAAGATCAAGCGCATCATCCGCATCTGCTCTGCCTTCCGTTTGAACTGCTTGATCTTCCGCGAGGGCGACGACGAGCTGAACGCCGTGCGCTACCGCTCCAACCCGCTTGGCTCGGAGAACCCTTATGCCCTCACAATGGACGAGGTGACGGACATGGTGGAGTATGCCCGCCGGTTCGGTATCTCCGTGGTCCCGGAGGTGGAATCCCTGGGGCACTCCTCGGCCAAGGGTCGTCATTATCCGGACCTTGTGAGCGGCGGCTTCGAGCACGACTACGGTTTTGTCAGGCACATCCGGAAGTCCCATCTCGCGCCGGGCGACCCGCGTTCATACGAGCTGCTCCGCTCCATCTACGAGGAGTGGCTTCCTCTGCTCCCCGAGCCGATGCTCCATCTGGGGTTGGACGAGGTGCGCCTTCCTCCGGAAGAGCAGGAGAGGCATCTGGAGGGACTTTTGCGGCTGATTGATGATCTCTCAGAAAAGGCCGGGCGGCAGGTGACGCCGATCGTCTGGGGAGATGCACCTCCCACACCCCCGCGGTGGAAGGGCAGGGTGGTCCGCTGCCTCTGGAACTACGGGGATGGAGACCCGAATACACCGGACAACCCTCATCTCTTGAAGCAAAACGCGCCGGCATTGTTGAGCGGGGATTCCACGGAGCCGGTATTCCTTGCCGGAGGCTCTGGCAGCCTGCACGTTCCGGATTCCAAGTCTGGCTACCGGGAGGCTGTGCTGAATCTTCTCAGCTGGGCGCAGTGGGCGAGGGATGCGGAAAATGTCACAGGGCTGCTGGCGGTCCAGTGGAGCGGAAACTCCACCGACGACTGGCTCCCGGACTTCCTGACCGCCGCGGATTTCGGATGGAATGTCCCTGCCGGGCCGGTGGATCCGGACCGGCGACTGGAGCGGGTGCGCTGGCATCTTTCCCGTCTTCGCGACGCCGCGGACCCGGCTCCCGATGAGGTGGACCCTCCGTGCTGGGACGGCATCTGGCTGAAGGACGGGGACTGGTTCGAGGATATCGCATCCGGTATCAGAAAGCCGTAAGGCTCTGCGGAGAAGATGGACATGTCTGTCATCTGGCTGGTGATTCTGGCCTGGGCTCTGGCTGCGTGCGCCAGCGGAGCTGCGCAAGGGGAGGGGATCAGGCGGATTGACGGGAAGCACGGTCTGCCCGTCCACATCCTGACCTCCGGCGCCGGGCCGAAGACCCATTTTTATCCCACCTGCCGCACCTGGAGCCCGGACGGAGCCGCCGTTTACTACGAGCAGGTCTCGGAAGCAGTGGACGGGGCGCAGACGCGGCGCGTCATGAGCCTGCGGCAGGTAGACGTTCGCACGGGGCAATCGAAAGATCTCGCAGCCTACCGGATGCCCCCGAAGTTCGAATCCGGCGAGCGTGAAGTGCTGCCGGACGACTGGTTCCACGCCGACTCCTCCGCCGGCGGCCTTATCGTCTACTTCGACGACGGCGGGCACAATCTATATCTGATGGACCCTGCGACCGGCCGGAAAGAGCTCTTATGGCGGGAGGATGATGGAGCCATTGGCGCTCCACCCTCCATCGCCCGCGACGGCAAGAGGGTCTGCTATTACGCATCCTTCCCGTTGAAGGATAACCGCTGGTTCGAGCGCGGGGTCTATGCCATCTTCACGGTGGACGTTGACACCGGCACTCTCCGGCCACAGGGAGAACCGCGGCTGGTATACGCCTTCCCTCGCCGGAGGATGGGACCGTGGCAGCCGGGCCAGCAAGGGTTCGTCTTCGTCAACCATGTGCAACTGAATCCGGTGGATGCGGACCTGATCGGCTTCGCACACGAACGGCGGGGGAAACCGCAGTATCCCGGCGTCGTGGCCAAGCGCATCTGGACCATCCGTGTGGATGGCAGCGAACTCCGTGCGCCTGCGCGCCAGGACTGGGAGAACGAGACCCACACCCACGAGGTCTTCGGGCCGCAAGGGAGGCACATCTACTTCGTCTCCTGGAAGCGCGACCATTCGTCGGTCTGCCGGGTAGACCTTCAGACCGGTGAGCAGCAAGAGATCTTCTCCAGCGCGCGGTTCCCGAATCATATCTCCATCAGCCCTGATGAGAAATGGGTGGTAGCGGATGACTGGCTTCCGGCGGGCCGGGATGAGCATGGAAACCCCGTCTGCACCCTGACACTTGCAAACGTGGAGACGGGCGAGAACCGGGTGATCGCCGAGTTCCCGCGAGGCGAGAAGCATCCTTTCCATCCCCACCCGGTGTTCAGTCCGGACGGGACGAAGGTTGTCTTTACGATGATGGACGGGGCGGGCTCCAGCCAGGTGGCTATGGTAGACGTCGCAGAGGTCATCCGGGACTGGGGTAAGGCGGACAAACCGTGAGCGATCTTCTGACTGCTACTCCGTAGAGGTTACAGAAAAACGGGGGGAGGACTCATCTGAGAGTCCTCCCCCGTTTAGGGAGCACGGCCCCCCGGCTTCAGGGGGCAAGCTGCGTTATCTCAACGGCGTGGATGACCCGGCCGTTCTCCCATCCGGCCGCACCCGTCACGGCCACCACGCTGCCGGCGGGAGCGCTGATCGGCGAGCCGGGCCTGCTCACCCGGATGCCGGGATCGTCCGAACCGTCCGAGATGATGACGGTGTTGGCGTCAACAACAGAGGTGACCCGCCCCCATGTCCTCACGTTCATCCCGTCCAGCATGCGGCCCCGCAGAGTGCGGTTCGTCACTCCGACCGGGGCGACGCTGAGCGCGCCGCCGGCATCGAAGCTCAGTACGGAGATGATCCTCTCACCGCTGCCGGTGGTAGTCAGGATGCCCAGGACCGAGACCTCGCGTCCCAGAAGAGACGGGTCCGTCACCAGATCCGCCCGGATCCCGCTGGAGCGGTCGGCTTCCTCCAGATAGCCCCTCAGGCCGTCTGCATAATGCACCGCTTTGCCGGTCAGGGCGACTCCCGTGCCGTCCGGCAGACCTCGCAGTGACCCGATGCGGTCCAGAGGGTTTGCCGCGACGGTAAACAGCCACTGATACTGAGACTGCAGAGGTTTGCCCCCCGCCGTCTGGATGCCGGTGGTCAGAGTGACCGTATACTGGCTTCCGGGACTGAGCGGAGAAGCCGGCGTGAAGGTGACTGTCTGTCCGGTAACGTTGAAGGTCCCAGCCACAGGGGTCACACCACCCTGACGGACCTGGAAGGTGCTATTGTTCACAGTGGCGGGAGCCGGCGAATCATCGAACACCACCTGAATGGGCCGGGACCGCCACCACGCGGGCATCCCCCCATACGGGACGGTGAACACCACTTTCATCCCGGGCTGGCCGGTGGTGAATGTCCAGGAATACGGCTGCCTCAGGCGCCTGCCGTCCAGAGACCGGATACCCGTTCCCAGCCGGACCCGATACAGCCTTTCTGGAGCAAGAGGCTCGTCGGGATAGAACGAGAGAAATCCGCCGGACACCTGCCGGGCGCCGTTCACAGCGATGCCGTCCGCATCCTCCACCGAAAACGTCAGGGCGGTCACGGTATCTGGGTCCACATCAGAGTACACATCGCCGCCTAGATAGACGGTGACCGTCACGCCGGGATCCACATTCTCCTCGCCGGGATAGGGTTGCAAGAACCCGGGGAAGAGTCCCGGCTGCCCTGTTGTGAACGTCCAGCTGTAGTTGGAGCTCAGAGGCTGTCCGTCGAGTCCCTTGACGTTTGCGGTCAGCGTGGCGGTGTAGGTCACTCCAGGCTCCAGCCTTCCAAACGGGTCCGGATAGAACTCCGTCGAGTAGCCGTAAGAGGCGACCAGACCGGAGATGTTGTTTGACAGCTCATCCTTAAGCAGGAATGACGTCGCGTTGATGGAAGAGGCCAGCATCGCCCGGTCAAAGTAAGCGATGATCGCACGCCACGGGTCGGCGTCGGTCTCACCGTCCTCCGGCACGGTGAAGACCACCTTCGGGGGTGTAACACTGTTCGACGTGGTGAAGGACCACGAATAGTCGCTTCCCAGTGGCCGCCATCCGGTGTCCCGGACGTTTCCGGAGACGGTTGCGGTCAGGTTCAACCCTGCCAGCCAGTTCCAGTGCTCCAGACGGAGCACCCTTCCCTCGATGGCGACGGAACCTTCCAGCGGGTTGCCGAACCCGTCGCGGAGGGTCAGGGAGGTACTGCTGATGCTGTCAGAGGAGATATCCCTGTCGAACAGGACCAGCACGGCGGTGTTGGGGGAGGCGCTGGACGAGCCGGGCTCCGGATAGACCGCCACGACCCGGGGGCCGCCTGTCTCGGCGGCGCCCACTGTGAACTGCCACGAGAACTCAGATTCTAGCGGAGACCCCAAAAGGCTCTCGATGCTGCTGCTCAGGCGGGCGGTATATGTCTGTCCTTCCTGAAGAAGACCGGACGGTGTGAACCGCGCGTAGGAAGGTCCGGCGGACACGCTACCCTCAACGGGTGCGCTGTTTGAGTCCTCCAGCGTGAAGGACGTTCCGTTGATGGTGGCAGTCTGCATCTCCTGGTCAAAGAACGCCAGGACGGGTGTGCTGACGGGGACGCTGGTCGCTCCCGGCGCGGGGATCGTCAGGACGACACGGGGCGTCCCGCCGGATATCTCGCCGGTCGTGAAAGACCATGAATAGTCCGTGCCCAGCTCCCGCCCGTGGATGTCGCGGACATTCCCGGAGATTGTGGCTGTGTAGATGCTGAAGGAGTTCAGCGGATTGAAGGGCCGGAACACCAGGACATCACCCACTACTTCCACGGTGCCCCACACCGGTGTCAAGGATTCATCCCGAAGAGTGAATGAGTCCCAGTCCAGACTGCCGGCGCTGACGGGCTGGCTCAGACGAGCGAGCGCCAGTGTGTTTGTCGGCACGCCGGCGTCGCCGGGCGCCGGGTAGACCTGCAGCACCTGAAGCGGAGGCAGAAGCGCGTTGCCTGTGGTGAACATCCACTGGACGTCGCTCAGCAGGTGCAGGCCGTCCTCAGACTGGGCGTTCGTGGTGACCACCGCGTAGTAGTTGGAGAGCGGCAGCAGAGGCTGGTCCGGTGTAAAGGTGGCGCGGTTCTCAGTATAGCTCCACCCGTACTGGCCATTCACACGGTTCCCGTTTGCATCGCGCACAACGAAGGTCCTGTCACTGCCGAATTCGAAAGGCACGCTGTACATTGGCCGGTCGAACCGCACGGAGATGGATGTATCGAGCAGGACGCCCGTGCTGAAGGCAGCCGGCCAGGTCTCCACTACCTCCGGATTCGGCCTGGGTCCCTTGGTGTAGAACAGGTTGATGTTCTCGGCCGTGCCTCCCGCGGGAACCACGATGCTCGCAGCCTCCGCAAAGGAGCCCGCATTGGGATACCACTGCGGCTGGTAGAACCGCCCGTCCTCAGGCGGATCACTTGGCGTCACCTGGAGCTTATAGCTTCCCGGGGCGATCCCTGCGAACTCAAACCTGGGGTCCCGGTTGGCGAAGCTGAACACGTCGTAGAAGAGGCGAAGCTCTCCTGTATTTGCGTCATACAGCGAGACCCTCGCACGTGTGTCATCAGGGTTGGACTGGTCTGGCGCTGGCAGGCCGAACACGAACCCCCGGATCACCGCTCTTGTGGGAGCATTGATGACGGTCACCGCAGCCGAGCGGGAGATCTCGCCGCTTTCGTTGCGCACGGTGACCAGACTCTGCCCGAGAGGGTTCAGCGTGCCCACGTCCCCCACGGCGTCGTAGCGGGAGCCTCCGTTGGAATATCCCCCGCTCAGTCCTCCCAGAGAGTAGGTCGGGTAGAAGTTGCCCGAGATCCCGGCCGCCTCCGCGGCGATGGCCACTGTGGCGCTACCGCTGTTATCCACCACGGAAGGCGTGACTGTCAGCAGTGTGAAGGAGGGGGACGCCGGGAAACTCACCGTCACGGGCAGGTTGGCGGAAAAGCCGTGAGGGGTCATCACTGTCAGGGTCGCCGCGCCGTTTTCGTTGGCTGAAAAGCGCCAGGAACCCCGCTCGCGCACGGCCAGCACTTTCTGTGGGTTGCTGGAAGTCCAGGATAAGACCTCCTGCAGATCCACCTCGCCGATCTCCTGCCCCTGCAGATCTCGAGCGTCTGCCGTTAGGACGAACGAGCCCTGGCGGTCGCGCGTGAGCGCATTGACTGCGCTGATCATCCCGCCGGGGCCCTCGCCATAGAATGTAACGCTTCCTACCTCCTGCACCCTCACCCGGACCGGGAAGGAGACTGTCCCACCCGACGGCTCGGATGCGGTGATGGTCCAGACATAGTCGCCCTGCGCAAGTCCGGACGTTCCGATGCTCAGGACTGTTCCCCCCGTCCTCCTGACCGCGGAAGGCTGAAATGCCGCAGGGGCTGCCGGTCCTGCCGAAACGCTGAACGTGACTCCTGTCCCGGAGCTGAACCCGCTGACATACCGCACCCCGATCGGGATGCGCACGGTCTGACCCCGTACGGCCCGCGTGGGGCCCCAGGAAGACTCGATCCGGTAATGGGGAGACTCGACGGTGAACGGGAAGTAGCCGTTGCTTTCGACCCCGTTCACGATGACGCGCACCGGACCGCTGGTGGCCGGCGGCGCGAGGGTCAGGGAGATCTGGGTATTGGTCCAGGTGTTGATGAACCCGGCGGGGGCTCCCCCGATGGTCACCCGCCCGAAAGGTAGGCTCCCGAAGCCCGAGCCGTTGATAGTCAGCGACTGACCGTAAGAGCCGCTCTCCCGGCTGATCGAGGAGATCACCGGAACCGGTCCCACGACGGCAGTATTGGGAACAGTCAGCGAAACATTGTCCGCTTTCGACAACCCCCATTTGTCCACGCGAACCAGACTGAGCCGGGTCAGACGGGCGGCATCAGCCGGCACGGTGAACGAGCCGGAAAATGTCCCTCCCCAGTAGTCGCAGTCCCCGGGGTTCAGCAGGCGCGCTTCCCTGTGCTCTCCGGAATTGGTCACATATTCCAGATAAAGAGCGATGCTCCGTCCGCAGGTCTGGTAGTTGTCTAGACGCTCCAGGTCAAAGGATGCCGTGACGGTGGACCCTGCCACACCGGAGACGTTCAGGTTCTGATAGATGAGCGGTCCACGGTATGCCTTGCCGGGATGCATGCTGACGGAGATGGTGGAATCCTCATTCGTCAGCAGGACCGGCCAGGCGGGAGCGTCGCGTGCGATCTCCCAGCCTTGCAGGCCATTTTCGAAATTCCCGTTTTGAATGGCCTCAAGCGCGTGGGCCGGAATGCAGGCGAAAGACAAAAGAAGTGCGCACAGGACCGTGCGCACTGCCGGAGCCAACACACGATGCACAGCCACACCCTCCTTCAGGTGCCTCAAGTGGGGGAACCTATACGCGGCTCATCCTAATATTGCATCGCGTTTGCGACAGTGGCAACAGGTATAATTGCCAGATTTCGGCAGGTTTTTCGCCCCGCCGGATGGGAGAGCGACAATATGTTCCGAGGGCGCTCGCTCAGGCGTTGTGCCGGAACAGGGGCTCCAGTGTCTCCGCTTTCGCCTGCAGCTGCCGCCGCTCCGCTTCGGTGAGCGGCTTGAAGCGCGACGCCACCTCCAGCGCCAGTGGAAACAGGCGTTCATCGCCCGGAGGGATGGCCGCTGTCACGTCAAGCGACAGCGTGAAGCGGAGCGCAAGCGCAGCCTCCGCCGGATCGAAGTGCGGCTCATACCAGCATTTCGGGGCGGTCCGCTCAGCGCCTGTCGGCCACGGGGCCTTCGCCATAGCCTTCAGCGCCAGACAACCCATGCCGCGGCTGCGGGCCTCCTTCAGCACCTGCGGGCCGAAGTTCCCCCGCATCCAGCACACCCAGTTGAACGGGAACAGGATGGTATCGAAATCGAACCGGCGCATCGCTTCCAGCGCGGCCTCCACGGAGTGGGCGGAGAATCCCAGATAGCGCACGTATCCCTTCTCCCGCGCCTCCACGAACGCTTCCATCGCGCCGCCGGGGCCAAGCGCCTTCTCGACGTCCTCCAACGTGGTGATGGCATGAAGCTGATAAAGATCGAAATGGTCCGTGCGCAGCCTCTTCAGGGATGTTTCCAGCGCCTCCCGTGCTCCCTGCCGGTCGCGCCTCTCGGTCTTGCAGGCCAGAAACAGACCGTCCCGTCTTCCCAGAAGGGCGGGACCCAGACGCTCCTCCGCCTCGCCGTTGCCGTAGCTGGGAGCCACGTCGAAGTAGTTCACTCCACGGTCAATGAAACGAATGATCTCCCTTGTCACCTCCCGCTGGCCTCTCCCCATCGCTACGATGCCGCCGTATCCGATGATGGAGACTTCCCTTCCCGTCTTTCCCAGCCTGCGACGGGGGACAGGGGCCTCATCGCGGCCGGCGGCAAGCTGCGGAGCGATGGCGGCCATGATCCCGGCCGCCGTGGTGCCTGTCAGGAACTCGCGTCTGTCCATTTCTGAAACCCTCCGGTTGACCGAGCGGCTACAGAGGCATCCTACCTCCGGAGGGCGAGGAACGCAAATACAGGGTGGGCGAACGTAACCCGGAAAGGAAACTCTGGACAGGTTTTCAATGTTATGTCAGTATAGATTCGAGACATAGCCGTCATCGGTCTTTTCTGCTATCGGGGGTGTGGTCCCCGTGTGTGGACTGATGAGGGCTCTTCAGGGTGCGGAAAGCTTTCTTGATGAAAATCAACCTCTGTCTTCTCTGTATGCTGCCTGTCATTATGGGCGCCGGACTTCGGGCCGACGCCAGCGAGGACCAACCCGCCTCCCCCGCCTCGAACTGGAGTATCTCCGTCCGGCCTTATGTCTGGCTTGCCGGGATTGATGGCTCGCTTGCGGTGCCGGGTCTTCCCGAGATACCGCTGCAGGCAAGCTTCGGGGATGTTCTTTCCAACTTCGATGTGGGCGGAATGCTGGCCATCGAGGGCCGGCGCGGCCGGTGGGGCGTGCTTGCGGACCTCATGCACGTGCGTCTCTCGGAGTCCGCCAATCTGCCCCCTGGGGCTCCCGGCGTTCCCGCCGTGCCAGGGATCCGGGCCCGGGCCAGGACAACCACCACAACCCTACTGCTGACCGCCGTCTACCAGGCAACCCGCACGCCGCGGGCCGGCGTGGACCTGCTGGCCGGCATCCGCTACTGGTCTCTGGATGCCAGCGGCAACGTGGACGTTCCCGGAATCCCGCCCACCAGACTTACCGGGGCACACAGTTTGAGCTGGGCGGATCCGCAGTTGGGAGTCCGGGGAACCGTGGCTGTTTCGCCGCGTGTTGACCTCGTCGCATCGGCGCTGATCTCTGCAGACTCGGATCTTCTGCCGGATCTCTATGCCGGGGTGGTGATCGCCGCCGGCGAGGATGCCTCGGTGCACATCGGCTACCGGAGCCTGACCGTGGACCGCCGCAAGCGGGTGATGACCCCGGACCGGACCGATGGATTGTTCGATGTGGATGCCAGACTCCATGGCTTGCTCGTGGGCTATGACATCCGTTTCTGAGGGCCTAAAGCGGCCTTTTCACTTCGTAGGGGAGACTGGTCACAATGAACAGACACATTGCTCTTGCGCTGTCTCTGGCTGTCCTGGCTGTCAGTCTGCAGCCGTCGCTGGCGTGCACCCGCCTGGTCTATACAGGCGAGGATGGTCTGGTGATCTCGGCCCGGTCTATGGACTGGAAGGACGAGATCCCGGCTACCCTCTGGGTGTTCCCACGCGGCATGAAGCGGGATGGCGCCACCGGACCGAACACCGTCAAATGGACTTCCAAGTATGGGAGTGTAGTTATCAGTTCGCTTGATATCGCCACGAGCGACGGGGTCAACGAGAAGGGGCTTTACGGCAATACTAACTGGCTGACCCCTTCCATCTTTCCGGATTTCGACATCAAACGGCCCACTCTCAGCCTGGCCGCGTGGCTGCAGTATATGCTGGACAACTTTGCCACTGTCGCCGAGGCCGTCAACGCTTTGAAGGATGAGCCGTTCGATGTCGTCACAGCGCCGATCCCGGGCACCGACCGGGCTGGCGCTCTGCACGTATCGCTGTCGGACCCTTCCGGTGACAGCGCTGTTTTCGAGTATGTAAATGGCAAGCTGGTCATCCATCACGATCCCTCTTACAAGGTGATGACAAACGACCCCATCTTCGAGGAGCAGCTTGCCATCAAGAAGTACTGGGAGCAGATCGGTGGCGCTACAATGCTCCCTGGCACCAACCGCGCAGCCGACCGGTTCGTGCGCGCCTCGTTCTACGTGGATGCCATTCCGAAGACGTCGGATACACGCGTTGCGGTGGCCAGCGTGTTCAGCGTGATCCGCAATTGCTCGGTACCCTACGGTATCTCCACGCCCAACCAGCCGCACATTGCAAGTACTCGATGGCGGACGGTGACGGACCATAAGAACCTGGTCTACTACTTCGAGAACGTTCTCACTCCGAACGTCTTCTGGGTGGACCTGAAAAAGCTGAACTTCCGGGAGGGAGCGCCGGTACTCTGCCTGACCACAGCGAACAACGAGACCTACTCCGGCGAGGTTTCCGCGCTTTTCAAGCCCTGCAAGCCCTTCCAGTTTGCAGGACTCTAGTCCGGCCGGTCATTACACGTAACTGAAAATGGAGCGGGCCGCCCGGCGGGCGGCCCGCTTTCCATAGTCCCCGGAATCCTCCCTCCGATTCTCAGCCACCGGAGACCTCCATCTCGACCGGCGCCGCGACTGCCCTGCGGTCCGGGTCGTAGTACTGATACACCTCGGACCTGGGCGTCTTAGCCCGGATGGGGAACTTCGCCTTCATCCGGTAACGGAACTCCAGCGGCTTTCCGGCCTCCAGTTTCTCGATGTAGATGATGGCCTGCCGTCCAGTGAGCGTATATTTCTGGAACGTGCCGTCCTTGACGTAGGCTTCCAGATCTTCCGCCAGCACATCGAAGGCGGGCGGCGTGCCCAGGTCCACGATGATCATGTTGGCCGTGCCCCGGCCGTTGAATGCCACCTTCACAGTGCTGGTCACGATATCGTCCGTCTGAAGGCGCGTGCGGTCGAAGCTGACCGTAATGTCCATCAGCTTCTTCTCCGGCGCCACTCTGCTCCAGGGCGTGTAGTGGTATGCCGAGATGGAATACAGGCTGGAGCCCTTGCCGCGGAAGCGGATCTCGATCTCGTTGTCGCCTTCGCGCACCCACTTCTTGCAGTCCACCTGCCGCAGCACATCGCTGTCCTCGGGGGTGATGCGGAATCGTCCGGCTTCCTGGCCGTTGATCAGCACCGTGACGTCCGCGTCTATCTCCGGAGCCGTGCCCTCCAGCGAACCGATCAGCGCCTTCAGCGCGAAGATGGTGGCCTGTGTGCTGCCCCAGGTGCCGTGCGGGTCCTTGTGCTTGATCAGGAATGTCAGGGCGTCGTTCACCACGTCAGCGTAGCGCCCTGTCTTCATCAGCGCGAGCGCCGCAAGCGCGGTGGTCTCGATGTCGGCACAAAGGCCCGTGGAGCTCACCGCCGTGTTGCCCGGGGTGGTCCAGTAGACACCGTTTTCGTCCTTCTTGCGCAGGTCCACCAGTTTCTGACACAGCTCCATGCACTTGCTCCGGCCGTCCGGCGTGGCCAGGAAGGCGTTCGCCGCCAGCGCGAGAGCGTACGGGTCATCCACTTTCGCCCAGTTGGCGCTCAGGTAGCCCAGGCCGCGCGCCACTCCTTCGGCGTCCGAGCCGGATGAGCCGAGCGCCCAGAGGATGTATGCGGTGGTGCGGAACTCGTCGGTCTGGCGGTTGATGGCTCCTTCGGCGATGCCCCCTTTATCCGGTGTCCAGCTTCCGTCTTTTGCCTGCTTGCCGAGCAGCCACTCCTGGGTGCGGCCGATGAGCGCCGGGTCCACCTCATAGACGCGGGACATGTCCGCGAACTCCAGCAGCCCGTATGCGGTCAGCACCTGGTTTGCCGGGTCGTTCCCGAACCATTCAAAGCCGCCTCCCTTGCACTCATAGCTGACCAGACGCTGATATCCGATGTTGATATACTGCTCGGCCTTCATCTCGATCTCCGGGTTCCCCTGCCGGGTCCGGCGCATATAATCCAGAGCCAGGATGTTGGGGTAGGTGACGGAAGAGGTCTGCTCGAAGCACCCGAACGGCATCCGCAGCAGACTGTCCATTCCTTCCACCACCTGGCTGAACAGTCCCGGATACACCTTGACCAGGATGTTCGAGGCTCCGTCAATCGCCTCCGCGGGGATGGTGATAGTCTTCGTCACATCGCCTTCCAGCCGGTCGTTGATGGCCTGTTCAATACGCTCGCCGTCGGGAACCACCTCGATCTCGCGCCGGATGGCGTCGTTCATCTTGGCGCCGTAGCCGTGCACCGTCAGCGTATGCCAGCCGATCTGTTTCACGCGGATGCGGAAGCTTGCTCCCCTCACACTGTTCCCCGGGATCTCCAGGGTTTTGGTCTCCGCGCCTTCCAGATCGAACCAGGGCTCCTTCGTCAGCACGAGGTCCACCTTCTGCTCGGCCGGCAGGTAGTTGTAGACCGCGATCGGGATAGTCACCTCGTCGTTCTGGGTCAAAGCGACGGGCAGGTCTATGTCAATGAAGAAGTCCTGGAACACCGTGATGCCGTGTGTCGCGCTGCCCAGCAGCCCGTTCAAGGAGGATCCCATAACGGTCAGCCGCCAGCTGGTGATGCTGTCCGCCATATCCACGGTGATGGCCGCCTTCCCTGAGGGATCCGTGATGAGAGCCGGGTTGAAGTAGAGGGTCTCCGGGAAGTAGCTCCGGATGCGCACCTCCGGGCGGGCAGGGGCTGGGCCGGCTTCTTTCGCAACGGCCGCCAGGGGGATGGCCTCTTCACTCGTCACCGCATCAGGGGCCATGGCCGCCCGCTGCACCAGACCCCACCGGCCTTCGCCGAAGCCAGCGAATCCGCCCCTGCCGCGGAACCAGACATCCTCCCTGAGCCGGCCCGGCCTGCCGGAAGCGAACTCTACCTCCCTCACGAGCTCCGCCTCCGCGGTTCCGGGATAGCCCAGCAGGATGATATCGTCCACGGTGCCCTTGCGCCGGTCTGGCCCTGCGCTTATCATCGCCAGCCCGCTCCGGTAGCCGCCCCACGGACTCCCCTGAAATTCGTAAGGAGTGCCCCACCGGTCGCTCAGAACGGCGCGCGGCAGCTTGCCCTCCCGGACCAGATAATGAATGCCCCCCAGTTCTTCAAGAGTCGTCCTGGTACCGGAAGCGTAGAACCGGACGATAGCCTCGGAAATGGCCCGGAAATGCTCGCGCGCTTCTCTGGCCAGATCTTCTCGCACTTTCTCGATTTTCTGTGCGTAGCTGTCGGCCTGCAGCGTGAACACGGGGCGCCCGGATTCAATGCGCTGCTTTTCAACCGCCGCAAAAAGCACCTTCGCTGCCTCCTGCTTCTCGACGGGCAGGGGGGCCGGGCGCCCCTCGGGCAGAGGCTTGACGATCTCGCCTGGCGTTATGCCGTGGATCTCGTATTTGGGCTCTGCAAGCTCCTTCTCCAGCATGAAATAGATGCGCTCAAGCCCGGGTTGCATCTCCTGGAGGGCATAGACGCTTTCGTCCACCACGGTTATGCCCAGGGCGGCTGCCAGACCGCGCCCGCGGGAATCCGTGACGCTGAAGGAGATGCGGGCGGGCTTCCCGGGCAGGTACTGCTCCCGGTCGGTGGATACTCTGATCTTCAGGTCATCGGCCGGCGTGACATACACTGTGCGGCTGTCACGGACGATATTGCCTGTCCGGGAGATCCTGTAGGCGTGAATCTGGAGTGTCCCGGCCATGTCCGCAGTGAGCGGGAGCCTCATTTCGCCCTTCCCCCGAACGACAGGGAGGGTCTTCGTCAGGATTGTCTGACCATCCCGGACAGCGTCAATATAGAGTGTGCCGGATGGGCGCGATGTCAATGCATAGAGCGTCAGCTCCTCCCCGGCGCGGGCGATCGCACGGTCAGTCCGCAGAAGAACGGCCTCCTCCGTGTGCCTGACTCCCAGGGTCTCGTAGCGCTCCACCTGATTGCGGCGGTCGTCCCGGGCAGCCACATAAACGGGCAACGATTCCCCGGACGGCCTCACGCGTACCTGCCCGATGCCCAGATCGTTGGTCTGCAGTTCCTGGGATTTGTGGTCCAGTGGGTCACCCGGCTTCACATTCTCCAGCAGCAGGAAGCGCACTCCCTTCGCCGGCGTGCCGTCCGGGTAGCTAACGGAGACATACACGATATTCTCGACATCCGGGATCAGTTCGCCGCCTTCGGGTATGAGCAGCACTTTCATGGGGTCTTTTGCCACCGGCACGGTGGAGGTAATCTTCTCGGTGTGGTCCGCTCCGTCGGTGACGGACACCTCGGCCTTGAAAAAGGCATTGCCCTGCTCAAGCGGTTGTCCGACAAAGGTCTGCGACAATCTCTGTTCAAACTTGAACACACCGGCTTCGTCGGTGGTCCCGATGATCTCGGCGAAGTCGTTGAAGCCGACGTCGAATGTCGCCAGCCTCACAACCACTTTCGCCCCGTCCACAGGCTTGCCGAAGAAGTAATCGGCGTGGACCGTTGCGTTCACCTGCTCGCCGGGCAGGTAAAACTTCTTATCGGTTTCAAGCCGGATCTTGAACTTAGGCAGGACGTAGCGGTCCACCGTGACCTGCTTTTCCGTCTCCTCATCTCCCACGATGGCGCGCACCGTCCAGGCTCCTCTGTTCACCTCCGTGGCAAGCTGGAAAGTGGACCCCGCCACGCCGAACTCCGAGAGCTCCAGGGATTTCTTGTAGACCTTGTTGCCCTTCGCGTCCATCACCTCGAAGATGCAGCGCTCCGAGGACGCCGGTTTTAGCGACGGGATCTGCAGCGCCAGCGCCCGGATATGCATCGTCTGCCCGGGCTGATAAAGCGGCTTGTCCGTGGTGAGCAGCACCCGGATCTGGCGCCTGATGCGCACGGGAGCGGTGATTTCATCCGTTTCCCCGAGTGCCTTTGCTGTCACCAGCAGGGTGTACTGTCCCTCCGGTACATCCGGGACAGGGAAGGCGGCCTCCACCGTGCCCTGTCCGCCGGTGCGGCCGCGATACAACAGGGTGGTATTCCCTCCGTTTCGAGGCTTGAGCACGGCCTCGACAGGAGTCCCCGCCAGCGGGCTTTCCGTGTAATGGTCCAGCGTGATGATGCGCAGGGCCGCATGGCTTCCTTTGAGCCACTGGTCCTGACCCAGCACGCGGGTCTCCAGCCGGATGTCCGGGGCTGCTCCCTGAGCGGCAAATGCGGCGGCAAGAACGGCCACCGCGATGACAGCTGCAACGGCATATGCCAGTCCGCGCTTCTGCTTGATCTGTCTCGGCATTTCCTTTGGAATCTCCGTGAAAGGCATTCACTGTGTTTGAGTGCCGGGCACGGCGATTCCTTCAAGGGTAAGTTATGCCGTCAGCGAAGTGGCGGAAGGGGCAACACCCGGCTGCATCGCCGGGCGGTCCGCTCTGGAAGCGGCTCTAGGCGGGACTTCGCCGGTAGCGGTGTTCCGTCTCAGAGAGGATCTGCCAGATAATCCGCTATGAACGGGTTGGTCTGCCTCTCGCGGCCCACGGTGGTAGACGGGCCGTGTCCGGGCAGCACGCGGGTCTCGTCCGGCAGCGACAGGATCCGGTCCACGATGGAGCGCATCAGCGTCCGGTAGTCGGAGCCGGGGAGGTCGGTCCTTCCTATAGACCCGGCGAAAATGCAATCCCCCACAATGGCAGTCCCTGGCAGCGCGAACGTCACCCCGCCGGCAGAGTGGCCGGGAGTGTGCAGCACCTCCAGTGTGAGGCGCCCTACTTGCAGCTTCTGCCCGTCCTCCAGCAGGAAGTCCGGAGCGGGTGGGGTGGCCACCTCCAGCCCGAACAGCCGGGCCATCGCCGGAGCCTGCGACATCAGCGGCGCGTCCGCGGGATGGATCCCTACGGGCGCCCCGGTCGCTGCAGCCACCTCCCGTACCCCTCCCACGTGATCGAAGTGTCCGTGAGTCAGCAGGACCATCCGCACCGTGGATCCTTCGGGAAGGCGGCTGAGGATCTCCTTGGCTTCTGCCCCCGGGTCCACGATCACCGCCTCGCCCGTCTCCGGACAGATCACAGCGTAGCAGTTGGTCTCCAGCGGCCCGGCCGCCATCTGGATCATGCGTGGCGCGGCCGTCATTCGTAGATGTAGTGCGTGGAGGCCACCTCGGTACCGTCCTCCAGCCCGGAGATGGTGAAATCGCCGAAAACCGCCGGACTCAACTGCTGCAGCTGGCGGCAGATCTCCACCGCTACCGCGCGGATCTCCACGTCCGCGTGCTCGTTTGCCCTCATGCGGATGAAATGCCGCCAGGCCCGGAAATTGCCGGTCATTACCAGTGCTGTCTCCACAGCGTTCGGAAGCACGCTGCGCGCGGCCTGACGGGCCAGCTTCCGGCGCAGCGTTCGGCTTTCCACATCTTCGAACTTCCCGGCCAGCCGTTCGTAGAGCTCGCGATACGCCTCCCGGGCCTTAGTCACAGCCTCCACGAAGATGCGGTGGCATTCCGGATCCTCCGCGATGCAGTCCGGCTCCACCATCCGGGAGTCTTCTTCAGAGACATACCTCTGCGAGACCTGGGAGAATGAGAAGTGCCGGTGGCGCACCAGCTCGTGGGTGCAGGATCGGGATACTCCCCGGATACTGAAAGAGGCGCTGGCGTGTTCGATGACCGAAAGGTGCCCGTGGTCCAGCATATTCGCGATATACTCGCGGTTGGTACGGCCGGCCGGATTGGACCAGGACTGATAGCACATCCGGCCGGCATACTCGATCAGCTTTTCGGAAGCCACCAGCGTATCCGTCTCCCACGGCACATCCTCCGGGTGGGAGAACTCCGTGAACGCGATCAGCCGGATCTCGGGCGCCCGCACGATCTCAGGCGCGTCAGCGGTCTGGCTTTCAGGCATCTTTTCCATCGGGCTTACAGCTACTTCGGCAGGGTCAGGATGGCCCCCGTGCTGGCCGATGTGACCATCCGGGTGTAGCGTCCCAGCCAGCCTGTCGTTATCTTGTAAGCCGGCTGTTTCCAGTTCCTGCGCCGCTCCTCCATCTCCGCATCAGAGATCAACAGGTCCAGACGGCGGTTGGGAATGTCCACCCGGATGCGGTCGCCGTTCTGGACCAGGGCGATGGGACCGCCCTCCGCCGCCTCCGGCGAGATGTGCCCCAGACAGATGCCGCGGGTCCCGCCGGAGAAGCGCCCGTCGGTGATCAATGCCACCTCCTTGCCCAGTCCCATCCCCTGAATGGCGGACGTCGGCGCCAGCATCTCCGGCATTCCGGGTCCGCCTCGCGGACCCTCGTACCGGATCACCACCACATGACCGGGCTTCACGGCTCCGTTGTTGATGCCCTCCAGGCACTCATCCTGCGACTCGAAGACGATGGCCTCACCTTCGAAGACCCGGCACTCCGGATCCACTCCGGCGCTCTTGATGACTGCCCCGTCCGGCGCAAGATTGCCGAACAAGATGTCCAGTCCGCCCGTCGGGCTGAACGGCTCATCCACCGGTCGGATGACGTCGCGATCCCGCACTTCCGCATCCCCGATATTCTCTCCCAGCGTCTTACCGGTCACCGTCAGGCAGTCCAGATTCAGGACGCCCGGCTTGCGGGACAGCTCCTTGAGGATCGCGGAGATGCCTCCTGCGCGGTCCACATCCTCGATGTGCACATCGGGGCGCGAGGGGCTGACCTTGCAGATGTTGGGGACCATATCCGAAAGCCGGTTGATGCGCTCCAGCGGATAGTCCACCTCTGCCTCCCGCGCCAGCGCCAGAGTGTGCAGGATAGTGTTCGTGGACCCGCCCATCGCCATATCCAGCGCCAGTGCGTTGTCAATGGACTCCGGGGTGACGATGTCGCGCGGCTTGATATCCTTTTCCACCAGTGTCAGGATCTGCCTTGCCGCGGCGCGGGCTAGCTCCATACGTTTCGGGTCCACCGCCAGGACCGTCCCATTTCCGGGCAACGCCATACCCAGCGCCTCGCACAGGCAGTTCATGGAGTTGGCCGTGAACATGCCGCTGCAAGAACCGCACGTGGGGCAGCTGTGATCCTCCAGCTCCTTCAGCTCCTCGTCCGTGATCTTACCGGCAATGCGTGCCCCCACGCCCTCGAAGACCGAGATCAGGTCCACTGTCTTGCCGGACGGCGTCTTTCCCGCTTTCATCGGCCCGCCGCTGATGAAGATGGTGGGGACGTTGAGGCGCATTGCGGCCATCAGCATGCCGGGAACGATCTTGTCGCAGTTCGGGATGCAGATCATGCCGTCGAACCAGTGCGCGTTGATCATCGTCTCCACGCAGTCGGCGATCAGCTCGCGCGAAGCCAGCGAATACCGCATCCCGATATGCCCCATCGCGATACCGTCATCCACGCCAATGGTGTTGAAGATGAACGGCACGCCGCCCGCCTCGCGCACCGCCTCCTTTACGGCGTTCCCGAACTCCTGCAGGTGCACATGTCCCGGGACAATGTCCACGTGGGAGTTGGCGATGGCGATGAACGGCTTGTCGAAGTCGGCGTCGGTGACACCGGTGGCTTTCAGAAGGCTGCGATGCGGGGCGCGGTCCAGCCCCCTCTTGATCCTGTCGCTTCTCATGGTGATCTTCGTTGGTCCCCTCGTGGAAGTTGCGGCCGGAAACGGAGAATCCGGCATGTTGTCGGGCGCCATATCAGTTCCCTCCTCATCGGCTGCAGGTATCATCATGGCCGGTGATGGAGGGCAGGGCACACCATCCCGGCGCATTCTAACCTGATTGACGGATGGCCGCTTCCCCGTCGTTCAAATGCCAGCCTGGCCGGAGCGGCAGTTCGTTCGCCGGGAGGATGCCCGGCCGGGACATGTGGTACATCTTCGTACGAGTTTAGCGGCCTTCCTTGGACAAAAGGTGCTTTTCGGCCGGAGGCTCATAATGCTGCCATATCGTTCCGGTGACGCCGATCTCTTCGTCGGTCAGGTAGCATGCGGGGTCCGGAGCCAGCCAGTCTTCCCAGTAGCGCTCGGCACGCACTCTCAGGTTCCCGTTGCACATCTTTAGAAACCGGCACCCTCCGCAGCGGCCTTTCAGCCGCGATGTGCGGTCCTTCAGGATCTCCATCACCGGGTCGGAACGGTCTTCCCAGATCTCCGCGAAGCGGCGCTCCCGGACGTTGCCGAAAGAGTAATGCCAGCTGAACTGATCCGCGTGCACCTCGCCCACGTTGTCCACACAGGCGATGGCGATGCCGGATTGATTTCCCCCGTTCCACTCCAGCATCCTTTTCACATCGTCCGCCCGCTCCGGTTCGTCTTGCAGAACCCGCATCCACGCGTAGGCGTTGTCGGCGTGGTTGTCCACGGTCAGGATATCCTTCTCGACTCCTCGCCGGTGCAGATCTACCGCGGCCGAGAAGATGGCATCCACCACCCGCCGCGTCTCCGGTGGGTCAAGATCGGTGCGCTGCATCCTGTCTCCCCGTCCCGCGTATGCCAGGTGATAGACGCATAACCGGGGGATGTCCTCTTCCTCCAGAAGGCGGAAGATGGCGGGGAGCTCTTCCACGTTCAAGCGATGAACGGTAAAGCGGAGTCCGGTGCGCACCCCTTCTGCCTGGCAGTTGCGGATGCCCCGTATCGTCTCCTGAAAAGAGCCCTTCCTGCCCCGAATCCGGTCGTGCGTCTCGCCCGCGCCGTCAATGCTGACTCCCACATAGCTGAAGCCCGCCTCCCGGATCCTCCGCGCTTCCTCCGGGCCGATGAGCGTTCCGTTTGTGGAAAGCACGGTCCGCAGCCCCTTTTGCCGGGCATAGGCTGCCAGCTCCCAGAGATCCTGCCGGAGCAACGGCTCGCCTCCAGAGAACAGCAGGGTAGGGACGCCGTAGCCCGCAAGGTCGTCAATGAGCCGCCTCCCCTCCCGCGTGGACAATTCACCGGCGTACTCCTGATCGCAGGAGTCCGAGTAGCAGTGCACACACCGGAGGTTGCATCGCCGGGTGATGTTCCAGACCACGATCGGCTTCTTGTCGGCGGAATAGTGCAGCAGATGCGCGGGCAGGCGGGATGTATCGCGGCCGTAGCGCAGGGCATCGCCGGGGGTTGCTGTCCCGCAGAGCACTTTCGTCACACCCAGCATCGGGAAACCTCCGTGAGCGACGGCCGGGTCAGACCGGCTGGTAAAGGGTGTTGCGGCGGCGAGGCTGATAGCCCGCGTCGCGGATCAGCCGCTCGATCTCTTCGATCGTCATCCGGTAGGTGGTGCCCGCCGCGCTGACTACATTTTCCTCCAGCATCGTACTCCCGAAGTCGTTCACACCGTATGATAAAGAGATCTGTCCGATCTTCGGTCCCTGCGTTACCCAGCTTGCCTGGATGTTCGGGATGTTATCCAGGAAGATCCGTGCCGTGGCAATCGTGCGCAGATAATCCACAGCGCCGGTCTTGCGCACGGGAACCTCGCGGGCCAGCTCTGTGCCGTCGGGCTGGAAGTTCCACGCGATGAACGCCGTGAAGCCTCCTGTCTCATCCTGCAATTCGCGGATGCGCCGCAGGTGCTCCACACGGTCTTCCAGGCTTTCCACGCTTCCGTACATCATCGTGGCGCTGGTGCGCATCCCTATAGAATGAGCGTCCCGCATGACGCCGATCCACTCATCCGCCGTGTCTTTGCGGAAGGCGATCTGCCGTCGCACCTCGTCCACCAGAATCTCTCCTCCCGCGCCGGGCAGGGTGTCCATTCCTGCCTCCCGCAGGCGCAGGAGGGTGTCCCGCACACTCAGCCGGCTCATCTTGGCCAGATACAGGATCTCCGCCGGGCTGAGCGCGTGGAGATGCGTGCCCGGAAAGCGGCGTTTGATCTCCCGGAACAGCCGCTCGAAGTAGTCCAGCTTTAGGGTGGAGTTCAGTCCGCCCTGCAGCAGGATCTCGATGCCTCCGACGTCCACCATCTCCTGAATCTTCCGGAAGATCTCCTCGTCCGGCAGCACGTATCCTTCGGGGTCTCCCGGCGGCCGGTAGAACGCGCAGAATTTGCACCGCACCCAGCAGACATTGGTGTAGTTGATGTTGCGCCCCACGATGTAGGTGACGACCGGCTCCGGATGCAGTCTTCTCCGCACCTGGTCGGCCATCCGGGAGAGTTCACCCAGGTCCGGGCACTCCAAGAGGCGGAGCGCGTCCTCGCAGGTGATGCGCTCCCCGGCGTCCACCTTCGCGGCAATATCGCTCACGTCGGCAGCACGGCCGTTCAGGAGGGTGGCCCCTGTCATGCCAGCGCCTCCGCCATCTGTTCCACCGGCCGGTAGAAGGAATCCCGCTCCACGGGGTCCCGTCCGGCCTCCCGGATGAGCGCCAGCAGCTCATCCCGCGTCAATTCCTGGCGTGTGGCGTGGATCTCCTCCCGTGTGATCTCGTATTCCAGGATGGTGCCGTCAATGTCGTCCGCGCCGTACCAGAGGGCCGTCTGAGCTACCTGAGGACCAACCATCACCCAGAAGCTCTTGATGTGCGGGAAATTGTCCAGCATCAGCCGTGCGACGGCGATCATCCTCAGATCCAGCATCCCGGTGGTGTGGGGTAGTCCCTCCAGCTCCGTCCGTTCGGAATGGAAGGCAAGGGGGATGAACGCCAGGAAACCGCCCGTCTCATCCTGCAGATCGCGCAGCCGTAGAAAATGCCGTACCCGCTCCTCGTTCGTCTCCAGGTGCCCGTAGAGCAACGTGGCGTTCGACTTCAGCCCGAGCCCGTGAGCCGTTCGAGCCACCTTCAACCAGGACTCTCCGTCCAGTTTCCGCCCGAACAGATCCTCGTGCAGACGATCGGACAGAACCTCCACGCCGCCGCCGGGCACCATTCCCAGGCCGCAGTCCATCAGTCTCCGGATAGCCTCCTCCAGCGGAAGCCCGCCGGCCTCAGCGATCGCCTCCAGCTCGATCATCGTGAACGCCTTGATGGTGACCCCGGGCCGTGTCTCCCGGACCACCTGAAGCAGCTCCTCATAGTAGGAGAACGGCAGCCGGGGGTTCACCCCGCCGACGATGTGCACCTCCGTGATGGGCACGTCGCGGTAGCTCTCCAGCTTCCGGCGGACGTCTTCGGGGCTCAGGGTGTACGGTTCCGGTCCGCCCTTCTTCGCATAGAAGCTGCAGAACCGGCAGCGCTTGTTGCAGATGTTGGTGTAGTTGATATGCTGGTTGCGGATGTAGTAGGCCTTGTTGCCGTGCCTGGCTTCCCGCGCGTGGTTGGCCAGCCTGCCAACCAGTCCGAGGTGAGGGGTCTCGAACAACCGGATCCCGTCTTCTTCGGAGAGGCGTTCTCCTGAGATCACCCGGTCATAGATGTCGTCAAGTCCTGCTTCTGCAAAGCGCCTGCGGTCGGGATGCATGGTCTTCAGCGGTGAGCTCCTGTCGGCTCGTCGGAGGGCCGGCCATGGCCGGACTCGCGCCGGCTTCTTCCCTTCCATCTTAGCCCACGCCGGGGCCTTACAGCCACATATTTGCAGGAAGCCTGCCTCGCAAGACTAGCGTCCGCCGCTCCTAGGTGGTCCTACGAGGGAAATGTCGGGTGCTCGATGCTTGGTTCTCCGGTGACTTCTTCCCGGACCGTCCTACGATGGTTGAGCCGTCCGGCGCAGCCGGACGAGTCGAAACCATATCCTGCAGTGCCTGGTCTCGATACGCGCGCCTACGGCGCGCTACTCGACCACCGTAACGCAACAAGCCAAAGGGGCCGGTTGCGGAAACGGCCAGCATCCGGACTCCGTTGCATTCTCCGGTGCTTTGCTATCCGATGCCCAGTTCGTCCCAGTAGGCGTCCACCCTGGCCTTGATCTCCGGACTCATCACGATCTCCTCCGGCCACTCGCGGTCGTAGCCCTCATCTGGCCACTTGCGCGTGGCATCGAAGCCCAGTTTGCCGGAGAAATCGGGGATGGCCGCGGCATGGTCCAGCACGTCGGTGGGGCCGCTGGCGATCTCAATATCCCTCCGCGGGTCGGTGGCGGTTCCGAGGCGCCAGATGACTTCCTGCATGTCGTGCACATTCGCGTGCTCGTCCAGCACGATGATGTATTTGGTGAACATCATCTGCCCCAACCCCCAGAGCGCGTGCATCACTTTGCGCGCGTGCCCCGGATAGCGCTTGCGGATGCTGACGATGGCGAAGTTGTGAAAGATCCCTTCCACAGGCAGGTTGATGTCCACAACCTCCGGCAACGTTTTACGGATGAGCGGCAGGAAGATCCGTTCTGTCGCCTTCCCCAGCCATCCGTCTTCCATCGGCGGCCGCCCGACTACGGTCGTGGGATAGACTGGGTCGCGGCACGTGGTTATCGCCGTCAGGTGGAAGACAGGATACAAATCCGCCAGTGAGTAGAATCCGGTGTGATCTCCGAACGGGCCTTCCAGCCGGCGCTCACCCGGCTCCACGTAACCTTCCAGAACGATCTGGCTATTGGCGGGGACGCGCAAGTCTACAGTCACGCACTTCACGGTCTCCACGGGTTTCCGGCGCAGGAAACCGGCCAGCATCAGTTCGCTGACCTCCTCCGGCAGCGGCGCCGTGCTGGCGTAGATCATCGCTGGGTCCGGCCCCAGTACAATGGCCGCTTCCAGCCGTTCACCGCGCTGTTCGGCCACCCGGTAATGCTCCGCGCCGCCTTTGTGGCGCTGCCAGTGCATTCCCAGCGTCCGCGAATCGAACTTTTGCAGGCGGTACATGCCGATGTTCAGGGTGCCCTTCTCCGGGTGCCGGGTGAACACCTGGCCGAGCGTGAGGTACGGGCCGCCGTCTCCCGGCCAGCAGGTGATGATGGGCAGCTCGTCCAGACTGGCATCTTCCGTCCGGACGATCTCCTGGCACGGCCCGGAGCGCACCTCGCGGGGGGCGAGATCCTGCAGGCGCGCCAGAACGGGAATCATTTTCAGCTTGTCCAGGACACTCCGCGGGACTTCAGGGGTCAGCAGCGCGTCAATCTCAGCGGCGATGGCGTCAATGTCGTCGGTCTCAAGCGCCAGCTCCATCCTGCGCCGGGAGGCGAAAGCGTTGATGAGCACCGGCATCGAGTGCCCGGTCACATTGGTGAAAAGAAGTGCGGGCCCGCCGCGTTTGACGGCGCGGTCGGCGATCTCCGTGATCTCCAGATGCGGGTCAACCGGCCGGCTGATCTCCTTCAGCTCGCCGGCTTCCTTCAACCGTGCGATGAACTCTTTCAGATCTCTGTAAGCCACGCTTTTCGCCTCTCTTCAGACTTCCGTCCCCGGCGCTGCTTCAACAAGGAGGCACGCCGGCTTGTGCCGGCGTGCCTCGCGACAGGCTGGAGGTTGCGGCCTCCAGCAAAGATCACTTGCCGCCCTTTGTCAGAGCGCAGATGGCCCCGGGATCCTTGATGCGCAGCGCGATGGTCTCCATCACCCGCAGGTAATGGTTCAGGTTCCGCGACTCCAGGTAGGCTGTCGCCAGATCCTGTCCCACGGCAAGGTCGAAGTGCTGCCGTCCCAACGCCAGCACCACCCCCTGCTTCTGTCCCAGCACCGGACACTCGTAAACGCCGCCCGTCAGGGCCTCCTTCGCATGCGTGAGCTCCAGCGTATCCGAGTCCTTGTAGACCCTCAGCAGGCAAGCGAACAGATCCGGGCTCAGGACAGCGGCATAAGGCGGCGTGTATCCCGCGCCGCTCAGCACGGCCACCGCGTTCACCAGGTTGTCGAACGCCGAACCGCACTCGCTCCAGTCCGAGAGCGCCAGGGTGCGCCGGCCTTTCGCGGTCAGCAGACCTTCGACTCCGGCTTCCTGGTCTCCCAGGAAGATCAGCCGGTCTTCCGCTCTGGCGGTCACCGCCGCTGCGGCCGCCGCAGCTCCTGTGTCCAGAGGCAGTCCCATCTGCCGGCTGGTCTCCAGCGTCCGCCAGTTCAGGCAGAAATCCTTGTGCACCACCAGCAGCGGCGTCTGATCGCGCCCCGCCACCTCGATGGCCGCATCCTCCGACCCTTCAAAGCTGATGGCGCCGGGTGACGGTGCGGCCAGCCGCTCGTTCGGCACGGACTGGATCCCCGCGCCCAGCGGCCCGAAGATGTGCAGAACGCGGCGGCCCACCAGATGCTGTTTCGCCACCGCCACGACTGTGCTGTCAATACTTTCCCATTCCGCCTCGGTCAGCGGAGCTCCGTCCCTCATCAGATAATCCGACATGGTGTTTCAGTCCCCCGTCTCTATCCGTTTCTCAGAAACTGCCTGCCTAATGTCCCTGCGGCTCGCCGAACAGCGATCCGACGGTCAATCTCAGTTTCTTGACTTCTTCCTCGCTGGCTTGGATGTCTCCGGCCTCCTTCACCTGCTCCAGCAGATGCTGAAAGTCCTCCAGATGGAAGGTTTCCTGATCCCGGACGAAGGCCACCAGCTCCGCCAGATCCTCGCGCCCGGCCTCTTGGAAGCGCGCGATCTGTTCGGCGTACATCTGCCGGGCATGAGCCTCGTCCTGGATGTTGGCCTGCATACGTCCTTCGTCCGTGTCCGCGCGGACCACCTCAGCCGGCTCCATCACCGGCTCTCCACCCAGTTCCACCACCGCGTCCGCGAACCACGAGATGTGCTTCATCTCATCAATGGCTGCGTTCAGCGTGGCGCGGGACACTTCGATATCCTTCGTCGCGTGCGATTGATGCAGATACTGCAGCACAGCGCCGTATTCGTGTCCCACATTTCCGTTCAGCATCCGGATGAACGACTCTTCCTGCTCTGTGGGTGTGTGGGGCGCCTCTCCCGAGTCCTGCAGTTCTTCGGCTTCGCGGAGAAGCTCCATAAACGTCTCTCGGTGCCTCTGCTCATCCGCCAGATGCATCCGGAACTGCCGCTTCAGCACCTCGTTAGAGGTCCGCTCGATGGCGGCTGTGTACTCCTGAATGCAGTGCTCCTCAAGCTCCACATCCTTCCGGATCATATCCGCCAGCGACGGTCCCCCGATCATCATCTCGCCGCGCTCCAGCGCGGGAGATCCGCCCAGCTGCACGATCCGCTCGTTCAGCCATTTCCAGTGCACCATCTCCCGGCGGGCCACCTCCTCGATCTCGCACCCGATCTCTCCTTCCCCGGAGTAGAACCGGTGGATCATATACTGGACGATGGCCGCATGCTCGCCTGCGGCAAGCTCGGCAAGCAGTTGCAGATCTGCCTGTCTCTGTTCGTCCGTCACGCTCCGCTCCTTTCCACAGCCTTTTCTTCTTTGAGAACAGTTATCGCACGGGACCGGCGGCTTCCGCCACCTCCACAAGCACCAGCAGGTTCTCCGGCGGCACCCGCGGCGCTACGCTGCAAGCCGAGGACAGAATGTAGCCGGAACCCCGGCTCCCAATACGTACCCGCATCTCGGCATCTTTCCGGACCGTTTCCGCGTCGCCTTTCAACAGCGTGTTCACGGAGTCTATGTTTCCTTTGAAGAATACCCGGTCTCCATAACGCTCTTTGGCTTCCGCGAGATCCACCGTGCCGAGCGGCGGCGGGTCCAGCGTGTCTATTCCATCGGTCCCGGTCTCCACCATCAGGTCCAGCCGGTCGCCGATGGCCCCGCACGTGTGGGTATAGACGAACGGCGCGCCGCCTTCTTTCGCCCGGCGGATGACCTCGCCTTCATAGGGCAGGACGAACTCGCGATACTGCTCCCGCGAGATGAACCCTGCTCCTGCGAACGCCGATGAGATGAGCACTGCATCCACCCCGTGACGAGCCTGCGCCGCAGCCAGATCTCCCGCCCCGGCGGCATAGGCTCTCAGGATGGCATGACAGCGGTCCGGCTCCTCCAGAAGATAGATGAGCGCATTCTGGTATCCAAAGAGCTCCAGAAACTGAGTGAACGGCGAGAACACCTCTGAGTGGACCGAAAGCTCCCCGCCTGTGGCTTCGCGCACCAGCTCAATGGTCCGGAAAAGATAAGGCGGCCACTCGCGGGACGGTGGCCCGGATGGAATCTCTGGCTCGAAGGAGAACGGATACTTCAGCCCGCAGGGCACGTGGGGATCGTCGTAGTACAGCCACTCCGGGTTCACATCCTCCAGCGCCGGCCTGCTTCGTTCCGGAGCCAGGTGCTGCGGGTTGTCATCCGGCGGACAGCGGGTGATTTCGCCGTTCGGCCAGTACACCATCTCCGTGCCGTCGGGCAGGCGCTCGATGCGATCCATCTGCTCCCGCCAGTTGACGGGCCGTCCGGGCAAATTGATCAGGATGCCGTCGAACCGGTATCGGCGCGCCAGCTCCACCAGAGCCCGCGCGAACCCCTCGCTGGAGAACCAGAGCTCGGCTGGAGGCACGTCCGTGTTCAACAGATAGTGCCCGAGGGCAAGCTGGCACATCACCGGAGTCCTGTCGCAAGGCTGATGCGCCATCGCCGCCCGGATTCTCTCTCTGCCCGTCATTCTGGTTTGCGCCCTGTCCTAAACCGGCCGCCGCCCGGCATAGCCCGCGTCAAGCTCGTGGTAATACATGACAGTCTCTTCGCCCACGTGGTAGCAAAGGAATACCTCGCGGCCGTCCCGTAGATGGGGAAAGTCCACCAGGCCGGAGCTCACGTCCTTCACCAGGATACCCCTGTCCAGCATCTCCTGGATGATGGAGTTAGCTTTCAGGATGTTCTCCAGATACTCTGCCGACTTCTTGCCGCCCCCGTTGCCTCCGGCGGAGCGGGTGAGCTCTTGCATCTGCTCCGGGCTGAGTCCCAGCTTCGCGCGGATCTCCTCCAGCCTGCGGAACTGCTGGCGCACGTAAGGCACCAGCGCCCGCGCTTCCTCCAGCGTGAAATGCTTCTCGAACTGCAGTGTCACTCTGCCGGTCTCCCCCCGGCTCCTGTAATGTGCCGCAGCGCGCGTTCCAGCGCTGCGGGGAGGTCGGAGTTGGAAAGGAGCACTCCCGCTCCCGCCTCTTTCGCCTGCCGTCTTAACTCCACCTCAGCGTGTCCGCAATATGCCGCCACTGGTATGCCGTTCTCGCTCGCGCTGCGCACGAACTCCAGGGCTCCGGGCGCGTGAAGACTCACCACAGCAGCATCCGGTCCTTCCTTCAGCGCGGTGTTTGCCTCTTCTGCTGCAGACGCCAGCCGCACCTCGTGGCCTGCCTGCCGGAGAGCCGCATCCAGACGCGTGACAAAGAACAGGTTGTCGTCGAACACCAGGATCTTCAAAGGGATCTTGCTCTTCCGGATGCGGGTGGCGCGCTATTTCTGCCAGACATCTTCATGCTTGCCGCTGTGCCTGTTCTGATAGCGCGCCATGATGAAAAGGAGATCGGAGAGACGGTTGATGTAGCCCAGACACGCCGCCGGCAGCGGGTTCCTGCGATGAAGCCCTACGATGGAGCGCTCCGCCCGGCGGCAGACCGTCCGGGCCAGGTGCAACTGGGCGGCGCAGGCGTCTCCTCCGGGCAGGATGAACTCGCTCAGCTCTTCCAGGTGGCGGGAGAGACGGTCAATGTCCACCTCCAGACGTCCCACGTGTTCCAGCGTGAGGGGACAAGCCAGTTCCTGTCCATCACGGGCTGTCTTGGCCAGCTCCATACCCAGGTGGAACAGCTCGTTCTGCACGCGCTTCAGCACCACCGCCACCTCGGGCGAGATGTTGCCGGCCATCGCGCATCCGATTGCGGCGTTCAGCTCATCCACATCGCCGCACGCCACCATCCGCGGATCGTCCTTGGGAACGCGCTCCGGGCCCAGCGTCCCGGTCTCGCCCGTGTCACCGCCTCTGGTGTAGATCTTCATGGCCATCCCCCTCTTCCAGCCGGCCCAGCAGGGTGTGTCCGGTGGCGGACTCGATGCGCACCGTCACAAGGTCTCCTGGCCGGATCTCCCGGCCCGGGCTTTCTTGGGCGTCGAACACCACCTGCCGGAACTCCGACGTCTTGCCGAACAAACGCTCCCCCGACTTCTTGGACGTTCCCTCCACCAGTACCTTCGCCGTTTGTCCCACGCAAGCCTGCTGGATCTCCTTGCTGATGCGCTCCTGGATCTCGATGACTTTCTGCAGCCGCTGTGTCTTCGTCTGCTCGTCGATCTCCTCCTTCCACCGGTAGGCGGCGGTCTGGGAGCGCTTAGAATACTTGAACATGAAGGCGAAGTCGAACCGGGCGCGCTCCAGGTAGTCGCAGGTCTCCCGGAAGGCAGCCTCGTCCTCGCCGTGGAAGCCCACGATGATGTCCGTGGAAACGGCGATGCCGGGAATCGCCTCCCGGAGCCGCCGGAGGACCGCATCGAACCCGCTGATATTGTACCTGCGGCGGGCTTTCTCCAAAACGCGGTCGCTGGCGGACTGCAGCGGCAGGTGGACGTGCCGCGCGATCTTGGGCTCCGTGGCCATCACCTCGATGGTCCGGTCATTGAAGTCGGTGGGGTAGGGAGAGGTGAAGCGGATCCGGAACAGACCCGGCACCTGTGCCACCGCCTTCAGCAGGTCCGCGAAGTCATGCCGTCCGTCGTGATACGAGTTGACCGTCTGACCCAGCAGGCATACCTCGCGGACTCCCCTGGCCGCCACCGATTCCGCCTCCCGAACCACGTCCTCCAGCGGGACGCAGCGTTCGCGGCCGCGCACCGCCGGAACGATGCAGAACGTGCAGTGCTTGTCGCATCCTCGCTGGACGGTGATCCAGGCTGTGACACCATCCTGCCGGGCGGGCTCGATGCCGTCATACAACTCCGCGTGATCCAGCCGCACATCCACGATGCGTTCGTTTGCGGCCTGCTCCAACAGGTCGGGCAAGCGGCGGTACGAATCCGGACCGGCCACCAGATCCACAAAGCGGTTCTGCTCCAGCAGGCGGCCCTTCAGATGCTGAGCCATGCACCCCAGAACTCCCAGGACCACTCCCGGACGCATGTGCTTGTAGCGGGCCATCTCGCCCAGCCGACCCAGCACACGATCCTCCGCGTGCTCCCGGACCGCGCAGGTGTTCAGCAGGATAACATCCGCCTCGTCCGGAGTGGCCGCCAGCGAGTAGCCGCGCTGCCTCAGCAGCCCCCCGACGGTCTCGGAGTCCGCCACGTTCATCTGGCAACCGTATGTCTCGATGTAGACGCTCTTCATTCTGGCTCTTCGAAAGCTGCCCGGCGGAAGAGTCCGCCCGGCAAGACCATTTTGCCCGTAAGCCGCTCTTCGCGCAAACCCTTCGCATTTCGTGCGGAAGAAAGGTATGATGATTCCGGGCCGCGCAGGGAACGGGCCGCCGGTCATCTCCGTTCGAGATGCCAGATTTTCCCTCCTAACGCGAAGCCGGAGAAGATGACCCTGGACAATACCGCCGTTGTTGATACTTCTGCTTCACAGACGGGAGTTTCCCCGCTGCCGCTTCGGCCGTTCGGCAGAGGACGGGAGATGCTGCCGGTCCTGGGGCTTGGCGGTCAGAGCCTGATTCAGAATGCTCCCGATGAGGGCAGCGCCATGGAGATGATCCGCCGCGCTGTCGAGCTTGGCATCCGCTACATAGATACTGCGCCGCTTTACGGTGAGAGTGAGGTGCGCATCGGGAAAGCTGTCGAGGGGATGCGGGAGCGGGTCTTTCTGGCCACAAAGACGGTCTACCGCCGCGCATCCAGCGCCCGCCGCAGCCTGGAGCGTTCCCTTCAGCGTCTCCGCACGGACTATGTGGACAACTATCAGCTCCACTGCCTGATGCATCCTGCGGAAGTGGATGCCGTCTTCGCGCGGGACGGAGTCATCAGGATGGTGGAGAAGGCGCGGGAGGAGGGCATTATCCGGCACGTCGGCGTTACGGGGCATTTCGTTCCGTCCGTGCTTTCGGAGATGCTGCGGCGCTACCCGTTCGATTCCGTGCTCATACCCGTCAATCCGGCGGATCCGATGTCATACAGCTTTACTGCGGATACCCTGAAAGTCGCAAGGGAGACCGGCGCCAGCGTCGTGGCCATGAAAGTGATGGGGGCCGGTCTGCTGACGCACGAAGGTTTGGATCCCGCCGCGCTCCTGCGCTATGCGCTCTCCTGGCCGGTGTCGGTGGCCATCGTCTCCTGCCGCAGCGTCGCCGACGTGGAAGCGAACGTCCGGGTGGCGGACGCGTTTCAGCCGATGACCGAAGAGGAGATGCGGAGCATGGAGCAACTGCGTCCGGACCTCCTTGCCCGATGCAACGCCATCTACAAGCGTCATTCCGGGCGCTCCGGCCTAAAGCTGGAACTCTTCAACTACCTTGCTTCGGTGCTGTGCCGCCGGCTTCCCGGCTGGAAACACTTCTGAGAAGGGTCACACTTCGAAGATCAGCGTCACGATCTCCGCTCCGCGGACGGTGCACTGCGCCCCGCCATCCGTCACCGTCAGCTCTTCCAGCCGCTCCTCCGCCAGATTGCTCCGCCACGCCCGCTTCGCTCCGGCCAGGGTTACCCTGGCGCCGATCTCCTCCTGCGTGATGTTGTAGAACCGGAGAACCAGGCCGTCACCCTTCTCTTCCCGTTTCAGCGCGCTGGGCACAAGCCGATCGTCCGAGATCGAGACGAAACTGTGGACCATAGGCAACGTCCTGAGGGGACGCTCGATGGAGCGGGAACGGTCCAGATCGCCCACCTGCACGGCCGTCAGTCTGGTCTGGTAATCCAGCGCGTGCCGCCAGACCTTTGCCTGCAGCCAGTCTCCGGTGTGCGGATACAGAGCGTACCGGAACGTATGTTTCCCCTGGCACTGCGCTCCGGGAGTGTGCTGGACGTGAGGGATCTCCTCTCCTCCGGAGAGGACTCCCACACACCGCAGCAGAGTGATTCCCAGCGTGCGCTCCTCGTCGTCGTACAGCTCATACTCGCGCAGACCGTCCACCAGTACCGCCAGTCCCTTTCCGGTGTTCGAGACATCCACCCACCCGTCCATCGGGTGGAAGGGAGACGGCGGAGGGGTGGCCGGCCAGTCGGCCGGAAGATGCAGGGGGCGCCGCACCGCTTCGAACGCTCCGCCCGCGACGGAAGCCTCTGCGCCTTCTGCCCCCGAGGACAGAAGCGCTCTCAGACGGTGATCGCGGGCGTGGTTCTCAATCTGCAGTTCCACCTCCACGCGGGGCACTCCGCGATACGCCCGCACCGTCAACGACACCGGGCAATCCACCGTCCGCTCGGAGCGGCCCCGCCCGTCCGCGCTGGCCGATTCAGGCAGCCGCAGGGCAGAACGAACCTCCGCGGCGCAGGATACCGCTCCTTCCACCAGCCAGCGGCGTTGCCCGGCGGATGCATCGGCCAGAATGCGCACGTCCCGGTCCGGCCGCCGGTAGTTGTACTCGTCGCCCACGTCCCCTACATCTTCAAGAGCCGCGAGGGACGGCACGAAAACGACGCTGTCATCCGACATCAGGGTGAGCGCAGGGGAGGCTCCTGGGCACACATCCAGCGACCCGGTCTCCGCAAAGAGTGAGGCCCGGTCCCGGGCGTTCATCGCGGGGCCGAAATCCGGCATCCGCTCCGCCTTCCGGAGCCGGTAGACGCGGTAGCCCATCGGGGGAACGTCCGAAGCGATGAACTCCACCTCGAAGCGCCGTACCCACTGGGCCATCGGCAGCTTCTCCGGGTGATGGACCGATCGCGCCGTCTTCTCGCTGGAGATTAGCGTATACGGCACGGTCGCTCCGTCCACATCCAGGATTTCCAGCGCCGGCCAGTCCAGGGCTGCGTGTGCGGCGGGAGCCATGCGGGCCGGTTCACCCAGAGGGACGTCAATGGTGGCCCTCACCACATCCGTTCGCTGCCAGGTCAGCGGGTTGAACACCACCAGCGCCAGCCCGTCCACGGCCACCCGTTCGGCAATATGCCGGAGTGCCCGTTCCCTGAGCGCTTCGCCAAGCTGCTCCACCTTCGCGAAGCGCGTCATCATCTCGTCGTGAACCTCGTCCAGCGAGCACCCGCATATGGAATCGTGCGGGTGGTTCTCCATCAGCAGCTTCCAGGCGTATTCCAGCTCGCCCGACGGGTATTTCCAACTGTCGTCCGCCAGCGAAGCCCACACGCTCGCTGGCTCGGCGAATTTCTCCAGCAGACGCTGGCAACGTTCGTTCGCCTGCTTCAGGTAGACCCTGCTGGAAAGTGTTCCCGCAAGGATGCTGCCCCACCGGTCTTCCCGCAGTTCGCCCCGGAACTGTTCAGGCTTCAGATCCCCACTCTGCGCCTCCTCGCGCAGCGCCTGTACATAACGCGGCAGTGTGCTGTGCTCGATGACATCTTCTTTGAGTGACTCATTGATGCTCGCAAGCGCCCGGGACAGGTTGTACTGCGCCTCCAGGTGGTCCACCCCGTTCATCAACAGCAGGTGGCGGGAGCCCGATATAGCCGCCATCCGCTCACGGATCTCCCTCGCCCATTGCGCCCCGGCCTCCGCGTCCTCGGGGATGTCCTGGGCGTTGTTGTACCAGAAGGCCATCAGGCTGGCTAGGACGTTGCTGCCGTCCGGCGAGACCCACTCGAACTCCATCTTCCGGCCGTCCACCGCTTGCCAGCCCCGGCCGAAGATGCAGTTGTCTATGCCGAATCCCCGCAGGATCTGCGGCATCTGCCCGATGTTCCCGAACTGGTCCGGCAGGTAGCCCACCTTCATGACGGGACCGAACCGCTCCACCACGCGATGCCCGATCAGAAGGCTGCGCACAGTTGCCTCGCCGCTGACCAGGAACTCATCGTTCAGCACATACCAGGGCCCGATGGTGATCCGTCCCTCCTGGATGAGCCGCCGGAGGCGCTCCTCGTTCTCCGGGCGGATCTTCAGATAATCCTCCAGCACGATGCCCTGTCCGTCCAGGTTGAAGTAACGGAAACCGGGGTCGGACTCCATCAGGTCCAGCAGGCGGTCTATCAGATCCACCAGCCGGAGGCGGAAAAGCTCGAAGGGCTGGTACCACTCGCGGTCCCAGTGAGTATGCGAAACGACGTGCAGCGTGTATCCCATGGTATTGAAAGGGCTCCGGTGTTCAGTGTGTCCCGGCGATTGTGGCACACGGCGGAAGGGAAGGCAAGGGGTGGGGTAAACTGTCCGCGATGTCAGGCGAAGAGACGGGACGCACATTCTTCATCACTGGCGGCGCCGGGTTTCTGGGCATCAACCTGGTCCGGTTCCTGCTGGAGCGTGGTCAGAGTGTGGCGACGTTCGACCTTGCTCCGTTCGACTATCCGGAAGCTGACCGGGTCAGGCACACGCAGGGCGATATCCGGGACGCGGATACGCTGCGGCGGGCCATGGCCGGGGCGCACCTGGTTGTGCATGCGGCCGCGGCTCTCCCTTTGTACCGGGAGGAAGACATTTTCTCCACGGATGTGGACGGAACGCGCAATGTCCTGCAGGCGGCGCTGGAACTTGGCGTGGAGCGTGTCGTTCACATCTCCTCCACTGCGGTCTACGGTATTCCGGACCATCACCCCATTCGTGAGGAAGATCCCCTCCGCGGTGTCGGTCCTTACGGTCAGGCCAAGGTGATGGCCGAGCAAGTGGCCGCCGAGTATCGCGCAAGGGGACTGTGTGTCCCGGTGCTGCGTCCCAAGACATTTATCGGGCCGGAGAGGCTGGGCGTCTTCGCGCTCCTGTACGAGTGGGCCGCAGAGGGACGCTCCTTCCCGGTGCTGGGCAGCGGGAACAACCGCTACCAGTTACTGGATGTGGAAGACCTGTGCCAGGCCATCTGGCTCTGTTGCACGCTGGACCGCGAGCGGGTGAACGACGTGTTCAATGTCGGCGCTGCGGAGTTCGGGACGGTCCGCGAAGACTATCAGGCCGTCCTGGACCGGGCCGGCTTCGGGAAAAGGGTCCGGCCTTTGCCCGCCGGACCGGCTGTTTTTGCCCTGCGTTTGCTGGAGGCGCTCCGCCTTTCGCCCCTTTATGCCTGGGTGTACGAGACGGCGGGTAAGGACTCCTTTGTCTCCATCGAGAAGGCGGAGCGCGTGCTCGGCTTCAGGCCCGTTCATTCCAACCGCGACGCTCTGGTGCGCAACTTCGAATGGTATCTCGCGAACCGGGAGCGCCTGCGCGGTCAGAGTGGCATTTCGCACCGGGTTCCCTGGAAGCAGGGGATCCTTTCGCTGGCAAAACGGTTCTTCTGAAAGATCCTCACCAGGCGTATGCTTCCGGAGCCGGTCCGCCCGGTCCAGGGAAGATCTCATCCAGCTTCTTCAGGATATCTTCACTCAGCTGCACTTCCAGAGCCCGCGTGCTTCCCTCCAGTTGCTCCATTGTGCGCGGCCCGATGATAGGGGCGGTCACACCGTCCTTATGGAGCAGCCAGGCAAGGGCGACGTCCGCCGGCCGCTCGCCGATCTCTTCGCACAAAGCCTCCCATTTCTCCAGACGGTCGCGATGCTGCTCGATGCTCCGGCGGGCGTGGTCCGAGAAGCGCCGGCCGCCCTCCGCCTGCTTCAGCACACCGCCCAGGATGCCGCCCGCCAGAGGACTCCACGGAATGATGCCGATACCGTACTCGCGGCAGGCGGGGATGACCTCCAGCTCGATCATCCTGGCATTCAAATTGTAGAGACTCTGTTCTGAGACCAGCCCGAGGAAATTGCGATTCCGGGCCATCTCCTGCGCCTTCGCAATGTGCCATCCTGCGAAGTTGCTGCTTCCTACGTAGAGGATCTTCCCCTCGCGGTGCAGCTGCTCCATCGCCTGCCAGATCTCCTCAAACGGTGTGTTCCGGTCAATGTGGTGCATCTGGTACAGGTCAATGTAGTCGGTCTGCAGGCGGCGCAGGCTGTCCTCGCACGCTTTGCGGATGTGCAGGGCGGACAGTCTCGACTGGTTGGGCCAGTCTCCCATATCGCCGTAGACTTTGGTGGCCAGGACCACTTTCTCCCGCCGCCCGCCGCCTTTCGCGAACCAGCGTCCGATGATCTGCTCCGTCCAGCCCTCGCCCCGCTTCCATCCGTAGACATCGGCCGTGTCAAAGAAGTTGATGCCGAGCTCCAGAGCGCGGTCCATGATGGCGTGGCTGTCTTCTTCGGATGTCTGGGGACCGAAGTTCATCGTTCCCAGGCAGAGGCGGCTGACCTTTAGCCCTGTGCGTCCCAGATAATCGTATTTCATTCTCAGATTCCTCCTTGCACATCCCTTTTGATGCCGGCGGGTTTCCGCCGCCGGCCGCCGGTATTATAGCCGTGCAAGACCGCGGGTGAGGCAGACAAAACCTGCGGGTATTGCCGGGTATTGAGCGATAGGTGCGGCATCGCGGTATACGCTGGTCGAGTGGCGCGCCGCCAGGCGCGCGTATCGGGACCACGGTTTGCTGAGCGCGGTTTCGACTCGTCCGGCTTTGCCGGCCGGCTCAACCAGCGCATCAGGCTGCGAGGTCCCTTACTTCCTGTATAGAAAACTGATGCGCGTTGTCGTGTCCCAGTCGCCGGCGCCCAGCACGGGCACCACCAGGTTGTTCGCGCTCCAGCCCAGCCGGAGATACAGTTCCTGCGTCAGCCGGTAGTTCAGCGTGAGGTCCGAGTCCAGGCGGAGCCCGTTGCCCAGAGGCAGCATCAGCGTGGCGGTGCTGTCGAAGGTCAGCCGCTGGCCCAGCGGGTAGCGCGCCAGAAGCCTGCCCGTCAGCGCCGGATCCGTTTCGCGGCCGTCCACGTCATAAGACGTCAGCAACCCCAGCCCGATGTCCCCTTCCAGGTTCTGCTGCAGCCGCGTTCCCCTGCCTGCTGCGAACAGCAGGTATCCCGTTTTTTTAGGGTAACGCGTGGACGCTTCGCTTCGCATCCGCATGTTCGTGGCGCCGGTAAGCGTCCAAAAGCTCGACCCTTGTCCTAGAGCGTACCGGCTATCCAGCAGAAGGGTGCGTGTCGTCAGGTCACGGGCGTTCTTCCCGTAGGACTTATTGGACGTCAGTGTGTAGCCCGCCCGCAGCTTGAGGTCGCTGGCGGACGTCTTGCGCTCCACTCGTCCCCGGGCCAGGGCGGTGTCCGATGTCAGGGATGTTACTCCTGTGAGCTCCAGCTCGACGCGGCTTGCAGGGGCCGTCGAGGCTCGTGCCGGGTTTGCACTCGAAGTGGTTCGTCCCGGTGTCTGAGCCGGGGCGGGCTTCGCCGGCGGCTTCTGCTGCGCGGCAGTCCGCGGCGGCGCCTGAGCCTGGACGGGCGGCATGACAACAGCGGCACAGAGCGCGAACACACAGCACAGACGCGGCAACGGTCTCTCCTTTGGCGGTGAGAATGGGTGTTGGCGGCTTCCGCCGTGGCGGCGGTCCGCTGACGGGTTTCCGCGCCCGCGGCCGGAATCCCTTCCCTTGCGTGTGCTATACTCTGCTTCAACCGGAGCAGGGAGACCCTCGCGATGGCTCAAACACGCACAACCTCCGTTTTCAGAGAGCTGCTTGCCCGCCCGGGCATCGTGCGCAGTATGGGTGCGCACGACTGCTTCACCGCTCGCATCGTGGAGCGGGAAGGGTTCGAGACGGTTTTCATAGGCGGGTTCGGCACGTCGGCCAGCAGATTGGGTATGCCGGACCTGAACCTGATCACTATGACGGAGATGGCCGAGGCGGTCCGCCGTATGGCCGGTTGCGTCAGCATCCCGGTGGTCGCAGATGGCGACACCGGCCACGGAGACATTGCGAACGTGATGCGCACCGTTCGCGAGTTCGAGTCCGCCGGCGCGGCGGGGATCCTGCTGGAGGATCAGGTGGCCCCGAAGAGATGCGGTCACTTCGCGGGCAAGGAGGTTATTCCGGCCGAGGAAATGATCCTCAAGCTGAAGGCCGCCCTGCGTGCCCGCACCGACCCGGACTTCGTCATC